>ENA-OSEO01000234-OSEO01000234.1-sediment-metagenome-genome-assembly--contig:-NODE-234-length-156250-cov-14.995928_pt1 | contig 156250 bp, 128 predicted proteins | sample MGYA00237883_ERZ534232 | MGnify/ENA metagenome assembly ERZ534232
TTCCTTGATATTGGCCAAAAATCCTCATTTCCGGATTGGAAACTTAGTCCTACCGCGAAATCATTTCCGGATGGACATCTAGCCAGTTTTTTCCTTAACACTCGCTTTACATCTGAACAAGAAAAAACCCAAGACTTGCCCAGCACTGCATCCACAGGTCAAAAACCGGCGTTCACACCTCATCCCATACCGTGCTCAAGGCCTTCGCCTGCTCGTCGATCCTGGCGCGTCCTGCTACGTTCCTGGAGGGCACTAAGGGCAAAAAGAAACCGCGGACCGTCGGGCAACGGCAATGAAAACCTTGCCTCCTGCTGGGAAAAAAGCCTTGCAAGAACCCTGCGCAGCAAGGATTTCAGCTGTTCCTACCTCCTGATTTGCGACCAAATTGTGACCAACTTCTTCGGAAATGCCACCCAAAAAGGCCAAAAACAACGAAAATGTCACACAAGAAAAGGGTTTAAGCTCAAAGCCTAAACCCTTGTTTTTACTGGTGCCGGAGGTCGGAATCGAACCGACACGGACGGGAAGTCCACTGGATTTTGAGTCCAGCGCGTCTACCAGTTTCACCACTCCGGCGTTTTGGAGGAATAATCGGGATTATAGGGAAAATGCCCCCGGGCTGTCAATATGATATTGACAGGCCTTTGCGGCCTTTGCTATAGTCTTTGAATCCTTTGGGGCTGTAGCTCAGTTGGGAGAGCGCATGACTGGCAGTCATGAGGTCGTCGGTTCGATCCCGATCAGCTCCACCAGAGCATGCACGTGATCAGAGGGAGTGTCCGCAAACGGAGGCTCCCTCTTTTTTTTCGCTCCAGGCGGATTGGCAGTCATATTGCATCCTTGGTGCAATTTAGACGGACCGCCCTTCGAAAAGCGTTTAGGACTCCGTCTATATGCCTCAGCAGCCAGAAAAATCTTCGACGTCCCTGGTTCTTTAAAGGTCGAAGACGCGCCCTACGGCGGCGATGGTGAAGCGGTCGCCGAGGAGGCGGGCCAGTTCGAGCGTCGGGCCGAGGCCGGTGCAGTGCGAGACCGCCAGGAGGGAGACGGAAAACTGTCGGATCCTTTCGGCGAAGGCCGGGACCGTCTCGGGTCCGTAAAACATGAGATGCGTCCCTCCGAGGATCGCGTGGAGCCGATGGATCCCCATGTCATGTTCCAGGTAATCGAGGATGTTGAGCACCCCGGCATGGGCGCAGCCGAGCAGCAGGATCGGGCCCTTGTCCGTCTGGATCAGGAGGCTTGCATCGTCCGGGATGAGATCGGGGCCGATCCGGCCTTCTTGTTCGAGGAGGAGCCGGTCGTCCTTCGGCCGCCGCTCGACGGGCGGGTTCAGTCCAGCCAGGAACCAGATGCCGGGGGCCGCCTCCTCGGTGTGGTCCAGAAAGCGGAACCGGGCGCCTTTCGCCTCCAGGCTCTCGCGCGTGAACGGGCAGCCGATGTAGCGCGGCGCGGTGTCGCCGCGAGACGGGTCCTCCACCATGTGGCGGGCGAAGACATCGGGGTGCGCAACGATCTCGACGGGTCCGGCCTGGCCGACGGCGTATTCGAGCCCCCCCGTGTGGTCGTAGTGTCCATGGCTGATGAAGATCCTGGAGAGGCCTTTCAGGTCGGTCTTGAAGCGCTTCAGGTTGAGGGGCAGCGAAAGGCCCGGCCCCGTGTCGAAGAGGGAGCGTTCCCCGTCGCGTTCGATCAGGACGCTGAACCCATGCTCCCCAATGAAGCCCGAGCCCAGGATGCAATTGTCACAGAGGATGGAGAGTCTCGTTTTCATGGCTTTTCCCTTTCTTTTCCAACCGTGTCCATCCGGATATGTTCAACGAGCATGGACCGATGTCCAATCCGGAAATCATGTTTCGTCTTCACGGGCTTGCCCTGCTCAGTCCCATTCTTGCGGGATAGATCCCGGTTCTTTCAAACTCGGCAAATCGCTCTTTGGACGATATTCAGGAAATCTCATGTTTGCGCGGAGCCAACCTTTGATTCGCCGCACAAGCAACCGTACAAATCGTCGCCGAGATCGGCCGGAAAGCTCTTTACCGGATGGAAACCGGCAACGATCAATGTAACCCGCGTGATTTATAGAACGAAGCCGTCGATTCTGTCCAGGCAAGAAATTCCCAACTGGAGGAATCGAACAGGCAAGATCGATAGGAAAAGCGCAGCAGGCCTGTTTCCTCCGCTGGCGCGACCCTTTGCCGGCGGGCCCGGATTCGACGAATGCGCTACGCGCCCGGCCCGGGGCGTGCATCCGCAGGGGACTCGGGCTCGAGGCGCCCTTCGGGGGCGCGGCGCGCCGGGCTGAAAAGCCGGACCACATCATCGACGACCAGGTAAAGGCACGGCACCAGGATGAGGGTGATGAGCGTCGCGAACACGATGCCGAAACCGAGGGAAATCGCCATCGGTATCATGAACCGGGCCTGCCGCGAGGTCTCGAAGATCATGGGAGCCAGCCCCCCGAAGGTGGTGAGCGTCGTCAGAAGGATGGGCCGGAAGCGCTGGATGCCGGCGGCCTGAACCGCGTCATGGGCGGATGCCCCCGCCCGGCGCAGCCGGTTGGTGTATTCGATCAGAACGAGGGAGTCGTTCACGACGACGCCCGAAAGGGCGACGACGCCGAACATGCTCATGACGCTCAGGCTGTAGCCCATGAGCATGTGGCCCAGCACCGCCCCGACGATGCCGAAGGGAATACTCACCATCACGATCGCCGGCTGGGCATAGCTCTTGAACGGAACAGCAAGGAGGGCGTAGATCGCCAGCATGGCCAGCAGCAGACCCTGCACCAGGCTCTGCATGCTCTCGGCCATGTCCGCCTGTTTTCCCTCGAGGCTGTAGCGCAGACCGGGATATCGGTCCATCAGCATCGGCAGCGTGTCGGCCTTGACGGCGTTCAGGACCCATCCCGCCTGGCTCTGCGGCTCAACGTCCGCCGTCACGTAAATCACCCGCCGGCCGGCGCGCCGGTCGATCTCCGTATAGGCCCGGCCGCGCTCGATGTCCACCGCCTGGCGGAGGGGCACCTCGGTGCCGCCGTTCGGAGTCCGCAGCATCAGTTCCTCGATGTTGTATTCCGAGACGCGCTCCTCGAGCGGCAGGCGCACCATCACCTTGACCTCGTTCCGGCCCCTCTGCTGACGCAGGACCTCGGCCCCGTAGAAGGCATTGCGCACCTGCCGGGCCACTTCCTGGGCCGTCAGCCCGAGCGCCCTGCCTTCCGGCCGGACCGTGAAATCCAGCTGCTGCTTCCCGGGCGAAAACCCGTCATCGATGTCCTTGACGATGGCGAAACCCTGCAGGGCGTCCGCCAGGTCTTCTCCGGCCTTTTCGAGGACCCCGAGATCCGGGTGGGTCAATTCGACGGTGAGGGCCGCCCCCGAACCGGGTCCTCCCCGGTCGGACTGGAGGGACAGCCTCTCGAGCCCGGCGATCTCACCCACCTTCCTGCGCCACTCTTCGATGAACCGGGCCGTCGAGATCGGGCGGACCTCGGGGTCCGTCAGATACACGCGGACCTGGAGGGCGTGTCCGCCGCCCACACCCTCGTCGCTGCTGCCGATCTCGGCATAGATCCCTTCCACGAGCCGGTCGCCGCCGTTTTCCTCCGCCACCTCGCGCGCCGTCCGAATCAGGTGGTCGCGCACGGCTTCGGTCCGCGACACCGCGGATCCGTAAGGAAGCGCCGCCTCCACAAAGGCGTAGTCCGCTTCGATCTTGGGGAAAAGGGTCATCCCCATCCGCCCGCTCATGATATAGCTGACCGTCAGCAGGAGAACCGCCGCCCCGACAGCCAGCGTCAGGTAGCGGTTCCTCAGGGCCGCGTCCACAAACGGGCCGTACCGGTCCCGCACATTCCTCGAAAACCAGGCGCTGAAGCCCTGCTGCCGGTCGTGAAACCACCCGAAGAGGCCTTTCGGTGCGCGCTGGCGCTGGTGCCCGAGATGGGCCGGCAGGATCAGCAGGCTCTCCAGCAGCGAGACCATGAACACCGTGATGACGACAAGCGGAATGGTCATGAAGATCTTCCCGATGATACCGGGAACGAATGCGAGCGGCAGAAAAGCCACGACGTTGGTCAGGATGCTGAACGTCACGGGCATGGACACCTCCCGTGCACCCTGGATCGCCGCCGCCATCATGGACATCCCCTCCTGGCGGTTGTGGTAGACGTTTTCCCCGACGACGATCGCATCGTCCACCACAATGCCCAGGGCCACGATGAACGCGAACATGGACATCATGTTGATGCTCACGCCCAGGGTCGGCAGGAACAGAAGTCCTCCCAGGAATGAGATCGGGATGCCCAGCGCCACCCAGAAGGCCAGGCGCGCCTCGAGGAATATGCCCAGCACCAGGAAAACCAGGCCGAGCCCGATCAGGCCGTTGGTCAGAAGCAGTTCGAGACGCTGACGGTAGATGTCCGAGCGGTCATTGAGGACCGCGATGGACAGGCCGGGCGCGAGGCTGGGACGATAGCGGTCCAGAAAGCTCTTCACCGCCGAGGAGACGCTGATCGGCGTCTGGTCCCCCACGCGGTACACGGCGACCATGATCGCCGGTTTCCCGTCGTAGGTCGCGTAATAGTCAGTGTCCTCGAAGCCGTCGATGATCACGGCGATGTCTTCGAGCCGCACCTGCGTCCCGTCGTTGGTGGTGATCACGGGGATGCGGGCAAACTCGCGCCCCCAGTCGCGCCGCTCCTTCATCCGGACAAGGATCTCGCCCCCTTCGGTCTTGACCCCGCCGCCCGCCACCTCCACTGCGGCCGCCCGCACCCGGCGGGCCACCTCCTCCAAGGTGAGGTTGTGGTTGCGGAGATTCTGCTGCGGGACCTCGATGCCGATCTCGAGATTGCGCGCGCCCGAAAGCTCGACCTGCGTGATCCCCGGCTCCTGCAGGAGGCCGTCCCGAATCCTTTCGGCCGCATCCCGAAGGACGCGCTCTTCCTGCTCGCCGTAAATGATCAGGGTGACGACCTCGCGGCGCCGGGTGGCGATCTCCACACGCGGCTCCTCGGCATCCTCGGGGAACGACGTGATGCGGTCGACCTCGTTCTGGACGTCCTGGGCGAGCTTCTGGATATCGGCGCCCACGAGGACCTCGATGGTCACCGTGCCGACGCCCTCCCGCGCCGTAGCTGTCACCTTGTCGACCCCGTCGAGCCCGAGGACCGCCTCTTCGACCGCGAGCACAATCCCCTGTTCGACCTCCTCGGGGCTCGCCCCGGGATAGAGCACGCTCACGGTCACGATGTCCAGATCGAAGTCCGGGAAGACCTCCTGCTTGATTCGGCTGCCCCAGATTAGGCCGCCCACGAGGAACACCACCATCAGCAGGTTGGCGGCGACATGGTTGCGCGCCATGTAGGCGATCGGGCCGCGCTTCGTCGTAGGATCCAGGCCTTCCGTCATCTTCGGACTCATCCCGGCGTCATTCCTCGCTTCGAGCCTTCCCGGAGGCATCCCCCCGCCGCTCTTCCACTCTGACCGCCATCCCCGGCACCCCGGAGGCCAAGTCGGAGACGATCAACCGGCCCCCCTCGCTCAAGCCCCCGTCCACCAAAACGAAGTCGGCCTCGCGCCAGATCGTCTGCACCCGCCTGACCTCCATCAGCCCGTCCTCGCCCACCAGCCACACATGGTCCCCGTCGCGCAGGGCGGACCGGGGGATGCGCACGACCTCCGCAAGTTCGTTCCCGACAACCTCGGCCCGCACATACTCCCCGATCAGAAGAGGCGGTCTGCGGTCTGCGCCGCCCTCCAGGTCGAGGGGGTCATGGACAACCAGCAGAACGCGCGCCATCCGGCCCTCGGCATCGAGGTCGCTCAGAAGCCGGAAGACCCAAGCCTCCCGCTCGTAGCCGCCCGAATAGCTCACTTTGGCCGCAGACCCGCGTTCTCTGTCCTTCCCCGGAAAGTCGATCCACTTCAGCCGGTCGACCGGAACCGAGACCTGCACCCAGTAGAGGTCCGTCCCGACGAGCCGGGCCAATTCCTCCTGCGCCGACACCTGGGATCCAATGGAGACGCTTCTCGTACGGACCACCGCATTGAACGGGGAGCGGACGACCGTCCGCTCCAGGTCGAGCTTCGCCTGGGCAAGCTCCGCCTCTGCAGCCTCGAGGTCCGCCTTCGCCTTCGCCAGGTGCGGTTTCCTGAGCGCCAGCTCCTCGTCCAACGGGTCGGCCGGCCGACCCTGGTTGAGGATCTCCCACTCGCGCCGCGCCACGGCCTGCCGCCCTTCCTCGACCCGCAGCTGATAGCGCGCATCGACCACGGCGCTTTCCCTGCGGGCCACGGCAAGCTTGTAGTCGGTCGCATCCAGACGCAGGATGACGTCCCCTTCCCGAAAGCGCCCCCCCTCGACGAAGTTCGGCGCCACGAAGACCACTTCGCCCGCCACGCGGGCCTCGAGGGCGATCTCCCGCGCCGGGATCACGGTCCCCATAACGGGCAGGATGACCGGTTCGCGCGACGGCCTCACATCCATCACCTGCACGAGGGGCGCATGCACTTCAGGCGGCTTCCTGGGCGCCTTCGGGGCGGTGTTCTTGATGTAGGTCGCGCCCGCAATCCCAGCGGCCAGGACCAGAAGCGGCAAAATCACCCGGATCGCCAGCCGCCCCCGCGACCCCGCAGCAGCCTTGGACGCCCCTTGGGCCGATGCGCCCCGATCCTCCCCGGATGTCGGTTCAACTCTCATGCCTGTCAACCTTTCCAGCCCCTTGCGTTCTCAACCCCTCGTCAGGGTCGAGGTCCGTCGTCCAGCCCCCGCCAAGGGCGCGATACAGATTGACCCTTGCCGTCAGAAGTTCGCTCCTTCGCCGAATCAGATTCAGCTCGAGCTCCTGGGTGCTCAGGATCTGCGTCAAAACGGGCAGATAATCGCTCAACCCTTTCCGGTAACGCTCCTGCGCCTCCCTGAGCGCGCGCTCCGCCGTCACGAGCTGTTTTTCCACCGCGCCGATGTGCTCCCGCAGGGCAGCCTCCGTCACGAGCGCGTCCTCGACCTCTCGGACGGCCGTCAGCACGATCTCCCTGTGGCGGGCAAGCGCCTCTTCGACGACCGCACGCGTGCGGTCCACTTCCGCCGCGCGCCGCCGCCCGTCGAGGATAGGGGCCGCGAGGTCCGCCGCCAGGCTGAAAAGCCATTGATCGAAGAGCCGGTTGAGGTCGTCGGAACCGAAGGTGAAATCGGCCCTCAGGGTCAGGTTCGGCAGCCTGTCGGCGCGCGCGGCCGCCACCTGCCAGTCCGCAGCTTCGAGCCGCAGCATGGAGGCGCGGACATCCGGGCGCGCCGCCAGAAGATCAGCCGGGAGCCCGGTGGCCGGGACCGAAGAGGGCGCGGGCAGGGCCTTGCGTCCGATCTCCATCGCGGCGCCCGGCGCCTTTCCAAGGAGTACCGCCAACTGGTTCAGGCTCAAACGCTCCTGCTCTTCCACGAGCGGGATCTCGGCCCGGACGCGATCGATGATCTGCTGCTGCTGATAGACATCGAGGGCGGAACCGAGCGCCATGCGGAAGCGCAGATTCACCAGTTCGAGGTAGATCCGGTTAATCCGCAGCTGCTCATCGAGAAGCTCCCGCTGCATCCGCTGCGCAATCACGGCCGCCCAGAGCCGGGTCACCTCCGCAGCAAGCGTCATGGCGGCGGCGTGGACATCCTCCCGTGTCGCATCCACTTGCAGGAGAGCGGCTTCACGCTCGGACCGGATCTTCCCCCACAGATCGACCTCGTAGCGGCTCATGGCCCCGAGGGAATAATCGTCGCCGCTGGTGCGCACAGCGCCGCTGCGCTCGCCGCGGGCATGGGAGTAGCCGGCGCCCGCGTTCAGCGTCAGGTCCGGGTAAAGGCCGGAGCCGGCCTGCACCGCCACCGCCCGGGCCTGATCGAGCCTCGCCCAGGCCTGCCGCAGCGTCGGGTTCGCGGCCAGGGCCCCTTCCACCAGGGCGTTCAGTTCAGGATCCTCGAAGCTCTCCCACCAGCGGCCAGGCAGCGCTTCAACGGCCTCGCCAAGCGTGTAGCGCTCCGGCAGAAGCCCGCTTTCAGGCGCCCGCGGATTCGGGCGGAAGGGGTGGCAGGCCGACAAGACCAACAGGCAGCAGAGCCACGCCAGGGCCACGGCTGCCCGCGCCGTCCAAACCTTCGAAACCATCGATATCGTGTATAGCGCCTGCGGCATCGACCCCTGCTCTATCCGCGTTTCCATGCGGTCCGGCCTGTCCCGGCGGCTCCCGAACCGTTCACACCCGCACACCCGCCGAATATCGAGGGCAGGCCCTCGATGCCTCCCCGCGCTTCCGGCGCTCCAGACGCACTCCCATTCATGGAACAGTATGGGCAAGCGGTTTTCCAATGCTTCAATCGAATCAGTCTAAACTTTCCCCGATGCCAATTCAACCGGCTTTCACGCACCGGCCGCCGGTGGAGGGCGGCCGGCGACCGTCCCTTGCCGGAGCGGCACCCCTCCCCCGCCGCTTGAATCAAAACCGCTGCTGGTGTATCTTCAACGGGGTGCCGTTTCCGATCCGACGCCCGGGCCCCGAGGCCTCCGGCCATCTGGAAACGCGCCGAACGCAGCACAAGGCGAACGCGGCAATGAAAACCGATTGGGCGACCAATCCTTGACGATCAGGAGGTTTGAAAATGGCCATCAAAGTGACCTGGTACGGACATGCCTGCTTCATGATAGACACCGGCGACGCGAGCCTGCTCATCGATCCTTTCATCACCGGCAACCCGACAGCCCCCGTCACAGCGGACCAGCTGAACCCTGACTTCATCCTGGTCTCGCACGGCCACGGCGACCATGTGGGCGATGCCGTGCCGATCGCGAAACGCACCCATGCCACGACGATCTCCAATTTCGAGATCCAGAACTGGCTCTCTTCCCAGGGCGTCGAAAACACCCACCCGATGCACATCGGCGGAGGGTTCGACTTCCCATGGGGGCGCGTCAAGTTGACAATCGCCCACCACGGCTCCGTTCTGCCGGACGGCACCTACGGCGGCAACCCCTGCGGCTTCCTCCTGACCATCCAGGGCAGGAAGATTTACCATGCCTGCGATACGGGTCTTTTCTACGACATGAAACTGATCGGCGAGGAGGGCATCGATCTGGCCATCCTGCCGATCGGAGACAACTTCACCATGGGGCCCGACGACGCCCTCCGGGCGGTGAAGCTGCTCCAGCCGAAGCGGGTCATCCCCATTCATTTCAACACCTTCGACGTGATCCGCCAGGACCCCCACAAGTGGGCCGAGCGGGTCAAGAGGGAAACGGCCGCCGAAGCGATCGTGCTCGAACCCGGCCAATCCATCGAACTGTAAGCGTTCGAACCGGCCCCGAAAACCGGTTCGGGGCCGTTCCTCGACATCCGGGAACTCCCCGCGAACGGGCGGAAAAGGGGTTCTCATTCACCGAAGAGCGGCAGGAATGCGCCGTACCCTTCCTTTTCGAGATCCTCGACCGGGATGAACCGCAGGGCCGCCGAGTTGAGGCAGTAGCGGAGACCGGTCGGCGGAGGGCCGTCCGGAAACACGTGCCCGAGATGAGAATCCGCCCGGCGGCTGCGCACCTCAGTCCGGACGGTGAACAGCTTCCGGTCTTTCCTTTCCACAATATTCCCGGGCACCAGGGGCTGCGTGAAACTGGGCCACCCCGTGCCCGAATCGAACTTGTCGCGCGAACTGAAGAGCGGCTCGCCCGAGACGACATCGACATAGATCCCCTCCCGGTGATTGTCCCAATAGGCGTTGTCGAAGGGGGGTTCTGTCGCCTCCTCCCGGGTGACGGAGTATTGAAGCGGCGTGAGCTTCCTCCGCAGCTCGGCATCGCTCGAGGGCGCGGGGTCCCCGCCCCAGACCTCCTCGAGAAATGCGTCCCTGCCCGATCCCTGGCGGTAGTACCGGTAGTGGACGGGGTTTTTGCGGTGATAGCCCTGGTGGTACTCCTCGGCCGGGTAGAATTTCCCGGCGGGCAGGATCGGCGTCACGACGGGCCTCCGGAAGACCCCGCTGCGCTCCAGTTCGGCCTTGGATGCCTCCGCCGCCCGCTTCTGGTCTTCATCGTGATAGAAGACGGCCGTCGCGTAATGCGGACCGCGATCGACGAACTGGCCCTTCGCGTCGGTGGGGTCCACCTGACGCCAGAAAACATCCAGGAGCGTCTCGTAGGAGACCACCGCCGGATCGTAGAGCACCTCGATCACCTCCAGGTGTCCTCCCTCGGCATAGGTCTCGTAGGTCGGATCCTCCGTGGTGCCGCCGGCGTACCCCGGCATGACGGAGACGACTCCGGGCAGTTCCTCGAAGGGTTTTTCCATACACCAGAAGCATCCGCCCGCGAAGGTCGCCCTCCTCAGGCGCTCCGACACGCCCCCCGCCAGCCCCGGTCCGTTCGCCAGCAACACCATGCAAAGCCCCGCAAACAGGCTCATGATCAGGTACCATTCCATGCCTTTCATACGATCGCCCTCCCGAAATGATGCAGACGCCGCCGGGCGGCGGCGCTCCAGTGGTTTCGAAAATCCATGCCCGTGGTCTTCCGGATGGAGGCTAGTTTCCATCCGGAAATGGTCTTTTTGGCCAATCTCGGCGTCAATCTGCACGTTTGCTTGTGCGGCGACCTGCAGGTCGCCTCCGCGCAAACGCTTGATTTCCTTGATATTGGCCAAAAATCCTCATTTCCGGATTGGAAACTTAGTCCTACCGCGAAATCATTTCCGGATGGACACGAGGCTAACCCGCAGCGATCCGGAAACGATCCATCACCATAGGGTTCCCCCGGAAATAAGGACGTTTTTTTCACACGCTTTGCGTGCTCGGCCCCCCGCTTCGCGGAGGGGGCCCGGATTTTTCGATATCAAGGAAATCAAGCGCTGACGTTCAGGCGGCCAACCGGCCGCCCCACAAGTGAACGCGCGGTTGGACGCCGAGATCGGCCAAAAAAACGCTTTCCCAATGGGAGCAAGGTAAGCATGCAGGGCATGGAAGGCAACAGCGGTCGCAGGAGGGCTCTGCAGGTGGGAGCGGCGCCGTCCGCTATTCCAGCAGGCCGCTGGCGTGATTGAAGCGCTTCGAAAAGACGGCGCCCTTGCCGCTGAACATGCCGCACTGCGTGAGGATGTACTCGGATGTTTCAGCCCGTTTGGCATCGTCGAGGCTGTTGAAGGCCAGGATGAAATCCTCCTCGCCCGGTATCTTCGAGAGGGCGGCCCAGATCTTTTCGGGGGGGTCCTGGGGATTCATACCGGCCGCACCGCTCTTGGCCGCGCCGGAGAGAAACCGCGTGCCCTCTTTGAGGAGCCCGTCCAGCGCATCGTGGAGGGCCTCGATCTCGGCGGCGAAAGACCGCTCGTCAAAACAGGTCTCGGTGCAGGGGCAAGGCATGGCCTTTCCGCCCACCGCGATATCGATGTCGATCCGGAGACCGGGTTTCCGTTCCCCGCCCGCCTGATCCATCTTGATCAATTTGAACATGGTTCCTTCCTTCCGTTTTTCGCCGGGGGTTCACCGCCCCAGACATCATGCTCTCCATCCGGGGATGGATGTTTTCTCCATGCCGAAGCCGAACTGGACGTCGGCGCGATGCAAGCCCGCCCGCAAGCGGCAGCCCCCTCACGGGAGGTCGACGGACGCCTGCATTGCAGGCACAACGTCACGGACGGAAGAAACACTTCTTCCGTCCTGCATTCAACGGTCTCCAAGGCCGAAGGGCGGCGGAGCGGCCGCCTTGCCGTCCGCTTTGAGCACCAGCGGCAGCCCGGCCACCGTCAGCACCACCCGGTCGGCCGCGGCGGCGACGCGCTGATTCAACCAGCCCGCCAGGTCCCGGAAAAGACGCCCCAGAGGGTGCGCGGGCACCACGCTCATCCCCACCTCGTTTGCAACGGCCGCAACGAGGCAGGACCGCTCCTCCAGGGCCTGCATCAAACGGGCCTCGTAGGCCGGAACGGCGTCTTCGCCCTTCTTGAGGAGGACGTTGCTGAGCCAGACGGTGAGGCAGTCGATCAGGATGCCGTCGACCTCCGGCGGCGCCGAACGGATCGCCCGCTCGAGCTCCAGCGGCTCTTCGATCAGGCGCCAGCGGGCGCCCCGAGCCTCTTGGTGCAGGCGGATGCGTTCGGCCATCTCATCGTCGGACACCTCGGCGGTGGCAATGTAGAGCGGCGCCCTGGAACAGCCCTCGACGTGCCCCTGAGCCCACCGGCTCTTGCCGCTCCTCGCCCCGCCGAGAACAAGGATCAAATCCCGGTATCCACCCTCAACCAAGTCCCCTTCCCCTCCATCCACCTCTTCGAGGCGGCGTTCCTCCGGACATGTTCATCCAACGCGGACACTGCTACCGAACCCGGTGAGGCATGCCCTTTACAGACCCGGCCCCAAAGCAGCCGAGGAGGCTCTACGCCCCGACCCGCACGTGCGCGCCCTCTCTGGCAGCGTCGATTTCAGTGCCGGCCCGCCGGTCGCGGAGGAGGCGCCGGGAATCATCTAAAATCACGGACAACTCCGCATCCGTCCGTCCGGGATCGTGATGAAAGAAAAGCAGCCTCTTCGCCCCGGCCTCTATCGCAAGGTCGACCACGGCGGCGTGGTCCGAATGCCCCCACCCGCACCGCTCCGCATGCTCGGCCGGTGTGTACTGGGCGTCATGAACCAGCAGCTCCGCCTCCCCGCAAAACCGCACGTAGTCCGAAGGCTTCCTTCCGGCCCAGGCGTCTTCGCGCAGCTCGTTGTCCGTCAGGAAGACGAAGCTCCGCCCGTCCTCCCTGAACCGGAATCCCACGCCGCCCTGCGGATGCTGAAGCGGCATGGCATCGATCACCACGTCATCCCACTCGAGAGGCCCCTTGCCCATCCGGTCGATGAAGTGGATGTCCGCCTTCAACTCCTCGAAGGCGATCGGGAAGAACCCGTCGCCCATGCGGTTGTCGAAAATGGCCCGCAGCCCCTTCATGCAGGAGTGGAAACCGTCCACCCTGATGGTCCAGTCCTTCAGGTAAGCCGGCTTGAAAAACGGAAATCCCTGAACGTGATCCCAGTGGTTGTGCGTCATCAGGAGGAGGATTTCATGCGCCCCTTCCCGGGAGGCAAGCGTCTCGCCCAGGGGCCGGATGCCCGAACCGGCGTCGATGACGATAGTCCGCCCGCCGGCCGTGGTCACTTCCACGCAGCAGGTGTTGCCTCCAAAGACGACGGTATCCCGGCCGGGCGCAGCGATGGACCCCCTCGTTCCCCAGAATGTGATTTGCATGGTTCTCCTTGCAGACCAACGGACAAGAAGGGGCCTTCACGCCCCCAGGCAAACCTTCGAACCCTCGGCCGACCGCTTGTAGCGCCGCGTCGACACCGCCGCCGGCGCCTTCCTCGTGGCAGGAACGCCGATGGCCTCCACGGACACGATCCCGTCTCCATCCGGAGCCCGGATTCTACCGGAAAATCCTTATGAATGGACACAATCTACGGAATCCGCCTGGATGTGTCAATCCTGAAATATAAGTAAATCGGAGATGATAGCGAGGGCCCGCCCTCCGGCCGCTACACGCGCAGCTCGCACCCGTCGATGATCCTGCGTGCCTCCGCCTCGAGACGGTGCGCAAAAGGGTCCCCCTCCTCCAAGGCCTTCTCGAGCGCATCGAGGAGATCGTAATAGTCGTTCCAGGCGCGCCTCTCCGCCGCAACCCGCTCGGCAAGGACGTTTGGTCCTCCCCCGGATGGATCCCCCATCCATCGGCCGAGGCGGGCCGCACCGCCCTCGAGGAGCTCGCAGGCGGTTCTCGAATCCCCTTCCGCAAACGTCCGTGCAGCCTTCAGCGCCAGCCGCAGGACGGCCGCCGTCACCGGGATCCGGGATATGAAACAGCCCGTAAAGGGGTCCACCACGCCCTTGGTCTCTTCCACCGGCCACGGAAGCGCCCTCGCGTATTCCGTGAAGAGCAGCATCCGGATGTAGTCGCCCACCTGCTTGCCGGCGGCTGCGGCGCGAACCGCCTCGGCGGCAAAGGCCCCCTTGTCGTGGCGCATGATGAGACCGGGCTTGTGGACATAGCGGAGGAACTCCCCGCCTGATGCGAAAAGGCAGGACAAGAGATAAGCCTGGTCTTCCGCCCGGCCGATAAAGGTCGGAGTAAAGGGACGGTGGCGCCGCAGATCCTCGATCCATGCGCCGCAGGTCCCGCCGGTCACATGGATGCGCTGGATGCAGGTTCTGCGTCCGTCGAGGTCCTCCCGGTCGTAGCGCGCCATCATCTCGGCCCGGGTGGACACGGCCTGGGGCAGGGCGCTGCAGAAGATCCACTCGTCCCCTCTCAGGGCGGATGTGTCCGGCATGGGGACATCGGGCTCGAAGAGCGAGCGGTGGGCATCCTCGGCATTGACCAGGGCCCCGGCGATCAAGCCCAGGCGGACCTTCTCCCCCCGGGCGTCGATGCCCGAGGCGCCCCACAGGGGGGTCTTCAGGTGGGCGAACGCCGAGCATCCGGTCTCCCTGAGCAGCTGCTCCTGCGGGAAAACCTGGTCGAGGTCGATCTTGAAGGTCGCCCTCACGCGGCGATCCACGAGGACATGCCATAAGGCCGCCAGGGCACGCAGGAACGTGTAGTGCCGGCCGTATTCGCCGTTCACCCCGTAAACCGCCCGCAGGGCAACGAGATCGGCGCCCCCCCGATACCGCTCGGCGGCCGGCGCCAGGACCGCTGCAAAAAGCCTTTCGGCGTCCGCCTCCGTCAGGGCATAGACCCGGAGATGCGGCAGCCCGTCGAGGCCTTCCCGCAGCGACTCTTCGAGAACCTCCCGCGCGAGCGAGGCAAGCCCCTCGTGGGTCACGGAAACCGAAAGGACGCAGCTCAGCCGCTCGTCGGGCAAGGCGACCCGCTGCCCCTTCTCGAAGGCCACGGCCTGGTCGAGCGCCCGAAGTCCGTAGATCACCTCGTTCTGTCCAGGATCGACCCCGATCGGGATGGGATGATCGTACCAGAAAAGCTGCGGTTCGTCCCGGAGCTCCGCCAACCGATCCCGCATCCGGGCGCTGCAGTGCGCCTCCCCCGATGGCCGTGTCAGGAGGACATTCGAGGCGAAGAGGACCTCGCTCACCGGACGTTCAATGGGCCGTTCATTGAGGCCGGTCAGGGCGACGGTCCGCGCCCCGCGAAGGCCTTCGACGGCGCGCCCCGCGTCCCTCAGCGCTTCCACCCCCTCGGGAAAGAAAACCCGCCAGCACGCCTCCAGGGCATCGAGGCCGGTGAAGGCCTCGCCTGCATTCGCGGCCAGGCCGTTCAGACGGGCGATCTCCTCCCCGAACCTTCCGCCGCTGCGCCGAATGGCATCGTCGAGTTCAAGGGGGAGCCGCTTCAACGCCTTCTCGTAGAAGTCCGCGACGGACGCCCAGCGCGGGTCCCCGGCGAGCTGCGCAAACCAGGCGCGTGCGCGGCTGCGCTGCGGCTCTCCCTGCCTTCCGCAGAGGCGGATCAAAAAGGCGGCGTTCAGGTTCCTGCCCGCCGCCTCCACATCCCTCTCCTCCGGCCTGAACTGTGCGTCTGCGTCGATGCCGCTCAGCGGCGGCAAGGCGCCTTGCCGCCGGTACAAACGGGAAAGGATGAAACCAAGCCTCTCTCTCACGATCAGAACTCCCCGATTCTTGCAAAAGGCCCAAAATTCCCCCGGAACGGCCTACGGCATCCGGGACCCGAGATAAAGCAGGGTGGATCTCGATCGACGATTATTTGTAGTGGATCTTGATCCTCGGTCATTTGTAATTAGTTTATTATATGAATTTTCTTTTTCCTTCGATCCGGAAAAAGAAGGCTGCTTCCTCCGCTGCGATGCCCACTCCCGATGCTGCGCGGCGGACTTTGCGCGGCCGCTGTAAAGCCGATCGAGCGCCTGCCCGGAGCCGGCCTGCAGGCCGCCCCTCAAGTGAGGCCGGGCTTTGACACCGGGCAGGTGGAAAGACCGTTTCCGTATCGGAGACGGCTCCGAACGGTTCGCTTCTTGTCATGAATACCACACATCCCCCTCCAAAGGCCACCTCATGAAGGGGTGTCTGCCGGGGAGCCATCCTCCAAACCGTGCGCCTCCATGCGCCGGGGATCGGGGCAGACGCCGGGAGGGGTGCACAGCAAGGACGGTTCATGCGCATACTGGTCGTTGAAGATGATGAAAAGATCGCCGGCTTCATCGCCAAAGGATTCAAGGAGGCCGGGTTTGCAGTAGACACGGCGCCGGATGGCCTGGCCGGGCTCGATCTGGCCCTGACCGAAGACTACGATGCCGCGGTCATCGATATCATGCTGCCGCACCTCGACGGCCTTTCACTGATCGAAAAGATCCGCGCGGAAGGGCTCAACACCCCTGTCATCATCCTGAGCGCCAAGCGCTCGGTGGATGACCGCGTGCGCGGGCTGCAGACCGGGGGCGACGACTACCTGACCAAACCCTTCGCCTTCACGGAACTCCTCGCCCGGGTGCAGGCCCTGCTTCGGCGAGCCGGCGGCCATTCGGAGGCCTCTTCGCTCTCTATGGGCGGGATATCCGTGGACCTCCTCAAACGGGAGGTCTACCGCGACAACCAGAAGGTAGACCTGCAGCCCAGGGAATTCAGCCTCCTCGAATACCTCATGCGCAACGCGGACAAGGTCGTCTCCAAGACCATGATCCTGCAGCACGTCTGGGACTACAGCTTCGACCCCCAGACCAACGTGGTCGACGTGCTGGTCTGCAGGCTGCGAAACAAGATCGACAAGGATTTCCAGAAAAAATCGATCCAGACGATTCGGGGCGTAGGCTATGTTTTTAGACCGGATGCGTAGGATCACCCGGACGATCGGCTTCAGGCTGACGGCCTGGTATTCGACCGTCTTCATCCTGAGTTCCTTCTGCCTCTTCGTGCTGACCTATTTCTTCCTGAACGCCAGCTACCGCGCGCAGAACCAGGCCTCCATCAACTCCCAGATGCTCAAACTGATTTCCCTCTATCAGGCAGGAGGCGCAGCCCTCATCGAGCAGGAAAACCGCGTCGAAAAGAAATTCGCGCAGGAGGACCGGTTTTTCATCCGCATCGCCGACCCGCGGAACACGACCCTCTTTCTGAACATCCCCTATCAATGGGCCGATTTCGACATCAAACGGCTCGAGAGCACCGATCCCTCCTCGATCGAGGAATGGTTCCGCCTGCCTCCATCGAGCGGCGGCCCCAATTACCTCGAGCTCGCCCGGGTACGGCTTCCCGACGGGAACTGGCTCCAGGTCGGAAAGACCGCCGAAGAGCAGGTCAAACTGCTGCAGCGCTTCCGCAAGACCTTCATGCTTGTCGTCGTTCCGTTCGTCCTTTTCGGTCTGATCGGCGGCGCCGCTTTTTCCTTCAGGGCGCTCAGGCCCATCCGCCACCTGATTCAGACGGTCCGGTCCATCGACCTCGACACCATGACCGCCCGGGTGCCGAGCCCCCACTCCAACGACGAACTCGATGAACTGGTGCGCCTCTTCAACGAAATGCTCTCGAGGATCGAGGCCCTCATCCTCGCGATGCGGGGCTCTCTGGACCATGTGGCGCACGACCTCCGCACGCCGATGACCCGGCTGCGGGGCATCGCCGAGATGGCTCTCCGCAGTGAGATGTGCGACCCCGACATCCTGCGCGAGGCCTTGTCGGACTGCGTCGAGGAGTCGGAAAAGGTGCTGACCCTGCTCAACACCCTGATGGATATCTCCGAGGCGGAGACGGGCGCCATGGCGCTCAGGAAACGCACCTTCAGTGTGAACGAACTGATCGAAAGGGTCGTTGAACTCTATGAGGTCGTCGCAGAAGAAAAAGGCATCGAGGTGAGCGTCTCCGCCCCGGCAGACCTCGTGCTGACCGCCGATCAGACCCGGGTCGGGCAGGCCCTGGCGAATCTTCTGGACAACGCCCTCAAGTACACGACCGATGGGGGAAAGATCCACCTCGAAGCCCGGGTCGAAAACGATGAGATGGTCATCGGCATCACCGACACGGGCGTCGGCATCCCTGAGGAAAACCTCTCGAAGATCTGGGATCGCCTCTACAGAGGAGACAAGAGCCGCTCCCAGAAAGGGCTCGGCCTGGGGTTGAGCCTGGTGAAGGCCATCGTGGAGGCGCACAAGGGACGGATCCAGGTCGACAGCCGGACGGACAGGGGATCCAGTTTTACGATATTCCTGCCCATCCGGGCATAACCCTTTGATTTGAGCGCCCGCATCATCGGCGGGCGGGAGAAAAGAAATGGCCATCCATAATGGAATATTACACTATTGTAATTTTTCGGCAATCCCGCTGAAATACTCCACCTATATACTGCCTCGCGAAAGATAGGCTTTCACCTCGAAAAAAGGAGGAGCAACATGTCGGCAGTCCGCAAATCCGTTTTGGAACAAGGCCCATACCAGCTGGAAGTGATTCAGTGCCCCCGGCAGCCCGGGAGCCTGCGCATTACGAAGCGGGCTTGCGCCCTGCGTTATCGCATGGCGCAGAAAGACGATCTGAAGATCCCCAATGACGAATACGGCATGGCTCGCCGGAGCGGTCTGGATATATGCCGCAAGTGCCCGCTCGGCAGACGTTTTTCAAAGGCGCTGGCCAGCCAGCTGGACATGGAGGAGTCGAAGCGCCGCGTAGCCATCCCCTTTCAGAAAGAATCGTTCGACGTCCCGCTCGAGGAACTCTCCTGAGCATTTCGGTGATGCCAGGACGGTCTTTCGGATATCGGGACGATCAGGTGATCGAGGATCGAGGAAAGGAACGATGGTAAACGCACGCTCCGTTTGTATCGGCACTGTCTGCCTGCTGCTCGCATGCCTTTCGACGGCTGCATTCATGGCGGCGCCCGGCGGCGTTTCAGCGGAAACGACAATCATTTCCAGCCCCATCGACTTCTGCAAGGCCATCTCCGCCGTCGCCAAACGGAATATCCCGGCGGTGGTGCACATCGAGGTGGTCCAGCGCCAAAGTATTCCCAACCCGTTTTTCCCCTTCGAAGAAGAACCTTTTTTCCGGTTCTTCTTCGACCTGCCCCGCATGCCGCGTGAATTCAACCGGGAGTACAAAGGGATCGGCTCAGGGATCCTCATGGATGCCGACGGGCACGTCCTCACCAACAACCACGTCGTTTCAGGGGCAACCGAGATCAAGGTCCTGATCGCAAGCGGTGAATCCTACCCCGCCAAGCTGATCGGGACCGAACCGCAGACAGACCTGGCCGTACTCAAGGTCGAGGCCGGGAAGCCTTTCACATACGTCACCTTCGGCGATTCGGACAAGATGGAAGTCGGCGACTGGGTAGTGGCGATCGGACATCCCAGGGGACTCGACCACACCGTGACCCAGGGGATCATCAGCGCCAAACACCGGCGCGGGATCCTCAGCCCCAGCAGCTATCAGGACTTCCTTCAGACGGACGCGGCCATCAATCCGGGCAACAGCGGCGGACCGCTCCTGAACCTCCAGGGAGAAGTAATCGGCGTCAACGCCGCCATCGTCTCCCAATCGGGGGGGTTCGAAGGCATCGGCTTCGCCATACCGAGCAACATGGCACTGCATGTCGCCCGCCAGCTCATCTCGCACGGCAAGGTCTCGCGGGGCTGGATCGGGTTGAGCCTTCAGGATATCACCCCGCTCCTCGCCCGGTCCTTCGAGCTGCCTCAATCCAGAGGCGCCCTCGTTGCCGATGTAACCGAGAAGAGCCCGGCCGGCGAGGCCGGCCTCAAACGCGGGGACGTGGTCCTGAGCTACAGCGGAAAAGCTGTCGCCGACTCTGCAGACTTGAGAAATCTCATCGCCGGCAGTACAATCGGATCGACGGTCCAACTAAAGATTTGGCGCAACGGCGAGGAGATTCCGATATCGGTGCCGGTGGGCAACCTGCAGGAGGCCCATGACATGAAATCCGTGTCATTGCGCGCCAAACTCGGGGTGGATCTGCGCCCCCTCAGGCCGGAGGAGAGCCGTAAATACGGGCGGAAGATCCGCCAGGGTCTCGTGATCGAGTGGATCGATCCGGCCGGCCCCATGGGGCAGGCCGGCTTCGAGATGCACGATGTCATCCTCGAGGTCAACGGCAAGAGCGTGAGCAGCCTCGAAGCGCTTTGGGAAGAACTCAACGCCACCCATCCGCGGCACCGACGGATCACCTTTCTGGCGATGGACCATCGCAGCGGGCGCACCGGGTACGTTCAACTTCCGCTTAACTGAAATCCAACCTGGAAGAAACCGGTCAGAAATCCGGTCCAAACGACAACCCACATGAATCGGAGGAGAACAAAACCATGATCCATCCTGTAAAAAAGCGTATCCGCGCGGTCTTACAGTTGTCTCTCGCCCTTCTCGCAACGCTCTTCCTCGCCTCGCCCTCCAGCGCCGCCTTCCCAGGCTTCGGCAGCAAGATGCCGACCTCTTTCGCGGATCTGGCCAATGAAGTCAAGAGCGCCGTCGTGAACCTCTCAACCACACAGGTGATCAAGGAATCCCCTCTGCATCCGTTCATGGGGCCGGACTCTCCCTTCCGCGAATTCTTCGGGGACGAATTCTTCAAACGCTTCTTCGGCAATCAGGGCGATACCGAATTGAAGACCCACGCCCTCGGCTCGGGCCTCGTCATCAGCGAGGAAGGCTACATCCTGACGAACAACCATGTCGTCGAGAAGGCCTCGGAGATCAAGGTGAAGCTGGAGGACGGAAAGGAGTACGACGCCAAGGTCATCGGCCGCGACCCGAAGACGGATCTGGCCCTGATTCAGGTCACGCCTGACAGCGACTTTCCGAAGCCGGCGCGCCTGGGGGATTCGGACAAGATCCGGGTCGGGGACTGGGTGATGGCCGTGGGGAACCCCTTCGGCCTCGGTCATACGGTGACGACCGGCATCATCAGCGCCAAGGGGCGCGTGATCGGGGCCGGTCCTTATGACGATTTTCTGCAGACCGACGCCGCGATCAACCCCGGCAACAGCGGTGGACCGCTGTTCAACATGGACGGAGAGGTAGTCGGGATCAACACGGCCATCGTAGCCCAGGGGCAGGGCATCGGCTTCGCCATACCGGTCAACGTCGCCACCGCTCTGCTGCCGCAGCTCAAAACGGGCAAGATCGTGCGCGGCTGGCTCGGCGTCATGATCCAGGACATCACCCCTGAACTCGCCCAGTCCTTCGGGCTGCAGAATACGACCGGCGTCCTGGTCTCCGACGTGCTCGCCGACAGCCCGGCCGAGAAGGCGGGTCTGAAGCGCGGGGATGTGGTCCTGCAGTTCAACGGCAACAATGTCCTGGACGCCAATGCCCTTTCGCGGGCCGTCGCGGCCACCGCCCCCGAAAGCAAGATCCCCATGCAGATCGTCCGCAACGGACAGCAGAAAAATATCGACGTGGAAATCGGGACCATGCCGGATGGCGAGCAGGGAGAACCGGCCAAGGAAGGGCAAACGGAAGAGACCCGTTGGGGCATCACCGTTCAGGAGGTGACGCCTGAAATCGCCAGACATCTCGGACTGGAGCCCCAGGAGAAAGGGGTCGTCATTTCGAACGTGAAGGGCGGCAGCCCGGCACAGGAAGCCGGCCTTCAGCCAGGTGACCTCATCAAGGAAATCAACCGCAAGCCGGTCAAAAACCTCAAAGACTATCAGGAGGCCCTCGAAACGGCCACCCGGGAAACGGGTCTCCTCCTGCTGGTCAAACGGAGCAAAGGAACGTTTTATGCCGTCCTGAAGCCGGCGAACGACTAAGGCGGCATCGGTCCAGCGGCAACGATCAGGGCAACGGGAATCTTCTGCCCCGAGGTGATGCATCGGCGTGAACCGAGTGCTGCTCGATCCGCCGTTTGCCCCATCAAAACCCAAATTGGAGGGTTGCCATGACAAAGCAGATTTCCTTCACGAAATACGAAAACCTGGTTCTGCCCCATTTCAGGGACAAGTTGAACAAAGCGGAATCGACCGAAGACGTGAAGAAGTTTTTCGTTCAATCCGCCGCCGATCTGATGGACAAGATCCTGGAAGGGGCGGTCGAACTCGAAAATGAAGACATCGCCCTGCTGCCCGACCAACCGCCGCATTACAAAATCAGCAAACGCCTGCTGTCGCTTGCGCCGTTCAAGGATATCTGGGGCGAATCGGACCTCGCCCGTGTCTTCGAACGGCTGAGTGAGTCAGCCATGAATCGTTACCGGCATCTGCAGAAGCATCCCGAAAAGACCGATTCCAAGATCCGGATGTAGCGGAGCCAGGACAAGAAAAGAAAGGCGCCCCGCCCTCCCGCAACGGGGGGACGGGGCGCCTTTTTCGCCTCACGAAAAGGGCAATGCTACAAAGGAGCGAGACCGGCTAATACACCACGACGTTCTTGGCGTCCAGCATCCCATCCACGAGGGTCGCGCCCGCCACCACTTCCGCGCCGTCGATCAACTCCTCCGGCGAGATCTGCCTCGCCTGAATACAGGGATCGCAGACCCACAGCTTTCCCCCGTGCTCCAGGAACAGATCCCGCAGATCCTCGAGCGCCGGGAGCCCCGACGCCTTGACATGGCGCGCATACTGCTTCATCGCCAGGTAGACACCCATCGACTGGAGCACCACGATCACCTCCACATCCATCGCGAGCGCGGCGTTTCCAAGCACAAACGGGAGGGTGGCCTTGTCCGGGTTTTCCTCTGCGCAGGTCGTGATAAAAAGCAGCCTTTCCTTTTTCTCCGTCATTCGTCCGTCTCCTTTTCTCCGATATGATGCGTTTCGATCAAACCAAACGACTTGTCACGCAGCTTCATCATGAGGCCATCAGATGGAACGTATTCATCATAAAAGAGCCAGTTTGCGTTGAAAGGTTACTGCAAAGGGGAGGAAAAGTGAAGCGGCGAAGGAGCAGAAGCAACTGCCAGGGGGCCCTCGGCTTCAGGGGGAAACCGGGCCGGCCTCCAAAGCGAGGAATTCGGCAGCCGCTAGCCGATCTCGAAATCCACTTTGATCTTGAACATTTTTTTAGCGGGAAGGTTCAGGATCTCGACCCCGCCTGTCTCGGCCGATATCTCGGCCAGCGCCTGCTCGATGCGATCCATGTCCTCGGCGATGAAGGTGAACCAGACATTGTAAGGATGGTTTCTCAAGTAGTTGTGGGTCACGCCGGGATAGCGGTTCACCACGTCCACGAACCGCTCCACCTGTTCGGCCGGGACCCTGGCCGCGCAGAGGGTGCTGGTGAAATGGAGCCGGTTCGAGTGGAAATTGCCCCCGATCCTGCGGATGATGCCGGCTTCTTTGAGCCGTCGTACACGCGAGATGATCTCCTCCTCGCCCAGATTCAACCGTTCGCCAAGGTCCCTGTAAGGCCTCGAGGTAATCGGAAAATCAGACTGGATCTCGTTCAAGATCGCCTTGTCGGTGTCGTCCATGTCCGCTCCACGAACTCTTTGGCTTCCGTCCGAAACCGGAGCCCTCGTTTCATCGGCCCCATCGCCGGCCTCCCCTCCGTCGGGTCGTTTGGACAAGAGCGCAAGATGATGCAAAAGGCCGCCCGTTCATAGCAAGGAGGCGATCGGGGTTGACATCTCTTTTACGGGCGAAAATCAATCGTGGGGCGCAGCCCCTGCCGAACCGGTGCGGGCGTGCGGCTGGTATGCGCAAAGCGGCTCCTCGGCGAGGAAGTTCCCCGTCGCCTCGTAGGCCCGTGCGCGGCAGCCGCCGCAGACCCGCAGGTATTCGCAGCGGCCGCATTTGCCCTCGTAGGCCGAAAAATCCCTGAGCTTCAGGAATACGGGCGAATGCTGCCAGACCTGCTCGAAGGACGACTGTTTCAAATCCCCGCAGTTCAGCTCCAGGTAACCGCAGGGCTGGACGATGCCGTCGTGCGAGATGAAGCAGAACGCCGTCCCGCCCAAGCACCCGCGGGTCACGGCATCGAGGCCGTACGTCTCGAAATTGACGGTCTCTCCCCGGGCATGCGCCTCCTGGCGCAGGATGCGGTAGTAGTGGGGCGCGCAGGTGGCCTTCAGATGCAAGGGGACCTGGTCCCGCATCCGGTAGAACCAGTGCAGGAGCTCCTCGTACTGGTTGGCCTCGATCTCCTGGTTGACCATCTCCCGCGCGCGACCGGTCGGCACCAGCAGGAAGATGTGGTGTGCAGCCGCGCCCAGTTCGACCGCTAGATCCAGGATGCGGTCGATCACGTGGACATTGTGGCGGGTGACCGTCGTGTTGACCTGGAACTCGATCCCGCCCTCCCGCAGGAATCGGATCCCGCGCAGGGCCTGATCGAAGGCGCCCGGCACCTGGCGGAAGGCGTCGTGTTCGGCGGCGGTGGCCCCGTCCAGGGAGATGCTCACCCGCTGGATGCCGGAGCTGCGCATCCGTCCGACCATGGACGGGTCGAGCAGGGTCCCATTGGTCGCCATGACCATCCTGAGCCCCAAATCGGTGCCTTCGCGCGCGAGGTCGAAGACATCCTCCCGCATGAGCGGCTCCCCGCCGGTCAGGATGATGATGGGGCTGCCCACCCGGCTGATCTGGCGCAGGAGATCGCTGCAGGCCGCATGGTCGAGTTCCCCCTCGTAGGGGCCGCGCTCGGCCGAGGCCCGGCAGTGGACGCAGTTCAGGTTGCAGCGCCGTGTGATCTCCCAGGCGACCAGGCGCAGCTGGGACCCGGGTCCGGCCGGCCTTTGCCCGGCCGGCATATTCTTTCCTTGGGATGGCTTATCCGGATGCATCGCGGCCGCCTCAGCGCATCAGCACGGCGGCATCGCGCGCAAAATAGGTCAGGATGATGTCGGCCCCCGCCCGCTTGATCGCGGTCAGGCTCTCGGTCATGACGCGCCGCTCATCGAGCCAGCCGTTGGCGGCCGCCGCCTTGATCATCGCGTATTCTCCGCTCACCTGATAGGCGGCGAGCGGAAGGCTGGAGATTTCGCGCACGCGCCGGATGATGTCGAGGTAGGCCAGAGCGGGCTTGACCATGATCATGTCCGCCCCCTCCTCGATATCGAGCCGGGCCTCTTTGAGGGCCTCCCGCGCGTTGGCCGGATCCATCTGGTAGGTCGTCCGGTCGCCGAACTGCGGCGCCGAATCGGCCGCCTCGCGGAACGGACCGTAGAAGGCGGAGGCGTATTTCACCGCGTAGGAAAGGATCCCGGTGGACTGGAGACCGCTTGCGTCCAGGGCGCGGCGGATAGCCGCCACGCGGCCGTCCATCATGTCGGAGGGGGCGACGATGTCCGCGCCCGCCCGCGCGTGCGACACCGCCTGCCGGGCGAGCAGATCCAGGGTCGCGTCGTTGTCGACCTCGCCCCCGCGGATCAGGCCGCAATGCCCGTGGTCGGTATATTCGCAGAGGCACACATCCGTGATGACGACCAGGTCGGGCAGGCGCTCCTTCAAGGCCCGCACGGCGACCTGAACGATCCCGTCATCGGCCCACGAGCGGCTTCCCGTCGCATCCTTGCTGTCCGGCAGTCCGAAGAGGATCACCGCCGGGATGCCGATCTCCCAGAGGGCCTCCGCCTCGTCGACCAGGGTGTCCACGCTGAATTGGTACTGGCCCGGCATCGATCCGATCGGGTCGCGCACCCCTTCCCCCGGTTTGACGAAAAGCGGGGCGACGAAGTCTTTCACCGAAAGGGTCGTCTCCCGCACCATATCCCGCAACGCGGCTGATTTTCTCAGCCTCCGTGGTCTTACGATCATGACGCTCTTTCCGTTCCTGTCGCCCGCGCGCCGGTCTCGGCCGCGGGGGCGATCTCTTCGTCCGTCAGGTAACAGGCCGGGTCCTCCGCCCAGACGTTCCCGGTGACCGCCTCGGCCCGCACCCGGAAATTGCCCCCGCAGATATCCAGCCACCGGCACCGGGCGCACCGCCCCTCCACATAGCGCTTCTTGTCTTTGAGCCTTGCCATGAGGGGGTTCGACAGGTCCGACCAGATCTCGCTGAAGGGCCTCTTGCGGACGTTGCCAAAGGAGTTATGCCGCCAGAACTGGTCCGCATACACCTCGCCGTCCCAGCTCACGCACCCGATGCCCCGCCCCGAGCTGTTGCCCTCGTTCATCTCGAGCAGCCGAAGGACCTCCGGGGCCCGGGGGCTTCCCTCCCGCAGCATCCGCAGGTAGAGGTAGGGTCCGTCGGCATGGTTGTCCACGGTCAGGACCTCCTTTTCAAGGCCGCGGTCGAAAAGGTCCCGCGTGCGGTCGATGATGAGGTCCACCGCGCGGCGGGCCTCGCTGCGGTCGAGATCCTCCTCGACCAGGTTCGAGCCGCGCCCGGCGTAGACGAGGTGGTAGAAGCAGACCCTCGGGATGCCGTGTTTTTCCAGGAGGTCGAAGATGGCGGGGATCTCCTGGACATTCATGCGGTTGATCGTAAAGCGCAGCCCGACCTTCAGGCCCACGTCCTGGCAGTTCCGGATCCCCTCCATCGCCGCCAGGAAGGCGCCCGCCTTGCCGCGGAAGCGGTCGTTGACCTCCTCCATCCCGTCCAGGCTCACGCCCACATAGGACAGTCCTACATCCTTCAGCCGCAGCGCCTTTTCTTTGGTGATCAGCGTGCCGTTGGTGGAGATCACGGCGCGCATCCCGCGCTTGACCGCGTACTCGGCCAGTTCGGCCAGGTCGGGGCGCACCAGCGGCTCCCCGCCGGAAAAAAGCAGCACCGGCGCGCCGAATGCCGCCAGGTCGTCGATCAGGGCCAGTCCCTCGGCGTGCGACAATTCCCCCTCGCACCGGCTGTCGACAGCCTTTGCGTAGCAATGGACGCACTTCAAATTGCAGGCCTGGGTCACATTCCAGACGACGACAGGCTTCTTGTCGGCTGAAAACTGCAGCAGGTGCGACGGCAGATCCTTCGAGCGCCGCCCGTAACGCAGGGCGTCGGAAGGTTCAACGCTCCCGCAGTAAAGCTTCGATATACCGATCATCTCTCGTCACTATCCTCCTCGGAACCCGCTGCGCGATCGCGGACGGCGTTTCCGGGGCTCTCCGTCTCCTCCGGCGATCCCGCTTGGACCGATGAGCACGAACGGCTGTAGGTCTTCTTGATCAGGTCGTTGATAAAGCCCTCCATATCCGTCACGGCCTCGCGTGTCAGCGTGAACCGCGCCATGTCCGAGCGGTCCCGAACGAGCTTCAGACCGTATTCCAGCCGCTTGGCGAGCTGGAAGGCCAGCGGGCCGACCTCCTGACCGGAGGCGATGGCCTGAAGGATGATCTCGTCCACCGCACCCTCGTCCAGTTCGAGGCCGACCTCGAGCTTTTCGTGCCAGTGCGCCTCCTCGTCCCGGATCTCGCTGACCATCTCCACGAACGCCTCGACGGCGTTGTTTATATCAGAGAGCGTCTCGAAATACAACGCCGCGATGACCCCCGTCCGCTCTTCGGAGATGTCGAGCCCGGTCCGGACGCTCAGTTCATCGGCCCGCCCCATGATATAGTTCTTGATTTCCAGGAGTTCCTTCTCTCGTGCAAGGTCATACCGCTCCCGTACGGCCTGCTCGTGCGGGGCCGCCAGAAGCTTCAGGAGTTCGGCCTCGGGGTCCGTCACCACTTCGGGTGTGACCAGGAAGCGCTTCAGCCCGGTCGAAGGCAGCCGCTTCTCGAACGGGATCAGGACCTTCTCGATCACGCTGACCAGGCCGCGCGCGCCGGTTTTCTGCGCGGCGGCCATCTCGGCGATCTTCTCGAGCGCCCCGGCCTCGAAGGCGATGTCGATCCCGTAGGATCGGAAGTCCAGCCGCTTGCTGATGATGATGGGATTGTTGGGGTTGTTGAGGATTTCGACCAGATCGGGCTTCGTCAACTCATCGAAGACGACGATGACCGGCAGACGCCCTACGAATTCGGATTCGAAGCCGAATTCGATCAGGTCCTGGGCCGTCACCTCCTTGAGAATCTCCCATGGCACATCGGTCGGAGAGACCTTGGCCTCGAACCCCAGCCCCTGTTTCTGGAGGCGCTTCTTGATGATCTGAGCGAGGTCGCCGAAGGCGCCGCTCATGATGAAGAGGATGTTCCGGGTGTTGACGACCTGCTTCTCCTTCTTCCCGGTCTTGCGATACTGCTCGATCGCCTGGATCTGGCTGATGGGGTCGTGCGGGACCTTCAGATCGACGTCGGTCTCCTCCATGGGTTTGAGGAGCGCGCGCTGGACCCCGGTCCGCGATACGTCGTGCCCGATGATGTTCCGTGATGAGGCGATCTTGTCGATCTCATCGACGTAGATGATCCCGTTTTCCGCGAGGGCGATGTCCTCCCCGGCTTCGTAGACGAGATCCCGCACCAGGTCCTCCACGTCGCCGCCGACATACCCCGTTTCGCTGAATTTGGTGGCATCGCCCTTGACGAACGGGACTCCGAGCCTTTCGGCGATCAGCTTGACGATGTACGTCTTGCCGACGCCCGTCGGCCCGATCATGAGCACGTTGTTCTTGATCATCCCGACGCGGGAGGATTTCTTCCCCCCCTTGTGCAGAGCGGTGTGCTTGATGCGGTTGAAATGGGTGCAGATCTTGGTGGCCAGCACGGACTTGGCCTGCGACTGTTTGACGACGTAGCTGTCGAGGTATTCCTCGAGATCCTCCGGAAGCATGTTGAACTGCCCTTCACGATCCGGCCCGAAGCCGACCGGCGTCTGATCGTTGCGGTCCTCGCCGGGCCGCGGAAAAACCATGGGGGACACGATCTTGATTCTGCTCCCGTATTTTTTGGAAAGGTACTCGCTCAACTCCTTTTCGAGTTCCTTCTGATTCGGCACCTTTCCAGTGTCTTTCTCCGCCTGTCCCAATGTATCGTCCATTTTCATAAGCTTTTCCTGTAGGTTCGGACCCCGATGCACAGGAGTCCTTATTCATGCCATTTTTTCCCTAAAATAATTTATTCATAATATATCCATTACCCGGGCCATTTCAAGCGCCGCCTTCAGAAAGGAATCGGTTGACGGGCCGAGCCGTTTTCATTAATGTCACCGGTAAGCGCAGCCGGCGCCCTTCGAACGAAAGCAAGCCGGATGCCGGCGCATTGTTCGCTCGATGAATCGCTTCCAACCTCTCCTGTTCAGGAAGATCCCATGGTCAGCAGACTCGAAATCAGACTCAAACCGGAATTGACCGACGCCGAGGGGGAAAAGATCCGCCGAAAGGCCCGTGCCTACTTCGGATACGACGTCGCGGATGTCCGGACCATCCGCGTCCTCACCTGCACTGCAGACCTCTCCGGGGATGCGCTCGAGCGGATACGGACGGAGATCTTCACCAACCCGGTGACGGAGGAATCCGCTTTTGAACCGATCGCGCGCGGCTTCGACTGGCTGATCTGGGTCGGGTTCCGCCCCGGGGTCCGCGACACCGCCGGCAGCACCGCCGTCGAGGCGATCGAGGACCTCCTCGGCCTCCGGTTCGGCGAGGGGGAGGCGGTCTACACCTCGACCCTTTACGAACTCCGCGGAAGCCTTCGGGCCGGGGAGGTCGACCACATCGCCGAGGGGCTCCTCGCCAACGGCATCATCCAGCAGTGGCGGGTCTATTCGAAGACGGAGTGGGACCCGTCCGAGGGCATCGGGTTCCCGGTCCCGCGGGTCCTGCTGGACCACGAACCGCAGGTGGACGTGATTCCGCTCGACAGCGACGAGACCCTGCAGCGGATCTCTGACGCCCGCAATCTCGCCCTCAACGCCAAGGACATCCCGGTCATCCGGCGGTATTTCCTGCGGGAGGACGTGCGGGCCGAGCGCGCCGCGGTGGGGCTCGACCTGCCGACCGACGTGGAGCTCGAGTTCATCTCCCAGGCCCGCAGCGACCACTGCAACCACAACACCTTCCGCGGACGGTTCCACTATAAGGATCTGGCGGCAGGAACGACCGAGGTCGTCGACAACCTCTTCAAGACGTGCATCGAGGCCCCCACGCTCGAAATCCAGAAGCGGAAGGACTGGGTCGTGTCCGTCCTCTGGGACAACGCCGGGGTCGGCCGCTTCGACGCCGATCACAACTACGTCATCACGGGGGAGACCCACAACAGCCCGTCCAACATGGAGGCCTACGGCGGATCGTTGACCGGGATCGTGGGGATTTACCGCGACCCCCTCGGCACGGGCAAAGGCGCCAGACTGATCCTCGGGATGTACGGATTCTGTGTCGGTCCGCGCGACTACGCGGGCGAACTCAGGCCGCACCTGCACCCGAGGCGCCTCCTGGACGGCGTCATCGAGGGGGTGCGCGACGGCGGGAACAAGAGCGGCATCCCCACGCCATACGGCATCCTGCTCTTCGACGAGAGCTACCTCGGGAAGTGCCTCGTCTTCGTGACGGCGCTCGGCATCATGCCCGCCAGGGTGGCCGGTGAACCGTCCCACCTGAAGACGACCGAACCGGGCGATCTGATCGTCATGTCCGGGGGGCGTGTCGGGAAGGACGGGATCCACGGTGTGACGGCCGCCTCCGAGACCTACAGCGAGCACACCCCCGCGGGCCACGTGCAGATCGGGGACCCGTACACCCAGAAAAAGATGCACGACTTCCTGCTCGAAGCGAGGGATGAAGGGCTCATCGCCTTCATTACGGACAACGGCGGAGGGGGGCTGTCCTCGTCGATCGGGGAATCCGCCCGATTCAGCAACGGGTGCCGGGTGGATCTCGACAAGGTCCCCCTGAAATACGCGGGCCTCGATCAGTGGGAGATCTGGGTGTCCGAATCGCAGGAGCGGATGACCATCGCCGTCAAACCGGAGCGCATCGACCGCTTCATGGAGCTGTCGGCCACCCACGCCGTCGAGAGCACCGTGATCGGGGAATACAACGATTCCGGCTACCTGCGGCTCGATTATCACTCCCGCCCCTGCGCCTACATCCGGCTGGACCTGCTGCAGGAGGACTTTCCCCAGTGGGAGTTCGAGGCCGAGTGGACGCCGCCCGAGCAACGGGGTCTTTTCGAGCCCGTCATCACCGAACCGCGGCGGCATGGGGCGCTGTTGAGGGGCCTTCTGGCGCGGCCGAATCTCTGCGCCCGCAACTGGATCCCCAGGCAGTACGACCACGAGGTCCAGGGCGGGAGCGTCATCAAGCCCCTGCTCGGCGTAAACAGCGACATCCCGGCGGACGCGGCCGTCGTCCGGCCGATCCTGGACAGTCCGAAGGGGCTGGCGGTCGCGCAGGCCCTTCATCCGACCTATGCGCCCATCGACACCTACCCGATGGCGGCCGCCACCATCGACGAGGCGGTCCGGAAGCTCATCGCGGTCGGGGCCGACCCGGAGCAGATCAGCGGTGTCGACAACTTCTGCTGGCCGACGGTCCAATATCATCCCGTGGACAACCCGGACGGGAAATACAAGGCGGCGCAGCTCGTGCGCGCCAACCAGGCCCTCCGCGACATCTGCCTCGCCTACGGGATCCCGCTCCTCTCCGGCAAGGACAGCATGTACATCGACGGAAAGCTGGAGGGTCCTTACGGGGAGCGGCGCAAGGTCTCCGGCCTCCCCACTCTGCTCTTCACCGCCTGCAGCGTGGTGGAGGATGCGGCTGCCTGCGTGACGATGGACTTCAAGACTGCGGGCGATTTGATTTACATAATCGGGCGGACCGCCGACGAACTCGGCGGAGGGGAATTCTATCAGATGATGGGGACCACAGGCCTGCACGTCCCCCGCCTCGATGCAGCCGGATCCCTGGAGGCTTATCAAAGGCTCCACCAGGCGATCCGGGAAGGGCTCGCGGCCTCCTGCCGCGCAGTCTCGCGAGGCGGGCTGGGGGTGCATCTGGCCCTGTGCGCCATGGCGGGAGACCTGGGGCTCTCGCTCGACCTCGCGAAGGTCCCCGCCGCCGGTGAACTTGCACCGGCCCAGCTTCTTTACTCGGAATCGTGCGGCCGCATGATCGTCACGGTGGCGCCCCGGAACCGGGAGCGTTTCGAGCGCTGCCTCGGCCCCGGGGTCCCGTGGTCGCCGGCGGGTCAGGTCCAGGAAGACCGCCGGATGACCGTAACATGGAGGGGTGAGGCGATCGGCCTCGACGAACCGCTCGAGGCCCTTTACGAAAGCTGGCACAGCCCGTTCAAGGATTTGCGATGAATACGGTGAAAGCGCTGGTTCTGACCGGCTACGGATTGAACTGTGACTACGAGACCCACTACTCCCTCCAAAGGGCCGGTGCCGAGCCCCACCGCGTGCACATGAACCGGCTGATCGGGAGCGCCCCTTCCGGAGCGAAAGTGCGGCTGAAGGACTATCACATCCTGGTCCTCGGCGGAGGATTCAGCTGGGCGGACGATCACGGGGCCGGCGTCCTGATGGCCGCCAAGCTGCGCAACCACCTCGGCGAGGAGATCCTGCGGTTCATCGCGGACGGGCGGCTCGTGATCGGGATCTGCAACGGCTTTCAAGCGCTCGTCAACCTCGGTCTCCTCCCCGCATTCGATGCGAATTACCATGAGCGCAGGGTCGCCCTCATCTCCAATGACAGGGGCAACTTCATCGACACCTGGGTCAGGCTCCGGGTCGACCCGGACTCCCCCTGCGTCTTCACCCGGGGAATCGACGCCATCGAAATGCCGGTGCGCCACGGCGAAGGCAAGTTCTACGCGATTGGGGAGGATCTCGAAAGGCTCAGGGAAAACCACCAGATCGTCCTGCATTACAGCGGCCCGGACGGCCGGCCGGCCGATGGCCGATGGCCCCTCAACCCGAACGGCTCCCTGATGGACATCGCCGGCATCTGCGATCCCACCGGCCGGGTCTTCGGGCTCATGCCGCACCCCGAGGCCTTCAACCACTGGACCAACCATCCCCGTTGGACCCGCTTGAAGGAGGAGCGCCTCAGGCGCGGAGAAACGGCCTGCCAGAACCCGGACGGCGACGGGATCCGCCTGTTTGCGAACGCCGTGGCCTATATCCACGAGGCCTTCGGTTGATGGATTTCTCCAGAAGGAATCGGCCTCCGCAACCCGCCGGGCTCGCTTTCCGCTTGACAAAGGCGAAAATTTGCGGCTAATTAGATGGTTCAATGTTTCACTGAACCTAAGGAGCGCTGTCATGGCATCGAATTCGAAAAGAACATCAAGCATCCGCAAAAAAAAGGACAAGCCCAACAAGAGAAACATGAAGGCCGATCAGAAAAGGCTTCAGGAAAACGCCAGGCGCCTGAAGGAACTGGCCGCCGACCAAGGTTGAACCCGCTTCGATCGCCGGCCTCTTTCAAACAGGAGCTTCCCCCAAAAGCTGGTTCACCGCGGCATCGGACCGCAGCACCAATCCGGGCCTTCGGCAGGGGAATGGGCCTTCCGCGCGGCCGAGCGATTTTTAGGATGCTGACTGAAGCAGGGTCCCCTGCTTTGCCTCCCCCCCCAACCCGCCCATCCGGCGGGTTTTTTTCTTTACATCATATCCAGATTCATCTATACAGAGAATGAATGTTCATTCACCTCCAGCCGCCGGCCGGCTGGAGGCCTTTTGTTCCCGGATTTCCGCTCGAAGGTGCGAAGGCCCGCAGCGTGCATCTCCTGGGGCCGGGGACGCACCTTCGAGGTCTGAGGGCCGCCCCCCGGAGAGGCGGGGTCCGGGGCCACCCACCCGATGACGAAAGGCCTGGCGGCTATGCCCGGGCAAACCACACCTTTACAACCAGAGGAGCTGTTTATGAAAGACGTTGTCATCGTTTCGGCATGTAGAACGGCCATAGGGGCCTTTGGCGGCACCCTGCGGGACATGAATGCAGCGCACATCGGGGCTGTCGCCATGCGGGAAGCCATCAAACGGGCGGATATCGACCCCGCTCAGATCGACGATGTCCGCTTCGGATGCTGCCTTGAACCGGCCGATGCCCTGAACGTCGCCCGTGTGTGCGCCCTGATGGCCGGGATCCCGGATCACGTCACGGCGGTGACCATCAATCGGGTCTGCATCTCGGCCATGGAGTCCGTGATCTCCGGCATGGCCATGATCCAGGCGGGCATGGCCGACATCATCCTCGCCGGCGGGGTCGAGCACATGTCGGGGGTCGCCTACACGGTTCCAAGCGCCCGCTGGGGATGCCGGCTCCAGGACCAGGCCTTCGTGGACACCATGATCCATGCCCTCCACTGCGGGTCCCATCTGATCCCCGGCCCGGAATCCGGCCCCCTGAAGGAAGGCATGCCCCTCGAACTCTTCAAGGGCAAACCCTACATCATGGGCCACACGGCGGAGTTCATCGCGCAGATGCACCACATCTCCCGCGAGGAGATGGACGAGGTCGCCCTGAGAAGCCACAACAATACCGAGCGGGCCACACTGGAGGGGGATTTCAGGGAGGAGATCGTTCCGATCGAGGTCCCGCAGAAAAAGAAGCCGCCGATCATCTTCGACAAGGACGAACATTTCAGGCCGGGCCTGACCATGGAGGCCCTCGCGAAGCTGCCCCCGGCATTCATCCCGAAGATCGGCAAGGTCACAGCGGGGAACGCCTCCGGCATCAACGACGGCGCAAGCGCTATGATCATCATGAGCGCCGAAAAGGCGGAGGAACTCGGCAGGCAGCCGATCGCACGCATCAGGGCCACCGGCCGGGGCGCCTGCCACCCGTCGGTCATGGGACTGAGCCCCGTCCCGGCGGTGCGGAACCTGCTCGACCGGAACCCCGGCATCAAACTCGCCGATTTCGAACTGATCGAACTGAACGAGGCCTTCGCCGCCCAGTACATCGGGTGCGAGCGCGAACTCGGCCTCAACCGCGAGATCACCAACGTCAACGGCTCGGGGATCGGACTCGGGCACCCCGTCGGATGCACCGGCGCCCGCATCATGGTGTCCCTCCTCTATGCCATGAAAAAGCGCGGGAAGTCCTTCGGCCTCGCGACCCTGTGCGGCGGCGGCGGGGTCTCCATGGCCTGCGCGCTCGAAATGCTCTAGGGGCTTCGAGGGGGAGGCTCCTCAAGTGGCCTCCCCCTCGCTCTTACAGATTGCTGTCGACGGCGATGCCGCCCCATGGGAGGCATTCCGGAAAAAGATCCCGCGCCTCCAGCAGGCCGGCCGCATCGGAGCAGAGCGCTCCGCTTTCCTTGATCAGGGCGCCGTCGGCCCCGATCCATCGCAGGAAACAGCCGGCGGCGGCCCGTTCAATAAGCTGAACGGTCACATCCTCCTTCGTAGCCTCTGCCAGCAGGACCTCGTCGCTGCCCGGAACCGGCTTCATAGTCCTTCCTTTGCACACGGCGCACCCTCCCGGATTCGGGGCGCCCGCTCATCGCGCGGCCTGCGCCCCTTCCTTCTCGATCTGTTCGGTTATCGTGTTCCGAAGGGCTACTTTATTCACCTTGCCGACATTGGTCAAGGGAAGGGCGTCGACGAGTTCGAGCCGCTCGGGGAGTTTGAATTTCGCTATCCGGCGCTCATCGAGGAGAAAACGGTTCAGTTCCGCAAGGGTCAGCGCCTGCCCGGGCTTGGGGACGATGAACACGCACACGCGTTCGCCCAGGACCGGATCGGGCATGGCGACGCAGGCGCAGATATCCACCGCGGGATGGGCCAGAATGTGGTTCTCGATCTCCTCGGCGCTGATCTTTTCCCCTCCGCGGTTGATGCAATCTTTCAATCTCCCCTCGACGACCACATTGCCGCTCGGATGGAGCCTCACCAGATCGCCCGACTTGTAATACCCGTCCGGGCTGAAGGCCCTGGCGTTGTATTCCGGCGCCCGGTAATAGCCGCGGATCGTATGGGGGCCGCGGCACCAAAGTTCTCCCATTTCCCCGGGATCGACCTCTTCACCTGTGGAGGGGTCCGCTATCTTGAAATCGTCGCCGGGGGATTGCGGCCGCCCCTGTGTCCCGAAGCGCACCTCGTCGGGGTCATCCAGCCTCGTCCAAAAAAGCGGCCCTTCCGCCATTCCGAGAACCTGCTGGACATCGCAGCCGAGCTCCGGGCGAACCCGGAGAGCCACCTCGGGGTTGAGCTTCGATCCCCCCGTCAGGATGATCTTCAGAGATTCCAGATGGTAACGGCTTCGATCCGGGTGATTGAGGACCGCGATAATCATCGCCGGCACCGCGATCCAATGGGTTACATGATATTTTTCGATCATTTCGAGCGCCCCCTCCGGGGACGGGACGGCGCTCAAGACCTCGCAGCCGCCCGCTGAAGCGACCCCCATGAACCCGGGGCACGCGAGGGCAAAATTGTGCTGCTGGGGAATCGCAAGCAGAAGAACGGTGTGTTCATCGAGCCCGCAGACCCGGGCGTTGCACAGAAAGTTGTAGATGTAGTCGTTGTGCGTCCTCGGGATGAGCTTCGGGATCCCTGTCGTTCCCCCGGAGAGCTGCAGCACCGCAGGCAGGTCGGGATCGGCCCTCGGAAAGGAAGGGTCCGTTATCCGCTCTTCGATCGGATCGGCGAACAAGGCGTCCAGGGAATGATATCCCGGGCGCGGCGTCCCACCGCTCACCAACACCATATCGAGGGATGGGGCTTCCTTCTGGATGTTTTCCGCCATCTGCTGCTTGTCCGCCTTGCGGAAAACGGCCGGGATCACCAGCGCCCTGGCCTCGGCCAGTTTTGCAAAAAAGCCGATCTCGGCCTCCTGATGCGGAGGGAGAGCCATGATCGGGATCCCTCCGGCCTTGAGGATCGCCAGATACGTGATGAGCACCTCGGGTTGATTCGGGAGCTGCAGGATCACGCGGTCATACAGCTTGAGCCCGAGGGCCTTGAGGTGCAATGCGAGCCGTGTCGCCAGGCGGCCGCATTCCTGATAGGAGTAGACGCGCCCGCTCTGAGCCGCGATCAGGAGGGGATTGGATGCAAAGCGCTCGAAGCTTTCCTCCATGACTTCCGTGATCGTCTTGTCCAGCCAATATCCCTCCTGACGGTAACGATGGGCGAATTCCGGTGGCCAGGGAACAAAACCTTCCATTTTCTCTCTCCTTTGATGGGGTTCTTTCTCGTAAGCGATCTTAAATTTCGGCCGGGACCCGCCCCGCAAGGGTGGGGCTGTGGACACGCAGCGTGTGAAGAAACCGGGACCCGCCCCGAAGGGGTGGGACTGCGTACGCGCAACGTGTAAAGAAAAATCCTCATTCCCGGATTGGCAACGGGGTTCTACCGGAAAATACTTTCCCGATGGAAACATTTCTATTTCAATCACTTCGGAGAGCAAAAGCCGTGCCACTAGATTTTTATTGTATATCAACAGGTTGAAGACTTGCGAGAGGCTTTCTTGCAGAATATTTTCAGCCCTGGTTGAAAGAAAATTGCAATCCTGACCCCCATACGCCTTGCGGAGGAACCTTTTTCGAGATAAACTCATCGAAACAAAAAGAGGTGCAAATCCCATAGCCTTCGAAACCAACCGCCAGGGGGTTCAATGGACGCAAGGCAGTTTTTCCACGAGCGGCACGAAGAGATCGTCTCTTCATGGTTCGATATGCTTCACGACGATCCGTCCACGCGCTACCACACCGAGCCTCCCCAGGATCTCCGCAGATTGATGGACTATGCCGCCCTCGCCTTTCGCCGTGTGATGCTGGAAGACGATTGGACCGACCTGAAGGAGTTTATCACCCATATCGCCAAGAAACGGTTCAGCGAAGGCTTCAAGGTTTCAGAAGTGCAGATGGCCTTCGAGTACTACCGCCAGACATTGATCCCTCTCTTGTTCAGATCGATCGACCCGCCGAAATTGGAACCGATGATGATGAAACTTCAGGAATGCATGATCTTCACCATCACGCATTTCTCTGAGTTCTTCCAAGGCATCCATGAAAACTTTTTGCGGAACCACACCGAGATTCTGGAAAGTCAGATCAAGACACGCACCCATGAACTGGCCGAATCCCGACAGAAATACAAGACGCTTGTAGAGGATATCAACGAGGGGTTCTTTGTTTTGACGGACGGCCGTATCGTCTTTGCCAATCGCATGTTCGCCGAGATGCACGGATGCGAGTTGACGGACGTTCTCGACAAGAGCTATCTGGATTTCATCGCAGAGGAACACAGAGAAAAGATCCGGAGTGTCTACGAACTGAGCCAGAAGCAGACCCATGTGCCGGCCAGAATAGAGTATCTGCGCTTGTGCAGGGACGGTCAAAGGCTGCCGACCGAGATCATGGCCAAGCGGACGATATTCGGACATCAGACCGCCAATATCGGCATCTGCCGTGATATCGGCGAGCGTGTAGAGCTGGAGAAGAAGACGCGGGAGGCGGAAAAACTGAAGGCCCTGGCTCAGCAGGCCGCCTCTCTGGCCCATGAAGTGAGAAACCCGCTTTCGACGGTGCGGATCAATCTCCAACTGCTGTCCCGGAACGCCGTCAAGCCGGAGCAGATCGGCCTTTTGCAGGCGAGCCTCGATGAAGTCGTTCAGATCGAACGAACCCTGCAGGAGATGATGGACATCAGTTTTCCGGTGAGGCTGTCGCTCCAGCCGGTCAATCTCAGATCGTTGCTCCAGCACTGTCTCAACAGCATGCGCCAACGCCTGCTCAACAACCAGGTGAAGGCATTCCTCCGCTTGAAACGGGGTGCCGAGGGGATCCACGCGGACCCGCATCGGATGGAGCAGGCCCTGGTCAACCTGCTTTTCAACGCCGTCGAGGCGCAACCTTCCGGAGGCAGGGTGGCGATCTCCGCCCGGCCCGTCACCAGAGGGGCGGACCCGTGGGTGGAGATCCTGATATCGGATCAGGGCCCCGGTGTGCCCAAGGAGGTCCTTCCTTACATCTTCGACCCGATGTTCAGTCAGAAGGCGATGGGAACCGGCCTGGGGCTGCACAACGTCAAAAGGATCGTCGAGGCGCATGGCGGCTCGGTGCGTGTCAAGCTGAACCGGAAATGCGGAATGAGCTTTTACTTGAGTCTACCGGCGAGGTGAAATGGTGATCACACGTGTGCTGATAATCGATGACCAGGATTCGCTCCTGAATTCCCTGAGGATCTTTTTCGAGCTGCGGGGATGGGAGGTAACCACCGCCTCGACGGGGCGGGAAGGCTTGAAAAAGGCGCGCGCCTTGCAGCCCTCTCTGGTGATTCTCGATTTGAGGCTGCCGGACATAGACGGGCAGGAAATCCTGGAACGGCTGCGCCATGAGATGCCTGCAACTCAGGTGATCGTCGTGACCGCCTTCCAGGATATGGACAATACGATACGCTGCATCAAGCTGGGCGCCTTCGACTTCATTCACAAGCCGATCGATATCGACGAACTGGAAACGGCCTTGAACCGTTTCAGCAACGTGAGCAAGGCCCAGGGGGCGGAGCCCCCCGTCGAGGCGCCGCTGCACTCCGTTTCCTGCGAAGATTCCCCGTACATCGTCGGAAAGAGCCAGGCGATGAAAGACGTCTTCAAAAAAATCGCGATGGTCTCCGATGCCAGGGTCACAGTGCTCATCCAGGGGGAAAGCGGGACGGGAAAAGAACTCGTAGCTCGGGCGATTCATTATCAGGGGGCCTATCGGACCCATCCTTTCATGGTGGTCGATTGCTCGACACTCGTAGACACCCTGACTGAAAGCCAGCTCTTTGGATATGAAAAAGGCGCCTTCACCGGAGCCGAAATGATGCGCAAAGGGACGCTCGAGTCGGCCGGAGAGGGAACGATCTTCTTCGACGAGATCGGCGAACTGCCGCTGCGGCTGCAGAGCAAACTCCTTCGGTTTCTCCACGAGAAGGAATACACCCGCCTGGGAGGCACTCAGCCGATGCACTCGGAAGCGCGCATCATCGCTGCAACCAATCGGAATTTGGAACAGATGGCATCGGAGGGGCGAATGCGCACCGACCTTTTTTATCGGCTGCAGGTAGTCACGATCTACATGCCGCCGCTCAGGGACCGCCGCTCCGACATCCCGCTTCTGGCCTCCAGCCTGCTCGAAAAGATAGGACACAAGTTGAGGATACCGATCAAGACCTTGACCAACGGGGCGATGCAGGAACTGGAGGGCTATTCCTGGCCGGGCAATGTCCGGCAGCTTGAAAACACCCTCACCAAAGCAGCGGTTTTGACCAAGTCTTCCGTGCTGGACAAGGAAGACATCATCCATGCAATTGGGGACCTCGACCGGTCCTCTCCCGAAAAGGGAGGGGTGGACAAGACACTGGCGGAGGTCGAAAAGGAGCACATTCTGCGGGTGCTCAACGCAAAAGAGGGGCATCTCGGTCAGGCGTGCCGGACGCTTGGAATCAGCCGGCCGACGTTGAGAAGCAAGCTGAAGCAATACGAGGTGAGACAGGCTTGAACGGCCCGAACTGCAGAAAGTCGCCGGAGATCAGTGCTCCGAGCCTCCCGCTTTTTCCGACTTTTTCAAGGCCGCTTCGAACTCTTTGAAAAATTGATCTTTTTCGCGCCAATCGGGGCCGAACTTGCTGTTGAAATAGGCGCCCATTCCCGAGAACAGTTTCGACCAGACGGATTCCTTCCTGCCGAGGACAACCTCTTCCAGGAACTCAGGCAGTTCCCGCATCTTCTCCTTGGGCAGAAACGACACGGCACCCAGCTTGATGGCCTTCTTGAGGGCCTCGGGCGTGAGGGCGTGGGCCGTCAGCATCACCGTCGGGAACCCCATGGCGACCGACGTCCTGAGGAGTTCAAAGCCGTTGACACCCATGATATCCAGGATCACGATGTCGTACGTGTAATTGAGGAGATACTGCGTAGCCGTGTCGAAATCGCGCGCTTTATAAAGGATGCACATGTTCAGGATCTCCTCGATGGTTTCGAGGACATCCGGCTCATCGTCGACCGCAAGGATCACCTTGTCTTTCAGTACGCTGCTGTCCATCATCTTGACGTATTTCCTCTTTTCCGGTCTTTGAAACAACGGTTTTCCACTTATACTACCGGCTTCGATGAGCGTTGCCTAGCAGAGATTCTCAGGCACGGGAAACCTTTGGGAGCGACCCTCCGGCGATCGAGTTCGAACTCCCCCTCGACGAAAACATCCGCTTGGTTTCCATCCGGAAACGGTCGTTTTGGCCGATCCCGGCATCCATCTGCCCTTACGCTTGTGCGGCGAGCTGCAGTCGGCTCCGCGCAGACGCCTGAATCCCTCGATATTGGCCGAACCAGGACCCGCCCCGAAGGGGTTGGGGCTGAGCCCGCCCCTTACATCCCCAGGTACCGGGATTTAATCTCCTCATTTGCGACCAGTTCCTGCGGGGAGGATTCGTGGACGATGTTTCCGCGGCTCATGACGTAAACATGATCGGCCAGGCGGGTGGCCATCTGGAAGTTTTGCTCGACCAGGACGAGCCCCATTCGCTGCTCCCGCAGTCCGGAGATGACGTCGCCGATCTCCTGGACGATCAACGGGGCGAGCCCTTCCGACGGTTCATCCATGAGGAGGATCTTGGGCCCGCTGACCAGGGCCCGCGCCATGGCCAGCATCTGCTGTTCCCCGCCGCTCAGGAAGCGCGCCTTTTGCCCTTGCCGGATTTTCAATATCGGGAAGATGCGGAAGACCTCCTCCATGGCCATCGGTTTGATCGCCGTTTCATCCCCGTAGCTGCAGCGGAAAGGGACGACCAGATTTTCGAGGACGCTCAGGGACGGGAAGATCCGTCTCCCCTGCGGCACCAAGGCGATGCCGGAGCGCATGATCTCATGCGTCGTCCTTCCCATCAATTCGGCGCCTTCCAGGAGGATGCTCCCCTTTCTCGGTTTTACAAAGGCGACGATCGAATGGATGAGCGTGGTCTTCCCCACCCCGTTGCGGCCCAGGACGGCGGCGATATTCCCTTTAGGGACCCGGATGGAAACGCCCTGCAGAATGTAACTGTCCCCGTAGTAGGTGTGCAGATCCAGAACTTCAAGCATGATGTTCACCCATACCCAGATAGACTTCCGCTACGTCCCGATTGCCTCGGATCTCCGACTCCGTGCCTTCCGCGAGGATCCTCCCCTGATAAAGGACGGAAATCTTGTCCGCTATCTTGAAGGCCACATCCATGTCGTGTTCGATGAAGAGGATCGTCGTTGACGGATCGATCCGGTTGATCATGGGGACAACCAGGGCGGTTTCGGCTGGGGACAGGCCCTGGGTCGGCTCGTCGAGCAGGACGACCTTCGGCCTCCCCGACAGCGCCAGGATGATCTCGAGTTGCCTCTGCTCGCCGTGGGAAAGATTCTTCACCTGTTGATCCTTCTTGTCCCAGATGCCCCAGTCTTTCAACTGCGCCTCGGCATCCTCGATCATCTTCCTGCGGCTGGACGTCCGACGGTAGAACAGGTATTTGGTGGGGGTCAGCGCCTGCACGCCCATGAAGACATTTTCCCATACCATCAGGTTCGGGAAAAGATTCGTTATCTGAAAAGTCCGCGCCAGGCCTAAGGCTGCACGCCTGTGAGCCGGGTAGGCGGTGATTTCCTGGTTGAAGAGACGGATATCGCCGCCGGTCGGCTTGATGACCCCGCTGATGATGTTGAAGAGGGTCGTCTTGCCGGCCCCGTTCGGGCCGATGATCGCCCGCTTCTCGCCTGCACCGACCCTGAAGGAGCAATCGTAGAGCACCTTGACCCCACCGAAGTTGACGCTGATCCTGTTTACTTCCAATGCATTCACGGTCGCTCCAGAGTGTTCCGAAAAAATGGGGGTTCTTCGACTCCCGGAAATGGGCTGTCGCCATGCCGAGGAGCCGCCGCACCGCTCCTTTCGCGTGCCGGAGCGGCTGCATTGGGGAGCGGTGCGGACCGGGAGATCCTCTCTCTGCCGGCTATTGCGCCCATTTCCCCTTCATCTCGGAATAGGGCGTCATTTTCATGTAATCCTCGGCCTTCCAGTTCCAGAACTGATTGACCATGGGGAAGGTTTTGATCGGGACGCTTTCCCATGCACCGGCCACTTCTTCCACCTTGCGGATATAGCTGTTCTGAATGGTGGCGCCGTAATCATCGAATCGGACCGTCCCCCGCGGCGCCTTCAATTCGAGGGAGCGCATCACACGGACGAATTCCGCGCCCTTGATTTCCCCGTTGGTCTTGTTGAGCGCCTCCGCGATCAACATCCCCGTGACATACCCCTGTTCGGCATACAGCGTGGGACGATGCCCATACTTGTCCATGAAGGATTTCTTGAAGCGGTCGTTTTCCGGGGTGTCGAGCAGGTAGCACCAGTGGGACTCCGTCACGATGCCCTTGGCGGACGCCCCCTGCTTCGGCAGGATGTTGTCGTCTACCAGATAGCCTTTTCCGATGAGAGCCACCCTCTTATCGAGGCCGTACTCCGCAAACTGCTTGACGAAGCGGAGGGAATCCGCCCCGGCGAAGAAGACCATGACGACATCTGCTTCCTGTGAGATCTTAGCTAGATAGGGAGCGTAATCCTTGGTGCCGAGGGGCGGCCAGATCTCTTGGACGATCCTTCCCCCCATTTGGGTGAAGGTCCTGCAGATCCCGCCGACGTGTTCATAGCCGGCGGCATAATCCGCCCCCATGGCGACCGCTTTCCGGTACCCGTTCTCATAGGCCCAGACCCCCAGCGGGTGCGATCCGGCGCTGTTGACAAAGGCCGGCCGCACGATGAGGGGATTGGATTTGCGCTGCGTCAGGTCATCGGCCCCGGCGTTCGAAATGACGAACGGGATGTTGTACTTCTGCACGAATTCGGCCAGGGCATAGGCCGATCCCGTCCCGACGACCCCTGCCAGAATGTCGATGTTGTTCTTCTGGACGAGTTTGCGCGCCATGTCCATGGCCTGGCTGATCTGGTTGCTGCCGATGTCCTCGACCAGCACCTCGATCTTGCGGCCCCCGGCCTGATGGCCGATCTCTTCCATGTAGAGGTTGAGTCCATCCCGCATATCGATCCCGAGCGCCGTGTAAACGCCCGAAAGGGAGATGGTGTAGCCGATCTTGACCGGTTCCGCCGCCGCGCTCTCCCGATCTGTGAGCGTGAAAAGACCCACGAGCGCTAAAAGACCGACCAAGACCCCGCTCATCCCTGTAAGGAAACATCGCTTTTTCATCTCGAATCCCCTCCGTGTCCCAGAAAAAAGTTTCTCCATGTTCAACATGACTTCTACGATTACACGGCCCGCTCCCGGAGGCCGCCTCTTCCCGCTTCGGCAGACGCCTTGTCCGGAAGGTCGACCGACGGCTCCCCGATTGCACCGCAGACCTTCGCAGCAGCCTCATCCCTCCTGTTTCGGTTCGGTACGCGGCCTCAGCATTCGGTTCAACGCCCCCAGGATGCCTTCCGGGAGCAGGAGAACGACCAGGACATAGACCGTTCCGAGCACCATGAGCCACCGATCGGTGATGCCGCTGACGAAATCCTGTAGAAAGACAATCACCAGCGCACCCAAAATCGGTCCGGCCAGCGTTCCCGGGCCGCCCAGGATCACCATCAACAGGGCGGTCGAAGAAAGGATCACCCCGAAATTCACGGGATTCGGCGTCAGATCGTAATAGGCGTTCAGGACCCCTGAAATGCCCCCGATGAAACCGGAGACGATGAAAGCGAGGTACTTGTAAAGCCAGACGTTGAATCCGAGGGCCTTCATCCGGCTTTCGCTGTCCCTGATGCCGCGCAGGGCCAGGCCGAAAGGAGAGTTGATCAGGACCCAGAAGCCGCTGATGGTCAGGAGGAAGACGACAAGCACGAAAAGGTAGAATGCGCTCGTATCCCTCAAATCGAGCCAGGGGGCCATCTGCCGTGTGAGGATCCCCGGGAGTCCGTCGTCGCCGCCGGTGACGGAGCGCCAACTGTAGGCGATGCCGTAGAAGACCTGGCAGATGGCGAGCATGATCATCAGGAAAAAGATGTCCTTCGTGCGGGTGGTGAGCAGCCCGAAAACAGCGGCTGCACCAGCCGTCACCCCGAGCGCGGCAACGCACGCCAGCCAAGTGCTATCGGCTATGTGGCGGGTGAAAATGGCCACCGTGTAAGATGCGATCCCGAAAAAGACCCCATGGCCGACGGATGCCAGGCCCAGATGCCCGAGCATGAGGCTCACGGAGGTCGCCAGGATCGAGAGGATCAACGCCCTGGCGACCAGCCCCACGTAGTATTCCGGCAAAACGAGCGGAACCACGGCAAGCGCGACGACCGCACCGAAAACAAGGGCGGCAAAGCGAGACTTTCCTATCATGATTTACCCCACAGACCGGTCGGTTTGAGGGCCAGGATGATCGCCATCGGCGCGAAGATGGTGAACATCGCGAGTTCGGGGAACAGGGCCTTTCCGAAGTTATCGAGGAAGGCGACGATCAGACTCCCCAGAAAGGCCCCCTTCATGCTGCCCAAGCCCCCGACGATGATCACCACCACCGCAAACAGCAGAACCTCCAGATCCACGCCCGGGTAAACCCCGATGAACGGGCCCCCCAAAACGCCGCTCAAACCCGTCAGGCCGGTGCCGATGATGAAGACGACCGTGAAGAGGGCCGGAACCTTGATCCCCACGGCGCGGGCCATTTTTTCGTCGTCGACGGAGGCCCGCAAAATCGCCCCCCACTTGGTCTTCTCCTGAAGAAACCACAGCAGGATTCCGAAGAAGAGTCCGACCCCGATGACGAACAGCCGGTAATAGGGGAAAATGATGGAGCCGATCATCAAGGAGCCTCTCAGAAACGCCGGTTTGGGGAGGGTCATCGGATCGGCGCCCCAGATGATGATACTGATATCCCCGATGATGAACATGCACCCCATGGTGAGCAGAACCTGAAGCAGGCGTTTCCCGTAGATTCGCTGCAGGAGGAATTTCTGCAGGAAAAAGCCGGTAACCGCTGCAGTCGCCACGCCGGCGAAAATCCCGGCGAGGAAATTCCCGGTGGCATGGATGGCGCTGAGCGCGGCGTAGGCGCCGAGGAGATAACACGATCCGTGGGCCAGATTCAGGATGTTCATCAGGCCGAATATCACCGACAGACCGGCACACAGGAGAAACAGCAGCATCCCGAAAGAGAGGGCATTCAAGGCTTGTATAATCCAGAACTCCATAAAACCCCCGATCGTGGGTGGGGACGGCCGGGCCGCAGGAACGCTAAATCCTGGCCCCCAGTTTGAACCCCTCGTGAACGGCGTTGTAGAGGCTTCTGGGCATCACGGCATCGCCGACGACATAGAGCTCGTCACAGAGATATTCCAGATCCCGGACAAGGGCCTGCTTCGGGGCCAGCGGACCGGCCAGGATGACGGTGTCGGCGGGCAGAAACTGCTCCTTGCCGTCCTTGTCCAGGAAGCGCACGCCCCCGTTTTCGACCGCAAGAGGCTGCGCCTCGGTGTACACGCCGATGCCGAACTCTTTGACCAGCCCCGCATGCCGCCATTTGAACGTCGTCGACACATCGAAGTCCACCCGTCGATTGGGTTCGATCACGATGGGTTTCTTTCCGGCCGAAGCGAGCACCTCGGCACAGGTAAGCCCCACCTTGCCGCCGCCGAGAAGGATGACCCGCTGCCCGATTTTGGTGATATCGCCGCCGTCCAGCACGGCGTAGGCGTTCATGATGTCTTTGCCGCCGATCCCTGGAATCTTCGGAGGTGCGATGACGGCGCCTGTAGCCACGATGACGACATCCGGGAAGAAGTCCGCCGTGACCTTGCGGTCGACGAGCGTATTCAGCCTGGTTTCGATCCCCAGATCCTGCAGACGATAGATGTAGTACTGCAGGAGTTCCATCAGGACTTCCCCCCCGCCGATATCCCTGGAGGAGGGATTGAGCGCACCGCCCAGGTGATCGTTCGCCTCGAAGACAACCACTTCATGACCGCGTTCGGCAGCCGCGACGGCCGCTTCGAGGCCCGCCGGGCCGCTGCCGATCACCATGACCTTCTTTTTGACAGTGGCCGGTTTGATGGTGTACTCCGGTTCGACCTCATGGCCGAGCCGGGGATTGACGGCGCAGATGTAGGGCTGATTGGCGAACATCTTCGCCAGGCAGAGCATGCAGCCGACGCAGGGTTTGATCCGCTCCGGCTGACCGCGCTCCAGCTTATGAGCCAGATCGGGGTCGGTCAGGAACGGCCGGCAGATCTCCCAATAGTCGAAGACCCCGGTGCCCAGGGCGTGATCGGCAGCGTAGGGATCCGAAAGACGGGGACCGAAGGCCAGGGGAACATCCCCGATGACCTTCTTGGCCTTTTCGGCCAGGTGCAGCCACTGCGTGCGGCTGACATCCCGCCCGAGAGCGCCCTGGCGCGACTCGTGCCAGCCGATCACCATGCTGATCATGTCCACCCCCCGGTCGGCCGCAATGCGCATGATCTCGATGCACTCGTCGTTGCTGTTTCCGCCGTACTCATCCATGAGTTCGGTCCCGTTCAGACGGATGATCACGAGTCTGTCCGGCCCGACCGCCTTGCGCAAGGCGTCGAGGATCTCCACCATGAACCGGGCGCGCTTTTCGAGAGTGCCCCCGTACTCGTCGGTCCGCTTGTTGGTAAAAGGGGAAAGAAAGGTGCTCATCAGATAGCCGAGAAAACTCGTGACCTCGACCCCGTCATAACCGGCCTTGACGCAGCGTTCGGCGGCTCGGGCGTGGTCCTCGATCACATGCGCGATTTCGTCTGTGTTCATGGCGCGCGGCGGGCGAAAGTGACGAAGGGTCTGGGGCGTGTCGGAGGGCTGGATACAATAGCCGATATCGATCCCTCCGTAGCGCCCCCCATGGAGGATCTGCTGGATGGCGACCGCATGATGGTCATGAAAGAGATCCGCAATCCGCTTCAGCCCGGGAATGTACCGGTCGTCATTGATGCAGAGCTGACGGTGATAGGCCTTCCCCTCCCCCGATTTATCCGGGTAGGCGCCCTGGTTGGTCATGATGGAGGCTCCCGTCGATGCAATGACCTCGTCCCGGGCGAATTCCCTTTCGGAAAGGAAGCCATCCCGCGTATTGAAATTGCTGACGCAGCAGGCGGCATATTTGATCCTGTTCCGAACTTTGAAAGGTCCAATTTTCCCTTCACCGAAGATGTGTGAAAAACCGTTTGAATCCATGGTGCTCTCCTTCGCTCCTTGGCGTTTACGGCTGGGGATGCCCGCTTCGACGTCCGCATTTTCTTCCAGCCGCAGATAAAGGTGTAACCAAGCAGATGAAGCGCAAGACTCCGAGGATCCAAAGGAGTCCAACCGCCTGGCAGGAAGCTGCAGCAACAAGCATGCCAGCATAAAACAGCCCTATTTCTGATGTGTTGGACTTCCGAAGGAAAGCGGTTTGAAACTTTATTTCAATCGGCATTGAAACATTTTTTAAATGGTTTCCATCCGGAAATGATTTCCCGGTAGAACCCGGTTTTCAATCCGGAAATGGTCTTTTTGGCCAATCTCGGCGTCAATCTGCACGTTCGCTTGTGCGGCGACCTGCAGGTCGCCTCCGCGCAAGCGTTTAATTTCCTTGATATTGGCCAAACCGGGACCCGCCGCGAAGCGGTGGGACTGAGCACCCGGAGGGTGTAAAGAAAAATCCTCATTTCCGGATTGGAAACTAAATAGGCCGGCGTGCCGGCTTATGAGGACATCGAGGCCGGTGGCGGAACGAGGGAAAAAATGATGAGGGTGGACCATAAGGGGACCCGGAAAGGAAGGGTGAAGGGGAACGCCGCTGAAGAACCTGCCCCTCCAAAGCCTGGAACTAAAGCCATGCCAGGCTTTTCGGCCGCCGGCCGAGGCGGTAATCCATGTGGCGGCGGTTGACGCGTTCGATGGCCTGCACAATCTCCCGCGTCAGGGTCATCCGCTCGAAAAGGTCCCATTCCAGGGCTTGAAGGTGTCCGAGGGCCTGAACCCCAAGGGGATCCAGGCCCGGATTGAGCGCGGATTCGGAGCCGCATCGCAGACACACAATCCCCCCCTTCTCCGGATGAAAGGCGGCCCTGCCCCGCCCCTCATAGGTCCGACCGCAGGAACAGCATCTTCCGAGTTCGATCCCGTAGCCCCCGAGCGCCATGGCTGCAGCCTCGAAAAAGATCTGCACGTTCAGCGGCTGGATTTCCCCTTCCAACAGCTTGAATGTCCTGAGCAAAAGGCTGAACAAAGAGGGGTCGGCCGTCTGGGGCGGAGAAAGCATCTCGACCACTTCCACCATGTAGCCGGCCAGGGTGAGGATGCCCCAATCCCGTCTGAGGCCTTCAAACCCATCCAACAGCCGGCAGGAGATCATCGTGTGAAGCTCCCCGCCCCTGGGATGCTCGGCGTATTCCACGCGGCTCAGGCAGAAGAGATCGAGGCAGTTCGGGAACCGCCTGCGGCTGCGGCGGGCGGCCCGGGCCACGCCTTTCAGACACCCCCGTTCCGGAGTGAAAAAGGTCACCAGGAGGTCGGCTTCGCCGAAATCCCTGACACGCGTAATAATGGCCGGAGAAATGCTGGTCTTCACGCTCTGACGTTCTTCAACGGAGACCTCCTTCACACGGGCGCCTTTGGATGCCCTGAGGCACATTGATGATCAGGCCGCCGGGCCCATCTGCTGCGGTCCGCTCATCCCATGAGCCTCTTCCGGTGCACCGATCGGTACGCCTCATTCAGAGGGCCTTTGCCCACCTTTCATCCGGTCGTTTTTAGCGGCCTGTGCGCAGGGGATTTTTCAAGTCTTTGCAGTGTGCGAAGGTTGAAGGATGCCGCCGCTTATGAAAAAAGGCCCTGCGCCGTTGTGCAGTGCAGGACCTCGCTGTTTCAGGCGGTCAGGGAGCAGGAGCGACCCTATGCCCTGCCCCCATAACGTTCCTTGACCTTGGCCCGATCGGGGTTCCCATCCTCGAGTACGGGCATGGCGTCGACAAATTCCACGTACTGGGGTTTCTTGTAGCGGGCGATGCGCTTTCCGACAAAATCGATCAGCGCTTCGGCGCTGAGCGCCTCCCCCGCCTTGAGTTCGCAGACCGCTTTGATGCCTTCCTTCCATTTCGGGTCGGGGACCCCGAAGACCACGGTCCTGTGAATGGCCGGATGCTCCAGGATCGCCTTTTCGACCTCCGCCGGGTAGACGTTCTCGCCGCCCGGCTTGATGAGCTCCTTTTCGGCCTTCCGGCCCGCATACCACAGGAACCCTTCCTCGTCGAAACGCCCCAGGTCCCCCGTGTGGTGCCAACCATCCCTGAACACGTAGCGGTTGTCTTCGGGCAGATTCCAGTATCCCCTGAACACCATCGGGCCTTTCATGGTGATCTCCCCCACCTGCCCGACAGGAACCGGCCGGTCATACTCATCCACCAGCTGCACCCGGGCGAGCGGCAGCATCCTGCCCGCCGATCCCGGGCGGTCGTTGTAGGGGGCGAAGGTCGCCACGCAGGAGGTCTCCGTCTGGCCGTACATGCAGAAGAACGTGCCCCCGGTGATCTTCTGATACCGCTCGATCGTCTCCGCCGATTCCAGCCCTACCACAGACTTGAGGGAGGAGATGTCCTGCCCCGTCTTCTCGTGGGTATCCAGGATGGAAGCCAGGATCGGCGCAAAATCGAACATGAACGTGACGCCCTTCTCCTCGATCAGATCCACGGCCTTCGCTGCATCGAACTTGCTCATGTTCACATTCAACGCACCGGCATGGAAGATCGCGGTGGCCATGTGAAGCCCACCGACATGGAAGAGCGGCAGAAGATTCAGGTGGACGTCCGTGCTGTTCAACCCGCAGAAATAATCGAAATGCATATCGGAGCAAAACAGGTTCCCGTGGCTCAACAGCGCACCACGTGGACGCCCGGCCACCGCGGCGGTGTGGATGATCACGAAGCCGTCGTCCGAGGCGACATCCGGCGCTTCGAATGAGCCATCGCCCGACAGGAGGGATTGGATAGGCTCGAACCGCCCCCCGTTCGCTTCCAGACTGAAGAAGCGCTCTACAGACCCGAGCCGGCCCCGAATCTCCTCGATCAATCCTTGAAACTCGGCCCCGGCAAAAAGGAAACGCGGCGTGCAGTCGTTCAGGTTGTACTCGATTTCAGGTGCGGACAAGCGCCAGTTGATGGGCAGAACAATCGCCCCGAGCGCCGCCGCCGCCCCATAGAGGATGAAATACTCCAGGCAATTCTTTCCAAGAATACCGATGCGGTCTCCCTTCCGAACGCCGCATGCCTGAAGCCCCTGCGCCAACCGATCCACCTGCTCCTTGTATTCCGCAAATGTCAAGGACCGTGAATCATCCACCTCGAACCACGCCGCCTTCCTCCCGTAGGAGAAGGCGTTCCGGTTGACGAGGTCGTAGAATGTAAAATCGTACAATCCCATGCGCGTCCTCATTCAAAAAAAGCCCTTTACCGGCCTGGGCGCAGCACCGGCAAAGGGCCTTTCGATCTCAGGCTTTAGGGATAAACGGTTTCGAAAGGAACCACCATGGTCTTGCCGTCAGCCGAAAAGGTAAAGGCACCCTCTTTGACCGAGACAGGCACCGAATAATCCGGGACGCCCTTCCACCACCTCTCCAATGCATCCCAAGGACTCCAGCCCTTCTCCTTCAGCTTGAATCCGCCGGTCACCATCAGGCTCAACAAGGCCGAACGGGCCGTGATCATGGTCGTCGCCCGCACATGGCTCGTCTTGCCGGCAGGGATCCAGATCGTGTCCATGTTGGCGACCGTCACCAGCTCGAAATCGCTGTCGAAGGCCACCGTGAATTTGTAGTCACTCAACTGGACCGGATAGGGGTTCGGATTGTTGACACTGAACAGGAAGCTCATCGGCAAAGGAGCTCCGCGGTCGCCCGCATCCCCCTTCGTGGGTGCGATATTCTTGCCATAATACCAGTACCCGTCGTACTGGGGCACTTCGAAAAGTTCGAGGGTGATGCTGGGCGCCACCATCTCGGGCATCGCCTGCTGCGCGGCTTGATGGGCGCACCCAAAGAACAAAAGGCCTGCTGCAAAAACCATCAGGGTCATCAGGATCAGCTTCTTTTGCATCTTATCCTCCCCTCTTCATATGAGAAAAAAACCGCCGCTACGCACTCTTCGGCTGCGACCGTCACCCGTTCGTCCGGACACGGCCGCCAGCCGTCAACCCAGCCAGCGCTTTCTTCGCTTGTAATGTTTCACTTCGCGGAAACTCTTTCTGCCACCCTTGTCGGTCAACCCAAGGTAGAAGTCCTTGATATCCTCGTTCTGGCTCAGCTTTTCGGCCGTGTCATCCATCACGATCCGGCCGGTTTCCATGACGTAAGCATAAGGCGCCACGTTCAGAGCCAGCTTGGCGTTCTGTTCGACCAGCAGGATCGAAATCTTCTCTTCCCGGTTGAGCTGGGTGATGATATTGAAGATCTCATGGATCAGCATCGGAGCGAGCCCCATGGAAGGCTCGTCCAGGAGCACGAGCTTCGGCTCGGTCATCAGGGCCCTGCCGACGACGGTCATCTGCTGTTCTCCGCCGCTCACAAAGCCGGCGGTTTCGCTCCGTTTCTGCCGCAACCGTGGAAAGTAATGGTAAACCAGTTCGAGTTTGTCCTTGACCGACCCGGTCTTCCTGAGGTGGGCCCCTACCTTCAGGTTCTCTTCCACGGTGAGATGCTCGAAGACCTTACGCCCCTCGATGACCTGGACGATGCCCATCTTGGCGATCCTGGCGGCCGGCTCGTGATGGATCATCTGTCCCTCGAACTCGATGCCTCCATCCGTCACCTCGCCGTCCTCAACCTTGAGGAGCCCCGAGACGGCCTTCAACGTGGTGCTCTTTCCCGCCCCGTTGGCCCCGAGGAGGGCGACGATGCCCGCCTTCGGGACCTCGATGGAAACCCCCTTCAGCACAAGGATAACCTCGTGGTATTTCACCTCAATGTTCTTGATCTTCAAAATGGCTTCAGGCGTCTCCAAGATCCCTACCTCCCAGGGTGTTGACAGATTCTCTGCAGACTGACGCCGCAAGGCCCCGCCCGCTTACAGGGGCAACGCCGCAGGCTCCTACCAGCCCAGCCACTCCTTTTCCCATTTATCCGGCCAGCGCTCCTTCAGATCCACACGTTCGACCACCTGGAATTTCCCGCCCTTGTATTCCTGAATGAGGCAACCGGTAGTCGGGCGGTGGTCCGTCGCCGTGTAGGTGACCGGCGCGGCGGCGAGCCCGATCTCGAACTTGTCCATCGTCTCGAAGCCCTTGACCATCATGCCGGGTCCGGTCAACTGACCTGCACTGTCGGCGCGCTTCATGGCCTCGACGGTGATGATGGCATCGCACCAGGCCTGAATGGTCCTGTTCAACCGCTTGTTCTGGGGAACGCTCGGATTGTACTTCTTCGCAGCGGCCACAACGATATCCATGTTCTTGGATTCCTGACCGTAAAAGGCGCACGGGGTCGCGCCCATCACGCCTTCGGCGGCCTCACCGGCCAAGCGCGGCAGGTTTTCGTCGAAGCCCCAGTTGTTGACGATCCAGTCGGCGCCCAACCCGAGGGAATAGGCGTCACGAATAGTCGCGGAAACGGACATGGTGGTGTTGCCATGCCAGACGACATCCGGCGCGAAGGTCTTGAGCGCCATGATCTGGCTCTTGGTGTCCAGGGCGAACAGCGACACGTCCTGATCGTCGCCGATGTCGAAACCCAGCAGGGCGGCCTGATCCTTGATTGCCTTGATGGGGGCGCTGCAATAAGGAGAGGCAAACATGTAGGCGCAGGCGAAACGCGGCTTGCGCTTCCCGTAATCGGCCTTCTGGGGCCAGCGCTTGTCGAACCAGGCCGTCAAGGCGGCCCGTGCATTGGTGGAATAATCGGAGGAGAAGAAGATGTTGTAGCGGGACTTGGCCGGATCGGTCAAATGGGCCGAGTAGGAGGCCGAAATATAGGGGATCTCGTCCTTGTTGACGGTCGGCGAAAGGGCCTCCGTATCACCGGTTCCCCACCCCATGATCGCCAGCACACCGAGCCGCTTCAGCAGCTTGTACTTGGTGATGGCCTCGGGAATCCGATAACCGTAGTCGAACCAGGTGTATTTGATCTCTTTCCCGTTGACGCCTCCCTGTTCGTTGAAATACTTGAATGCCTCGTCCATGCCGATGGCGTAATCCTTCCCGACGTCGGAGGTCCCGCCGGTCGTGTCCATGATCCCGCCCAATTTGATCTGATCGGCCGATGCGAAGCCGGAGAATCCGAACACCCATCCAACACACAGTGCAACCGCCAGTAACTTCAGGAAAAATCCTTTCTTCATGATCTCTTCCCCCTTCTCTTTTAAAAAGATGAAACAATGGCCTATGTCACTCGACCCAGCTTCAGCGGCACCCAGAAACCCGTCACCTCCTTTCATCTCATCAATACGAAAACGGCCAAAGGTTGAAGTAGTTTTTGACCTGCCACCAGCGATAAGCCAAACCATTCGGTTCATAAATCAAAAAGCCGCAGATGGCGAGCCCGAAGGCCGCATCCTTGATATAAGCGAAATCGAAAAGCAGTTTGGGATAATAAATCGAGAGAGGAATCACCACCGCCTGCAAGAGCTCCATGATAACCACCATGAAAATGGATCCGAAGATCGCCCCATGGATGGAACCCACACCCCCGATCAAAATCACCCCGACCAGCCAGAGGGACCAGAACCATGGGAAATGCTCCGGGCTGAGCGCCGCCGTGTTGCTCACCCAGAAGGCGCCGGCGATCCCTGCCATGAAACCGGCGACGAAGAAGGCAAGCAGCTTGTAATAGACGATGTTGATCCCCATGGCCTCCGCGGCGATGTCGTTGTCGCGGATCGCCACCCAGGCCCTGCCCGGTTTGGAACGGAGCAGATTGGCCAGAACGATGACCATCAAGGTCAGCAACACCGCCATGAGATAATAGATCTGCCGTTCGTTTTCAATCGGCCACGGCCCGATCTTGATCGTACCGGGCGGGAGGGAAAAGGCCTGACCGCGCCCGCCGATCTGACTGACGTACTGCGTCAGGATGAAATCCACTGTGACGAACTGCGCCGCCATGGTCGTCAAGATCAAATAGAATCCTTTGACCTTGGCTGAAGGCAGACCGAAGAGGACGCTCCACATCCCCGCCGCAAATCCGGCCGCAAGGATCGAAACGGGGTAGGCCAGCCCCCAGTCGAGCAGGATTTGGGGCCAGGGGAACTGCAGGATCAAAAGGGTGCTCGTATAGGCGCCCACCGCGATGAAAGCAGCGTGGCCAAGGGTAATGAGGCCAGCGAACCCGATCAAGAGTTGTACCCCGAGGGCCCCCATCGCCGTATAACCCACCATGGTCGCCACACTCATCCAGTACTCGGGAATCAGCCACGGGATCACCACGAATATCGTCAGCAGCAGCAGGATCATCTTGCCTTTGATGAAGCTCGACTGCCACCATCCCTGATCTTCAGTGTAGCTCTGATGGTAGTCCCCGCATGGCAACCAAACGCTTGACATAATGCCTCCCTTTCACATGGTGTTTTCGCTGAAACGCATTCTCGTCCCTGCGCGCGACGGGAGCCTGGACCGCTCGGCCTCGATCCGCAGCGGCTCAGACCCGCTCGATCCTTTCCCAGCCCCAAAGCCCATAGGGCTTGAACAGAAGAAACACCGCCATGAAGGCGAAGGGTACGATCTCCTTTACGCCGCCGGGGAAATATTCGTCGAGATAGGTCCCGGCAAAGTTCTGGAGGAGCCCGATGACGATGCCGCCGACGATCGCCCCCGGCACCGAATTCAGGCCGCCGAGTACAACGGCCGGTAGAACCAGCAGGCCCAGATACCCCACCGACATATTGATTCCGTTGATATTTCCAAGCAGCGCCCCTCCCACTCCGGCGCTCATGAAGGCGATGGCCCAGGCCGCGGCATAAACGAACCTCGCACTCACACCGAGCGACAACGCGGCGGTCTCGTCATCCGCAGTAGCCTGCATTGACAGACCCCACCGGGTGTACTTGAAGAAGGCCACAAATACGATTAGCAACAGGATGGCCAGAATGAACGACCACAGATAAACGGGGGAAACCTTCAAAAAACCGATGCTGATGGGCTGGATCGAAAAAACGGGCGGGGTGAAAACGCGGGTATCCGTGGCCCATATGAACTGCACCACGCCTTTGAAAAAAAAGGACAATCCCACCGTCACCATGATGACAGCCAGGATCGGCTCGCCAATGAGCTTATCGAGGAAGATCCGCTCCGTCAGGATTCCAAGGATGATTCCCACTAAGAGCGTCAGGATGACAGCCAGGATAAATGGAATCCCAAGATTATAAAAAGTCAGTGAGACGTAAGCGCCGATGATCGTCAGCTCCCCCATGGCGAGATTGAGGACGCCTGAACACTTGTAAATCAGTACCCAGCCCAGGGCCACCAGGGCATAGATCCCTCCGACCATGACTCCGGTGGTCAACGTCATCAAGAAAAGTTCCATACCCCCTCCTAAAGGTTGATCTTTTGGATACGCAGATCCGTTTTGATGCGCTGTTCCCTGCCATCCTCGTAGGTAATGGTCGTATCCATGTGGACGACGTCGTTTTCTGAATAGAGCCCTTTGACGATATCCTGATACCGGTTTTCGACAAACGCCCGCTTGAGTTTGCTCGTACGCGTCAACTCCTCATCGTCCGCATCGAATGCCTTGTAGAGGTTGACGAACTTGTGGATCTTCGCAGGCCCGGGAAGGTCCTTGTTGGCCTCCTCGATCTGGTTCTGAACGAGATCATAGACCTCCGGTTTCTGAGAAAGCTCCGTATAGCTCGTATAGTTGAGCTTACGTTCGTCGGCCCACTTGCCCACCACCGCGTAGTCGATGCACATGACAGCTGTCACATAGGGGCGCTTGTCTCCGATCACCCACGCCTCCTGGATGAAGGGGCTGAACTTGAGCCGCGTCTCGAGGTATTGGGGCGAGAAGGGGCGTCCGTCGTTGAGCGTCATGACGTCCTTCGAACGGTCGAAGACCACCAGATGCCCGTCCTCGTCGATGAACCCTCGGTCTCCCGAGTAGAGCCAGCCGTCCACCAGCGTCTTTTTCGTGGCCTCATCGTTCTTGTAGTATCCCAGGAATACGGAGGGGCTGCGGGAGAGGATCTCGCCCTCCTCCGTAATCTTCACTTCGGTATCCGGTATCGGGGTCCCCACCGTATCGAACTTGATGTCGCCGTCGCGATGCACGATCGAGATGCCCGCAATCTCTGTCTGGCCGTAGATCTGCTTCAGATTGACACCCAGGGCGTGGAAGAAACGAAAGTGATCCGGCCCCATGGCGGCGCCCCCGGTATAGGCGTGCCGCAGGCGCGACATGCCCAGATGGTCCTTCAGCTTCTTCTGCATGGCGACATAGGCGACCCACTGCAGCAGTTTCAGATGCCAGGGGATAGGCTCCTTTTCGAAGTGCATGTTGGCGACCTTGTAGCCCACCTTGGTCGAAAATCCGTAAATTTTACGTTTGATCCATGTCGAATCGATGTATTTGACCTGCACCTTGCGGGTCATCCCTTCATAGAGACGCGGAGGTGCAAACATGACGTGCGGTCCGATCTCGCGGATGTTCTCCTGGGCCGTCTCGGGCTCTTCAGGGAAATTGATGGTGAAGCCCACCTGAAGGCCGCACGAAATCGACATCATCTGCTCCCCGATCCATGCGAACGGAAGATAGGACACGAAATCGTCGGTGTCATAGCAGGGGTCCACGGACATGAGGTTCTGCCCCATGGTCAGCATGTTCCAGTGGGAGAGCAGCGCGCCTTTCGGCAGGGCGGTCGTCCCCGAGGTATAAAAAAGGAGGCACACATCGTCGCCGTGTCCCTCCTCTATGAGCCTCTCGAACAATCCGGGGTCTTCTTTGTCGAGCTGCCGACCCAGTTCCTGGACCCGGGGGATGCTCATCAGAAAATCCTGATCGTAATTCCGCATCCCCTTCGGATCGTCCCACAGCACCCAGCGCAGCTTCGGACAGGCATCCTTGATGGCGAGGGCCTTGTCGACCTCCTCCTGCGTCTCCCCGACAAAGAACGTCGCGTCCGAGTGATCGATGATGTATTTCACCTCTTCCATCATGCAGTCCTGGAAGAGCCAGACCGCAATCCCGCCCGCGCAGAGGGCCGCCATCTCCGCCCAGAGGCCCTCGGGCCGGTTGTCGCCAATCATCGCGACCTTGTCGCCCCGCTTCAGCCCCATCTTCACCATGCCGAGGCTGAGATACTTGACGTTGTCGTAATAATCCTGCCATGTAAAAGGCCGCCAGATGCCGAATTCCTTCTCCCGCATGGCCACCTTGCCGCTGCCGTAACGCTTGCACTGGCTCGAGAAGAGCTTGGGGATAGTCAGATTCTTGGTTATTTCTATCCCGGTTCCATTCATAATCTCCTCTACCTCCGTGTGGAATACAGGTCCTCTTCACCCAGATATGCTTTGACGACCTCGGGATTCTTCTGCACCTTCTCAGGCGGACCGTCCGTGATCTGATTGCCGAAGTTCAACACGAACACATTGTGGGAGATGTCCATGACGACTCCCATGTCGTGCTCCACCAGGATGCAGGTGATCTTCCAGCGCTTTTCTTCGTTGATATCCAGGATGAAGCGGGCCATGTCCTCCACTTCTTCGAGGTTCAGACCCGCCAGGGGTTCGTCCAGCAGGAGCAGCTCCGGGTTGAGCGCAAGGGCCCGACCCAGCTCCACCCGTTTTTGCAGGCCGTAAGGCAGCATATGAACGGTTTTGTCGCGAATGCTCTCGATCTCGAGCAGATCGATGATTTCTTCTTCGATGAATTGCCTGTTCTCCAACTCCTCTCGCTTCGTCTTGCCGAGGTAGACCGAACCGCTGAGGATGCCCGATTTCAAATGGATGTGCCGGCCGAGGCGGATATTGTCGAGGACGGTCATCCCTCCGAAAAGCTCGATCTTCTGGAAGGTGCGTGAGAGTCCCAGGGCGGCACGCTGGTGGGGTTTGAGATCGTTGATCCGTTCGCCTTTCAGGTAGATGCTCCCCTTCTGAGGGCGGTACAGGCCGTTGATGCAGTTCATCATCACCGTTTTGCCGGCCCCGTTCGGACCGATGATCGAGTGGATCTCGCCCTTCTTCACCTCCAGGTTGACACCTGCCAGTGCAGCCACCTTGCCAAAGTGCATGTGAACGTCTTCGAGCTTCAAAAGGGTGTCGCCTTCCTTGAGCTCCCCAACTTGAACCATGTCGCCCGGCCTCCGTATTGAAAAAGAAGTTGCTAAGTAAAGCAAAGAAATGAGGGAAAGATGGTTGGATGGAACAGGATCGATCAACGCCAGCAATGCGCTTTTACTCTTACTCGGTCGGCCCTTTCTTGTCAACCCTGTTTGATAAAAAGAAATTTTTCACAAAAAGACCAAAATCATGGTAAATCGATGGGAGGAAATATGCTTTAACGCAAATATCATTTATAAAAAGCCCATTCTTACCTCTGGGAAGAAGTTTTTCCTGCACTGCGCTAAAAAATACTCATCTGTCATGCCAGCGAGAAAATCACGGACGATGCCGGCCGGAGGCGTCTTCTCCCGGTATTCGGATGACATCCCCTCCAGATAGGCACGATGGATCTCCGATGTCTCGTTGCCCTCTTCCAGGTCCCGAAGATATCGATCGAACATCAATTCGAACATGATCTTTATCTTCGGCGTCTGCTCCTTGACGAGCGGATTCTGGTAGATCGCTTCGTGGTTGAAGGCCTTCAGGCGCTGCAGCGCCTCCCCCACCGCCTCGCTGAAGCGGATGAAAGACTGGTCGAGGCTGTGCGCCGCCAGGTCTTCGACCAGGGTGTAAACGATGGTTCCATTGGTGTTTCCAAGGATATGTACGCAGGCGCCCGGCAGGTCCTCCCGTCGGATCAGTCCGAGCCGGATGGCGTCCTCGATGTCCCTGCCGATGTAGCTGATGGTATCCGCCAGCCGCACGACACAGCCCTCGAGGGTCATCGGCCAGATATCCCGCTTCGGGTCCATGCGTTTGAGCTGCATCTCCTCGTCCAACCGCTCGAAGCTCTTGCCTGTCAACGGTTCCAGTGCGTTGGTGTGCAGTTCCCCGTTGTGGCAGAAAATGCCGTCCAGCACCTGCAGGGTCAAATTCCAGCCCCGGCCCTTCCGCTCGATGCTCTGCAGAAACCGCACGCTTTGCAGGCTGTGTTGAAAAGTGCCTATGCCATGCGCCTCGCAGAGCGCGGACAAAAACGCCTCCCCATCGTGTCCGAAAGGCGCATGCCCGATGTCATGCCCGAGGGCGATGGCCTCGATCAAGTCCTCGTTCAAACGGAGGAGACGCCCGATGGTGCGCGCAATCTTCGATACCAGCTGGACATGGAGCACCCGGTGGGTTATGTGGTCGTTCTTGACCAGATAAAAGACCTGGGTCTTGTCGATGTATCGCGAGTAAGCCAGCGAATGAAGGATTCGATCCGTATCGACCGAAAAAAACTGACGATGCCCGAGCAGGGTATCTTCATCGGGGCGCCTCCTCACCGCCTCCGAACTGAGGCAGGCCCAGCGCGAAAACCTTTTCCTCTCGGCCTCGTCCAAGGCCCTGCGTATATGCAGCAGACGTTCGCTCGATCTCAAAAAAACTCACCCTCCCATCCGGCTGCTCAAGGTTTGATCGCTTTCCGGAACTCCTCGAAGACCCGTTTGCCGCGCTTCGAAACCACCTCGCGGGCGTTGGCGGCGACCTCTCCCGCCCGCTCCCGGAGGGAAGCCTCCTCAGGCACCTGTTTGCCCTCCTTCTCGTAACGCCAGCGCAGCAACCGTTCCGTCCATTTGATCTCTTTCTCCTTCAAGGCCTCCTTGAAAACCGTTTTCAGATCCTTCTCGCTCTTGACCGGTGCCATGAACGCTGCCCCCTTTCATCTTCCATCTCCGGAAATGGCTTTTTGGCCCATTTTGGCGTCAATCCGCCCGTTTTCGTGTGCGGCGGCCTACAGGTCACCTCGACATAAATACTCGATTTCATGGATCTTGGCAAACCGGGACCCGCCGCGAAGCGGTGGGACTGAGCACGCGAAGCGTGTGAAGAAAAATTCCTGATTTCCGGATTCAAAACGGTGTTGCACCTGAAAATCATTTTCGGATGAATCGGAATCCGCTCCGAAGCGGCGGGGCAAGAAGTGACTTTTTGCTTGCTGAAAAGATAGCTTTCTGTTAGATAGTATCGTTTAAAATTTTGGTTATCCTGACCCTTGATCGTTGACCACGCCCAGGGGCAGGAAGGGGAACTTGTCAGAGACGGACCTGTGGTCCAAGGCGATCCATCCGGACGGGATTCAGTATAGCAGGTCGTCTTCTCTGACTCAAGCTTCTCCGGAGGAAATCACACGTCCGGGATATCGCCCGGTGCCCTGCATCATCGCGGGTCAAGACATCCCGGACCAGGAACCAACCGTGGCACGGAGACCTTACCGGATCTCCACTGGAAGGAGGCGTTTTATGGCTATCGTCAACATGAAGGAACTGCTGGAAGCCGGGGTGCACTTCGGGCACCAGACCAGGCGCTGGAACCCCAAAATGAAGCCCTACATCTTCGGGGCGCGCAATGGAATCCACATTATCGACCTGCAGAAGACCGTCCGGCTCTTCAAGACCACCTATGAGTTCGTTACGCGGACCGTGGCCGAGGGATATTCCGTCCTTTTCGTCGGCACGAAGAAGCAGGCCCATGACTCCATCATCGAAGAGAGCGAACGGTGCGGGATGTTCAACGTCGTCAACCGGTGGCTCGGCGGCACCTTGACCAATTTTCAGACGATCACGAAAAGCATCGCCCGGCTCAAGGAACTGGAGGCCATGAAGCGGGACGGTTCGATCAACCGGTACACCAAAAAAGAGGCCCTCCAGATGGAGAAAGAGCTCTCAAAGCTCGAGAAAAACCTCGGCGGCATCAAGGATATGGATGATCTGCCCGGCGCCGTGTTCATCGTGGACCCCAAGAAGGAGCGGATTGCCGTCAAAGAGGCCCGCAAGCTGGGCATCCCCGTAGTCGCCATCGCCGACACGAATTGTGATCCGGATGAGATCGACTTCATCATCCCGGGCAACGACGACGCTATCCGTGCCATCCGCCTGATCTGCTCCAAGATTGCGGACGCCTGCATCGAAGGACACCGGATCGCCGAGGAGCGATTGAAGGCCGAAGCAGAGGCGCAGCAAAGCGAAGAAGGGGCGGTCGAGGAAGCGGAAAAACCGGAAAGCGAAGCGGGGCCCGAGGTTATCGTCATCCCGAAACGGGAAGAAACATCCGCAACCGAGCCCCCCGCAGCAGCGGAATAAACGAGTCCGCCGGCCTGCCGGCACGTCATATTATCCATTCAGGGAGAAGGAACGTTGGAAATTACAGCATCGATGGTCAAGGATTTACGGGAGAAGACCGGCGTCGGCATGATGGACTGCAAAACGGCGCTGAAGGAGTGCAACGGCGACATGGAAAAGGCCGTCGATTACCTGCGCAAGAAGGGAATCGCTACGGCGCAGAAGCGGGGCGGTCGGGCGACGTCCGCCGGCCAGGTCCAGGCCTATATCCACGGAGGCGGAAAAATCGGCGTCCTCGTCGAGGTCAATTGCGAAACCGATTTCACCGGTAAGACGGATGACTTCTCCGAGTTCGTCAAAGACGTCGCCATGCAGATCGCCGCCACCAATCCGGTCGCCATCGACAGGGAGCATGTCCCTGCGGACCTCCTGGCCCGGGAAAAGGAGATCTACGCCACCCAGGCCAAAGAATCCGGCAAACCGGAAAAAGTGATCGAAAAGATCGTGGAAGGCAAACTGGCCAAATTCTATTCCGAGGCCTGCCTGCTGGAACAGCCGTTCGTCAAGAACACCGACCTGAAGATCCAGGACGTCCTGAACGAATTGATGGCCAAGACCGGCGAGAACATCCTCATCAGGCGCTTCAGCCGTTTCCAGCTGGGTGAAGCGGATGAGTAACCCCTTTCCCCAGGTCAAACGCATCCTGCTCAAACTGAGCGGCGAGGCTTTGATGGGGGATGACCCTTACGGCATCGACGCCCCGGTCCTGCAGACCGTCGCAGATGAGATCGCGGCGATCGGCCGGCTGGGGATCCAACTGGGGATCGTCGTCGGAGGGGGCAACATATTCAGAGGTCTGAAGGCCGGCCAGCTCAACATCGGACGGGTCGCCGCCGACCATATGGGCATGCTCGCCACCGTCATCAATACGATCGCACTGGCCGAGGCACTGAGGGCGCAGGGCTGCGAGGCCCGGATCCTCAGTGCCATCCAAATGGAAAGCATTACCGAGCCCTTCAGCCGTGAGCGGGCGGTGGGTTACCTCGAAGGGGGAGCCATCGTCCATTTCTGCGCGGGAACCGGCAACCCGTTTTTCACCACGGATACGGCGGCCACGATAAGGGCCCTGGAAATCGATGCCGACGTCCTCCTCAAGGCAACCAAGGTGGACGGGGTCTATGACGCCGATCCGGTCATCCATCCCGAGGCGAGATTTTTCGGGCGCCTGACCCACCGTGAGGTCCTGGAAAAAAATCTGAGGGTCATGGATATGACGGCGATATCCCTCGCCATGGAACGCGGGCTCCAGATCGCCGTCTTCAATCTGCGCAAGCCCGGCAACATAGAGCGGTTCATCCGGGGAGAGCCCGTCGGCACGCTCATCACAGGAGAGAAGACATGATCGATGAAATCCTTGCCGAACTCCGGCAGAAAATGAACAAGTCCGTCGAATCGCTCCAGAAGGATTTCAAACGCATCCGCACGGGGCGTGCATCCAGCGCCCTGCTCGAAGGGATCAAGGTAGACTGCTACGAGACCCAGATGCCGCTCGATCAAGTGGCATCCATTTCGATACCGGAAAGCCGTCTCATCACTATTCAGCCCTGGGACAAATCGATCATGCCCAGCATCGAAAAGGCCATTCTCAAATCGGAATTGGGCCTGACGCCTTTGAACGACGGCAAGCTCATCCGGATCTCCATCCCCCCGCTGACCGAGGAAAGACGAAAAGAACTGGCCAAACTGGCGCGCAAGATGTCGGAAGAGAGCAAGATTGCGATCCGCAATCAACGGCGCGAGGCCAATGACTTGTTGAAGGAGATGAAGAACGAGAAGGAGATCTCCGAAGACGAGATGTACCGGGCCCAGGAGCAGGTCCAGAAGGTGACCGATGAATTCATCAGCGCCGTCGATGACGTCACCTCGGCCAAGGAAAAGGAGATCATGGAGTTCTAGCCGGTTTCCACCCGGAAATGGGCTTTTTTGCCCATCTCGGCGTCAATCTGCATGTTTGCTTGCGCGGCGACCTGCAGGCCACCTCCGCACAAGCGCTCGATTTCTTTAATATTGACAAGAGATCCTCATTCCCGGATGGGAAAGCGGATTCTACCGGGAAATCATTTCCCGCCTTTTTTGCACCCCTCGGGATACCATGGTTCAGATCGATACCGAAAATCTACCGCGCCACATAGCGATCATCATGGATGGCAATGGGCGCTGGGCCAAGAAGCGCGGACTGAAGCGCGTCCTCGGACACCAAAAAGGCGTCGACGCCGTTCGGACCGTCGTCAAAACCACGCGCAGGCTGGGGATCCCGTGGCTGACCCTTTACGCCTTCTCCGAGGAGAACTGGTCCCGCCCAAAACTCGAGGTCCAGGCCCTCATGAATATCCTGCGCCGTTTTCTTCAGTCGGAAAGACAGGAAATGATCCAGGAAGGCATCCGGCTTCAGACGATCGGGCGGACGGACAAACTCCCTGAAACCACGCGGGATGAACTCGCAGCAACCATCCTGGCAACGGCGGAGAACAGCGACCTGGTTCTGACCCTGGCCCTGAGCTACGGCGGCAGACAGGAGATCGTCGACGCAGCGCGGGCCATTTCCCACGGGATCGAGATCGGCGCCCTGCGGGCCGCTGACATCAGCGAAGAGCTTTTTGCGAAATATCTCTATGTCCCCGAGATGCCCGACCCCGATCTTCTCATAAGGACAAGCGGCGAATACCGCATCAGCAACTTTCTTCTCTGGCAGATCGCCTACAGCGAGATCTACATCACACCGACCCTGTGGCCGGATTTCAGCGAGGAAGAATACATCAAGGCCATTCGCGACTATCAGCGAAGGGAGCGGCGGTTCGGCGGCACCAACGAATCGGATTGAGCCCGAACAGGCCGAAAGGAAATCCGAGCATGCATCTAAAGAGATGGCTCACAGCGCTTGTCGGAGTCCCTGCCCTGATCCTCGTCATCGGCCCCGGCCCCCGATGGGTTCTTTATGCCATCCTCCTCGCGGCAGCGGTCGTGGCCCTTCTGGAGTTCTACCGAATCACCGAACCCGAATTACCCGCCATCTTCCGCTGGAGCGGCGTTGGGTCCGTCTGCGCCTTTTTTGCGGCGGTCTATTTCCGGCATGTACTTCTCTTGCCTGCCATCGCCGCTCTGACAGCTTTCGCACCGATGGTGTGCCACTTGTGGATTCCCGGGCAGCCCGCCGCCGACTGGACTGCGCGCATCGGGAGGATCTGCTGGGGGCCGTTCTATGCTGGGATCCCGCTCGTCCTTCTGATGTTGATCGACATGCGGCCTTCCGGAAACCTCTGGATCTTTTTCCTGCTGACCGTGGTCTTCGCAGGCGACACCTTTGCCTATTACGTCGGGAAGGGCTTTGGAAAACGCAAACTGAATGAACGGATCAGCCCCGGCAAAACCTGGGCCGGAGCCGTCGGCGGGGCTGCGGGGAGCCTGATCGGCGGGATCCTCTTTATCAGGATATTCCCCATTCACCCTTTGAATCTGTCCGCTGTCATTCTGACCCTGGTCCTCGCCGCGGCGGGCCAGGTGGGAGACCTCGCGGAGTCGCTCCTCAAGAGAAGCCATGGGATCAAGGACTCCGGAGCGATCCTGCCCGGCCACGGCGGACTCCTGGACAGGATCGACGCCTTGATCTTTGCAATTCCGATCCTTTATGGTTATCTTTATTTTTATTGATTTGCAGCAGTCCGGCGCCTGTCGGAAGACTCGCCCCGCAGCATGCGCTGAAGTAGTGCAGACCGAGGTAAAAACCGCACCATGATGAACATCGCACTCCTCGGGTCGACCGGTTCGATCGGAGTAAACGCCCTCAACGTCATACGCAGAAATCCCGGCCTATACCGCATCCAGGCCCTCGGGGCGGGGACCAACATCGATCTTCTCCTCGCACAGACCGAAGAGTTCGAGCCCCGTACCGTCGTGCTGCGCGACGCAGACCTTGCGGCGGCCTTCCAAGACCGTCTGCCGTTGCGCCTGCAGCCCGAGGTGCTTCACGGGACGACCGGCCTTCTGAACATCGTCCGTCGCGGGGAAACCGACACCGTCATATCGGCCATTTCGGGCGCGGCCGGCCTGATGCCCACTTACGAAGCGGTGCGGTGTGCAAAAAACGTCGCACTGGCCAACAAAGAAACGATGGTGATGGCCGGCCCGCTGGTCATGCGGCTCGCCAGGGAAAAGGGCGTATGGATCCGTCCCATCGACAGTGAACACAGCGCGATCTTCCAGGCCCTTCAGGGTCACCGGCGCAAGGATGTCCGGCGTGTCATCCTGACCGCCTCCGGCGGCCCTTTCCGGAGCGCATCCCGCGAATCGTTGACCCGGGTCACCCCGGCACAGGCGCTGGACCACCCCAATTGGCGGATGGGGCCCAAAATCAGTATCGATTCCGCCACGCTCATGAACAAAGGGCTTGAAATCATCGAGGCGCTCTGGCTTTTCGACCTTGCGATCGAGCAGATCGACGTGCTGGTGCACCCCCAGAGCATCGTCCACTCCATGGTGGAATACGCGGACGGGTCGGTCATCGCCCAAATGGGCATCCCGGATATGGTGACCCCGATCGCTTATGCCCTCTCCTATCCGGCGCACCTGCCGACAGGGTTGCCTTCGCTTGACCTGAGCCGCACGGGCCCTTTGACTTTCGAGGCCCCCGACATGCAGACCTTTCCCTGTCTGAGGCTGGCCATCGAGGCGGCCCGGGCGGGGGGCAGCCTGCCAGCGGTCTTGAACGGGGCCAACGAGATCGCCGTGGAGGCCTTCCTGAACGGCAGGATCGGTTTCCTGGACATCCCGCCCGTAATCGAAAGGACCATGCACGCTCATCACCCCTTCCCGATCGACACGATCGAGCAAGTCCTCGAAGCGGACCTCTGGGCACGCCGGACAGCCGGGCGGGTGCTCGAGAGCGTCCCTCTTCCCTCGGACACCGTGCCGAACCCTCAAAACCTCCAAGACTCGCGGATCTGAATATGCATTATCTCATTTATTATGTGCTGCCTTTCGTCGTCGTCCTCGGCGTCCTCATATTCTTCCACGAGTTGGGGCATTTCCTCGTTGCGAAGCTTTACGGCGTCAAGGTCCTCAAATTCTCGCTCGGATTCGGCCCCAAGCTCGCAGGATTCAAGCGGGGAGACACGGAGTATCTGATTTCGGCGGTTCCCCTCGGCGGGTATGTCAAGATGCTCGGTGAAAAGGACGATGAGGAGGACGAAGGGCCCTTGAGCGCCGAGGAGGCCGCTCGTTCCTTCAGCAACCAGACGGTCGGCAGGCGGATCGCCATCGTGGCCGCGGGTCCGGTTTTCAATCTGCTGCTCGCCCTTGTCATTTTCTGCCTCACCTTTCTGATCTCGGGGGCGCAGGTGTTGGTGCCGGAGGTCGGCCAGGTGCGGGAAGGCTCCCCGGCCGAAACAGCCGGCTTTCAGAAAAACGACATGATCGTGGCCATAGACGGCGTCGCCGTCGACACGTGGGAACAGGTCCAGGAGATAGTGAAACATCACGAAGAAAAGGAGATGACCTTCACGCTTCAACGCGATGGAGAGATGCTCGAAGTGCGTGTGCGCCCTGAAGTGACGACCATTGAAAACATCTTCGGTGAGGAGGTCCGTACCGCCTTGATCGGCATCGTATCATCCGGCGCCTTCAAAACCGTGCCGCTCGGCCCGTTGCAGGCAGTCTGGGAGGGGGCCAGGCGCACCTGGGAAATGGTCGTATTGACCTGGATGACCATCGTCAAACTATTCGAACGGGTAGTCCCCATAGAAACACTGGGTGGACCGATCCTCATAGGCCAGATGACAGGGCAGCTGGCGCAGGAGAACTGGACCTATCTTTTCCCGTTCATGGCGGTGATCAGCGTAAACCTCGGCATCCTGAACCTCCTGCCCGTTCCGATCCTCGACGGCGGCGTCATCCTGATCCTTCTGGTCGAGTGGGTCCTCCGCAAGCCCATAAGCCCCAAGGCCAAAGAGATGGCTCAAAAGGTCGGTCTTTTCGTCCTGCTCATGCTGATGGCCATCGTGTTCTACAATGACATCAGCAGGTTGCTGCAGTAGGTTTCGTCGAACATGCTCCTGGCCGTCGACACATCCACCACCCGGTTTTCCATGGCGATCATGGACCTGGATGGGTCCATCGTCGCAGAGTATTCCGCTGCCGGTGACAAAAACCGGTTCGTTCACCTGATGCCCGCCCTGAACTTTCTGCTCGAGTCGGCGCAGATCGGGCTCCGAGAGGTCCGATGCCTCGGTGTCGCCCTCGGACCGGGCAGCTTCACAGGGCTGCGCGTGGGGCTGGCGCTGACCAAAGGATTGGCCCATGCCCTCGGTATACCCCTCGTCGGGGTCCCGAGCCTGATGGCGGTGGCTGCCCAGGCCCCGCCAACCGGGCTTCCGGTCATGCCCCTACTGGACTCCCGCCGCGGCGAGTTCTTTACGGCCCTGTTCAAGACGGGAGGCGACGGCGATATCGTCCGGCTCGCTCCGGACCGCGCTGTAAAGGCCGACAACCTGCCTGTCTGCTTCAACGATCCGGTCCTTCTGATCGGGAATGATTTTCGTCAACAGGCTTCCCTGGCCGAAAATGGTCCAGCAGGGTGGGCCATACCGGCCCTGCCGCACCTCTGGGGCATTCGGGCCGCCGGAGCCGGCCGTTTGGCCCTGAAGCGGTTTCTTGCCGGAGACACGGATGATCCCTGGTCGCTCACTCCGATCTACCTCAGACCGCCGGACATCAGACCCCCTGCCGAGGGCCCGCGCGTGCCGGATTCAGAAGGGCATTGACAAGACCGTCGAAAACATATTACGTTTATTGGAGTATTTCGCCGGCAAACCTTGCAAGCTGAAAGGCGACGTCACCTCTTTGGAAGCCTCACGGATTCATAACCGCTGGCCGATTGCACACGAAGGTCTGCCCTTCATTCTGATCGCCGCCGGCCTGACCGGCTTCACCGCCCTGCTCGGCTGGACGTGGTTCAGTGTCCTTTTGGGCGTTTTGACCTTCTTCGTCACGTCTTTTTTCAGGGACCCCGAAAGGACCTCGAGTGCTGCGCCCCATGCCGTTCTGAGCCCTGCCGATGGAACCATCCTGAAGGTCGAACATATCGAATCGCCCGACAACCCGTTGAAGGCCCCCGCGGAAAAGGTCAGCATCTTCATGACGGTCTTCAACGTGCACGTCAATCGCATCCCTGTTCCGGCCACCATCCTCGAAACCATTTACAGTCCGGGAAGGTTCTTTTCCGCCAATCTCGACAAGGCCTCCGATGAAAACGAAAAAAACAGCCTTGTCATCGCCACCCGGGACGGCCGGAAACTGGTCGTCGTTCAGATCGCCGGACTCATCGCCCGGCGCATCGCCTGTTGGGTGAAGCCGGGCGATTTTCTGCATGCAGGCGAGCGTTTCGGACTGATCCGCTTCGGATCCAGACTCGAGGTCTTTGTACCCGCCGGATCAGCGATTGTCACCGCGCCGGGTCGGAAAGTCAGGGCGGGCGAAACCGTGATCGGGTACCTCGACGGACCGCCTGAAAGCGAACGGTAGGCAACGATAGGATCCGCATGAAGACCAGGCGCAAGAAAAGACCGCAACATACGGAAAAGAAGGGGATTTACGTTTTACCCAATCTCTTCACCACGGCCAGCCTTTTCAGCGGATTTTACGCGATCATCGCCACCATGCAGGAGCGCTTCGAAACCGCTGCAGCAGCCATTCTGATCTCCTGCGTTTTCGACGCGCTCGATGGCAAGATCGCCCGCTTCACCCACACGACCAGCCATTTCGGCTCCGAATACGATTCTCTCTGCGATCTCGTCGCCTTCGGCGTCGCACCGGGGCTCCTGGCCTATCAGTGGGCCCTTGCGCCTTTCGGGCGCCTGGGGTGGATCGCGGCCTTCCTCTACCTGGTCTGCGGCGCCCTCAGACTCGCTCGCTTCAATGTCCAGAAGAACACGGTGGATCCAGGTTATTTTCGGGGCCTTCCAATCCCCGGAGCAGCGGGCTTCGTTGCCTCACTGGTTCTCTTCACATCCGTCTTCAGTTTCGACGGCCGGGCCTTTCCGTTTCTTTTCATCCTTTGCGTCTATATCCTCTCTTTTCTGATGGTGAGCACCATCAACTATCCCAGTTTCAAAGGCCTGGAACTCCGGAAGCAAAGGCCGTTCAGCGCTTTGGTGGCCGTAATCCTGACGCTGATCGTCATCGTCTATCAGCCCAAGATCACGCTTTTTCTGATCCTGACGCTCTACCTTCTTTCAGGGCCGTTCCTCATGATCTACCGCCGAAAGACGCGGGAGGTCGTGAAAGCCGGGGGGCAAGACCTCTCCGCCAGCGCAGGAGATGAAACCGAAACGCAGGAAGAGTCCGACACCCATCGTCTGCGGCACATCATGAAATGAGGATTACAGGAGGACAACTGACCGGGCTGCGGCTTCGTTCCCCGCGTGGCCGCGACATCCGGCCGACGTCGGACCGCGTCCGGGAGGCGCTCTTCAATATCCTGGGGCAACGGCTTCATGACCTGCGTGTGCTGGATCTTTTCGCCGGGACAGGGGTTCTTGGTCTGGAGGCCCTCAGCCGGGGCGCAGCCGAGGCCTTTTTCGTCGATCGTTCCCAGCACTCCCGTGAGCTCATCTTGCAGAACCTGGCGCTCTGCCGCTTCCAGGAACGAGGCAGGTTCCTTCAGCATGACCTCCTCCGCGGGCTGCCCGCGGATCTCCTCGAACCGCCCGTCACCTTCGATCTGGTGTTTTTAGACCCGCCTTACATCCTGCAAGGCTCGGTCGAGACCCTGGAAACCGCCGCGATGAAGGGCATCTTGAGCCCCGGGGCGCTGGCGGTGATCGAGACCTCGCGCAGAACGCCACCGCCTGAATCGATCCATCGGCTTCGGGCGGTGGATACTCGAATTTACGGGGATACCCGCCTCACCTTTTATCAGACTGTCGAAGAGGAACAAACATGAGCGAAAAATCCGCCATCTACCCGGGCACCTTCGACCCCATCACCAATGGACACATCAGCATCATCAAGAGGGGTCTCAAGATTTTCGACAAGGTCATCGTCGCCATTTTGAGAAACTCCCAGAAAACGCCCCTTTTTTCCCTGGAAGAGCGGATGACGATGATCCGGGAATCGCTGAAGGCTTATCCGAACGCCGAGGTGGACAGTTTTGAGGGACTGCTCGTAGACTATGCCGTACGGAAGAACTGCAGGGTCATTCTTCGGGGCCTGCGGGCCATGTCCGATTTCGAATATGAATTCCAGCTGGCGCTGATCAACCGCAAGTTGAATCGAAATGTCCAGTCCATTTTTCTGGTCACCGATTACAAATGGTTCTATACAAGTTCGACCATCATCAAGGAAGCCGCCAGCCTGGGAGGCGATATCGGCAGTCTGATCCCGCCCCTGGTCCATCAAAAATTGAAGGAAAAATTCGCCGCTCTAAAAAACACTTGACAGCAAATCTGACATAAGCCATATTTCTTACTAGATAATTTCGATATTGTCCTTGCATTCAAAAAGGGGTTCAGGGGGAGGAAGAGTCTTGGCTTTGACCAAAGAAAAAATCATCAACACCATCTATCATCAGGTGGGACTCAGCAAGAGCCAATCGCGGGCCGTGGTAGAACAACTTCTGGAGATCATCAAGACTACCCTGGAAAGCGGTGAAGACCTCCTGATCAGCGGCTTCGGCAAGTTTGTCGTCAAGGAGAAGGCTGAAAGGCGCGGGCGCAACCCTCAGACCACGGAGGACCTTCAGCTGAGGGCCCGCAGGGTGATCGTCTTCAAAACCTCCGGCGTACTCCGAAACAGGATCAACGAGGCTGCTACAGAGCGGTGACGAAGGCCCCCTCGAAGCCGAGCGATTCGAGCCGACGTTCGATCGCCTGTGCTTCGAAGAGCGATTGGGCCTGGGAAACGCGCACCCGGTAGAGCGTCCCTGCTTCCGGGTGAGCCGAAACTTCGACATCCACCTTGTCGAACAATGCCCGCAGCCGTTCGGCAACTTGCGCAGCATTCTCTTTGTCTTTGAATGCACCCGCCTGAACGGTGAAAACCCCCCGGCTGAAATCCTTGGACTCGAGAACGGGTTCCGAGATGCCCGTCCGCGGGTGAGCACGCCCCACCTCTTTCGCCAGCGCCGTAACCCTGACATCCGCCACGCCAGGACCAACCACATCGATCGCGCTTGCAGCGGCGTAAGACAGATCGATGATCCGGCCTTTCACAAAAGGCCCTCTGTCGTTGATCCTGAGGACGATGTTCTTCCCATTCCCCAGATTTTCAACCAGGACGTAGGTCCCCAAGGGAAGCACCTTATGGGCCGCGCTGACCTTGTACATATCGTAGGTTTCCCCGCTCGATGTCCGTCGGCCGTGAAATGGATGACCGTACCATGAGGCCTTGCCGGTCTCCATGTAACCGGACGCACTCGGCAAGGGGTAATAGGTCTCGCCGTTGATCGTGTAGGGGCGCTGGGAAGGGGGCAAGAGGTTCACAGACGACGGCGGACCCGCATCTCCCGGCAGGGTGACCGTTTCGGGGGGGGTGGCGCAGGCCGAGATCAGGCAGACGACAGCCAGAAGCACTGTCCAGGGGGCACACAATGCAGCCGAACGCGGCCCCGCTCCCCTTTCAGCCGATTCATGGATCCGATGGCGGAAACGCATGGCTTCCATCCAACCTCCTCACAACGGATAAAGATGAGCAAACAAGGAGAAAGGGGTTGAACAACCATACGCGTTTCATACCACAGGTACACCTATTTATCAAGCTGATTTCAATGCTTATTTACACGATCGGACCGTCTGAAACCGCTGCAGCGCGGTCTTCACCTCCTGATTGAGAGCACGGCGCCCTGCGCCATGCCGGCGGCGAAACCCCTCCCTCTTGGAAAAGCACCGTCCGTAGTCCACCCTTTCCAAGAACTCCCCCTCCCCGCCTTCGCTAGCATAGGTTTTTCCTTGACACCCATCCCATTTTTTTTTAGAGTTCGACAATAACTATATTATGGCTATAATATAGTTATTTTTTTCGCGGATTCCGTGGCAAAGACCATTATTCTCCGAAAGGTGCCATCTATGAAATTGAAAGACAAAGTCGCCGTAGTCACTGGAAGCAGCCGGGGCGTCGGGAAGGCCGTCGCACTGGGGTTCGCCAAAGAGGGAGCCAAGGTGGTGGTCAATTACACCTCGAACGAGAAAGCCGCCAACGAGGTCGTGGAGGCCATCAAGGCCATGGGCAGCGACGCCATCGCCGTCAAGGCGGATGTCGCGTCCAAGGACGACGCCGAACGCTTGATCGCGAGCGGTGTCGATGCGTTCGGGCGCATCGATGCCCTGGTCAACAACGCCGGATTCACCCGTCCGGCCATGATGCTGAAGATGACCGAGGAGGAATGGGATCAGGTCGTCGACATCCACCTCAAGGGTGCCTTCCTTTGCGGCCAGGCCGCTGCCCGCCGCATGAAAGATCAGAACAGCGGGAAGATCATCAACGTAACCTCCGTGGCCGGCCTGGTCGGCACCGTCGGGCAGATCAACTACAGTGCCGCCAAGGGCGGACTTCTCAGCATGACGAAATCCATGGCGCGTGAACTGGCGCGCTACAATATCTGCGCCAATGTCATCTCTCTCGGCATCGTCGCGACCGACATGACGGAAAAGATCAGAACCGACGACAAGCTCAAAGAGATCTACATGAACCGCATCCTGCTCAAGCGTTTCGCGGAAGCAGAGGATATCGCACCCGCCTTTGTCTTTCTAGCTTCGGATGACGCCAACTATATCACGGGTCAGCTTCTATGTGTAGATGGGGGCTATGGGATGATCTAGGGACCGGCGCCGCTTGGTCCTGACGCCCCATACGATCCGCTTCGTCAACATGCAAGACCGTTGTGATCATCGAAGATGTGATCATCAATAAAGGAGGAGAAAAATGGCTGGAGTACCCGACAAGATTCAGACCTGGCAAATGGTGCAACCGACCGTCTTCAACAGGGAGACGAAAGAAACCACTCCCGGCAAATTACAGAAAACCGAAATCCCCGTTCCCGAGCTGCAGCCCGGAGAGGTCCTGGTCGAAGTGGCCGGCTGCGGCGTCTGCCACACAGACCTCGGTTATTTCTATGACGGTGTCCCCACCGTGGTCACTCCCCCTCTGACCCTGGGGCATGAGATCTCGGGCACGGTGGTCGCCGGCGATGAGCAGTGGATCGGCAAAGAGGTCATCATCCCGGCGGTCATGCCCTGCCGTAAGTGCATCCTCTGCAAAACCCGGCGCGGAAACCGCTGCCTGGACCAGAAGATGCCCGGAAACAGCCTCGGGATCTATGGCGGCTTTTCGAGCCACATTCCCGTCCCGAGCATCGACCTGTGTGAAATCAAGAATCGCGGCAAGTTCGAGCTCTCCCATCTGGCGGTCGTGGCGGATGCTGCGACGACCCCCTATCAGGCCGCCAAGCGCGCCGAACTCGAACCCGGTGACAATGTCGTCGTCATCGGCATCACCGGCGGTGTAGGCCAGTACATGGGGCAGGTCGCCAAGGCCCTCGGGGCCCGCACGGTCATCGGAATCGCCCGGAATCAGGAAAAGCTCGAACGATCGCTCAAGTTCGGGGCGGATTTCGTCATCAACTCCACCGGCAAGGATGCCAAGACCGTCTCGAAGGAATTCCGCGGTCTCTGCAAACAAAACGGTCTTCCCAACACCGGCTGGAAGATCTTCGAGGTGACGGGCGCCAAAGGCGGCCAGGAAATCGCACTGACCCTGCTCGGATTCACCGGCAAGTTGATCGTCGTCGGGTTCGGCCTGGCCAAGACGGAATACGCGATCGGGCGCCTCATGGCCTTCGACGCCGAGATCATCGGGACCTGGGGCTGCCTCCCCGAATACTACCCCGCCGTGCTGGACATGGTTCTGACTGGAAAGATCAATCTCGAGGAGTTCGTGGAGGTCCGCCCCATGAGCACCATCGCTGAAACCTTTGCCGAAGCACACAAGGTGCCACCCATGAAGCGGATCGTGCTGACCCCCGACTTCTGATGCCCGAAGGGGGAACGCCTGGCCCGGACCAGGGTGGAACAAGCGCAAACCACTTTAAAATTTAGAGAAAGAAGGAGAGGAAAACGATGGCTTTGAAGGGTTTGGAATGGTTTCCAAGAGAAGATGGATCGAAGGATCACATGCTGCACACGGACGTGCACTGGGGAACGGAAGCCCCCTGCACGGTCTATGAGAAGCGGCCTCTGAAAGATCCCAAGGGGAACGTGGTGGACGGCCTTTATGTCGCCTGGATCCGCCTCAACAACCCGAAGCAGTACAACTCTTACACGACCGAAATGGTCAAGGGCGTCATCGCCGGATTCGAGAACGCCTCCCTCGACAGAAGCGTGGTGGCTGCGGTCTTCACCGGCACCGGCCCTTTCGCCTTCTGCACCGGTGGCAACACCAAGGAATACAGCGAGTATTACAGCCTCCGCTCGGATGAGTACGGCCAGTACATGGAGCTTTTCAACCACATGGTCGACTCCATCCTCGCCTGCAAAAAGCCGGTCATCTGCCGCGTCAACGGAATGCGGGTCGCCGGCGGCCAGGAGATCGGGATGGCCTGCGACCTGGCGGTGTCCTCCGACCTCGCCATCTTCGGCCAGGCCGGTCCGAAGCACGGCTCCGCCCCGGTCGGCGGCGCCTCGGACTTCCTGCCCTGGTACCTGAGCATCGAGGACGCCATGTGGAACTGCATCTCCTGCGAGATGTGGTCCGCCTACAAGATGAAGGCCAAGAACCTGATCAGCAAGGTCGTCCCTGTGCTGAAAGTAGACGGGAAATGGGTGCGCAACCCCATGATCGTCACGGAAGACTACGTCAAGGACGGCGAGATCGTCTACGGCGAGTACAAGACCGGCGACGCGGCGAAAGAGGCCCGGGCCTTCGTCAAAGAGCATCAGCCCAATGCCGACTTCGAGCTGCTCGACAAGGAAGTGGACCGGATCACCTGGACCTTCGCCAATCTCTTCCCCGGATGCCTGATCGAATCGATCGACAGTGTCCGCCAGAAGAAGAAATTCTTCTGGGATACGATGAAGAACGCCCACAGGCACTGGCTGGCCGCCAACATGGGCGGCGAGGCCTTCCTCGGCTTCGGGGCCTTCAACACCAAGAAGATCACCAACCAGGACACCATTGACTTCCTCAAGTTCCGCCAGAACATCGCTCAGTGCAAAAACTGGGATATGGATATGTTCGCGGAGGTGCTGGGCAAGCCCGCCAAATAAGGGCTTTTGAAGGACGTTACTGAAACCGCGGCAGGCATGTCTGCAACCGGAGACCTGCCTGCCGCTTTTTTTTGCAGGAAAAAGGGAGCCCCAAATCATGAGTTACGAACATATCGAAGCGGCTTTCCAGGACGGGCTCGGGACCATCACGCTCAACCGGCCCCCGGTCAATGTCCTCAACATTGCCATGATGCAGGAGATCAACCAGGTACTGGACGGCTGGATCGGGCAGAAGGACCTTAAGCTGGTTCTTTTCCAGGCGAAGGGCAAGTGCTTCTCGGCGGGTGTGGACGTAGGGGAACACATGGGCGATCTGGCCCCCCGCATGATCGAGGCCTTTCACGGGATGTTCCGCCGCATGGACCGGCTGGGAATCCCCACGGTCGCCTCGGTCTACGGATCGTGCCTGGGCGGCGGCTGCGAACTGGCGGTCTTCTGCGACCTGGTAATCGCCGCCGACGACAGCAAGATCGGACAGCCGGAAATCCAGGTCGGCGTCTTCCCCCCGATCGCGGCCCAGATCATGCCGCGGATCATCGGCTACAAGGCGGCCCTGGAGCTGATTCTCTCCGGAAAGATCATCGGCGCCGATGAAGCGCAGCAGCTCGGCCTGATCAACAAGGCCGTGACCCGTGACAAACTCGAGGAGGAAACCGCCGCCTTTGTCAAACCTTACCTGAAGCTGAGCGCCGAGGTCTTGCGCAGCACGAAAAAGGCCATTCGGGCCGGCCTGGACGATGATTTCGAACCGTCCATCCAGAGGATCGAGACCATTTACCTCGATGAACTGATGAAAACGGCCGACGCCCAGGAAGGGCTCCATGCCTTTCTCGAGAAGCGCAAACCGCAGTGGACCAATCGGTAGACGTGCGCTGACCGGCGGTGGTAATACCGCCCTTTGCGGAGCGCAATACGGCGTCCGCCCGGAAAGGCAACCCGGGCCGGCGCCGGATCCGCCGAATTTGCGGGCCTGCATCGCTCGGGCTAAGGCCCCTTCCCCTCGTAGCGCTTTCATGTCACTTGAGCAAGCTGCGCTCGGTCATGGAGGTGCCACGAAGGCCCCCTGTCTCGAAGGCCTCCCATGTCATCGCGTCAGACCTTCCGCTGTCGTGGCTGCGGCATGGGAACTCCCCTCCTGCCGCTTTACGTCCCCGAAACATCCCGCACACAGCGGGTGTTTCGATGCCCGTCCGCCGGGACAGGCCGGGATGTTTTCTACTCCTTCACGCGGGTGCGGATGTAAGCCACGATATCTTCGGTAGAGGTCCCCGGCCCGAAGATTTCGGCGATCCCGCAGGCCTTCAGCCCGGAGACGTCCTCTTTCGGGATGATGCCCCCTCCCAGGACCAGGATATTGTCGACTTTTTTCTCCCGCAGCAGTTCCATCACCTTGGGAAAGTGATAGTCGTGCGCCCCCGAAAGAATGCTGAGGGCGATCACATCGACATCCTCCTGGACGGCCGCCTCGACGATCTGGGCCGGGGTTTGACGAAGGCCCGTATAAATGACCTCCATCCCCGCATCCATCAACGCGCAGGCTACCACCTTGATCCCCCTGTCATGACCATCCAGCCCCGGCTTTGCAGCCAAAACCCTGATCTTCTTCGACGATGTCATCGCGCTGCCCTCTATCGACCGATGGTGGTTATTGGCTGATACTCCCCGAAGACGCCCCGCAGCACATCGCAGATCTCACCGAGCGTCGCATAGGCCTTGACCGCCTCGAGGATCGGAGGCATCAGATTGTCATCCGATTGCGCCGCACGCCTGAGCGCCTCGAGCGCCCGAGAGACGCGTTCCCCTTCACGGCGGGCCCGGAGGGAGGCGAGCCGCTTTGCCTGGTCGTCCCGCACGACCGGGTCCACCCGCAGAAGATTGGCCGGTTCCGGCTCCTCGACCTGGAATCGGTTCACCCCGACCACAACCCGTGCGCCCTTTTCGATATCCTTCTGATAACGGTAGGCGCTCTCCTGGATCTCACGCTGGATGTAACCCTTCTCGACCGCTGCCACAGCCCCCCCCATCTCGTCGATCTTCTGAATGTAGGCCAGAGCACGGTCATGGATCTCATCGGTCAGGGATTCGAGGTAATAAGACCCCCCGAGGGGGTCCGCCGTATCGGCCACGCCGGTCTCGTAGGCGATGAGCTGCTGCGTCCGGAGTGCGATGCGCACGGCCTCCTCGGAGGGCAGGCACAGGGCCTCGTCCATGGAGTTCGTATGCAGGGATTGCGTTCCGCCAAGGACCGCCGCCATGGCCTGAAAGGCCACACGCACGATGTTGTTCTTCGGCTGCTGCGCCGTCAGGGTACAGCCCGCCGTCTGGGTGTGGAAACGGATCATCATCGAGCGGGGATTCTTGGCGTTGAAGCGATCCTTCATGATGGTCGCCCACAGCCTCCGCGCCGCGCGGTACTTCGCGACCTCCTCCAGAAAATCGAGGTGGGCGTTGAAGAAAAACGACAGCCGCGGACCGAAGGTGTCCACATCCAGGCCGGCCTTGAGGGCTGCATCGACATAGGCGATGCCGTTGGCCAGCGTGAAGGCGACCTCCTGGACGGCGGTGGACCCCGCCTCACGGATATGATACCCGCTGATGCTGATCGTGTTCCATTGGGGAACCTCCCCGGCGCAGAAGGAAAAGATGTCCGTGATGATCCGCATGGAGGGCTTGGGAGGAAAGATATAGGTGCCCCTGGAAGAATACTCTTTCAGGATATCGTTCTGAATGGTGCCTCTCAGGTCGGATGAGGCGACCCCCTGTTTTTCCCCCACCGCGATGTACATCGCCAGAAGCACCGCTGCAGGCGCGTTGATCGTCATCGAGGTGCTCACACGATCCAGCGGAATCCCCGCAAAAAGGGTCTCCATGTCCTCCAGGGAATCGATGGCCACCCCGACCTTGCCGACCTCCCCGATCGCCATCTCGTGGTCCGAGTCGTACCCGATCTGCGTAGGCAGATCGAAGGCCACCGAGAGCCCCGTCTGCCCCTGTTCAAGCAGAAAACGGTAACGCCGGTTCGATTCCTCCGCCGTCGCGAACCCGGCGTACTGCCGCATCGTCCAGTAACGCCCCCGGTACATGGTCGGCTGCACACCCCGCGTGAAAGGGAACTCGCCCGGAAATCCGCTCCTTTCCAGGTAGTCTTCCGCGTCCTCATCAAGGGGTGTATAAACGCGTTTGATCGGTATCCCCGAGGTGTTTTCGAAAACGATCTTTCGTTCGGGGTGCTTCTGGACCATCTTCTCGACCTGCCCGTGCCATGCGTCGAAGGCCTCCTCGAGGCCTTCTCGTACCCGTTTCTCCGTCATCGCAGCATCTCCCCTCTTGTGCACTTCCCAGCAGGCTTCCGCCCGGAAAGGAACTTTTGGCCCGATCTCGCCGTCAACCTGCGCGTTTGCCTGTGCGGCGCATTGCCCGCACCCCTTCGCGAGAGCACTAGATTTTTTCGAGTTTGCGCAAGAATCCTCCTGTCCGATCTGACAACTGTTTCGTGTCCGAGGCCTCACTCCCGAACGGACACAGGTAAGATTCATTTCCATCCGGAAAGGGACTTTTTTGCCAATCTCGGCGTCAATCTGCGCGTTTGCTTGTGCGGCGACCTGCAGGTCGCCTCCGCGCAAACGCTTGATTTCCTTGATATTGGCCAAAAATCCTCATTTCCGGATTGGAAACTGAGTTCTACCGCGAAATCATTTCCGGATGGATACTAGCTCTGCAAAAGGTCTCTTCGGTCGACCTCGTTGTCGATCCTCACGTCTGCCTGTGCGAAAATCTACAGCGCGCCTCCGCGCACCCGCTTGGTTCCCCTGTTATCGGCCGGACCGAGATCCGCCTCGAAGGGTGTGTATAAACCAGGACTCACCCCACGGGAGTGGAACTGAACACCGAGAGAGCATGCAAAAACCAGGCCCCGCCCCGACGGGGTGGACCTGAGCACGCAAAGCGTGTCAAAAACCGATCCTCCTTTCCGGATTGAAAGCTGGTTCGTGCTGCACAGTCATATCCGCATGGATACCAGTAAACGGATACCAAATTACCCTCAAACACAGGAAAATTAACTTTATTTTGAAGATAAGACGACTGTCAAACAAATTTTGACCCTTTTCCTCTTTTCACCTTGACAAAGAATCGCGCCTTTTCTATAGCTAGTATCCATTCGGAAATGATTTCCCGGTAGAATCCGGTTTCCAACCCAGAAATGAGGATTTTTCTCCGCACGCTTCGCGTGCTCAGTCCCACCGCTTCGCGGTGGGTCCCGGTCTGGCCAATATCAAGGAAATCAAGCGTTTGTGCGGAGGCGACCTGCAGGTTGCCGCACAAGCAAACGTGCAGATTGACGCCGAGATTGGCCGAAAAGACCATTCCTGGATGGAAACCAGCGAGTATCCATCCGGAAATGATTTCGCGGTAGGACTCAGTTTTCATACTGAAAGGCGTATTGTTCGGCCTGCCAGCTTCTATCCAGCTTCGGCAGGGTGAAGCCGGCAATCGAATCTGCTGGTCATTTCGGTTACCCATCGGAATGACGGCGGCGTGCTTCCGGGGCAATGTCGGCGCAACATGCCGACATTACTTATATTTACATTGACGATTTCTTTGGTCCGGAGCCTGCCGGCTGGTCTGAGCTGTTTCTGGATGAAAATCCGTTCAGAAACTTTTTATCCCTTTGGGGCGAAGGAGCGGCTTTTTCCCTACAAGTAATGCGGCCAGGGGAAAACCAGCCGTCGTTTTTGTTCGCCCATACTATTCAACCTTTAACAGACATTTCCAAGGAGAGGTCCCACTCATGTCACTCAACGAAATCATGGACATGCTAAGAGGTATCCTGTATACCACCGGCGTCTTCAACTTCCAATGGAACATCGTCATCATGTGGGCCATCGGACTCCTGTTCGTCTGGCTCGCGGTTGCCAAGAAATATGAACCGCTGCTCCTGCTCCCCATCGGCTTCGGCATCTTCCTCGTCAACTTCCCGCTCGTTCCCCTCATGGGGCACAAGCCGGACGGGGCCCCCGAACTGCTCCAGGCCTTCTACCACTACGGCCTCGAATGGGAGATCATCCCCTGCGTCATCTTTCTCGGGCTCGGCGCCATGACCGATTTCGGCCCCCTGATCGCCAATCCCAAGACACTTCTCGTGGGGGCGGGCGCCCAACTCGGGGTCTTCATCACCTTTACGGGAACCGTGCTCGCCGGCTTCACCCTGAAGGAAGCCGCCTCGGTCGGCATCATCGGCGGCGCCGACGGTCCGACCACCATTTACTTGACGCAGCATTTGGCTCCGCAGCTTCTGGGTGCCAACGCCCTGGCCGCCTATTCGTACATGGCCATGGTCCCCCTGATTCAGCCTCCCCTTGTACGTCTCATGACCAACGCGAAAGAGCGGCGGATCCGCATGCGCCAACTCCGGACAGTGTCCAAGCAGGAAAAGATGCTGTTCCCCCTGGTGACCTGCGGCATCATCGCCCTGCTCGTCCCCTCGGTCATGCCCCTCATGGGCATGTTCATGCTCGGTAACCTCATGAAGGAATGCGGCGTCGTCGCCCGGCTGACGGAAACCGCCCAAGGGGCGCTCATGAACATCGTCACCATCTTTCTGGGAATCTCGGTCGGCGCCACCATGCACGCCGACAAGTTCCTCAGCTGGAAGCCGCTCTTCATCTTCGGCCTGGGTCTGGTCGACTTCGCGGTGTGCACCATCGGCGGTGTCATAACGGTCAAGATCATGAATCTCTTCTTGAAAGAAAAGATCAACCCGATCATCGGCGCCGCCGGCGTCTCGGCCGTGCCCATGGCGGCCCGGGTCGCGCAGATGGAAGGACTGCGCTATGACAAGACCAACCACCTGCTCATGCACGCGGTGGGCCCCAACCTGGCCGGGGTCATTGGATCGGCCGCGGCTGCGGGCATGTTTATCGCGATGTTCGATTAGTCTCCCGGACCTTCTTCCGGAAATCGTGCCGCCAGATAAACCCCTGACCGTTTATTCATTCTAGGAGAGGATCACAACATGAAAAGGTTTCTCATTCTCGCCGTAATCACCTGCTGGATGCTGCCCGCGCTTGCGGGGGCCGTGGAGTTTCTTGGAGCCCCTGTCGTCCCGGAGGCGCAGGAAGTCACCAAGACGAAGAAGCGCCTTGAAATACTGACCCCGATGTCCCATGACCAGATCATCGAATTTTACCGGAACGCCCTGGCAAACGAACAGGACATCAAATTCCGGGACTGGCCGCAGGCCACCTATATCGAAGATGACGGAAAACTCCGCTGGCATTCGATCACCATCGACAAGAACCCCGGTCCTCAAGGAACGACGGTGGTCATCATGAAGGACAACTGGACCTGGATCACCGGAACGCTGATTCTGCGGTTCGTGGCGGTCTTCGTCGTGCTGCTCGTGCTATTCGTCGCCATGAACATCTCCGGGCGGATCATCTCGAGTGCGGTCAAGAAATCGGAAAGCAAAAAGGCATCCGCCTGACGCATAAACGCCCGGCCGTTAAACCCCGAGCCCTGCCTCCGGTTTCCCTCTGGAGCAGGGCTTGTTCTTTTCGGACCGACGTCTGTCTCCGAATCGAGGCGGGCGGTGCAGGCACTGTGAGGGCTGACCGTCCATTCAGGGTGCGGCGGTGCAAGGAGCGGCGTGGGGCCCGGTTCCTCCGCACCTGCGGGTGCTCAGCCCCAACCTTGAGGGGCAGCTCATCGTTTCACCCGTATCGAGGAAATCAAGTCCGCGGTGGCGACTTTTGGGCCGCCCACAAGCAAACAGCAGGCTGGCGCGCGGAGCTCGGCGGCAAAGACCGTTTCCGGATGGAACGGTCGTATCTCTTAGCGCGGCTAGAGTGGGACGTTCCCGTGACGGCGCTCGGGGTGGTGCTCCATCTTGGTCCGAAGCATTTCGAGGGCTTGAATCAGACGGGGACGGGTGTTTTCGGGAAAGATGATCTGATCGATGTAGCCGAGTTCCGCGGCCTTGAAAGGGCTCGCGAAATTGTTGCGGTAAGCGTCTACAAGGCGTGTCCGGGTGGATTCGGGGTCGTCGGATTCGGCGATCTCTTTTCTGAAGATGATGTTGACGGCCCCTTCCGGGCCCATCACAGCGATTTCCGCGGTGGGATAGGCGAAATTCATGTCTCCGCCATGGTGCTTGCTCGACATGACGTCATAAGCACCGCCGTAGGCCTTGCGCGTAACCACGGTGATCTTCGGGACCGTCGCCTCGCAGTAGGCATAGATGATCTTGGCGCCGTGCTTGATGATGCCGCCGTATTCCTGGGCTGTGCCCGGCAGGAAACCCGGTACGTCCACAAAGGTGATGAGCGGAATGTTGAAGGCGTCGCAGGTTCTCACAAAACGCGCGCACTTCATGGATGCATCGATATCGAGGCAGCCTGCGAGAAACATCGGCTGATTGGCCACCACCCCGACGACCTCCCCGTTCAGGCGCCCGAATCCGACCACCATGTTACGGGCGTAATGCTGCTGCACCTCCATGAACTCATGATCATCGAGGACGTTGACGATGATCTTCTTCATATCGTAGGGGACCCTAGGGTTGGTCGGCACAACGGTGTTCAAGGCCTTGTCCGACCGCTGCGGATCGTCATGGCACAGCACAGCAGGGGGGCGTTCGCGGCAGTTCTGAGGCAGGTAGGAGAGCAGGGCCTTGACACGGTCAAGGGCGGCCTGGTCGGAGTCTTCCGCAAAATGGGCAACGCCGCTCCGGGTGTTGTGGGTCATGGCTCCACCCAACTCCTCCGACGTCACCTCTTCGGATGTCACGGCCTTGATCACCTGGGGCCCGGTGATGAACATATTGCTGGTCTTCTTGACCATGACGACGAAATCGGTCAACGCCGGCGAATAAACGGCCCCCCCGGCGCAGGGCCCCATGATGACGGATATCTGCGGAATCACCCCGGAGGCCCAGACGTTGCGCTTGAAGATCTCCCCATAGCTCCCCAGGCTGATGACCCCTTCCTGGATGCGCGCACCGCCCGAATCGTTCAGCCCGATGACCGGAGCGCCGTTTTTCAGGGCGAGGTCCATGATCTTACAGACCTTTTCCCCGAAAGGTCCGCTCAACGACCCTCCGAAGACCGTAAAATCCTGCGAAAAGACAAAGACGAGCCTGCCGCCAATCCTGCCGAAGCCTGTGACCACGCCGTCACCGGGGATCTTTTTCTTGTCCATGCCGAAATCATGGCAGCGATGGACAACAAATTTATCCATTTCCTGAAAGGAACCCGCGTCAAGGAGATACGCGATGCGCTCCCTCGCGGTCATTTTCCCCCTTGCGTGCTGTTCTTCGATGCGCTTCAGCCCGCCGCCCAACTCGGCCTCAGAGTTCCGTCGCTCGAGCTCCTTGATTTTGTCTGCTATCTCCATCAATCGCCCCAATGAATCTCGATCACAGCATCAAGTCTTGTTTACGGCCCTCTGGACGGGCAACGCTCGTCTTTTGTCAATGGTTCAAGGCATATGCAAATCTAAGCCTGGCTATTCGATGACCACCAGAACGGTGCCGGCCTCGACTGCGTCGCCTTTCTTGCACTTGACCTCCTTCACGGTCCCGCTCGACTCCGCGACCACTGGAAGCTCCATCTTCATCGCCTCGATGATCACGACCTCATCGCCTTCATTCACCGCGTCGCCGGGTTTGACCTTCACTTCCCAGACATTCCCGCCCATGGGAGCAGCTACTTCACTCATCTCAACCTACCTCCTCGTTAAACATGATTGACTCATCTCTGTCCAATTCAACAGAAACAGACCTCCCGCGCACCACCCGCCTCATGTGGCATCCTTCTGCCGTGCAGGGGCGGCCGCGGCCAACGATGCAACTCAAAGCACATAAGATTTCAATCTTTTGATCCATTTCATAAAGTCGTCATATAACATCGAACAGACACCCCTTGTCAAGTACAATGTCGCTGCCGCGCGGCGCCCTGGAAGGCGGCGAATGGCTCCCGTGCCCCCTCCTGAAGATCATCGCGCCGACCCCGGGATGACACAGCGGGCGCTGGTGGAGGAGCCCCCTGCGACAGACCGCTTGACACAGCCCGTTACTTTTTCTAGTTTCCTCTCAGAAAAAGAGCTTTTCGATGCAACGCGCAACGGCCGGCGGGGATACAGCCGGCCGGAAACGAGGGTGACATGACGGCATACCGCTGGGTGGCTGAGACGATCAGGGGAAAAACGATCCGGGGGGAAATCGAGGCGGTGGATGAAAAGAACGCCCGGCGGCAGCTGAAAAGGCGCAACCTGAACCCTGTAAAGATCAAACCTAAACCCAGGGATCTGTTTGAAAACCTATCGTTCCTGCAGCCAAAGGTCAAAGCCAAGGATCTCGTGATGTTCACTCGGCAGTTTTCCACGCTCCTCGATTCCGGCCTTCCCCTGGCGCAGAGCCTCGCGCTTCTGACCGAACAGACAAGCAACAAAACCCTCAAGGGCACGATCAAACAGATCGGCAGCGATGTCGAAGGCGGCCTGAGCCTTGCCGAGGCGTTCAAAAAGCACCCCGGGATCTTCGACCGCCTCTATGTCAACCTCATAGCCGCGGGGGAAACGGGGGGCGTCCTGGACACCATCCTCCAGCGCCTGGCCGCCCACGTCGAGAAGGCCGAGAAGCTCCGCTCCACCATTCGGGGCGCCATGGTCTATCCGGCCGTGGTCGGCACCGTGGCGGTCATGGTCATCGCCGTTATTCTGGCATTCGTCATACCGGTCTTCGAAGACCTTTTCGCAGGTATGGGAGCCGGCCTCCCCGCGCCCACGCAGTTCGTCGTCGACCTGAGCCGCTTCACCAAAGACAACGTGCCGTCTATCCTGGCCGGCATCGCGCTTCTCATCGCGGTCTTCAGCCGTTATCGGAAGACCCGTCACGGACGGAGGGCAATGGACGCACTGGCCCTCAAACTCCCTGTCATCGGGGGGTTGCTGCGCAAGGTCGCCATCGCCCGGCTGTCCCGGACCCTCGGCACGATGATCTCGAGCGGGATTCCGATCCTCGATGCACTCGATATCGCAGCGAAGACCTCGGACAACGTCATCCTGGAAGAGGCCATCAACGACGTGCGCACAGGGGTCATCGAGGGAAGGAGCATCTCTGACCCTCTCTCGGAAAGCGGACTTTTCCCCGGGATGGTGGTTCAAATGATCGCTGTCGGCGAAGCGACAGGCGCCCTGGACACCATGCTCGAAAAGATCGCCTCCTTTTACGACGAGGAGGTGGATGCCGCCGTCGCCGCCCTGACCGCTGCGCTCGAGCCGATGATGATCGTCTTCCTCGGAGGCGCCGTCGGTGGACTTGTCATTGCAATGTACCTGCCGATATTCAGGATGGCAGCCTTCATAGGATAAATCCTGATATGACCCTCAGCATTCGAGACACTGCACCTGCTCCCCGAAACCCAAAGAAAGGGCCCTATGCTGTCCGAACCTGAAATCCGGCGCCTGCTGACTGTCAGCCGGCCCAGCCGTTATATCGGCCACGAAGTCAATATCGTCCGAAAAGCCCCCGAAGACATCGAGATCTGCGTCGCGCTGGCCTTTCCGGACGTTTACGAAGTGGGCATGTCCCACCTCGGTCTGAAGATCCTCTATGACATCCTGAATCGGCTGCCATGGCTCGCTGCGGAGCGGGTCTTTTCCCCCTGGCCGGACATGGAACGGCGTCTCCGGCAGGAGGCGGCCCCCCTTTCGACGCTCGAATCGCGGAGGCCTCTCCACACCTGCGATGTGCTCGGCTTCAGCGTTCAGCACGAACTCTGCTTCACCAATATTCTGAACATGCTCGATCTGTCCGGCATCCCCTTCAGGGCGGCCGAGCGCAAGGCACCCGCCCCCCTCGTCATCGCCGGAGGGCCCGCCTGTTTCAACCCCGAGCCGATTGCAGCGTTTTTCGACCTCATCGTCATCGGCGACGGTGAAACCGTCACCCCCGCGATCTGCGATGCGATCCGTGACTGGAAACGTTCGGGGGCCGAATCGAAGGAAGAGCTCTTGCACCGCCTCAGCGCCTTCGAGGGGGTCTACGTCCCGGCCCATTTCGAGCCGCATTATGGCCCTGAAGGAAATCTCGAGGCGATCGAGCCGCTGCAAGCCGGGAAGGCGTTCGTGCAAAAAGCGATCGTGCCGGACATCGAAGCGATCCCCTACCCGGAAGCGCAGCCGCTCCCTTTCACCGAGCTTGTTCATGACCGTCTCGCCATAGAAATCGCCCGCGGGTGCACACGAGGCTGCCGCTTTTGCCAGGCCGGCATGATTTACCGCCCGGTGCGCGAGAGGCAGCCGGCAACCATCTGCCACATCGCGGAAAAGGCTCTGAGCCTGACAGGCTACGACGACCTCTCGCTTCTTTCCCTCAGTACCGGTGATTACAGCTGCATCGAGCCGCTGCTCATCCACCTCATGGACCGGCGCGAGAAGGACAAGATCTCCGTCAGTCTGCCGTCCCTGCGCATAGACAGCTTGAGCCCCCTGTTCATGGAGCAGATCAAGCGGGTGCGAAAGACCGGTTTCACCCTGGCGATCGAGGCGGGCAACGAACGGCTGCGCCGGATCATCAACAAGGGCCTGACGGATGAAGACATTCTGCGGACGGCGCATCTCGTCTATCGGGCGGACTGGAACCTGATCAAACTCTACTGCATGATCGGGCTTCCGTTCGAAACAGACAGTGATCTCGAGGATACGGTGAGACTCGCGCGCGAGATCGCCGCCGTCGGCGGAAAGCAAAGCAGGCGGAACCGTCTGAACCTGAGCGTTTCGACCTTTGTCCCCAAAGCGCACACACCGTTCATGTGGTGTGCACAGATCCCGCTCGATGAAAGTCGCAGGCGCCTGCATCTCATACAGGAAAGTCTGCGCCGCGGCCCGGTCAAGGTGAAATGGAATCAGCCCGAGATGAGCTGGCTCGAAGGGGTCTTTTCCCGCGGCGACCGCCGGCTGACGCGCTCGATCGAGGCCGCGTGGCGCAAAGGCGCCCGCTACGACGCCTGGGCCGAACACTTCAACCCGGCGATCTGGCGCGAGGCCTTCGCGGAAACGGGGATCGATCCGAACCTCTACACCGAAAGGGAACGGGGTCTGGACGAAGTCCTGCCATGGGATCACATCCGGAGCGGCGTGACCAAGGCCTTCCTGAAACAGGAATGGCGCAGGGCCGCAGAGGCCTTGCCAACCCCGGATTGCCGCCTGGGTTGCCTCGAGTGCGGGGTCTGTGACCATGATGTCGTCGATCCGGTCTTCGCCAAGCCCTGGTCGCCGCCCCCCATTCCCGCCGCCCCTGCCTCACCCGCCAGGACCGCGCCTGCAAGGTACCTCATCACCTACAGCAAGACCGGAACAGCCGCCCTGCTCGGGCACATGGAGTTCTCACGGGCCTTCCAGCGCGCCTTGAGGCGTGCGCACATCCCGCTCCGGTTCTCCCAGGGCTTTCACCCTCTGCCCAAGGTGACCTTTACCACCGCCCTCCCGCTGGGAACCGAGAGCTTCGATGAGACCATGGTCATCGAGACCGACGGTTTGCTCGCCATCGACCAGAGTACGACCGAACTCAACCAGAGTCTTCCTGACGGGATCACGGTCAAAGAGATACGGAAACTCGACAAGGCATCGCCGATCCCCAGGGTCAAAAGCAGCCGGTACCGGATCTTCTTCGAAGAGCTCGAACTGCGCAGGAGCCGGCTGGATGATTTCTCAGCCCGTCGGCATTTCGAGGTTGTCAAAAAAACAAAAAAAGGCGAACATGTTCTGGACATCCGCCCTCTGATCACAACGCTCGAGTTTTCCAACCTCAACCAACTGGAACTCGTGATCCTCCACCCGGAGGGACCGCAGATACGTCCCGTGGAAGTCATCCAGTCCGTCTTCGGTCTGACCGATTCGGAATCCGCGCGCCTCCACATTCAGAAAATCGAGCAGGTTTTGATGTAAACCTTCTAACCGGCAACCTCTGGAAAACAGATCCTATGGCCAATGAACTGATCATCAATGCCCGTCCGCACGAAATACGCGTGGCCCTCGTCGAGAACGGCGTCGTCGTCGAACTGCATATCGAGCGAAGAACCGGGCAGGAGCTGATGGGGAACATCTATCGCGGGCGGGTCGTCCGCGTCCTGCCAGGCATGCAGGCCGCCTTTGTGGACATCGGCCTCGAACGGACCGCCTTTCTTTATGTCGCCGACGTCCACAAGGACTTCTCCGACATGGAGAAGCTGATGCTTCAGTGCCCCCGGGAAAACCACGAAGAGGACGACGAAGAAGAAAGCGACCAGCCCCTCTCCACCATGCATCCCCCTTTCCGCCCTGTTTACCAGATCGAAGACCTGCTTCATGAAAACCAGGACATCATCGTGCAGGTTTCCAAAGAACCTCTGGGCAACAAGGGCGCACGCCTGACTTCCCATATATCCATCCCCGGAAGGCATCTGGTCCTGATGCCTATGGTCAACCACATCGGCGTATCGCGCCGCATCGAGGACAAGGAGGAAAAGGCGCGCCTCAAAGAGATCATCAACGAGATCCGCCCCGCTGATTACGGCTTCATTGTGCGGACAGTCAGCGAAGGCGCCGGCAAGGAAAAGCTCAAGGCTGAAATGGATTTTCTCCTCAAGCTCTGGACGAACATCCAGGCCAAGGCGGAAAAGGGGTCCGGACCCAGGCAGCTCTACAAAGACCTGTCGATCTCGCTCCGCTCCGTGCGGGACCTGTTCACCCGTGAAGTCGACCGCCTTGTCATCGATTCACGTCCTGAGTTCGAGGGCGTCATGGAGTTCATCGAAACGTTCGCCCCCCGGCTGAAGTATTCCGTCGAACTCTACGAGGGCACCGATCCGATTTTCGATGCCTTCGGGATAGAGATGGAGATCTCCCGCGCCCTGGAAAAAAAGATCTGGTTGAAATCGGGCGGCTACATCGTCATCGAGATGACCGAGGCCTTGACGGCCATCGACGTCAACACGGGCAGTTACGTGGGGAAACGCAATCTCGAGGAGACGATCCTCAAGACCAACCTGGAGGCCGTCAAAGAAATCGCTTACCAGCTCCGCTTCAGGAACATCGGGGGTTTGATCGTCATCGACTTCATCGACATGGAAAAAGCGAGCAGTCGAGAAAGGGTCTTCCTCGCCCTGAAAGAGGCCTTGTCCAAGGACCGGGCGAAATCCAACATCCTCCAGATCTCCGAGCTCGGGCTGATCGAGATGACCCGCAAGCGCACGCGTGCCAACCTCAACCGCCTCCTGACCGAGCCCTGTTTTTACTGCGACGGCCGAGGCACGCTGAAATCGAGGATAACGATCTGCTACGAGATCTTCCGTGACCTCGAACGGGATTGCAGGGCCCTGAACGAGGAGGGCCCTGTACAGGTGCTGGTACACCCCGATATCGCCAACGTGCTCAGGGAAGAGGAGCAGGAATCCATCATGGATCTGGAAAGGAGGATCAACCAGAGGATCGTCATCGTCCCGAAAGAGGGGTTCCATCTCGAAGATTACGAAATCAGTTTTTGATCCGCCTTTTCAGCTTTGCCTGTGGGCCTTCTTGATCCTGGCCAACCCTTCCTCGATCTCCGCCTTCGTAAAGGTCTTCTGGCAGCGCGTGCACTGATAGATCTCTTCGATCAGCTTGTCGTAGATCAGCTCATCGGAAAAATTGACGCCGTGGAACCGGAGCGAGAAGTTGTACACCAGCTTGAAGTCCTTGCCGGCGCAGCTGTCGCACACAAAATAATCCTGGATATTTTCTTCCATGGTAATGCCCTCCCTGCCGGCAAGGTCCTGCGAACCTCCGTTGCACACCTTTGGCCGCCTGCGCACCGCCGACGATATGAACGTGTCACCCTCCAAAAAGATCCTTCACGGGATCTAGGCCGTTCCGCTTGCCTGTCCGGCAGGCCGGACGATCCTGCTACCCGGAACGGCTGAATCGTTCGGCTCACGGTCCCTCGATCCCCGTTGCACCTCACGAACCTTCCTGCCGCCGGAGGCCTTCTCCGGATGGGTTCCGGGTTGTGCCGGGAAATCATTTCCGCATGGACGCAAGCTGAAGAACCGGATTCGACGTGGCTTTATAGCGCTTTTTGGGCGTATTGACAACGATTTTTCCGGCGCGTCCTGCAGCGCGGGAGCAACGTCCAACACGGGCGCAGGGGAGCGGCGGAAGATCCTGAAAAGGTCGGCATCCGCTTTTCCACAAGAGGACCGTTTAATCCGGCTCCATTTTTGTGGTAGGATTGTTTGCGGTTCGAAAAATCGTCCACCTCCGAACATCGCTTCGGTTTGGACACTTTGGCAGTGCTCGTTCGACACAGCCTCCAGGCCCCAAGTGTGCTCGAGGCGACCGGAGTTCTTCGATGCCGGCTTCGGGAGCAGACCAGACAGGGGGCGGGCAGGCGAGACACCCCGGCACCCGCCGAGACGGATCAAATCCGCCCGGTCGATGCAAAGCAGACGTTCAGGGGCTGTGATCGAGTCTTGCCCTTTTGAACGTCTTCGGCCCCAAGGGCGCGGAAGCATTTGCGGATGACCTGTTCAGCCTGACGCAATCCTTCGATTGGGACTCAAGCAGCGATGCTCACCATCTCTCGCATGCATCAAAAAACATGGCCTGCGCTCCTGACGGTCTGCCTCACGCTCGTCATCTGGCTCGGCAGCAAGGCTTATTATGAGGACTGGTTCAGCGATCCGTTCAAATACCCGGCGAAAGCGGCCTCTCTGGGCGCAACCATCCTGATGTGCTGGTGCGCCGTTCTTTCGACGCGGTTGCGCCCGATCGAAGCCTTCTTCGGAGGTCTGGACAAGGTCTACCAGGTGCACAAACGGATCGGACGCTGGGCCTTTTTCCTCATCATCCTGCACCCGATCTTTCTCTCGGCCCACAATTTTCCGGATTTCCTCGTTTTTCTGCAGGAACTCGGATTTCTCGATCCCTCGGGGGACCGTTACCTCTGGGGGCACAACATCGGGGTCGCAACCTTTCTCATGATGGCGGGTCTGATGAGCCTCACCTTGTGGCTGAAGATCCCCTATCACCTCTGGAAGATGACCCATGAGTGGTTCGGAGGGGTTTTGGTCCTGGCTGCGGCCCATGTGTTGATCGTCAACCGTGACGTCACCGCCTATCCCCTCCTCAGGATCTGGGTCTACGGTTTTCTTGCGCTCGCCCTGGCCAGTTTTGTCTACATCCGTTTTTTTTATCGGTTCTATGGACCCCGCTTCGACTACACCATCTCTGAAATCGTAAAACACAAGGACGTGATCCAGGCGACCCTCCGTCCGGTCCAGGAGAAAATGGAGTTCAAGCCCAGCCAGTTCGTCTATCTCGTCGTGCGCAAGGAAGGCATCACCCCGGAGCCGCATCCCTACTCCATCGCCTCGGGCTACAATCCCCGCAACCGGATCAAACTCGGCATCAAGCAGTCGGGGGACCACACGCGCTCCCTCGACCGGCTCGAGCGCGGCGATCCTGTCATTCTTTACGGCCCCTACGGGCACTTCAGCGACCGGTTCCTGTCAAGTGAAAGGGACTGCGTCTTCATCGCCGGCGGCATCGGCATCACACCGTTTCTCGGGATGTGGCATGTGGCGCTCCACTCCGAAGAGCGGCTCGACCCCCGGGAGACGCCCGAACGGCTGAGGCGGATGCACCCCGAACTGATCAGGACATGGAGGAGCCCCGTCGTTTCCCTGTTCTACATCTGCCGGACGAGGGATGACGCGAGCTTCGATGAAGACATCCGGCAGGAGGTCGCCATGAGCCGTTTCCAAGGATTCAAGGCCTTCGAAGAGCGCGGGCACCACTACGAATGCTATTTCACCTCAGAGCAGGGCAGGATTACCGCCGCCTATGTCCATGAGCGGGTCAAGGGGGGTCTGCAGGATAAAAACATCTTCCTCTGCGGCCCTTCCCCCATGGTCGCCTCCTTCGTTGCACAACTCTCGGCCCTGGGTGTGCCGGACAGGCAGATGATCGTCGAAGACTTCAATCTGCTTTGAGCGGCGTCAGGACATTCACAGGCACGCACTTTTACGATAAGGGGACCGAGGAAACCGGCGCAAGCGGATCAGAAGGGTTCAGACGGCAGCATAACGGTTTCGTGAAGGCGGAAGACCGGCGCAGTCTGATGGGGTTTGAAAAACTGGAGCCACCGTGCGGAATCGAACCGCAGACATCCTCATTACGAGTGAGGTGCTCTACCAACTGAGCTACGGTGGCCCACATCGATCGCATAACATACTTGCTTTTTGAACCGATGTCCATTATTTTTTCCGCCTGTTCCGGCTTTTCCGCGCCGGTCCGGCGTCGTATCTTTTTGCATTACCCGAAACGAGGCACCTCATGAAAACGCCCAAAGACTACATCATTTTTCCCCTGGACCTCCCCGATTATGAACAGGCCCTCGGCATGGTCGACCGCCTTCGGGGCCACGTAGGCCTCTTCAAGGTGGGCCTGGAGCTTTTCATCGCCGAAGGCCCGAAAGTCCTGGAAGCCATCCGGAGCCGCGGCGGGGCCGGTATCTTCCTGGATCTCAAGCTGAACGACATCCCCGCGACGGTCAAGCGGGCACTCTCGGCCGCCGCCCGCTATCAGCCGCACTTCGTGACCATCCACGCCGAGGCGATGGACCCCATCCTCGAGGAGATCCCAGACGATATCATGGGCTCGACCCGCATCCTGGCCGTGACCGTTCTGACCAGCCTCCATTCGGACAAACTCATCCGCTTCGGCTGCGATCCCAGGCTTGCAGCAGACATTCCGGCCCTCGTGCTCATGCGCGCCAGGGCTGCCAAAGAAGCCGGCTGTCATGGGGTGGTCTGCTCAGGACAGGAAGTGCGTGCGATCAAGGCCGCCTTCGGCCCCGGTTTCATCGCCGTAACACCGGGGATCCGGCCTGCCTGGTCGATGGTGGCCGGCGACGATCAAAAGCGGATCGTCACGGCCGCCGAGGCCGTTCGACTTGGAGCGGATTACCTTGTGGTGGGACGCCCCATCCGCGATGCCGCGGATCCGGCCGAAGCGGCCGACAGGCTGGCGGAAGAAATCGCCTCAGCGCTTTGACGCCAGCTTATCCCGATGCACGGCCATGAGGGTCACCATCGCCTTGGCCGCCAGTTGCTCCACTCCCTCGGCGCGGTCGTAGACCTCCGATTCGGCGATGATGACCTGCCTGCCCCCGCGAAGCACCTTTGAACGGCAGGTCAGGCGGTCACCGTAAGCGGGCCTCAGAAAATTGATTTTGAACTCGATGCTGAGGATCTGAAATTCGGGCGGTACGATCGTAAAGGCCGCATAGCCCGCTGTATGATCAGCCATGGTGGCCATGAGGCCCGCATGGATGAATCCGTCCTGCTGCCGGTGGCAGGGCGCGATCTCCACCTCCGAGCAGAACCTTCCGGCCGTGGCCTCACGCGCCTTGAGATGGCAGTATTCGATGAAGCCGCGCTCGAAATCCCTCATCAGAAAGGCGGCACGCTCCGCCGATATGTCCCCCTTCATAGACCGCCCTCAGCGCAAAGCGCCCTGATCCCCCTGGACCGGGGCGCTTCAAACCTACATGCAGATGGACGCCGGGATGAACAAAAAAGACCATCTCCGGAAGAAAATGCACTTGCGCCTATCCGTTGAGTGATCCTTCAATCCCACCCAGCCTCCAATCCGGAAAGGAGAACTTTTTGTCAACATCGAGGAAATCGCGCGCTTGCGCGGAGGCGCCCTGCGGGTCGCCGCACAGGCAAACATGCAGATGGACGCCGAGATCGGCAAAAAAGACCATTTCCGGAAGGGAGCGAGGCTACTTGCCGAGCTGCGACAGGAGATCAGCCGAGACCTCCTTCACCCCGGGGCGCCCGTCCAGCTCGATGATCCGTGGTTTGCCGCCGCGCTCGGCCGACAGCTTCTTGTAGAAGAGGATGGCCGCCATCGTCCCGGTCTTCTCATCGTAATAGATGTTGTGGCGTTGATCGATGGCTTCCTCGTCCTGGTCATCGCTGCGGGTCTTGAGGTCTCCGCCGCAGACCCGGCACTTGTCCCCGTTCGGCTTGATGGCATCGATGAAGATGTTGTTCGGGTGGTTGTTGTCGTTGACGCACAGGCGCCGTCCCATGATGCGGTTCTTCGCGATCTGCCGGTCCAGAACCATTTCGATCACGATATCGAGATCGATTTTTTCTGCGCCCAAGGCCTTGTCGAGTTCCTGGGCCTGCGTGAGATTGCGGGGGAAGCCGTCCAGGAGCCAGCCGTTCTTGCAGTCGGGTTCCTTCAACCGGCTCAGGATCATGGGAATGGTAATGCTGTCCGGGACCAGTTCCCCGCGGTCGATGTAGCCCTTGGCCTCTTTGCCGAGGTCCGTCCCGCGGCCGATGTTGTCTCGAAAGATGACACCCGTCTCGATGTGGGGGATCCCGAACTTTTCCTTGACGATGGCGCCCTGTGTACCCTTTCCGCTGCCGTTGGGACCGAAAAACAGTATCTTCATTCTTTTCCTCTCCTTTTCACTATAATTTGGGGCTCTCAGACTACGATCCACCCCTGGAATCACCATTGACCCGCCGTGCACCCCTTGCCCGGCACGCTTCCCGGAAAAACCCTCTCAACACCGCCCGAAAATAGGAGATCGGAGGCCCTCTGTCAAGCCTTAAGCCCGCCCGAGAAAATCCGGCATCAACGTATGCCCCGCCTTGTAGAGGATGCCGCTCGCAGCGGCGTTTTTCTCGGTAAAACCCCCGTGGCTCGTTGAACGGGCCAAATCTTCCGGGCCGGCCCAGGCGAACGGAGCAGGCTCACGGCTGTGGGTCTTGAGGCAGATGGGGGTGAAGTGGTCGCTCGCGACCATCACACGAAAAGACGAGCAGGCGGAAAGCCCTTCGAGGACGATACCGACGACCTTTTCGTCAAAGGCCTCGATCGCCCGGATCTTTTCCTCGAGGCTTCCGTTGTGGCTCGCTTCATCGGGGGCCTCCACATGGACAAGCACAAAGTCATGCGTCGCGAGGGCCTCGATCGCGGCCTCGCCCTTGCCCCTGTAGTTGGTATCGAGGTATCCGGTGGCCCCCTCGACGAAAATCGGATCGAAACCAGCGTAAATGCCGATCCCCCGCAGGAGGTCCACCGCCGAAATGACGCCGCCGGTCAACCCGAAGCGTTCCGTGAAACGCGGCAGCCGCGGCGCCCGCCCCTGTCCCCAGAGCCAGACGGAATTGGCTTCGAGGCGTCCGTCGGCGCGCCTCCGCCGGTTGACGGGATGCTCCCGCAGGATAGGCCACGAAGAGCGGATCAGGCCTTGGACGGGGGTCGCGCCGCCCGTCTCGAGGTAAGCGGCCATATCGCGTCCCAGAACGTCGTGCGGGGGGATCGTCCGGGCATCCAGGGGACCGGACGACCAGACCAACAGATGGCGATAGGCGACGCCCGGGTAGATGCGGATGCCCGGCGACTCGAGCCCCGCCTGGAGAACGGGGATCATCTCCCGCGACTCGACCGTGGTGATGTCCCCCGAACTGTGGCTGACCATCACGATCTCACCGTTCGGACGCCAGTCCAGCGTAACCAGGTTCATCCGGAAGGCCACGTCCTCCGGGGCGAGGCTCACCCCGAGGCTTGCGGCCTCGAGGGGGGACCTGCCCGAATGGTATACGCGCGGGTCATAACCGAGCAGGCACAGGTTCGCCACATCGCTCCCGGGTTCCATCCCCTCAGGGATGGTCTGGACCAGCCCCATGCGCCCCTGCGCGATGCGGTCCATATGGGGGGTGTGCGCCGCCTCAAGGGGCGTCCGCCCGTCCAACTCCTCGATGGGATAATCCGCCATGCCGTCTCCCACAAGCAGCACGTAGCGGCTTCGCGGGGTCTCTTTCGAATCCATCAGGTATGCGCCCCTTCCACTCGAATCATCACGGTCCTGTCCGTCAATACGTCGAGCCGGTCGATCAGCCCGATCGCACGCTGCGCGCTTCTCTCCCGGGCCTCATGGGTCAGCATCACGATGGGAACCGAGCCGTTGACCTCGCGCCCCATCTGGATCACCGACGATATACTGATCTGGTGATCGCCCAGGATCCCCGCGATCCGCGAAAGGACGCCCGGCTTGTCCTGGGCGGAGAAGCGGAAATAGTAGGCCGACACCAGTTCGTCCATGGCCTGGATGGCGATATGCCGCTGAACGGGTCGTGCGTATCCCCGCGAGGGCAGGACCCTGCCCTGGCCCGAGCGCATCTGGCGCGCGAGATCCATGATGTCCGAGACGACGGCGCTCCCGGTGGCCCGCCTCCCGGCCCCGAGGCCGTAATAGAGGTTCGGACCCACGAAATCGCCTTCGATGTAAATGGCGTTGTAGACGTCGTTGACATTGGCAAGGATATGGTCTTTGGGGATCATGGCGGGATGGACCCGCGCCTCGACCCGGTCGCCGTGGTGCCGGGCGATGGCCAGAAGCTTCACGCTGTATCCGAATTCGCCTGCGAAGCGGATGTCATCCGGGGTGAGCCGCATGATGCCTTCGCGGTAAATCCCGTCGAAGGGCACCGCCTCACCCCTCGAAAGCATGATGAGGATCGCGAGCTTGTGGGCGGCATCGGTCCCGTCCACGTCCAGGGTGGGCGGATCCTCGGCGTATCCCTCCCGGACTGCGTCCTCCACGACCTTCTCATAGGGCAGGGCCTCCCGGGCCATCCGGGTCAGGATGTAGTTGGAGGTCCCGTTCAGGATGCCCATGATCGTCTGGATACGGTTCGCCGCCAGGCCGGAGCGCAGCGCACGGATGATGGGGATTCCCCCTCCGACACTCGCCTCGAAGGAGAGCCCCACCCCATTCTTCTCAGCCAGCTCGAACAGCTCGTTTCCGGTCTCCGCGAGCAGGGCCTTGTTGGCGGTCACAACGTGCTTGCCGCGCTCGAGCGCCATACGGATGAATTCCTTCGCCTGTTTCAGACCGCCCATCAACTCGACGACGATCCCGATCTCGGGATCCTCGATGATCTCCATGGCGTCCCGGGTCAGAATCCTCCGGTCTATGGCCACTCCCCTGTCCCGTTCGATGTCGAGGTCGGCGATGCGCCGGATGACGATCTCCATCCCGACGCGGTCCGCAATCACGTCCCGGTTCTCGACCAGGATCTCGCAGGCACCCGCCCCGACCGTGCCGAACCCTATGATCCCCACCTGAAGCTGTGGCATATACCCTCACATCTCAAAAGCGGCCAGCTGTCCGGGCATCGATGTCCGTCCCACACCCGCCGCTCATGCCGCTCTCAAAGAATCTGTCTAATCCCCCTGATCGCCTGGCGGATCCGGTGCGGGTTTTCCACCAGGGCGAAACGGACGTGCTCGTCGCCGTATTCGCCGAAGCCGATGCCAGGTGAAACCGCGACCCTGGCCTTCTCGATCAGCATCTTCGAAAACTCCACCGATCCCATCGCCCTGTAGGGCTCCGGAATACGCGCCCAGACGAACATCGTGCCTTTCGGTTTCTCGATCGCCCAACCGACGCGGTTCAGACCGTCCACCAGGACGTCCCGCCTTTCCCGGTAGATTTCGACGATCTCCTCGACGCAGTCGTAAGGGCCGTTCAGGGCGATGATCGCCGCAATTTGAATGGGCTGAAAAACCCCGTAGTCCAGATAGCTCTTGATCCGCCGCAAGGCCGAAACGAGGGCCGGGTTGCCGACGCAGAATCCGACACGCCAGCCCGCCATGGAGTAGCTCTTCGAAAGGCTGAACAGCTCCACGCCGATCTCCTTCGCCCCGGGGACCTGCAGGAAGCTGGGAGGCTCGTACCCGTCGAAGACCAGGTCCGCATAGGCGAAATCGTGGATCACCATGATCTCGTGCTCGCGGCAGAACTCGACGATCTTTTCGAAGAAATGCAGGTCGACGACGGCCGTCGTGGGGTTGTGCGGATAGGAGATGATCAGCATGCGCGGGTTCGGCCACGTCTGCTTGGTGGCCGACAACAGGTCCTCGAAGAAATCCCGGTCCGGACCGATGGGAATGCTTCTGACATCTCCCCCGGCGATGATCGCCGAGTAGGGATGAATGGGATAGGTCGGATTCGGTGCAAAAACGACATCACCCGGGCTGATCGTCGCCAGGACCAGATGGGCGAGTCCCTCTTTGGCGCCGATGGTGACGATCGCCTCCTCGTCCGGGTCCAGATCCACGTCGAAGCGCCGCTTGTACCAATCGCAGATGGCCTGGCGCAGTTTGGTGATCCCCATGGATGCGGAGTAGCGATGATTCTGGCCTTTTTCCGCAGCCTCCACCAGCTTTTCGACAATGTGCCTGGGAGTGGGAATGTCAGGATTTCCCATCCCGAGATCGACGATGTCTTCGCCCTTGTGCCGCGCGTCCATCTTGATCTTGTTGACCGTGGCGAAGACGTAGGGCGGCAGCCGGCTCATTCTCCTGAATTCCTGCATCATATCCGTCATCTCCTCTGTGAATCCACACCCTGTCCCAAGGGCCGCACCGAACGGGGGCCTTTTCCGCCACCTTTCGCGTCGACCCACGAAGCCCCTGAACGGGCAAGATCATAGTGGATCACCTCAAAAAATGCAAAACCTACTTGGTTTCCATCCGGAAATGGTCTTTTTGGCCAATCTCGGCGTCAATCTGCACGTTTGCTTGTGCGGCGACCTGCAGGTCGCCTCCGCGCAAACGCTTGATTTCCTTGATATTGGCCAAAAATCCTCATTTCCGGATTGGAAACCGAGTTCTACCGCAAAAACATTTCCGGATGGAGACTGCTTGGTTTCCATCCGGAAATCGTTCGCCGCCATCGCTCGAGAGGCCGGGAAACCGATCCGGCCAGAATTCGTTTGACAAACCGGACCCTAAAATTCGAGTATAGGCAGATTCCGTTAGGCCCGAAGCGCCTTCTATTTTGCTCGAAACGCCTTGTTGGACAAAAACCGATGGTCGAGAAGAAACCGACGCGAAAGTATGCCGATGCCGGTGTCGATATCGATGCCGGCAATCGATTCGTACAAAGGATCAAGCCGATTGTCAGCAAGACCTTCCGTACCGGGGTCATCACCGATATCGGGGGATTTGCGGGGCTGTTCTCCCTGAACCTCCAGCACATTGAAAAGCCCGTCCTCGTGAGTTCGACGGACGGCGTCGGCACCAAATTGAAGATCGCTTTCATGATGGACCGGCACGATACGGTCGGCATCGACCTGGTCGCCATGTGCGTAAACGACATCCTTGTCCAGGGCGCCGCTCCCCTGTTCTTTCTGGATTATCTCGCGATGGGGAAACTGGATGTGGACAGGGCCGCCGACATCGTCAAAGGGATCGCCGACGGATGCCAAGAGGCGCAATGCTCCCTGATCGGGGGAGAAACCGCCGAAATGCCCGATTTCTACGGCAAGGGGGAATACGACCTGGCCGGGTTCGTGGTCGGCCTGGCTGACAACAAGGATATCTTGGACGGCTCGGAGATCGCCGTCGGACACCACCTGATCGGAATCGGATCGAGCGGGCTGCACAGCAACGGTTATTCGCTGGTCCGCAAGATCTTCTTCGAAGACCTTCACATGAAGGTCGATGAGTTCGTGCCCGAATTCGGACGGACGCTTGGTGAAGAACTGCTGGAGCCGACGCGCATTTATGTCCGTACGATCCAGAACCTGCGCCGCGACTTCCGTCTGTACGGCATCGCCCACATCACGGGCGGCGGGTTGATCGACAACCTCCCCCGAATCCTGCCGGCGGCCTGCAAGGGGGTGATCGAGCGGGGATCCTGGGAGCGGCCTCCGATCTTCCCCTACCTCGAGCAAAAGGCCGACATCCCTGAACGGGAGATGCTCCGCACCTTCAACAACGGGTTGGGCCTCGTGATCGTCGTGAGCGCTGAAGACACGAAGGAGGTCATGCTGCGCCTCCAGGCCATGGGAGAGAAGGGCTACCTGATCGGCACGGTCGACGAGCGCGGTGAGGGTGAAGAGCCCGTCGAACTGACCGGTTGAACGTTGAACACCGGCCCCCTGTCAGCGCCTCGCCGGAGGTCTGAAAGGCAGACCGGAGGCGAATCACCCCCTGCAAAGATCCAACTGAAGGAGCGTCATTCATGTTCGGACTAGGCCCGAGCGAGCTTCTCATCATCGCAGTGATCGTGCTGATCCTGTTCGGCGCCAAACGCCTGCCGGAGATCGGGAAGGGTCTTGGCGGGGCGATCCGGGAATTCCGGAATGTCAGAAAAGACCTCACCGAACCGCCGAACGAGGTTGAACAACCTCTCGATACGGCGCCCGTGAAGACCGTGGCGGAGCCCCCCGCCCCGCGGCCCCTCGAGGCCAAACTGACCGATGCCGTCATCGGACAGGTCCCAGGCGTCAAGAGGGCTATGGAAGTCAAGGACAAGGCTCAAAAGATAAAAGCGATCCTGCAATAACCAGGCGGGATGGGGACCCCTTGAAAAACCATGTCGACCTGTGAAATCCCAGACAACCGGCCGCCGGACGAAGCCATCCGCGCGGTTCTGCGCAGATGCAGGAGCATCGCAGTGGTAGGCCTCTCGCCGAAGCCCGCGCGCGACAGCCACCGGGTGGCGGCCTACCTGCTCGAGCACGGCTACGATGTCATCCCTGTCAATCCCGGGCAGAAGGAACTCCTCGGACGCCCTTGTTTCCGAACCTTGTCGGAGATCCCGTTTCCAGTGGATCTCGTTGACCTGTTCATCGGTCCCGGGCGCGTGGCTTCTTTTGTCGATCAGGCTGTCGCCCAAGGGATCGGGGTGGTCTGGATGCAGCTCGGGATCGTGCACGAGGAGGCGGCCCGCAAGGCGCGGGAAGCCGGCTGCACGGTCATCATGAACCGGTGCATCATGCGGGATCACATGCAGCTGCAAACCGGGGGCGGGAGATGAAAAAGGCGTGGCTCGCCGCTCTCTGCTCCGGACTGGTCATCCCCGGGCTGGGGCAGGTCTTCAACCAGCACCTGAAGAAGGGATTGATCCTCCTCGGGTCTGTCTTCGTCCTCTTCCTCGCCGCCCTTTTCGCATCCTACCGGGTGATCCAGCAGGCGATGGAAAGCGCCCCGGATCCTTCCACCGCCGGCGGCGGGTTTATCGCCCGGCTTCAGGCCCAGGATCTCACCGCGCTCAAGGTGATCCTGGCTTTATTCGCCATCCTTTGGATCTACGCGGTCATCGACGCCTTCGTCTCCGGGGCGCGGATCGATCGCGGGACACGGTGACCCTTGCCATGCGCGCCTATCTTCTCGATGAAATACCGTCGGCCCACCTCGAAAGGATCAAGGGCTTTCTGGATCAAAACGCCCTGCACAGCAGGATCGATGAGATCTACTGGGTTCAACTTCCTGATGACCTGCTGACCGCGGAGCAATACAGTCACCAGGCCTGCCGCCCCCACGTCTTCGCCGTCGAGTTGGGCCCGGACTGGGTGCGGTTCGAATTCCTCATCCGGTCGCTCCACACCATGCGATGCACCTGTCCCGGCTACTGCACCGAACCGCAGCGGCACTTCGTGATGCATTTTGCAGACAACATGCTGAAGAGCCTGGACATTCAGACCTGACCCTCCAGTGTCTCCCGAATCCGTCTTGCAATCACCGCTCCACCCTCTTCATCACCCCAGAAACCGACCCGGATCGCGACCTCGGTTTGCTCCGCCGAGACATACTTCGTTTTGAGGGTCACCGGCGTACCGTCCGCCTGCTCGGCCGAGACCGTGCCCGAAGTGAGGTCGTGCCGCGCGTCCTTCACGGTTGAGCCAAGGACTTGAACGGCCTTGAGACCCGCCTCCCAGGTCCTTTCGAACGGCGCGTCGTAGACGGTGATCGAAGAGCCCTGGTAATACCGATAGCCTCCCACACCGGCGGCCGCACCCGTGCCGAAGACGATCAGCGGCCCGCATCCGCCCAGGATCAGGTGCAGCAGCGCCGCTGCCGCAATACACTTTATCTTTGTCAATGCCTTGAGACCTTTCGCTTCGTATTTTCAGCCGGGCGCGGCGGCACCCCGTCCACCCGCTTCCCCTCAGATTGCCGACCGCCGCGACGGTTGTCAACCCTTTCAGGGTTCGACCTCAAAACCGAATCTGGATTTGACTTGATGAGGTGCATCTGTTATTTTTCCGGTTTATCATAATGATATGGAGGCGCCTTGTATGGATTACAAACAAACACTCAACCTTCCCCAAACCGCCTTTCCCATGAAGGCCAACCTGGTCAAACGAGAACCCGAAATCCTGGCCAAATGGGAATCGGAGAAGCTTTACGAACTGATCCGGACGCGGTCCAAGGGCCGGAAGCGCTACATGCTGCACGACGGCCCCCCATACGCCAACGGCCACATCCATATGGGCACCGCCTTCAACAAGATCCTTAAGGATATCATCATCAAGTCCAAGCAGATGGCAGGCTATGACGCCCCTTACGTCCCCGGCTGGGACTGCCACGGACTTCCGATCGAACATAAGGTGGACCAGGAGCTTGGAAGACGCAAGGCGGACATGACCCAGGCCGAGATCCGCCGCCACTGCCGGACCTACGCCGAGCGGTTCATCGACATCCAGCGCAACGAATTCAAGCGCCTGGGCGTCCTCGGCGAGTGGGAGCGCCCTTACCTCACCATGAACTTTCCCTACGAGGCCACCATCGTCCGCGAATTCGGCAAGTTCGCACTGAACGGCAGCCTCATCCGCAGCAAGAAACCCATTTACTGGTGCGCCTCCTGTCACACCGCCCTGGCGGAAGCCGAGGTCGAGTACGGGGACCATGCCTCGCCGTCCATCTTCGTCAAATTCCCCATGGTCTCCGACCTGTCGCCGCGTTACCCGGAACTCCAGGGTAAGCGGGTCTTCATGCTCATCTGGACCACCACCCCGTGGACCATCCCGGCCAACCTGGCCATCGCGCTCCACCCGGATTTCGACTATGTCGCGGTGGAAATCCCGGGCGGGGACGTCCTCATCCTGGCCGAAGGCCTGCTGCATGTCTGCATGGACACCTTCGGCATCGATGATTACCACCTCTTGACCGCCGTCGATCCCAGGGAGCTCGAAAACCTGGAGGCGCGCCATCCCCTCTATGACCGGCCCTCCCGGATCGTGCTGGCCCCTTACGTCACTTTGGAGGCCGGCACCGGCTGCGTCCACACGGCTCCGGGGCACGGCCGCGAGGACTACGAGACCGGGCTCGCCTACGGCCTGGAGGTCTACTCTCCGGTGGACGGAGACGGCCGATTCCTGCCTGAAGTCGGGTTCTTCGCCGGGCAGAGCGTCTTCGAGGCCAATCCGCTGGTCAACCAGAAGCTGCGGGAGGCCGGCGCCCTCATGAAGGAGGAGGTCATCCATCACGAATACCCGCACTGCTGGCGGTGCAAACAGCCGGTCATCTTCCGATCGACAGAGCAGTGGTTCATCTCGATGGACAAGACCCAGTTGCGGCAGCGCGCCCTCGAGGCCATCGACCGCGTCAACTGGATCCCGGCCTGGGGGCAGGAGAGGATTCAGAACATGATCGCCAACCGCCCCGACTGGTGCATCTCCCGGCAGCGAAGCTGGGGGGTTCCCATCACGGTCTTTTTCTGCAAAGACTGCGGCGAGGTCCTCGTCTCACAGGAGATCATCGACCACGTCGCCGCCAAAGTAGAGGCCTCCGGCGCCGATATCTGGTTCACGCAACCCGAGACCGACCTTCTCCCCCCGGGAACGAAATGCCCCGGCTGCGGCTCGGAGCGATTCCAGAAGGAAACGGACATCCTGGACGTCTGGTTCGATTCGGGTGTCAGCTACGCCGCCGTCATGGAGAAGCGCCCCTATCTCGACAGCCCCGCCGACATGTACCTGGAAGGCAGCGACCAGCACCGCGGATGGTTTCACAGCTCTCTGCTCTGCTCCGTCGGGACCCGGAGCGAGGCCCCCTACCGCAGCGTGCTGACCCACGGGTTCGTGGTAGACGGGGCGGGCAAGGCCATGCACAAATCCGCCGGAAACGTCATCGCGCCCGAAGAACTCATCCGGAAATACGGGGCCGAAATCCTGCGCCTCTGGGTCGCGGGGGAGGATTACCGCGACAACATCCGGCTTTCCGAGGAGATCCTCCAGCGTCTGACAGAGGCCTACCGACGCATCCGCAACACCTGCCGCTTCCTGATCGGGAACCTCTATGATTTCGATCCGGCGGCCGACCGTGTCCCCCGCGAAGACATGGCCGAGCTCGATCAGTGGGCCCTGCACCGTCTCCAGGATCTGAGCCGGCGGATCCTCAAGGCCTATGAGGACTGCGAATTCCACGTCGTTTACCACGGTCTGCACAATTTCTGCGTGCTGGATCTCTCGTCGCTCTACCTGGATATCGTCAAGGACCGGCTGTACACCTCGCCCCCCCGCTCCCGGGCGCGGCGCTCGGCCCAGACGGCCATGCAAATCATCCTGGACGCTCTGGTGCGCCTCATGGCCCCGGTCCTCTCCTTCACCGCCGAGGAGATCTGGCAATACCTGAAAGGCGATCGTGAGCCAAGCGTACACGCGGACTGTTTCGCCCCGCTCGACGAGGCCTTTTCCAACCCGGACCTCGCCGAGCGCTGGGACCGCATCATGGCGGTCCGCCGGGAGGTCACCAAGGCCCTGGAACTGGCCCGCAAGGAAAAGCGTATCGGCCATTCCCTGGATGCCGTCGTGACCCTGGGGCTGGGGGAAAACCTCATGGAGCTTCTGAGCGCCTACCGGGAAGAGCTTCGCTCCGTCTTCATCGTCTCGGAGGTGCAGCTCGCCTCGGCGGCCGATCTGGACTCCGTGCCCGAGAGCGAGGCGGTTCCCGGGCTGCGTGTGCTCGTCGGACCCTCCGAGCAGGCCAAGTGCGAACGGTGCTGGGTGCATGACGCGAGCGTCGGCGAGGCAGACGCCCATCCCACCCTCTGCCGGCGATGCCTGCAGGCGATCGAGGAAGCGGAGTAAATTCGTTGGCGCGCCCTGTTCATTTCGCCGTCTGGCCGGCGGCGGTCGTCGTGGCACTGGACCAGATCTCGAAGTGGCTGCTGATCCGCCTGCTTCAGCCCTTCGAATCGATCCCGGTGCTGAGCGGTCTTTTCAACATCGTCCACGTCCGAAACCGGGGGATGGCCTTTGGACTCCTCAACCGGAGCGACGGCGTGCAGTGGCGGATGATCCTCCTCATCGGAGCCAGCCTGGCGGCTATTGTGGTCCTCGTCTGGTGGCTCGCGCGCTTGAAGCCCGGCGAAAAACTCATGGCCTTCGCCCTCTCGCTCGTTCTCGGAGGGGCCGTCGGCAATCTGATCGACCGCCTGGCCCATGGTGAAGTGATCGATTTTCTGGATTTCTACGTCGGGTCCTACCATTGGCCGGCCTTCAACGTCGCGGATGCAGCCATCACGACCGGAACCATCCTGATCGGGCTGGTCTTTCTCGGTGGTTCACGGAAAGGCGCTCCGCTTTGAAGGCGTGAAAATGCCCGGTCAGGACCGTTTTTTCAATCCGACGATGAAAACGGCACGAACCTCTCGAACCTAAAACGGCTTCCCGACATGATGCACGCGCCCACCCGGAAAGCAGCATCCGGCACAACGGAATGTTCAGCCTGGAAAGAGTGCTTATGTTCCCTGACTTGATCTCGATAGGCCCTTTCACCCTCCACAGTTACGGTCTGCTCGTGGCCACCGGGTTCCTGGCCGGTCTGTTCGTCACCCTCAAGATCGGTCAACGCGAGGGATATACGTCGCAACAGATCATGGACATGGGGTTCCTGATGATCCTGGGGGGTGTCATCGGCTCGAGGATCCTGTATATCCTGATCAACTTCGGGTACTATCTCGAGCATCCCCTGGATGCCGTCAAGATCTGGCAGGGCGGCCTCGTTTTTTCAGGCGGGATCCTGGGCGCCCTGATCACCGTGGGCTGGTACAGCCGCCGCCACCATATTCCGCTGTGGAACCTGGGGGACCTCTGGGCACCGGCTGCCTCCATCGGGCAGGGCTTCGGACGAATCGGATGCCTCCTGGCCGGCTGCTGCTACGGGAAACCCACCGATTCGTGGTGTGGGATCGTGTTTTCGCACCCCCATTCCCTGGCCCCTCTGGGGATCCCCCTGCATCCCACCCAACTCTACGCGTCGCTGAGCGCCTTTGCGATCTTTGCGATCCTCCTCGTCCTTTCTTTCAGGAAAACCTATCCAGGACAGATCTTTCTGTGGTTTCTCATCCTGCACAGCACTGCGAGGCTCTGGATCGAAAAGTACCGCTGGGACGACCGCGGCAGTCTGGGAGGCACCTCTATGACCGTAACCCAGCTGGTTGCGCTTGGCATCCTGCTCGCTGCGATCGTCCTGCTGTTCGTTCTCAAGTCCCGTCGCAGGCATATGGAAAATGCAGCCGGCCGTCATCCACCTGGCGTGGACTGATCGTTTCCCCTGACGGCGCATTCGACCGGCCCCCATCCATCGAAAGGAAACTTGCGGCATGTCTGGACCAGAAGACCTTTCCGGTCTGCGCATTGAAAAGAAGACGTTCACGACCCGCCGGAGCCGGAAAAAATATTTTTTCATCATCGCGCTTGGAGCGGCGGCCATTGCTTTGCTCTACTGGCTTCATCGACAACAACTGCTCCAACCGGCTACAGAGGTCTATACCTATCATGTTCAATCCTTGTATCCATCCCAGACCTTCACCCGCCTGAATGCCAGCGGCTATGTCGTCGCACAGCGAAAATCCGCTGTAGCGGCCAAGATTACGGCTCAACTGATCGAGCTGTCCGTGGAAGAGGGCAGCCGCGTTTCGGAAGGGGACGTCATTGCGCGTCTCGAAGACCGTGACGCCCTGGCGGCGCGCGAAAGGGCGCGAGCAAACCTCGAACTGGCCGTTTCAAACCTCGCCCAGGCGAAGGCCGAGCTGCGCGATGCCAGACTGGATTACGAAAGGAACCGGCAGCTCGTCGAGAAGGGAATCGTGGCGCGAGCCCAGTTCGACAAGGCTCAAGCGCGTTTCAGGAGTTTATCGGCCCTGGTCCGCGCCAGAGAGGCGGCCATCGAGGCGGCGGAGGCTGCGGTCAGGGAGACGGAGGTGGCGATCGAATACACCTATATCCGCGCCCCCTTCGATGCCGTCGTCTTGACCAAGAACGCCGACATAGGGGACATCGTCACCCCCATCGGGGCAGCCGCCAATTCCAAGGCGGCCGTCGTGACGATTGCCGACATGGGCTCCCTCCAGGTGGAGGTGGACGTCTCCGAAGCGAACATCTCCATGGTTTACGAGGGGCAGCCCTGCGAGATCCAGCTCGACGCCTTTCCGGATCGGCGCTTTCCAGGAAAGGTCTACATGATCGTCCCCACGGCGGATCGAACCAAGGCCTCCGTCCTGGTCAAGGTTGCCTTCGATCGTCTGACGGAAGATATCCTGCCCGAGATGAGCGCGAAGGTGGCCTTTCTGGAGAGGGCCGTCCAGTCCGATGAAGACAAACCGGTTCTTGCCGTCCCCGTCTCTTCTCTTGTCGAGAGAGAAGGCGAAAAGCATGTCTTCGTCGTCTCCGGAAAAAGGGCCGTCCTGACACCCATCGAGACCGGGCGTCTATTCGGATCCATGCAGGAAATCACCGGCGGGATTGCAGCCGGCGACCGCGTCGTCATCGATCCCCCTGCGCAGCTCGCCCATCTGACCCGGATCAGTCTCCTGGAGTAGAGCATGGACAAGGAAGACCGGATCCTCGTAGACATCGACAACCTCAGCAAATCCTACCGGCGGGGTGATCAGATCATTCCGGTCCTGAACGACATCAGCCTGGAGATTCCCGAGCGCGATTTTCTGGCCCTCATGGGCCCTTCCGGCTCGGGGAAAAGCACCCTGCTGAACCTCATAGCCGGCCTCGACCGCGCGGACAGCGGCATCATCCGTGTGGCCGGGGTCATCATCACAGGGCTTTCCGAGATCGAGCTGGCCCACTGGCGGGCCCAGAACGTCGGTTTCATCTTCCAGTTCTACAACCTGATCCCCGTTCTCACCGCTTTTGAAAACGTCGAACTTCCGCTCCTGCTGACCGACCTGCCCAAGAGGGCGCGGCGTGAACATGTCAAGACCGCACTCGCCCTGGTCAAACTGGATGACCGCATGGACCACCGCCCGGGCCAACTGTCCGGCGGCCAGCAGCAGCGGGTGGCCATAGCGCGCGCAGTCGTCACCGACCCCGCCATCCTGGTCGCCGATGAGCCCACTGGAGACCTGGACCGGCGATCGGCCGACGATGTCCTCAACCTGATGGAGCGTTTGACCGGCGACCTCGGCAAAACCGTCATCATGGTAACCCATGACCCGCGTGCGGCTCAACGGGCCCGCACCCTCAAGGTCCTCGACAAGGGTATCCTCGCCAATGCTTCTGAAGCTCCTCTTGCGTAACACCTTTCGATCCCGTCTGCGCAGCGCCCTCACCATCAGCGGCGTGGCCGTCGCCATCCTTGCTTTCGGTCTCCTGAGGACGGTCATCGATACGTGGTACGCCGGCGCCGACGCCACTTCCGCCACACGGCTCGTCACCCGCAACGCCATCTCGCTCATCTTTCCCCTGCCAATCGCCTACCTCGAGAAGATCCGCAGCGTGGACAACGTGAAGACCGTTTCCTACGGCATCTGGTTTGGGGGGCGATACATCGACGAAAAGCACTTTTTTGCCAACTTCGCCGTCGAACCCCGCAGCTACCTCGAGCTTTATCCGGAGTTTGTCCTGCCGGAAAAGCAAAAAGAGGCCTTTTTCCGCAACCGAAAAGGGTGCATCGCCGGAAGGCGGCTTGCCGAAAGGTTCGGCTGGCGCATCGGAGACAGCATTACCCTCCAAGGGACCATTTACCCGGGAAACTGGGACCTCACACTCCTGGGCATTTACAAAGGGCGCGAGCCGACCACCGACGAGCGGCAGTTTTTTCTGCACTGGGACTACCCGAACGAAACCCTGAAAAAACTGGGTCTGCCCAGGGCGGATCAAGTGGGCTTCTACATGATCGGCATCGAGGATCCCGATCGCGCTGCCGCCACGGCGGAGGCCATTGACGGACTGTTCAGGAATTCCTATGCCGAAACGCTGACGGAAACGGAAAGGGCGTTTTCCCTCGGTTTCATCGCCATGGGCGAGGCCATCCTGACGGCGATTCAGCTGGTTTCCCTGGTGGTGATCGTCATCATTATGGCGGTCGTCGCCAACACCATGGCCATGAGCGTGCGGGAGCGCTTAGGGGAATACGCGGTCTTCAAGACCCTCGGCTTCGGCAGGTTTTTTCTGGGGCGGCTCATCCTGGGGGAATCGCTTCTGATCACCGGAATGGGTGGGCTCCTGGGAATCCTCCTCACCTTCCCTGCAGCGGACCTCTTTGCCGATGCACTCGCGGATTATTTCCCGGCCTTCTTCGTCAAGCAGGCCACCCTTGTACTCGATGGAGTCGCGGTCCTGGCCGTGGGGTTGGCGGCATCCGTCATCCCCATCTGGAGGACCTTGAACGTTCGCATCACCGATGCCCTGGGCAGGATCGGGTAGCCTCACATGAAACTGCTCTTCTTTTACAGCTTCAGAAACCTCCTGACGCGCAGGCTTACGACCTTTCTGACCACCGGGGGGATGGCCCTGGTCGTCTTCGTCTTCGCCGCCATCGTCATGCTCGCCGACGGACTGCAAAAGACGCTGGTCGACACGGGCGCAGCGAACAATGTCGTGGTCATCCGGCGCTCGGCCTTGTCCGAGGTCCAGAGCGCCATCGAACGCGACAAGGCCGCGATCGTCGAAACCGACCCGGGCATTGCACTCGGCCCTAGCGGAGAGCGGCTTCTGGCCAAAGAATTGATCGTGTTGATCACCTTGCAGAAGCGCGAAAGCGGAAACCCTGCAAATGTCGTCATCCGCGGCGGCACGCCCCAGTCCCTGCACCTGAGGGACCAGATCACCCTCACGGCCGGACGGCTGCCCCACCCCGGGGCGCTCGAGATCATGGTGGGTCGAAGTGTTGCGGAACGATTCGACAACGCCGGGCTCGGACAGAGCCTTTTCTTCGCCCAGCGGCGGTGGCGGGTGGTCGGCATCTTCGATGCCGGCAACACGGGATTCTCCTCCGAGATCTGGGGGGATGTGGACCAATTGATGCAGGCCTTCAGGCGCAGCGTCTATTCCTCCATCATCTTCCGTCTGCGGCAGGCCGGCAGCTTCGATGCGGTCTCGGAACGTATCCTCGACGACCCCCGCCTGACCCTCGACGTCAAACGCGAAAGGGATTTCTACCGGGAACAGTCGGAGATGATGAGCAAATTCCTGCGCCTTCTCGGCTTCTATCTGACCCTGATCTTCTCGATCGGCGCCGTGGTCGGCGCCATGATCACGATGTACGCCGCCGTCGCCAACCGCACCCAGGAAATCGGCACCCTGCGCGCACTCGGGTTCCAGCGCGGCACGATCCTGACGGCCTTTCTTCTCGAATCACTCCTGCTGGGCCTCCTCGGGGGCCTCGGCGGCTTATTCTTTTCGAGCTTCCTCCAGTTCTTCACCGTATCGACGACCAACTTCCAAACCTTCTCCGAGTTGGCCTTCCGCTTCACGCTGACCTCGGCCACCGCCTTGAAGGCGCTCAGCTTCGCCCTCTTCATGGGCTTCCTGGGCGGCATCCTCCCTGCGATCCAGGCCGCCCGGAAAAACATCGTCGAAGCCCTGCGTTGAAATACCAAGTTTCGACCACCCGACACAGCCCGCTTCCCCTCAAAAACAGCGGGTCCTGCCCGGAGCCTCACGGCTTCCCGCATAGAAACAGAGCCGCAAAAAGGCTATCCCCCTCGCGCTTCAGCGCCTTTTGACCAAACGGGGACTGCGGCACCGGTGGCTGACAACGCCAGGCGATGCTGCAACCCCCGTTGAACGCCCGAAATCCTCTTACTCTCTTCGGCGCCGCTTCAGCGCAAAGCCGCCGAGAATGGCCAACAGCATCGACATCACCATCATGCCCAACCCATCAAGGGTTGGAACCGGCACGGGATGAACGACCTGCGTCACAGCCGAGCCCGTGTTGTTGTCGGACGTCGGATCGGGGCCATTGACCCCGTCATCGGCAACCACCGCATTGTTTTCGATCTTCTCCCCGTTCGGAGCAGCCCTGGCGACCAGAACCGCAAACTCCAGATCGAGTGTCTCCCCGGCGCCAAGCTCACCCACTGAATAGACGCATTCGGTCCCGCCGCGACTTCCGTCAGGACAACTCCAACCGGGCGTGCTTTTTGAGGCCCTGAAAACGGTGTACTGCGGCACCGTCTCTACGACCTTCACACCCGTCGCATCCTGATCACCCACGTTTGCGATCCGTATGGTGTACACAATCAACCCGTTCGGCCCGATCCGTTCCGGACCCTCTTTGGTGATGGTCAGGTCGGGAGCGGCCGTCACGGGGGTTTCATCGCTGGAAGCATTGTCATCCAGATTGGTATCCTCCCCGTTGGCCCCGTCATCGGCAATGCCGGCATGGTTGAGAAGGCCTTCTACGCCGGCCGGCAGCGGGTTGACCACCGTCACGGCAAACGCCGCCGAGCCGCTGCCTTCAAGCGGGCCCAGCACCAATTCATACACGCTCCCGGCTCCGCCGTCCCCGGAAAACAGGCTCCAGCCCGGCGTGCTCGACCCCGCGTTGAAGACGCTGTGCTCCGGAACCGTCTCCCGCAGGATGACGCCCGTGGCGCCCTGGTCACCGCTGTTGGCATACTGCAGCGTGTAAACGACGGTCTCCCCCGGAACCGCGGTCACACCCCCGTCGGTCTTCACGACCGCCAGATCAGGCGCTGCATCCACCGGCGTCTCATCCGCCGAGCCGTTGTCGCCCTCGTTCGGGTCCGGCCCGTTCGAACCATCGTCGGCGACGGAGGCAGCGTTCACAATCGACTCCACCCCCGCCGGCAGCGGGTCGACCACCTTCACCGCGAAATCCACCGTGCCCTGGTTCCCGACCCCAAGGGATCCGACCATCAGGGTGCATGTTGCACCCCCGGGGCTGCCGTCCGCGCAGCTCCAGCCCGCCGTGCTCGACCCCGCGTTGAAGACGCTGTGTTCCGGAACCGTCTCCCGCAGCACGACGCCCGTGGCGCCCTGGTCGCCGTTGTTGGCGTACTGCAGCGTGTAGACGACGGTCCCCCCCGGAACCGCGGTCACATTCCCGTCGGTCTTCACGACCGCCAGATCAGGCGCCGCATCCACCGGCGTCTGATCTGTCGAGCCGTTGTCGTCCGGGTTCGGATCCGGTCCGTTCGAACCATCGTCCGTGATGGCGGCAGCGTTCACAATCGACTCCACCCCGGCGGGCAGCGGATTGACCACCTTCACCGCGAAAACCACCGTACCCTGGTCCCCGACCCCAAGGGATCCGACCATCAGGGTGCATGCTGCGCCCGCGGGGCTGCCGTCTGCGCAGCTCCACCCAGGGGAACTCGACAGCGCGTCAAAGGTGGTATTTGCCGGCACCGACTCCGTGATCATGACCCCGCTAGCTGGCCAGGTGCCGTTGTTGGATACCGTAAGCTCATAGGCGATCACCTGACCCGGCGACACCGTGGCGCCATCATCGCTCTTGACGATGGAGAGATCGGGCGCCTTGGGTGTCAGATCCGCCTGATCCTGGTCCTCGTAGTCGTTCAAACCGCCGCCGCCGGTGCGCCCGCTGTCCTCCGCCCCGGTGGCCCCCGGCGTGCTGGACCAGACCAGGGCTGCCTCATTGACAAGAGGCACCTCCGGCGCCACATCCGGCGCGATCAGGACCTGGTAGGTGATCGTAAGGTCGTGGTCGGCAAGGGTCAGCGCCGAGATGCGAAAGGTGAGAACCTGTCCGTCCACCTCCGGCGTCAGGGGGCTGCCCGTGGCATCCACGTAGCTCAATCCAGCCGGGAGGGTGTCGTTTACGACCAGGTCGTAAGCCGTCGCCCGGCTGTCGGGGGTGTGGAAAATCCTGAGCGAGACCGTCGCCTTGTTGCCGCGCGACTGCTCCTCCGGTTCCATAGTCTTCTCGACGGCCAGATCCGGTTCGACCACCTCGGCTTTCAGAGGCTGGATGCCAGGTTCTTCGGCGTCGGCATCGAAAAAGCGCACCACTGTTCCCTGCGGCCCTGAAAAGCTGAGTTCCGCGTTGTTCAAAAGGGCCGTCCCGTTCTGGTTCGCAAGGATATTGTCGACACGGACCGGCAGGTCGATGGTGATGAAATCGTTCGATAGGTCACCATCACCCGGGTTGGTCACCCTCCCGAAATCAAAGGTGAGTTCCTGTCCGTCCTGATCGGGGCCCGGAGGGTCCGTGTAACCGTAACCCATGCCTGCATTGCCCTTCCCGACCACCGCAGGGGGCAGAAAAGTCACCCCGGCGGGAAGGGTGTCGGTCACGACCAGGTCCTCGATGGTCCCTTGAATGAGTTCGATCGTGAGGCGATAGGTGAAAATTTCCCCTACGGCATAGGTCGTTCCGGCCGGATCGGGGTGAAAGCGTTTGTCGAGGGCCACCGGATCGGCCACCGTGATGATCTGGCTGTTGGCCGATGTGTTGTAGTTGTCCAGTACGGCCGGATCGTTCTGGTCGGAACCGCCCGCTCCTGTCCGCTCATGCGTGTCCTCCCCATCCAGGCTGCTGAATTCCGCCGTCACACGGTTCTGGATCTCGTCACCGGGGCTCACTTCGGTCATCAAATCGGCGCTGAAAGCGATGGTCACCGACCCGCCCACGGGCACATCGAAGGGATCCGTGTGCCAGCCGTCCGGTTCCGAATCGACATGGAGCACCGGGGTCTCCGCCCCGCCCGTCACGTGTGTCACCTGCAAGGACGCCACGTTTTCGAGCCCAGCCGGGAGGAGGTCACGCAAAACCACGTCGAAGGCTGTGGTCGAACCCGTATTGCCCACGACGACGGAAAAAAGCACCCCGTCTCCGGCCTGCAGCCCCGTGTAGTTGCTGGTAATGGTCTTGATCAAGGTGAGAGAGGGTTCCCCAACGACGATGTCGACACTGTCGACGGGGATGTCGTGGGTGGTGCCGCCCTCATCCGCGTCGTCCACCTGGAAGAGCGCGTCGTTGAACAGTCGGGTCCCGTCCTGATTGATGAGAAGGTTCTCCACGCGGGCCGAGTAGCTCAAACGCACATACTTCTGAACCCCCGGATCGTCATTGGTGATGTCACCGAGGGTGAAGGTGACCGTTTGCGCCTGGACGGCAACCAGCGGCGGGTCGTGTTCGACCGCGACCCCGTCGGCGCTCACCAGCCCGGCCGAGCCGGCGATGAAGCTCAGCCCGGCATCCAGGGTGTCCGTCACCACCGCGTTATAGCCGGCCGCCCAGTTGCCGGTCAGCAGGACATCGTAGGTCACCACATCGCCGATGGCATACCGGGCCTTGGGGTCGACAATCGCTTTGACGGCGTTGATCGCCCCCACCACCACCCGCTCGCTGTCCTCGGCCCTGTAATCATTGGGTCCGGCCCCGGAACCGTTGCGCTCTCCCGTTTCCTCACCGGAGCCGCCGGGCGCAGCATCGCCGGTCCCGTTCGGTCCTGGCACGCTCGTAAAAGTCACCTGCGCCGTGTTGTCGATCAGAGTGCCTTGAGGCTCCGCCCCTGTGGTGACTGTGTAGACCACCACCACCTGGCCGCCCACCGGGAATCGATCCACCGACACATCGAGGGCGTCGGCCGTGCTGTTGTCGTAAACATCGCCCGCCGCGACACCCCCTGAAGGGCTGATGGATTCAACCACCAGGCCGGCGTACTGCAGCGGCAGGACGTCCCGAATGCGGACATCGTAGCCGGGGGCCGCATAAGGACCTGCAGGGTTGACCACCGTCACCGTGAAGGTGACCTCGCCCCCGGAAGGGAAGACCGCCAGCGGCAGCCCGGACTTGACCACCTGGATGCCCGGTTCTATCACGGTCACGGGCAGATCGGCAGGGGTCAGCATCTGGGTCTGGCTCAACCCGTTCCAGTAACTGAAGCCCCCCTGGTCGTTCAGGACCGTTCCGGCCTGGTTGCCGGCGACATTCGCCACGACGGCCTTGAGTTCGAGGATATAGGCCCCCGGGCTGCCGTCGGAGTTGATCACATCCCCCAGAAACACCGAGACGTTCCCATCGCTGTACGCCAGGTCCACCCCGTCCGTGAGAGGCACGTACACGCCGCTCGGGGCCATGTTGACCCCCCCGGGATCGGCCGAGGCGCTCAGCCCCGTTTCAAAAACCCGTGCCAGACGGCCGCTGTCTGCCACATAGACAAGACCGTCCGGGAGCGCATCCGAAACTTCCGCATGCAGCGTGGTCCCGGAAGGCACGTACACCGTGACACGGTAGGTCAGCACTTCGCCGATCATCACCTGGGCGCCGGCGCTGTCCGGCTCGCTCGAAGCCTCGAGGGTCTTCGACAGCCCCGAGGGCTGCCCGACCGTGCTCCCGGGAATCGCCACCGGCGTCAGATTCGGGTTCTTCCCGTCCCCGTCATAGCCGTTGTCGTCGCTCGGCACATCTTCCAGTTCATTTGAAGCCACGCTTCCCTGGTTGAGCAGAATGGTCCCATCGGCCGTACCTAAATCGACTGTCACCCGGAAACTGATCACAACGACATCCCCGGGATAAACATCCCCGACGTTGACCTCCACCGGGGCCTGGCTCACAACCACGCCCTGGCTCGCGACGACCGATCCCGGCACAATGGTCGTGTGAGTCGGTATCGGATCGCTGAAACGGACGTCGGTTGCCGGGGCAGCGCCCTCGTTGCTGAGCGTCACCGTGTAAACGATGGATTCCCCCGGGTTCACCAGGCCATCCGGGTAAACGTCCGAGAAAAGACGCCAGCGCTTCTGGAGATCGAGCAGGGGTGCGCCTTCCCCGTCCACCGACGAAAAGACAGTGGGCTGGGCTCCATCCGTCGGGTCGCCGTTTCCGTCCGAGGGCACCGGTCCGGTCTCCGCCGAGTCGGTAATCCCCTGGTTCTCGAAGGAGCCGACGGCGTCCACCTCGACCTCGAACCAGAGATACTCCAACCCGGAAACCGGAATGCTCATGCCGGTCAACTGGACCGCCTGACCGGCCACGTGGAGCAGCCCGCTCGTAGCCACGCTGCCGCCCGTGTAGAGGAGCCCCGAGGGGATCTCATCCGCGAAGGTGACTTCGCTCAGCGCCGTGCTTCCCGTATTCTCGAAGACAACCCAGTACCGCATGGTGTCTCCGAGCGTGACGCTTCCGCTGTCGTCGGCGTCGTTCACCCACTCGACGAATTTCCACACGTAAAGCCCGGCTTCGAGGGGCGCCCCGCCGACGACGATCTCCGTCGGCTGATCGCCGTTCTGATCGTTGCCGTCCCAGTCGGTGGGTTCGGGGATCGTCTGGTCGCTGTCGACGCTCCCCTGGTTCCAGAGAACCGTACCCGGCAAGGCCCCCGCATTGACCGTAACCAGAAAATGGATGACCACCTCCTCCCCCTGCGCCATGTCCCCCGCACGGACCACGAGCAGAGGCAATCCACCGTCCTCCACCGTGCCCTTGCTGCTCGCGAGGCTCCCAGCCACATAGGTCGTGAAATCCGGCACCCGATCCTCGAAAACGACATTCGTCGCGCCGCCGTTCGTATTCGTAAGCGTGATCGTGTAGCGAACCGTGTCCCCCGGCGTCACGCTCTGGCTCGCATCGGGGTCCACCTCGAGCGCCCAGACCTTCTTCGCATCGATGAAGGCCGCCGTGGTCGGAATCACCGTATCCCGGGCCTCATCGCCGTAGTCGTTCAGGCCGCCGGGGACATCGGCCCCGTTCCGGCCGTCATCGGCCCCGCCTGTAGCGCCGGGGATGCTCGCCCAGGAAAGCAGGGCCAGGTTCGTGAGGCCTGTCCCCACGGGAGCATCGGCATCGATCCGCGCACGGTAGGTGAACTGCCACAGGCCGTTGTCGGGCGCCCCCCGTGTGAGGGCCGCTTTCCTGAATTCGAGTTTCTGCCCATCCACCGTGTAATCACCGCCTGCAACAGGCGTGTCCACAAACGTGAGGCCATCCGGGAGCGTGTCGGTCACCACGATGTCGAAGGCATCCGCGTGGCTTTCCCCCGTGTGGACGACCGTCAGGGTGAATTCCACGAGGTCGCCGAGCGACTGCTGCTCGGGCAGGACGTTCTTCGTCACCGAAAGATCCGGTTCAATGACCGTAATAGGTACGCCCTCGATCACGTCGGGCGTTCCGGGGTCGCCATCGAAATCCACCCTCACGGGAGTCTCCCCGTACTCCAGGTAGACATAGGAGCCGTCGGCATGTTCCCCGTTCGAAAGGACTTTTCCGTCCTGGTTTTCCAGGATGTTGTCCACCCGGGCCGTGATCTCGATGTCGAAATAGTCGTTGGCCCCGTCCCCGTCCGGTGCATTGGTCACGTCACCGAAATCGAAGCGGATGCTCTGCCCGTCGACGAAAGGGCTGCCCCCGGCGTTCTCGAAGCTGATGCCCGCATGAGCTGAAACGAGGTGGCTCACGTAGCTCAGACCCGGCGGCAGGGTGTCGTTTACCAGGGACAGGGAGGGGATCGTCCCCTCGATGATGGCGATCCGCAATCGGTACGTGACCGTCTCTCCGACCGCGTACCCGGTCCTGCCTGCCGGGATGGTCTTATCGAGGGCGATATCCGCATTGACGGTGATGGACTTGGAGGCGGACTCCTCATAGTTGTTCAGATCCGCGTCGTCGTCGTCATCCACTTCGCCCGGCCCCGATGAGTTGTCACGGCCGCCGTCCACCAGACTCGTGTAGGAGGCCCTCACCCCATTGGTCAAGACCTGCCCCGGGGTCACGGTCGCCGTGAGCCTCGAATCGAAGCGGATCGTGATGCGCGCGCCGGGGTCCATCTGGACCGTGTCGGATGCATCCCCGGAGGAGATGCTCGCCAGATCGAGCGTATCGTCCGTGTTCTGGGTTGTGCCCACGTGGAGGTGGGCCGCCGTCACCGGCGTGGAGGTGCCGTTCAGAAAGACCGCCGCGCCCTCGGTGAGGAGTTCGAGGTTGCTGATGAGATACAAGCCCAGGTCGGGATGCGCCGGATCCCGCGGAAGCACATCCTTCCAGTCCACCTGGTAGGCGGTGGTGCTTCCTGTGTTGACGATGGTCACTTCCCAGGACACGGTGTCCCCGGCATCGGACCCGGCAGCCCCGGCCGTCGCGATCTTCTGGATCTCGAGGTTCGGCTCCCCGACGCGAACCTGCGCCGACACCGGCTCCAAAGACACGGTCTTGCCGGGATCAGCCGGGTCCTCATAGCTGAGGACCGCGCTGTTGGTCAGGAGTTTGCCGTCCTGGTTGGCCGGTTCGTTCTTCACCTCGACCTGGTATTCAATGACGATGGCGCCGGCCGTGGGGATCGTGATGGTGCCGAAATCGAAGGTCAGCGTATTCGAACTCACGTTGTAGTGGAAAAAGCCCGGGTCGTTCGCCTCGGTGAGAGGAGCCTTGGAAGCGCCAGCACCGTCCGGGAGGCTCACGGCAAGGGTGCCCGCCAGAAAGGCGGTGAGCGGGACGCCGGATTCGGCGGGAAGCGTGTCAAGCACCTTGAATGCGTTGGTGGTTCCGGCAGGGACTTCCAACGTAATCCTGAAGGTCGGCCGGGAGCCGATGGCATAGCGGGTGTCGGCCCCCATTCGCTCCTTCCCGATCGCCGGCGTCAGGATGGACACCTCGGCCCCATCCTGCCCGTAAAGATCGTTGGCGCCGCCGCCCGTACCGTTCCGTTCGCCGTCTTCCGCGCCGGATCCGCCGGGCGCAGCATCGCCGGTCCCGCGGTCGCCGGGCAGACTGCTGGTGTCGAAGCGCGCCGTGTTCGGAATCACCTGCCCATACTTCACAGCCTGGGTGAGGGTCGCCCGGTAGGTCACCTGGACGCACTCCCCAGGATCCAGGCGGTCGATCGTCCCCGCCAGGGTGTTGCCGGAGAAGGCGGCCGCAACCACGGCGCCGGTCGCGCCGGGGTCGATGCCGACAAGCTGCGGATCTTCGTATTCGCCCGGCAGGGGATCCTCGAAGGACCAGTCGAAGGCCGGGGCGGCGCCGGGACCTGCGGCATCGTTGCAGATATCCAGCGTAAAAGTGATGATCGACCCGGCCTCTCCGCTTCCCGGCGCCGCCGCTTTTGCGATGGCGGGCACCGGTTCGGCCACGATGACCGTCAGTGAATCGCCTTTGCTGGTCCGTGCCTGCCCCGCCGCAGTCACCCAGCTCATCCGACCCTGATCCGTGAGGTTCACATCGGTGTAATTGCCCGCTATGTTTCTGACCACGCATTTCAAGGTGAGAAGATATTCGGCCGCCTCGGCCCCGTCGTTCTGGACATCACCGAGCGCGATGGAAACGCCCCAGGTTTCCGCCGCCAGGTCCACGGATACCGGATTCCCCGGGACGTTTTCATTGATGCCGCCCGGGTTGTTGACAGATGACAAGGACCCGTTCGAACGGTCGAGCGTCGCGCTGCCCGCGATGAAACCGAGGCCGCCCGGAAGTTCGTCCCCCAGCGTCACACTCCGGGTCAGGCCCGGGGGCAAACTGAAGCGAACCCGGTACTCCACCACCTCGCCGATGGCGACACGGCTGCCGCTGGTGAATTCCTCCGAAGTGCCGAGGATCTCCTTGGTCCCCGTGCCTGCCGGGCTGGTCGTGATCGAGTCGCTCCCCGAGGCGGAAGGCTCTCGGTCGTAGGCCGGATCATCGAACTCGGGGTCCGTTCCCGGCAGGGAATGGCCGGCGGCGGTAGCCGTGTTCACAAAGCTCGAACCGGTCACCACACTCTGGCTCAGGTTCACGGCAAAGGTGAAAGAGCGCGACTGCCCAGCCGGGAGGTCGCCCGTGTAGCTCAGGGCGCACGTGCCGAATCCGCCGGGGGTGAACCCCCCGTCGTCCGTGTTGAGGGTCGTGGTGCAGTCGTAGACGGCCGGGTCCAGACTGTCGGACACCGTCACGCCATAAGCCGGCCCGTCCCCGGTGTTCCGGACCGTCAGGGTCATGGCCACGGATTCACCGCCCACGAGATTGGTATCGGGGTTGATCACCTTGACAATGGTCAGCTTCGGTTCGGTGAGGGTCGTGGCCGCGGTGGCGGAATCCGTGAAGCTCGCATCCGCCGTTCCGTCGCCCATGAAGTCGATGCCGAACTGGGCATCGATCCGGTTCGTGAGGAGCGTTCCACTCTGGTTGGCGGACACGTTGTTCACGCGAACCTTCACCAGGTACCGGAATGTCTTGGGCCCGGCGAAGTCGCCCAGCGTCCAGGTCAGGACCTGGCCCGTCTGCGAAGGCGCGACGGCGAAGTCGCCGCCGGCCTGCGCGGCCGAGACGAAGGTGGTGTTGGGCGGCAGGGTGTCCGTGAGGATCACCGTTTTGAAGGTGTCTGTGTTCTTGAAGACCGCCTCGATGGTGTACGTCAGTTCCTCGCCGATGTTGGCAGTTTCCTTGTCCACCGTCTTGGCGAGCTCGAACCCCGCCGTGTAGGCGCTCGTTTCGTCATGGGTGTAAGTGCAGGTGGCCGTGCCCCCCTGGTCTTCGCACGTCCCTTCGACCGTCGCCCGGTTCAGAAGGGAGCCCTCCCCCACGGTGGCCTCCACGGTGATCGTGTGGATTCCGCCGTTGGCGGCGATGGGTCCCGGGATCACCCAGGTGCCGGTGTTTCCGCTCCAGCTGGCCCCCGCGCTCGCCGGGTTCGAAAAACCCCCACTCAACACGTCCGTCAGAACGATATCGGAAGCCGGGGCATCCCCTTTGTTCGTAAGCGTGATGGTCCAGGAGGCGGTTCCGCCGTCGGGAACGATCTGGGTCTGCGGGGTCTTGACGAGGTCGATGTCGGGCTGTGCCGGATCGATGACATCCTCGTCCGCAGCGCTGTAGTTCCCGCCGCAGGTGTCGCCGTAGTCGAAAGCGACCTGCCTGCCGAGGTCGGGAATCGGAACATCCGCCGGATCGATGCCGTCATTGACCGCTGTGGTATCGCAGTAACGGGGGTCGCTTGGATCCACCTTGGCCCAGTAGCTGATGGTGATGGTCTCACCGGGGTAAATCCGATCGATGTTGGAGGGGCCCCATGTCGGGGTGCTTCCAGCCACGCCAGCGCAGTTGAGGGAAAAATCATGCACGGCACCGCCCGGCGTGCCAGTGGCCGCGACCGTGCACACACCCGAAGGATCGAACACATAGCCGGCCGGAAGGGTGTCGACTACGCTCTGAACGATGGCGGTCGCCCCGCTGTTGGTGATCGTGATGGTAACGGGCCCCCCGCAGGTGGTCCAGGCCCCGTGGGTCGCGCTGACCTCGCCTCCCGCGAAATCGGGCCGGGTGCGGAGCGCCACGCTGTCGGTGACGGTTTCGAGCGCCGGCGCCGCGCAGCAGCCGTAGACCGCCGAGGCCGTGTTGAACGTCAAATCCCCGCATTCGCCCGCATCGACCGTGGTGCGGAAGATCACCTGGCAGTCTGAGCCGATCGCTAGGTCTCCGATCCCGCATCCAGCACCGAAAAAATCGTCCGACGAGCAGGTCCCGCAGGTGGATGCGAACGTCCCCCCCACAAGGGTCACGTTGGCAGGCAGCGTATCGGCGATAACGACGTCCTTCGCCGGGTATTCCCCGTCGCTCGTAAAGGTGATACGCCACTCCACGACATCCCCGGGATCCGCATCGACCTCGTCGCGGGTCCAGCCCGTGTCCTTGGTGGCGTTTCGGCCTTCCTTGAGCACCGTCACCCGCGGGTCGGCCGGCTGCGCAGCGAAGATCTTCGGGGCCGAAGCGCTGCGCGGCTCTCCGGGGAGGACCTCGCAGGGCCGGTCGTACCACCCGGTCGCCTCGGCCTGCTTGTTGGACGAGGCGTAGCGGGCGCCGCTCGTGCAGTCACCGCCGGGGATGCTGACCTTGAACGTGAGCTGAATGTCGCTCCCCGGCTTCATCGCAGGGTCGCCGTCGCCGTTGACCGGCAAGACCGCGCTGAACTCCCAGATGATCCGCTGGCGCTGGACGTCGGGGGGGTCCGAGGGGTTGGCGATCTCCGTGGTAATGGTCGGTATGAGTTCCGCCGGGCTCGTCCCATAGCCGTTGCTGTGCACAGCGGAGGTGCTGCCCGTCACGTAGGCCACTCCGGGCGGCAGCAACTCCACCAGGCGGACGTTGTAGACGTCCGTCTTCCCGGTGTTCCGGGCGGTGATGGCGAAGTCCGTTTCGTCCCCGCAGTAATCGATGGGATCTCCCGTGTGCTCCAAGATCACGAGGTCGGATTGGGTCAGAACAACAACGCTCGAAAGGGCTTTCTCGCTGCAGGTCTCTCCCCCGCAGCCCCATGCGACTCGGGCATCGATGTCGAGGTTGTCGCATCCGACGAGCCGCATGGTCACCTGGATCACTTCCTGGGCCCCGGGCGCGATCTCGTCGAACGCGAAGGTCACGGTGTGGTCTCCCACCGCCCCGGTGGCTGGGGGAACGTCGCTCGAGAAATAGACGAGATCGGTGTCGAGGTCCAGGGTCACGACCGTGTTGACCATGGGCCCCGAACCGCCGTTGACGACGTAGATGTTCTGAACCGGGTAGGGTGTTGCGGCGAAGATCTTGGCAGGCACCAGATGGAGCGTCGGTTCACCCGTTTTCATGAAGATCGGCTGATCGGTCGCCACCGGGATCGCGCGCACCGGCGGATCGGTGCCGTTTTCGCAGAGATTGTTGTAGCGCCCGTCAGCGCCCCAATCGAGCGGGCTCTCGCAGTCGTGCTGCATGCGGAAGGTGATCGTCCCCTGGGGCTTGATGTCGCCCAATTCCCACGTGCGGGTCCCGTCTCCGTTGTCCACCGGCTCGAAGGCCGCGATGGCGTTCCCTGCAAGATCCTGGAGGCCGGAAAAGCTCACCGTTTCGATGTAGGTGTAATGCCCCCTGGTATCGAGCGTAATCTCCGCGTCGTAGCCGCCGCGGAACCCTCCCAGATCGATGGTGTACTCACGGATTTCGCAGGCGTTGATGAGCGGCGGCCCGCCGACGGAAAGGGTCAGGCGGGCGCCCTCCACAGTAAAACCGCTGCTCACATCGTATACAGGGGAGTCCAAGCACCCCGTCCCGTCCGGGTCCGGCACCTCGAGGGTGGCGTGGGCGGTGTAGTCGCCTTCTTCGTTGTCAAACGAATGCGCATACCGGACACAGACGACCGTGCCGCCTGCATTGGGCGCGGGCACGCCCGGCTCGTTCAGGGGATCGAGCAAGAGTGGGAAACCGGGGGAGCTGAAAAGGCCGGTGCGGTCGACGCCATTGACCGTGATTTCCAGGATCGTGGCGTCCTTCGAAGGCGCTTCGTCCAAGAACGCATCGAGCTCCATGCCGGTCCAGGCGGCCGGGGCGCCGCTGTCGAAGACGTAACACGCCCGGAAGGTGATGTCCGAACAGACGTCATTGTCGGAAAGCCTTTGAACGGAGGAGCTCTGGATCACGTCACCCGCCGTGTCGGTCAGGAAGGTGCTGAAGGTTGCGGGCTCGTTGACGCCCGGGCAGCCGCGGCAGTCGTCCGGGACCGAACTCACCGTCACCGTGTTCGCATACGACCGGAAGGCCGCGCACGGCTCCGTGCCGGGCGGGGCCTTCAGCACGACGGTGTATTCGACGCTTTCCCCGTTGGCCTCGAACGTGTGAGTCCATCGGACGGCGTCGCCGTCATCAACCCCGCCCCCCGCATCGACCAGGCTGAAACCGTAGGGGGGGTGGTCAACGGCGTCGGGGTAATCGTCCGTAATCGTGACCTCATGAGGCAGCACGCCCTCCGGCCCCGTGTAGGTGACGCGGATCGTGTAGGTCAGGCCCGTATCCCCCACCTCGGCCGTCGCGGGACCCGATTTCTCGATGGTGAAAGTGGGCTTGGGCGCCGGTTCGAGTTCCCAGAGACCGGGGCCTTGAACCGGCGGACTGTAAATGGTTCCGAAGACGGTGCCGCACTCGTTGGTATATTGGGGCAGATAGAGGATCGCCGCACTCGGCGTCGGCGAACAGTCGCCCGGGGGGCCGAGGGCGCCGGCGGTGACCTGGAAGGTGAAGTTCAAGCTCCCGCCGGCCGCAACGTCCGGCATCGAAAACGTGGCGGTGCTGGGGTCGAAGCTCACCTCCGCGTTGCTGATCCCGCTGACCACCCAATCCGCGGGCCAGTTCCGCATCTCCAGGGTGAAATTTTCAGCCGGCCCCTCCCCGCTGTTTTGAATCGTCACAGCGGCCTGCGACCCCGCGCAGTAATCGATGGCACCCGGCGGAGTCACCGTGATGTCGACCACAGGTTCCCTGATCTCCAGCGCCACCGAGGCGGTGGCCGCGAGAGGCGTCGCAATGCACGGGGTCTGGCCGTCTCCCCACACCACCGAGACCTCGTTGATCAGGCTGTCGCGGTCGCACCCGGTCACATAGGCCATGATCGTGTAAACGGCCCGGTTTTCCGGCGCCTCGAAACCGATCGGGCCGGTGTCCCACGTAACCGGCGTTCCCGCCGTGAGCGGGACGGCCGGCAGATCGTTCCCGCTCGGACTGGAGATGCTGTAAAACGTAAAGGCCCCGCCCAGGGTGAAGGTGATGTCGGCACCTGTCACCAGATCTCCGTTGCCCGCGTTTTCAACCGTCAGGGTCCAGGAAACCAGGTCTCCCACGTTGGCGTCCGTCACCGCATTCTCCAAGGTCACGGCCAGAAAGGGGCTGCCAACGAAGACAGGGGTCGAGTCGGCCTCGGCGCCGCCCGGCTCCACCCGGGCGAATATCTGCTGCCCGGTGCCCGCGCCGCACACGGGCCGCGCCTTGAAGGTGAGCGCAAAAGAGCCCCCGGCGGCGGGCACGGTGATGTCGTCCAGACTCAGTTTGTGGGGCGAGAAGGACTCCACAGCCCCGCCGTCATCGGTCACCTTGAAATCATCCGGGATCTCGAGGGTGAGTGAGACGCCTGTCACAGGCGACGCCTCGTCGTTGGTGACTGCCACTTGCCAGGTTCCTTCCTGGCCGATGGTCAGATCCGTACTTTCCTGCGTGAAGGAAACCTGAAGGGCCGCAAAGGCCGAAGACGGCCCAAGAAGCGCGGCTAGAAAACAAAACACGATCAGTGCCCACTTCGACGTCACGGCCTTGCACATTTCTGCCTCCTGAAAGAGAAAAAACCGAATCGCTTCAGACCTTCCCCCGGCGGCGACCTTCCGTCCCCATGAAACAACTGGAACGCGAAAAGCCAATCCATCGGGAGACTGCAGGAAATCCTGGACGATCAGCAAAACGACGGAAAGGCAAAGACGCCCCGCCGCCGGAGCCTTAAAACCAAAAGCAATCCATCCGCAGATCAAGAATCCAGGATAACGCCTCAAAGATGAAAGCTTTGGAAAAGCTCAAAAACCTATCCGAAAAAGCAACGTCACCCATTTGACCGAAGGACAAAATGCGGTTTACAAAACCCTGAGATAAAGGGCCTTTGCCTTACCGGCAAGTCAGAGAAAACAAAACTTTCAGAACCTCATCGAGCAGGCATGCGGTATGGCTCTGCTCTTGGGGGAACCATTTGTTCGATGTGCCAAAGTTCCCACTAAAAGCTATTTGGATCCCGAACCGACCACGGGGGTGCTCACCGCTCAACCGGTTCGGATGGGGTACAACCCGGCGCTTCCGGGCAACCCGCAGCGATACCCTGAAAATGGAGTTTATTCGTGCTTGCAAACTAACGCGAAGGAAACTTTCAAGAAAAAGCCCAGCAACCTTATACTCTAATTGAGAACAATGTGCAATAAAACTGTTGTAATACGATGCTCCGATGTGCCAAGCCCTGGTTTACCTTGAATCATCAGGCTGGAACCTTTCCTCTTCGATGGGGCATCGCCAATGCACACCAGCCAAATAGGAGTTCCAGGACAATCAAAGAAATGAGATGGGCAGATCCGAGGCCAAGGGGATCCCAGAGGCGTCCTTTCAGGACGCAACGGAGCGGCTGAACGGGTTTACAGCACCGCAGTGAAAACTTTAAACTGCCGTTACCTTTCAAAAGGGATTCAAATGGTTCCGGGACGGACCTTGATAGGACGGATTGTCGGCCTAATGCGTGGGAATTTCATTAAAGGTTGATTTTTTTCGCCTATGTTACACGGAAAATAGCGCATTCCATGTTTATGGGTGAACCGCAAATCAGCCCGGCAGATCCGGCCGCAAACCCACCTAGAGTGTCCATCCGGAAATGATTTTCCGGTACAACCCAATTTCCAATCCGGAAATGTGGGGTTTTTCCCCATATCAAGGAAATCAAGTGTTTGCACGGAGGCGACCTGCAGGTCGCCGCACAAGCAAACGTGCAGGTTGACACCGAGATGGGCCAAAAAGACCATTTCCGGATGGAAACCACCTAGGGTGTGTATAAAACGACCAGGCAGCGGGTCGGTTCGTTCGAGACGCTCTTCAGCTTGTGCGGGATGTCGGAGTTGAAGTGGCGGGAATCCCCCGGTTTGAGGTGGTGGGCGCGGTTGCCCAGGGTGAGCATGAGCTCCCCTTCCATGACGAAGATGAACTCTTCGCCTTCGTGCTTGTAGGCCACCGGCTTGTGGGTCTGTCGGGATTCGATGGTGATGAGGAAGGCGCGCAGGTGGTCGTTCTCGGCCCCCGGGCTGAGGGTCTGGTAGGAGTAGTTCCGGGTCCGCTTGACAAACGCCTGGGCGCGCAGGTCCCGGAGGAGCGTCTTCTGCTCCTGGCGCAGGAAGAGGCCGGGGTCGATCTTCAGGGCGTTTGCGAAACGGAGCAGAAAGCCGACGGGGGGCGTCAGAAGGCCCTCCTCCACCTGGCGGATGAATTCCGGGGATTCGCCCGTCGCCTCGGCCAAGGCCTCCAGGGACCAGCCGTACTGACTGCGAAGGCGGGCGAAACGCCCTCCGAAACCATCCCCTTCTCCGCCGCCCGCCGCTCCGGTCAAGGCATCCGCCATGCGCCGCAGGGTCAACTGCTGCACGGCCTCGGTCAGATGGGGCAGAAAGACCCGTGCATCCGCGACCACGCCGATATCGGCCATCCGGAAGATGGGGGCGTCCGCGTCTCGGTTGACGGCCACAATGGTCCCGGCCTCGCCGATCCCGGCCGTGTATTGCACGGCGCCGGAGGTGCCGACGGAAAAGAGCAGCCTCGGGTGGACCCGCTTTCCGGTCTGCCCGATCAGCCGCTCCTCCTCCACCCAGCGGGAGAGCACCGGCGGCCGGGTCGCGCCGACCTCCCCGCCGAGCGCAGCGGCCAGATCCCGAACGAGTCCGAATCCTTCCATATTCCCGAGGCCGGCCCCGCCGACAACCACGACATCCGCCTCCTCGAGCGACTGACCGCTCCCTGCTTCGGCTGCAACCTCGAGGAGCGTGCACCCGGCCTGCTCCTGGATCTCATCCCATGCAAAAGATTCCAGAACCCCTGGGATCCCGCGCTCCTCACCGGGCATCCAGGCATACGGATCCACCGTGACGAGACCGGTCGCGCGGTCATCGGCGAACACGATCTCGGCCGTGACCGTTCCTCCCCAAGCCGGACATTGCGCCTTGACGCGGCCCTCCTCGACCTCGAGCCGGATGCAGTCGGCGATCAGGCCCGAACCGGTCAACGCCGAGACGCGGGCCGCCGTCTCGCGGCCGAGGTCCGTCAGGGGAAAGACCACCAGGCGGGGGCCTGACACGGCGATCCGGTCGGCCAGCGCCTGTGCGAGAGCGTCCGCGGGCGCACCGCCCAACCATGGGATGCGATAGAGATGGACATCATCCGCGCCACCGGCAGCGGCGGCCTCCGCCGCCTCGTCCACCGGGACGGCCTCGACTGCAGGGGGGGTCGACCCGTCCAGCCGCTCGAGGGCCGTCAGCACCATGACCGTTCGGCCGCCTAGGGAGGAAGCCGCCCCGCGCGCGGCGCTCAAGGCCCGCAGGCTCAATCCGTAAAGGGTCTCGGTCCGGCGGTCGCCGAAGACCCAGACGGTGTTTTCAGCCGCATGCTGCATGTCTCTCGCCCCAGCCCCTTCTTGGAGCGTCTTTTCCGGGTGTGTCATCCGATCAGCCCCCCGGCTGCAAGCCGCTTCGCGATGGTCTGAGCCTGCTCCTTGAGATCGCCTTCCAGAAATTCACATCGGCGCCTGCCGCCGTTGGCCGGCGCAACCCTCTGAAGCTGCGTAGGGGAGCCGGCTTCGCCCACCGCGCCGGCGGGCAGACCGAGATCTGTGAGGGACCATCGCTCGATAGACCCTTGCCCGAAGGCCGACTCTATCCCGGCCAAGCCCGCATCCCTCGGTTCAGCGCATTTCGGGTGGACGGAGAAAACGCCCGGAAAAGCAAGCCGGTAGGACTCGCGGAAACCGTCGCAACCACGCTCCACCCTGAACCCATCCGATTCCCGGTCGAAGCGCCGCACCCCGGAAACGAAAGGCAGCCCCAGCATGACGGCCACCTGCGCGGGGACCTGGCCGGTGTCGCTGTCCGCGCTGCGCAAGCCGAAAAGGATCCCATCGACGGGCGCCGCTTTCTTCAGTGCGGCGGCGAGCACCCGCGCGGTGGCGAGGGTGTCCGAACCCGCAAAGCCAGGATCCGTTAGCAGGATCCCCTTGTCAAACCCTTGGGCGAGGGCCTCGAAAAGCACAAAAGCGCTGCTCTCGGGCCCCATGGACAAGGCCGTCAGACGCCCCCCGGCCTCGGCCTTCAAACGCAGGGCCGCCTCCATGGCCGCCCGGTCGAAGGGATTCAGCACACACGTGTCCGAAGACCGGACCGCCCTGCCGGACGGGGCCTTCATCATCACCGCCTTGATGCACACCGCGATATGACGTTCCATCCATTCCATCCTCAGCGGTACGTTTCATCCGCACCGATCTGCCACCGTCCGCCCGATTAACAGGTTGTTGAAAAACGCCCATCTGCTGCGTTTTGATCATCCCTCGTCACTGAGGCGTACGAATCACTACGCCTCATTCCTCGGGATTTCGCAAGCCTTGCATCCAGGCACTTTCCCCCAGCCTGTCAAAAGCGGATTTTTCAACACGCTGTCAAGCGACCGATCGGAAAAACGGGAGCGGCGCACCGGCCCCGTTCATTATTCCTCCAGGAGTCCCCTGGCAACCACCAGCCGGTGGACCTCACTCGTCCCCTCGTAGATCCTTGTCACCCGGGCGTCGCGGTAATACCGCTCCACGGGATAGGCCTTCGAATAGCCGTAGCCCCCATGAATCTGGAGGGCCTTGTCCGTCACCTCCGAGGCCGCCTCGGCTGCGTACAGCTTGGCCATAGCCGCCGCCTGCCCGAAAGGCTTGCCCTGATCGCGGAGTCGGGCCGATCGGTAGACGAGCAGGCGCGAGGCCTCTACCCGGGCCGCCATGTCCGCCAGCATCCCCCCCACGGCCTGGTGCTGCCCGATGGGGATGCCGAACTGCCGCCTCTGACGGGCGTACAAGACCCCCTCTTCCAGCGCGGCCTGGGAGATGCCGACCGCCTGGGCGGCGATGCCCATCCGGCCGGTGTCGAGCGCCGCAAGACCGATTTTCAGCCCCATGCCCTCCCTTCCGAGCAGGTTTTCGGCGGGGACGGGACAGTCATAGAGCCGGATGGAACTGACCGGGTTCGCACGCACGCCGCAAAGGTCCTCGAGATCCCCGACCACGAAACCCGGCGTTCCGCGTTCGGCCACGACCACGCTGATCCCCTTGCGGCCCGCCTTGGGATCCGTCCGGGCGAAGATCAGGCACACATCGGCGACGCCCCCGTTGGTCACGAACACCTTGTTGGCATTGACGATATAATGATCCCCGTTGCGAATGGCGGTCGCCTCGATGCCGGCCGCATCGGAGCCGGCGTTCGGTTCGGTCAGGCAGAAGGCGCCTATCTTCTGCCCCCTGGCGAGCGGCGGCACCCATTTCCGCTTCTGCTCCTCGCTCCCGAAGGCCATGAGCGGGTAGACCGCCACGCTGTTGTGCACCGTCACGCAGAGGCCCAGCCCGGCGCAGACCCGGGAGATCTCCTCGATGGCGACGCAGTAGCAGACCGCGTCCATCCCCGCACCGCCCAGCTCCTGCGGGACCTGGATGCCGAAATATCCCAGGCGGCCCATCTTCTCGACCGCCTCCCAGGGAAAGGAGGCCTCCTGGTCGATCTGCCGGGCGATGGGCCGCAGCTCCCGCTCGCAGAATCCCCGCACCGAGCGGCGCACGGCGCGGCCCTTTTCCGTCAGAAATGTGTCCATCGCCTCACTATCTGCCCCCTTTTTCGCTTTCGGGAGATGGATTCAACCCACCAGCCAGCCCTGATTCACCTGGAATGCCTTCTTCAGGATCCGGAGCGTGCCCTTCTTGTCCTGGGGCCGCTTGACCATGATGCGGGTCTCCCCCATCACGAAGGTCAAATAGCTTTGAAACTTGACATGGCTGACCGCGGAAAAATCCTCGCTGACGCGCCCTCGTCCATCCGGAAATTGAAAGGTGATCCTGCGATTCCCGAAGTCCAGATCGATCCACTCGACAAACCGCCGCCGGTAAAAGAGGACGAGGGCATAAAAGGGGCCCACGAAAAAGACGCCCTTGAGGGCGGCGGCGAACCAATCGCCCTCGTTCGACCCGAAGATCAGAAAAACGACGAGCAGGTAAACGGTGACGGCAATCGGTTGAAGATGCCTGAAAAAAAACCGCTCCTCTCCAGGCATGGAAAATGAGTGTACATCCGACCGCGCATCCCCCTCGGCCATCACTCCGCCTCCCTCTTCAAACGCTCCTGCTTCTCCATGGCGGCCTCCCGATGAAGCCTTCTGAGAACCTCCAGGTCGTGCAGGATCTTGCTGCGATAGCGGCTGACGGAGGCCCCGTCCTTCATGATCATATCCAGCTGGCGTGTGTGGATGGTCAGATATCCCAGGGCCTTCAGGTTTTCCTCCATCTCATCGCGCGCGCGGTCCTCGATCCGTGCGATGAGCATATCCTCCTTCACCTCGACCCGGAACCCCTGGTTTTCAAGGATATCGGCGATGAAGAGGATCCGCCGCTGACGTCGTTCATCGTCTGCGGCGCCGCCCTTGAAATGAAAACTGGCGTAGTTTTCGCTCGGGCGGTCGCTCACCAGGGCCTCCACCGTCGAAAAGTGGAAGCCCAGCCGGGAGGTCAGGCTGCAATAGTTCCTGGAGATCATGAAGTAGTTCCGCTCGGCATACCGGGACCGCACCCCGGTGACCAGGTCCGTGTTGGTGGTCGCCTGGAACATGACCGAGAGCATGCCTCTCCCGTCGACCGGCGGGGGGCCTGCCCACGGCTTGAAACGGATTCCCTCCCAGATCGCCCGCATCGGGATCGAGACGATGTTTTCGAGCGCCACACGCCTCCCCTGCACCTCCTCCCTGAACCCGTCATCCAGGTTCAAAACCCACCACTGCATGGGCACCTCGCACACGAGCTGCTTGCTCGAGCGCTCGGGGAAGTCGTGCTCCTTGCCGAAGAGGAACATCTCCGCCACGGCCTTCTCGTGGCAGAAACGGGTGATGTCGTGGAAGGTCCGGCAGTTTTCGGGCTTGAAGCCCATCGAATCGGGGTCGAGAAGATTCAAGGGTACGATCAGGGCTGCAGCCCCTTGAAGCGCCTTGTAAACCGGACTGCCCTCCATCAGGTTGCGGCGCGAGACAGGCGCGCGCCCCAGGAGGGCCTCCACCCGGCCGTCGTAAAGGGTCCGGCCATCCGCATCCACAGTCACGATTCGCCCTTCTTCCAGGCTGTCCATCACCCCTTCGAGGCCGAAGAGCGCCGGGACTCCGAATTCGCGGGCCACGTTGGCGAGGTGCCCCGCAATGCCCCCCTGCTCAGTGACCACCGCCGCGGCACGGCTCAGAAGGGTCGCCCAGCGCGGCAGGGACTGGGAAGCCACCAGGACAGCCCCTTCAGGAAACCGGAGGGTGTCCATGTCCTTCCGCACCTTGAAGACGGGTCCAACGCCCACCCCGGGGCTGGCCGTCACACCGCCGCTCGCGATTCCTCGAACCCCGTCCGTAGCGTCAGCAACCCTCGCAGCGTCTTGCGGCCCCGGCTCCGTCCCCTGCTCCAAGGGTCTGCACTGCAGAACCACCAGCCTGCCCTCCCCGTCGACGGCCCATTCAATGTCCTGCGCGACCCCGTAATACGCCTCGAGACGCCTGGCCAGCAAGGCGAGTTCGATCGCCTGTTCATCCGTCAGAGAGGGTTTGTCCGCCTCCTCATCCAGGTCATCGAGCCGGCAAACCCCTTCGGCCGGATAGCAGACGAACTTCTCCCGCTTGCGGGAAACATTCCGATGGTGGATGACGGGCGGATCTTCCCTCCCTACAACGAAAAGGTCCGTGGGCGTGCTGCCGTCGACGACCGACTTGGGCAGCCCCCACACCGCATGGATCATCACGGCGTCATCGCGGATATCCACCGGATTTCGGGAATAGGTCACACCGCCCGCCACGGCATCGACCATGGCCATGCACGCGACACACATGGCTACATCTTCGTCCCGGATCCCCCGGTTGAAACGATAGGTCATGGCCGTCAAACCATACTTGCTGGCGACGATCTCCTTATAGGCGTCGAAGAGGTTCTCCCTGCTGACATTCAGCTGGGAGCGGTACTGGCCTGCAAAGGATACCCCTTCCAGATCCTCGCCGAGAGCGCTGCTGCGCATAGCCACGGTCACCCCCGGATTTTCCTTCGCCTCGAGGGACCGGTAGGCCGCTCTCAGAGCCTCCTCGAGCTCGGGTGGCATGGGGGCTTGAATAATCAGCTGCTGAATGGAGGCGCTCAAGGCGTAGAGTTGATCGAGGCGCTCCACGTCCGTGGCCTGAATGCGACGGTCGATCTCCGGCTGCAGTTCGCTGTGGGCCATGAACCGCTGGTAAGCTGCAGCCGTGATGGCAAAGCCGCTGGGAACCCGGATATTCAGCCGGTTTCGGACCTCGCCCAGGTTGGCGATCTTCCCCCCGACCTGATCCGCGCAGTTCCGGTCGATGGCCTCGAGCGGGAGCGTCCATTCTCCTTCCCACAAATGGACATCGGTCTGAATGAATGGATTCAGCTGTTTCTGGATGGTCTTGAAGCGGTCGAACAGGACGGCGTACCTGTCTTGCGACAACTCATTGATGTGCTTAACGATCTTGAAAACGCTGGTCGAGACGGCAATACAGCGCGAACGGACGAAGTGCATCCCGAAGGGCGCCGACCCCCTCAGGGCGCCTTCCATCTCCGCCATCGTGTCCAGCGCCTGATTGTTGGCGCTCAGGAGCAGTTTGAACTGATGGTACCGTGCCCTGAAGTCGTTACGCAGACGTTCCACATCTCCGCTGAAAGACCCGGCCCCCCTTTTAAAGCAGGAAACCAGAAATGCTTTGATACGCCGCATCATCAGCCCGATCCCATCCCGAATCTCCCGGCAACGACCCAGGCACCCCGCCAGAAAACGGAAGCCAAAGGCCCCGGATGCAACCGGCGACCTTTGGCTCCCTTGTGCACCGCCTGGAACCAGCGGACGTCAGTGCCCGAACTTCAACCCGAGGCCCTCGAACAGATACAGGATCCCGAAGCCATACCAGACCGTGTAAATAACGTAAAACACAAGCGAAAAAATCACCACTCCGACCCGGTCCCCGATCTTCTGGGGCTGGATCCCGTAGTAGTTGTAGGAGGCCTCCACCGCCTTCTGGCGGACCAGATCCACCGTCTCGGCCGCCTTGAAGGCCTTCTGCTTGGTGAGGTCGGTGTTCATCTCCTTGAGGGCCCTGTACCAGTTGTAAAGGGCGAGCTTTTCGTCGTAGCCGTATTTTCCGGCCACTTTCGCGCCGTCATTGTGATACATGGCGTCCGCATCATCAAGGCATTTCTCCATGATCCGGCCAAGATCCCCCTTGACGTTGAGAGACGCCCCTTCCACCGCAGTCTCCGCCCCGCCCGCCTGAAACAGCAGGGCCGTCTGCCGGGCGGTCTGCTCGTCCGCCGTTTCGAGGGCCAGATCCACCGTGGTTCCGATGAACTTGTCGCTGGTTTCCTTCACCTTGGGGATATAGTAAGCGGACCCCTTGGAGATGGAATTGTAGAGGGAATCGAGATACTCGAGGCCGTTATGGCCGTTGAAGACAGGTGAGAAAAAGATGCCCAGCACGATGAAGAAGGTAACCATCATGACCAGGCCTTTCGTTAGATTGGATTTTTGAGTCGACATGATCAGACCTCCTCTCCGCGCAGCTTACGCATGTTGCTCAGAAACGTGGAAATCACCCACACCGAAAACCCCCCGATCACCACGAAGAACGCCCAGACACCGATCTTGTCGAGCAGGGCGCCCGTTTGCGGAGATATCGGCAGGATCTCCATCTGGCCCAGCTTTCCCGGGAGCGCGAAGATCCGGTTGACGAATCCGGCGAGCACCGCCATGGCATAAAACCCGCGGATCGTAATCCCTTTGACCACCTTGGTCACGAGGGCCCCGATCTGCACCCCGAGGAGGGACCCGAGCAGCATGCCCATGGCCAGGGTGTAGAAGATGAAGCCGAAGATGGCGTACTGGCTGATCGCCGCATAACCCGCGGTGAAGATGATCTGGAAGATGTCCGTCCCGACCGTCGTCATCGAGGAGACACCAAGCATGTACACGAAGATCGGAAAGGTCAGAAACCCGCCGCCCACACCCATGATACCAGCGGCAAGGCCTACCAGAGCACCGCTCAGGACCAGGAAGACCCAGGAGATGCTCCTCCCCCCGGGGGTGAAATCGAAGTCGAATTTGACCATGGGCGGGATCTTGACCCCCTGCAGTTTACGGGGCAGGTTGCCAAGCTCAATGCCTTCGTCACGACCGCCGTGGGCGTCCATGTGGGCATCGCCTTCCTCAACGTCTCCGCCGAGCGGGGCCCGCTTCTTACCCGCCTGCCGGGCGCGCAGGAAGTCCAGCAGGGCGTACAGCCCAAGGAAACCCAGCATGAGGGAATAAATGGTCGTGATGAAGGCATCGCTCAGGACGGGGTTGATCTCGTAGAGCATCCGGTTGATCAACCCCCCCGCCGTAGCCCCCAGGATCGCACCGATCAGGAAGACAAGGGCCAGCGGCACCGACACATTGCCGAGCTTCCGATGGATCACGCTCCCCATGATGGCCTTGGCGAAGATGTGGAAGAGGTCGGTCCCCACCGCCAGGATGCCCTTGATGCCTGCGCTCATGAGGGCCGGAGCGATGATGAACCCGCCGCCGGCCCCGATGCACCCCGTGATCAGCCCCGCGCCGAGCCCGATCAGGATAGAGACGATAAAGATCCCTGTTGAATAGAAGGCCGGGCTGTAGGCCTTCTTGCCCCCCAGGAACTGGGGCATGGTCTCCCCGATCTGCTCCGCGAAGGCGATGCCCCCGATCACCACCGGCACGAGCAGCAGGCCGAGCAAGGCCAGCCGCTTACGGTCCCCCAGAATCGTATGTGATATGTCCAATTCCCAGCGCGCGTGGGCCTGCGCACCTGCCATCATAAAACGTCCCCATTGCCGAAAGAAACCCATCTGCAATCAACCTCCAGTCCATATACGCAACAGTGGTTCCGTTCACACTCCAGCAGTCTTCGGCCTACCGCCGCCCCCGCTCCATCAATCCGGCGCCTGCGGTGCTTTCTTTCGTGCGCTGATCTTTTCCAGATGGATGCGCCTCTTTTTGCAGGCGTCCTGGATCTTGTACAGCAGTTGGTCAAAATCGACCGGCTTCATCAAGTAGTCGAAGGCCGCCAGCTCCATTCCAGCGATGGCCACACCCACGTCGGCGTGGCCGGTCAGCATGATCACCTCCACGAGCGGATGGCGACGCTTGATCTCGCGCAGCGTTTCGATGCCATCCATCCCGGGCATTTTGACATCCAACACAATGACATCTATATTGGGATGTTTCTCTAAGTGGTCGAGCGCCTCCTCTCCAGATTTCACCCCGGCGACATCCACCTCCCGCTTCTTCATGCGTTTGAGCAGCGTCTCCAGGAAGTCTGTCTCATCGTCAACGAACAACACATTCATCCCTGACTCCAAAATTCCCCCTCCACACTGGAACAGGCGCTTCGGGAAGGCAGCCCGTGGGCGCCTTTCCAGCCGCTGGGCAGAGGATCCAGAAGCCTCTACCGCTTTGTAATATTTTTCACAAAACCTTTTAAGGCAAAAAAAGATGAAATGCAAACGTTATCGAAACAATACGCGCAAAAAAATGAGAATGAGAGGAAAGCCGGCGGGAGGACGCTATGCCCTCAAAATTCGCTTGACGCGTTCGGCTCCGAGCTTCTATGCTAATTTTTTGTTTACTTCCGGATTGGAAATTTCGTGTGCCGAATGTCTTTTTGACATGGACACGGGCTTGTTTCCCGTCGGACAGGGTCTTCCAACGTTCAGGAAACCTGGTTTTCGGGCGGTTCCCCCGAGGAAGACGACCGCCCGGACCTTCAGGCCGGTTCATGACGCTTACCGTGTGGCTCAATTCCTCCCTTCGCAGGGCCGCCCCGGGCTACGACCCTGCCAACGGCATGGCGGTCGAGGCGGCCCCGGGGGCGTCGGTGGCGGACGTCTGCCAGACGATCGGCATCGAGCCATCGGCCGTCAAGATTGTCATGGTGGATGGGCGGGCCCGTTCAATGGACCACCGGCTCGAAGGCCACGAACGGATTGCGCTCTTCCCACCGGTCGGCGGAGGTTGACATGCCTGAAACCCATCCAGGGCCCCAGGTGGAAATCGTCGTTTTCGGCTCTCTCCAGCTGTCCCGGCAGCAAAAGGGATTGCCGGCCAGGGTGTTTCTCCCGATTCCGGAATCGGGGGCGGCCGCCCACTCGCTCCTCGAAGCGATGGGGATATCACCGACCGAGGTCGAGGCCGTCTTCCGCAATGGCCGGGTTGTCAATATCTACGACCCGGTGTTTCCCGGCGACCGGGTCGCCTTCTTTCCCTATGGGACCCCCGGCCCCTACCGGGTTTTCCTGGGCATGGCGCGGGAAAACATCCGGCGCGCCGAAAAGGAACAACCCGCCCCCGAAAAAGGCACCCGTACGTGAGTATCCTCCTTTCTGAAGAACAGTCGGCCCTCCTTCAAAACGCCGCTGAATCCGTCCTCCAGCCCTCCGGTGAAGCGCTTCGCATTCTCCGTGAAAAGACGGCGGCCGAACTGGTGGAAAAGTGGGGCATGACCTTGCGCGCCGTTCACGAAGCCGCCATGCATCTCGGCATCTACCCCGCTCGCTACTCCCGCAACCGAGGCTCCATCTCTCTCGAGGAGCAGATCGGGCTGTCACATGCGCAGGTAAGCGTCATCGGCGCAGGCGGTCTGGGGGGAACCGTCATCGAACTCCTTGCCCGCCTCGGGGTCGGGCGCATCGTGGTGGCCGACCACGACCGTTTCGACGAAACCAATCTCAACCGGCAGGCCCTGAGCCGAGCCGGGAATCTCGGCGCATTCAAGGCTGAAGAGGCCGTACGCGCCGTCCAGTCGATCAATCCGGCCGTCGAGGTCATCGCCCGTACCACCCGGCTGACCAGCACCAACGCAGAAGAATTCCTCACAGGCTCTCTCACGGCGGTCGATGCCCTCGACAACATCCCCGACCGCTTCCTGCTCGAGTCCGCCGCCCGAAGGCTCGGCATCCCTTTGGTGCACGCAGCCTTGGCAGGCTTCGAAGGGCAGCTGATGACCATCTTTCCGGAAGACCGGGGGCTCGAACTCCTCTATGGGACACCGTCGGCCGGCAGGGCCCGCTCCGCCGCCCCGGAGGCCGTGCTCGGCGTCCCCACCCCCACACCCACCCTCTTGGCCACGCTCCAAACCATGGAGGTGCTGAAGATCCTCACCGGCCGCGGGCGGCCGATTCGCAACGCCATGCTGCACGTCGACCTCGGAACAGGATCTTTCGATACCTTCAGTTTCGATCCGTCTCCCCGTCAGGAGAGAGGCGGTCGAAGGTCAGGGCAAGCTGCTGAGCAATGAGCGGGGCGTTGCCCCCTGAGCGATTGTTGATCACGACATACGCCCTGGCTTCCTGGGCCACCGCCGCCTGGAGGATTCGGGCCGTGTCCGGGATCATCCGCCGATCCAGCATCCCCTCGATCAGCCGGTCGAAAGGGAAGGCACGGGCATAGGCATCCTCGTAGCGAACCCCGCGGGGGGTCATGAGCCGGATGACATAGGTGTGTTCCCGATTCCTGCAGCGCCGCCCGGACCGGTTGAACTGCTGCTCCAAGGAAGGCAGCCAGGTCCAGTGGGAGAGCACCTGACCCACCCCGCGGGTCTCGAGGACATCCAGGACGGCGGGATGCCAGAGCGAGGGGGTGCGCAGCTCCACGTGATAGCGGCCGTCCTCGGGCAGGGAGCCGAAAAACGCGTCCAGGCCTTTGGCGTGATCAACTGGTTCGGGTCGCTCGCTCCGGCGCTGGTATTCCTGCTCGAAGATCAGGGCGGCCAGCCAGGACCCGGTCAACGCCAGAGCGGGTTCATAGAATCGCTGTGTAAAGAACGCGCTGTCCAGATAGGCTTCATTTTCCACAAAGCCGCCCGCACGGTGGAGCTTCCGTGCGAAAACCGCCTGAGGCACCTTCAGAATCAGCCTGTCGGAGGAACCGAGGCATCCGGCATAGGTCTCCAAGGTGCGGTATGTGCGTGTCGGCCGTCCCGTTGCATCGAGGAGCGGCTCATAGAAGGTGAAATCCAACTCCAGGGTGCGGAAGTGTTGAAAGTAGTCCCGCACGCTCTCCACCGGCAGAACCTCTTCGACGAACCGTTTCCCGCCGAGGCGCCTGGTGCGGCGGATGATCTTCGGGCGCCAGGCTTCCGGATAGATCTGTCCGATCCACCCGGCATACCGGTCGCTGGCCGTCCCGATATAGACCTGGGGATGAATATCCCTGAACTGATAGCCATCGAACGGGGATCTCGAACGAGCCATGGCTGCCACGCCTCCCTTCAACACCTCTCAGCATACTGCAAGACGCCGCGATTGCAAGCGGATTGAGCCCCTTCCGGCGCTTGCCTTTCCTCCGGAAGCGGAGTATCCTTTAGCCGTTCGCAGCCTATGCACAAGGGGCCCTTTCACGGTCCGAAACCATAGGCCGTGTGCGGATGAAAAGCGTTTCCAGACAAGGAGGCACCATGGCTTCCCATCCCCCTATACGCTACGATTCCGGTGATGATCAGGCCAGGGATAAACTCTCTCGCCTGATGAAGCTCAGAACAGGGACTCCATCAGGCACTCCACCGGACCAGGTTCAGATGGAAGGCCCCGACACAGGGCAGAAAAATCAGCCGATCGAACCGGAAGGCCGGTCCTTTTTCGGGGGAAGCAAGCTTAAATGGATCCTTTTCCTCATCTTCGTTCTGTATGCCCTGATCGCCCGCTACTATGAGCCGCTTCTCCAGAAGATGGGCTCCTATCTGGCCGTCTCGGACGAGCCGCGCCAGGTCGATCTCACCGTCATCAGCATGGGAAACCCGCTTGACCGCACACTGACCGCCGCGGACTGGTACAAGGAAAAACGGACAAAAACGATCTTCGTCGGCCGGACGGCGCCGCCGGACGGCGCGGCGGAGCTTCTCGCGCGGAGGCTCCCTCTCAGGGAAGAACGGGACCAAATCCTCCGTTGGCTGGAAGCCCTCCAGGTCCCCTCGTCGGCCTGTCTCCTCGACGACACCTATCTCGAGGACGTCACGGCGGAATCCATCACCGTCAAGCGCATCGCCACGGAGAGCCGCCACCGGCGCATCGCCGTGATCACCGCACCGCTTGAAAGCCGCAGGATCGCAAGAATTTACCGCGATACCTTCAAGGACACGACGATCGACATCCTGATCATACCATCCTCTTATTCCTCCCGAGAAGAAGAGGCCTGGTGGCGCTCTTCCACGGGGAGGGAAGCGGTGCTGACCGAATATGTGCGATTGACACTCACCGCCGTCTCAAGCAGCCGGTGAGGCAGGGGACAGGCCTATGACCGACCGGGGACTTGGAGTGCCGAAAGGGCCATATCCGAAGGGGAAGGGGCCGGCCACCCGCCGCAGCCGTCATCGCGGCTCGCAGGCTGCACACCTAAGGGACGGGAGGGGATATTTTGATTGACAGCCACTGGAACGCTTGCTAGCTTTTTTCAGAGGCTGAAGCACCGTCAACCTGATCCGGCGCATGATCCTCGCGGCAATCTCTTCTCGACGTGCACCCCCCCATTCGGAACGACAGACCGAGACGATCCGGGCGATGCGCAGTGTCGCATCGGACGGTGCCGCACGAGTTGCAATCCGGCGCCGGGATGGTCCTGCCCCATCGAGGCCGGTACGACACCCGGCCTCGAGGCGCCTCCGTGAACCGCCGGCGCCTGCGCCCCGCCCTCTCGACAGGGCGGATTTCTGCAGAAAAAGGGAACGCCCATGACACAGTTAGCAGCAGCACGCTCGGGTGTGATCACACCCGAGATGAAAACCGTCGCAGAAAAAGAACGGGTCGACGAGCAATGGCTGCGGGAGCAGATCGCCGCAGGCAGAATCGTCATCCCCGCCAACCGGAATCATCGGGGCTTGTCGCCCTGCGGCATCGGAGAAGGTCTGACGGTCAAGGTCAACGCCAACATCGGGACCTCATCCGACCATGCCGTCCTGTCCGAGGAACTGGACAAGTTGAAGGTCTCCGTCGAGGCCGGGGCGGACGCGGTCATGGATCTCTCCACAGGAGGGGACATCAACCGCACACGCCTGGAGGTGGTCAAGGCCTCCCCGATTCCGGTCGGGACCGTCCCCGTCTATCAGGCGGTCGTGGAAACCACCGAAGAAAAGGGGGGGCTGATCCATCTGACCGCCGATAAGATCTTCGAGGTCATCGAACGTCAGGCCCAGGACGGGGTCGATTTCATCACGGTCCATTGCGGTTTGACACGGGCGGCGCTCGAGATGCTCCGGAAGGAAGGACGCACCACCGACATCGTCAGCCGCGGGGGTGCCTTTTTGACGACCTGGATGCTCCATCACGACCGCGAGAACCCGCTCTACGAGCACTATGACCGTCTCCTCGAGATCGCTGCACGCTACGATCTCACCCTGAGCCTTGGAGACGGCCTGCGCCCGGGCTGCATCGCCGACGCGACCGACCGGGCCCAGATCCACGAGCTGATGACCCTCGGACACCTGACCCAGATCGCCTGGGAAAAGGACGTGCAGGTGATGATCGAAGGCCCCGGACACGTGCCGCTCGATCAGATCGAAACCAACATCATTTTGCAGAAACAGCTGTGCCACCATGCGCCGTTTTACGTGCTCGGGCCGCTCGTCACCGATATCGCCGCCGGCTACGATCACGTCGCGTGCGCCATCGGCGGGGCCCTGGCCGCGTGGGCCGGAGCGGACTTCCTCTGCTACGTGACGCCGGCCGAGCACCTGTGCCTCCCGAGCGTGGAGGACGTCAGGGAAGGCGTGGTCGTCACCCGGATCGCCGCACACGCCGCGGACATCGCCCGGGGAAACCGGCACGCCATCGAGCGCGACCACCAGATGGCCGTCGCACGCAAGAACCTCGACTGGGAGCGTCAGATGGAGCTGGCGATCGATCCGAAAAAGGCCAGGAAATACCGGGATGAGCACCCGCCGGGCGAGGACGATGTGTGCACCATGTGCGGCAAATATTGCGCGATCAAGCAGGTCAGGGAATATTTCAAAAGTTGACCGGGCGGGCGCCGATCACTTTCCGATGCAGAACCGGCTGAAGATCTCGTCGAGGACCGCCTCGTGCGGCACCTCTCCGATAATCCCGCCCAGGGCGTCGAGGCCGGTCTGAAGCTCGAAGGCGACGATTTCGGAAGGATCTCCCGACTGGATACCCTGGAGCGCGCGCCTGAAGGCCGCCGCCGCGTTCTCGAGGGCCTGCTTGTGCCGGAGGTTGGGAGCGACGTCCGAGCATACCCCCCCGCCTTCCGAAGACAGGACCCTGTCTTTGATGGCTTGGTGCAGTTCCTCGATCCCCTCGCCGGTCAGGGCGGAGACCCTGACGGTCTGACAGGCTGCCAGACGCTCTTCGCCTGCACGCCCGATCCGCGGCGGAAGGTCGATCTTGTTGCGGATCACCAGATGGTTTCTGCCTTTGCAGTAATCGAGCAGTTCCAGGTCGTCCGATGCAAGGGGCCGGCTCTGATCGATCACCATCAGGATCAGATCGGCCTCCCCCAGCCTCCGGCGGGAATGCTCGAGGCCTATCCGTTCCGCCGGGTTCCGGGCGCGCCTGAATCCGGCTGTGTCCATCAGCCGCAGGGGGACGCCGTCCAGGTTGAGCACCGTCTCGATCACATCGCGGGTGGTTCCAGGGCTGGGTGTAACGATCGCCCGGTCCTCATCGGTCAGGCGATTCAAGAGACTGGACTTGCCGGCGTTGACCCGCCCGGCGAGCACCGTTCCGACACCGTCCACCCACACCCGGCGCCTGTGCGCCGCCAACAGCCTCTCGATCGGCTGCAGAAGCCCATCCCGGACCGCCTTCAGAAGATCCAACGGATCGAATCCGGTGTCTTCCTCCTCCATGAAATCAATGGCCGATTCCACCTGGGCGAGCACCGCCACCGCCGTTTCGCGCAGCGATGCAATCTCATTCCTGAGACGGCCCTGAATCTGGCGGGACGCCATCACCAGGCCCTGCTCGGACCGGGATTGGATGAGGTCCATGACCGCTTCGGCCTGCGTCAAATCGATACGCCCGTTCAAATAGGCCCTCAGGGTGAACTCCCCCGGCCGGGCAGGCCTCGCCCCGGCTTCGACCGTCAGCCGAAGGACCTTCGAAAGCAGCACGTAGCCGCCGTGAGAGTTGATCTCGGCGTAATCCTCACGCGTGTAGGAATGCGGAGAGGGCATGAAGCTCACCAGAACCTCGTCGAGGGGTTCCCGGGTTTCAGGATCGATGATGTGCCCATAATAGAGGCGCTGTGGCGACCAGCGGGCGGTTGCATGTCTGGGGCGGAACAGACCCCCGACGATCGCATGGGCCGCGGGTCCGCTGACCCGCACGATGCCGATCCCTCCCGGACCGGCGGGCGTGGCGATGGCGGAGATGGTGTCGTTGGCGGCAGGCTCAGGCGTAGCGATCATGTGAGATGCCTTCGGTCGCCCGGCACAGGGGCCGGTGCCATAGATTCAAAAAGCCGCCTGCAGCGCAGGAAGCGCGGCGCGAAAGGCGGCTTTCCACATGAAAGAACCTTTTCAGTGGAGACGATCTGAGCGATGGTCCCCCCCCGATCGCTTGGGCATGATAACGATCTTCTTGAGCATCCCCTCTCCGCGGCTGCGTGTGTCCAGATCCGCATCGTCACGCAGCGTCAGATGGACGATCCTCCGGTCATAGGGGTTCAGCGGATTGGTGCTCACCGGTTTCTTGAGCCGCTTGGCCTTTTCTCCCATCCGGAGGGCCATCTCGATCAGGGAGTCCCGCCTCCTCTGACGGTAGTTCTCGGAATCGACCACCACCTGCACCCGCCGCTCGAGCGTTTTGTTGACGATCTTGTTCACAATGAACTGCAGTGCGTCGAGCGTACGCCCCTTCCGGCCGATCAGAATCCCGGAGGTGTCGCCCGTGATGTTCAAAAGGATGGCGCCGTTGCTGTATTCGACCGCCACAGAGGTGTCTTTCAAGGGAATACATGCAAGGATCTTTTCGAGGGTCTCGCGGGCAACCCTCAGATCATTCTCGTTTTCGGGGAGCAGCGCTTCGGCCGCCTCTTCGGGGACTCCAGCCGCCTCCCCGGCGCTGGAAGCTTCAGCCGAAAAGGGTTCAACAGCGGATTCCGCTTCCTGCTCCAGCTCGGGTTCGGACGGAATCTCTACAGCGGGCACGGGAATCGTCACCTTGATCTTGGCCTTGCGTCCACCGACAAGGCCGAAGATCCCTGCAGAGCCCGGTTCGAGGACCTCGATCTCCAGATCTTCTCTGGCACGGTTCAGCCGACGGCAGGCGTTGGCAATGGCGTCTTCGGTGTTTTTTCCTTCGAACTCATACACTTCCATGCTTTTCCTCCGAATGTTATGCCGGCTTTTTCTGAATGCGGTACTGCTGCCCGATAGAGAGAACGTTGTTCACCAGCCAGTACAGGACCAGGCCCGAGGGGAAATTGATAAACATGAAGGTAAAGATCAGCGGCAGAAACATCATGATCTTGGCCTGGGCGGGATCTCCCGGAGTCGGAGTCATCTTCTGCTGAATGAACATCGAGGCCCCCATCAGCAATGTCAGTACGGGGATACCGGAGGGCGGCGCCATCAAAGGAATGTCGAACGGGAACTGGAAGAGGCGATCGGGGGCCGAAAGGTCATCGATCCAGAGGAGGAAGGGCGCGTGCCGCAGCTCGATGGCGCTGCCGAGGATTCTGAAAAGCGCGAAAAAGACCGGAATCTGGATGATCATGGGCAGGCACCCGCTCATCGGGTTGACCTTGTAGGTCTTATAGAGCCCCATCATCTCCCGATTCATCATCTCTTTGTTGTCTTTGTATTTTTCTCTGATCTTGGCCAGGCGCGGCTGGAGCTTTTGCATCTCTTTCATGGACTTGTAGCTCTTGTGCGTCAGAGGCCAAAAGAGGATCTTCACGAGGATCGTGAGCAGGATGATTGAAAAACCATAGTTGTGGATATACTGATTGAAAAATCTGAGGAGGTGGAGGAGGGGCTTGGCGATGATATCGGTCCAGCCGAAGTCGACCACCCGGTCGAGGTCGCGGCCGACCTCCTCGAGGCTTCCGAGATCCCGCGGACCCAGATAGAGGCCGTATTTCGCAGAGGCCGCCTGGCCCGCTCCGACCGTCACCGCGGATGGAACGTAGACGCCCTGCAGCCATCCGTTCGCCAGCATTTCAGCCTGAACCCGCCCCTCCGTCAGCGGCTCGGGGGGCAACAAGGCCCTCATGAAATAATCGTCTTCATAAGCCAGCCAGTTGATATGGCCATTGAACTGTTTCTGCTCGGAAGGATCCTCCAGCTTCACCTCTTCGAGGCTTCTGTCCTGATACAAGACCAGCCCGACATAGCTGTAGTATCCCTTCTTTTCCTTCGGCGGAACGGCCGTCAGCCCCGCTTTGAACGCGCCGGTCACAGGAGCGGTGCCCTCGTTCCTGACCTCGCTTTCGACATCGACGGCATACGATCCAGCGCTGAACCGGTAAACCTGCCTGTGGACCAGGCCCTCTGGCGTGCGGCGCTCGAAGACCACCTCCTGGGTCCCTCCCCCCTCGGTCAGCGTCAGGCTGTCAACGCCCACTTCGAAAGCCAGGTTCCGATCCACGGAGAGGACTGGATCTCCGAACTGGACCCCCGTAAAATCTCCCGCACCCGACATGTAGCGCAGCAGCTCGATCCATGGCGACTCGGGGGAGTTTGTCTCGCGGTACCGCTTCAGCTTGAAGCTCTTGAAGGTGGGGCCCACATTGGTCATCACCGCGCGATAGAGGGGGGTCTCGATCACAACCTCCTTCTGCGCGATCTGCCCGCCTGGGTCTGCGGGCGGCTGGGGCCCGGCAGAAGGCGCAACGGGTTGGGGAACCGCCGGATCGACCGCCTGCGTTTCCGCAGGGGCAGACAAAGCACTTTCGGCCGCCGGTTCACTTTGCGCAGGTCTTTCCTCCTCCTTCGGAGCAAAGAGAAGCGACCACCCGATCAGCACAACGAAGGATAAAACGAATGCCAGTATCGTTCTTTTTTCCATGTTCAAAGCTCTTTGGTTTCCGAGGCGCCACCAGGGCCTTTCGCCGGCCGGACCGGGGCTGCTCCTGCGGGGCGGGGATTCAAACGGGATATAGGCAGGAACCGCAAACGGCCGCGCGCTCTCCACGCCTGCCTTCAGACAAAATCATCCGATTCGGGTCAAACCAGAGGGTCATAGCCGCCTGGGTGGAAAGGATGGCACTTCAGGATCCTCAGAAGGGCCAGAATGCCCCCTTTTACGACCCCATACTTCATGAAGGCATCCCGGGCATAAGACGAACAGGTTGGATAAAAACGGCAGGAAGGAGGCCACAAAGGCGAGAGAAAACGCTGATAACACCCGATCAAGCCTACCGGGATATACCGGGCATTAAACAAACAATTCCTTATCGAAAAAGATCTCCTCAAGCTCTTCAACAACCTCAAAGAGGCTCAGGCTGCCAGCTTCCTTCTTCGCGATGATCAGAACATCATAGCCCCGGGGAAATTCGACCTTGTGCAGCCTGAAAAATTCGCGCATCAGGCGTTTGGCGCGATTCCGCTGAACGGCGTTGCCTGTCCTTCTGCTGGCCGTGACCCCCAACCGTGTGCATCCCAGCCCATTTCGCAGGCACTTGACAACAAAATGCCTGCTTTGCCGGCGCTTCCCCAACTGATCGACATGGATAAAATCCGGTCGGGCCAATAACCTTTCGTTTTTCGGCAGGGAAAAATCGCCCATACCTGAACCGCAGAGGGCCGGATCGACAAGGCCCCTATACGGTTAAACGCTTGCGGCCTTTCGCCCTGCGACGCCTCAAGACGTTGATCCCGCCCCGTGTTTTCATGCGGGCCCTGAAGCCATGAGTCCGTGCTTTCTTGATATTGCTGGGTTGATAGGTCCTCTTCATGATTCCTCACCATCTGCTATGGAGATGAACGGTATTCCCCGTCCGGAAGCGCCTGACGGGAACATGCCTGCCGACAACAGGTCAGGAAGCCCCGGATGCTGCATTGGAAGCCAGATGGACAGATCGATCTCCGGCTAGGCTGTGATCCCCCATGACCCGGCCCGAACACTTCAATCCAGATCTCCTGCGGGGGCTTCCCGAACGATTCTAAAGTAAATGGTCATTTAAGCATCCACTCTTGAAGATGTCAAGGCAAATCATTTTGGCCATTTTTGTGTTTGATCATTCATGCAATTTCCTTTAATAAGATAGGATTGAAGTGCCGCTGATTCAGAAAGGAGATCTGCATGCTTTTCGATCCCGTTTTGGGCTTGTTTTCCAACGATTTAGCCATCGACCTCGGTACAGCCAACACCCTTGTCTACGTGAAGGGGAAGGGCATCGTCCTGAGCGAGCCTTCCGTAGTTGCCGTTCGCAAAGACGCCAAGGGCACCAACAGAGTGCTCGCGGTCGGGCGCGAGGCCAAGATGATGGTCGGCCGAACCCCGGGAAACATCGTAGCGATCCGCCCCATGAAAGACGGGGTCATCGCCGATTTCGAGATCACCGAGGCCATGCTGCGTCACTTCATCCGCAAGGTGCACAACCGTCGGAACCTCCTCCGTCCCCGCATCATCATCTGTGTCCCGAGCGGCATTACGCAGGTCGAAAAAAGGGCTGTCCGTGAATCAGCGGAATCCGCCGGCGCGCGAGAGGTCTTCCTGATCGAAGAACCGATGGCCGCGGCGATCGGGGCCGGTCTACCCATTACGGAACCAACCGCCAACATGGTCGTCGACATCGGCGGCGGCACGACGGAGGTTGCCGTCATTTCCCTCGCGGGCATTGTATACAGCCGGTCGGTCCGGGTCGCCGGAGACAAGATGGACGACGCCATTCTGCAATACATCAAACGCAAATACAACCTCCTGATCGGCGTCCGGACATCTGAGATCATCAAAACCACCATCGGAAACGCCTATCCCAGCAAGGAGATCCAGACCATCGAAGTCAAGGGGCGTGACCTCGTCACGGGCATTCCCAAGATCCTGACGATCGACTCGGAAGAGGTTCGCAGCGCCATCTCGGAGCAGGTCGAAACCATTGTCGAAACGGTACGGATCGCCCTGGAGCAGACTCCGCCCGAACTCGCAGCGGATATCGTGGACAAAGGCATCATGTTGACGGGCGGCGGATCCCTGCTCAAAAACCTCGATGTGCTGCTGCGGGAAGAGACGAAACTACCGATAACGGTGGCGGAAGACCCCCTCGCGGCCGTCGTGCTTGGTTCCGGAAAGGCATTGGATACATTGGCTATTTTAAAAGAAGTCGCCGTGAGCACCTAGCCGGTCTGCCGGTCTCCCCTCTCGAAAAAGACTTTTTGACCCTTGTCCGAAGCGAAGCGCCGAGATTGACCAAAAAGACCATTTCCGGATAAAATCTAGATCGTATCCATCCGGAAATGATTTCCCGGTAGAACCCAGTTTGGAAATGATTCCCCGGTAGAACCCAGTTTCCAATCCGGAAATGAGGATTTTTGGCCAATATCAAGGAAATCGAGCGTTTGCGCGGAGGCGACCTGTCGGTCGCCGCACAAGCAAACGCGCAGATTGACGCCGAGATTGGCCAAAAAGACCATTTCCGGATGGAATCCAGATAGCTTGCTGAGAGCATTTATGACCGGTGCCCTGCCGAGAAAAGCGCCTCATTGTACTGAACCGAATCGGAATGCCTGGATGCTGTGAGCTTTTTTCGCAGAATTTGGATATGGATTTTTTTTCTGGCCTTCGTCCTGTTCCTCTTTTCATCGAGCCCGAACAGCGGCAACAGCTGGAATACGCTTGAAAGGCTGTTCGTCGAGATTACCGCCCCTCTTCAGAATTTCTTCACCCGGACGGTCCAGGCGACCAAGGATTTCTGGCTCGACTATTTCTATCTTGTCGATGTGCGTCAGGAAAACGAGCGTTTCAAAGCCGAAATCCAATCTCTCAGGATGGAGAATCAGCGTTATCGGGAGATGGCGGCCGGCTATGAGCGCCTGCAGAACCTGCTCCAATTCCGGCGCACCATCGACCATCCGGTTCTCGCCGCCCGTGTGATCGGTCGTGATCCGAGCGGCTGGTTCAAGTCCATCATCATCGACAAGGGGGCAAAAGACGGGTTGACCATCAGCATGCCCGTGGTCAACGGCGACGGTCTTGTGGGGCGTATCGTAGCCCTTTCACCCCATTATGCCCAAGTTCTTCTCCTGATCGATCAGAACAGCGCCGTGGACATCCTCATCCTGCCGTCACGGGACCGGGGAATCCTGCGTGGGCAATCTTCGGAAGCCTGTCGGTTGGACTACGTCGCAAAGGCTTCGAACGTCCGGGAGGACGATCCGGTTATCACCTCCGGGCTCGCGGGCGTCTTTCCCAAAGGCATCCCGGTCGGCCATGTCCTGACCGTTGCGGAGCCCCGCGGCGAGCTGTTCAAAAAGGTCACCGTCAAAACCGCTGTTGATTTTTCGAAGCTCGAAGAAGTGCTGGTCATTTTGAGACCCAGGGAGGAAGAAACATCCATCTTCAGGAACGAGCAAACAGACAAGTAGTATTGCACACCTTTCTTTGGCTCCTTGGTCTGACCTACACCCTTCTGAGGGGGGACCTCGCCGAACGTTTCGACGTCCTTTTTTCCCACCTGGACATCCTGACGGTCCTGACGGTCTATGCCTTCCACGCCTTCGGGGCTGTGTCCGCAGGCGTGTTCGCCCTTGCGCAGGGGCTCTGCATGGATCTTTTCAGCCATGGGAAGGCAGGCCTCTTTCCTCTCTTGTATCTCACCACGGTGGCAGCCGTAGCTGTTCTTCGGCGTCTTTTCGAACTCGGGAACCCCAAAGGCCAGGTGATCATCTGCACCGCGGCGGAAATCTGCATTCATACCGTTCGAGCGTTTCTCTTCATCCTGCTCTTCCCGGCACTCTCCCCCTCGTTTCAATCCTTCTTGAACTCAGCCCTGATTTCTGCCACCATGACAGGGCTGTCAGGGCCGATCATCTTCCTCCTGCTTGACCGGCTGAGCGCCGTCCTGACGAAAAGCGCCGCCAGCGGGCCGAATGGGAAGATCGGGTGACGTCTGCCTGCCGGCTGAGCAGCGCCCTGCCGCTTCGTTTCAACCGAACATCGAACAGATGATGGAGAAGCAATCGATTTGCACACGTTCGGGTCTGATTCCACCTCTGCTAAAACTCTGCACCGGCATATCCGGATTGCAATGGTGCTGGCGTTTTCGGCCTTCGCCGTGCTGATGCTGCGGCTGTGGTTCCTGCAGATCCTGCAGGGGCCGACGTTCAGGGAAAAATCCGAGAACAATCGTATCCGGCTCCGCGATATCGCTCCTTTCCGGGGGATGATCCTCGACCGCAACGGAGAGGTCCTGGCCGACAACAGGCCGGCGTATGATCTTTACTTCATCCCTGAAGAGGTTCAAGACCAGGACCGGCTTTTGAACGAACTGTCTCAAATGACGGGTCTCGATCCGCTCAAGGCGCGAGCTGCCATCGACAAGACGGGCGCCCGATACCCCTTTCTGCCCGTCTGCCTCATCCGTGACATGCAGCGCGATCAATTGGCGAAGGTGGAAACGCATCTTTATGACATGCCAGGCCTGTTCATCCAGGTGCAGCCCCAGCGGCACTATGTCTGGGATGACTTCGCCACCCATCTCATCGGATACGTCGGCGAAATCACCGAACAACAACTGAAAAGCGGTCGTTTTGCCGATAACAAGGCAGGAGATCTCATCGGAAAATCCGGCATCGAAGCCCGCTGGCAGACCCATTTGGGCGGCGTCCGGGGCGGCGAACAGGTGGAGGTCGACGCCTCGGGCCGCCAGATCAGGGTGGTTTCCCGCAAGGCCCCCCTTCCAGGGGCCAACGTCCACCTCACCATCGACCGCAGGCTTCAGACCGTCGCAGAGGATTGCCTCGCGGATAAGACGGGGGCCATCGTGGCGCTGGACCCGACCAGCGGCCAGGTTCTGGCGCTCGCGAGCAGCCCCGATTACGACCCGAACGTTTTTGTGGGCGGCATCGACAGGACCCTCTGGAAGGCCATGATCAGTGCGGAATCGAGCCCCCTGCAAAACAGGGCCCTGTGCGGTCAATATCCACCGGGATCCATATTCAAGATCGTCGTCGCCCTGGCCGGACTTCAGGAAGGGCTGATAACCCCTTCCGAGAGGATCTTCTGCAACGGTGTGTACGCCATAGGAAATTACAAATACCGCTGCTGGAGGCGGCAGGGGCACGGCCACGTGGACCTGCACCAGGCCCTCGTGCAGTCGTGTGATGTCTATTTCTACCTTCTCGGCAAAAAGCTGGGCATCGAACGGATCGCGCGCTATGCGCGTGCTTTCGGGCTGGGGCAGACAACCGGCTTCGACGCAGGGGACGAAAAGACAGGATTGATCCCCGACAACGAATGGAAGAAAAAAACCTACGGCGTATCCTGGCAACTGGGGGAAACCCTGATCTCATCCATAGGACAAAGCTTCGTCCTCGTGACCCCGATCCAGATGGCCACCCTCTTTTCAGCCGTCTTCAACGGCGGCGTCATTTATCAACCGCAGGTCACGAAAGAGGTGGTCGGCAGGAACAACGAAACGATTTTCCGGTTCGAACCGGTGGCCAAACAGAAGGTGCCCATCGACAAAGCCCATCTCGAACGGGTCAAGCAAGCCCTGGTCGGTGTGGTCGAAGGTCCGCGGGGCACCGGGTCACAATGCAGGATCGAGGGATGTTCCGTTGCTGGCAAAACCGGAACCGCTCAGGTTATAGCCCTTGAAAAAGCCAAACATTATGAAGACGAATCGGACATCCCCTGGCGGTACAGGGACCATGCGTGGTTCGTGGCCGTCGCACCGGCCGAGGATCCCAGAATTGCGGTAGCCGTTCTCGTCGAGCACGGGGGCCATGGTGGAAGCGCGGCCGCCCCGCTGGCCAAAACGGTGATCGAATCCTATCTGGAATCCCCCATGCGATCCGCCGGCGAAACCGGCAGACCGAAGGATATATCAGGTTAAAGCATGATCGACCGCAGACTCATTCAGAACTTCGATTGGCTCCTGCTCCTCATGATTGCAGGCATCGCCGTCATGAGTATTGCCAACCTTTACAGCGCCACTTACGCCGTGCGGGACATCGGAGGGTCTCAGGTCTTCTACAAACAGATCTACTGGTTCCTGATCGGGTTCAGCTTCCTGCTGATCATGACGACCTTCAACTACACCCATTTGGAACGTTTTGCCTATCCTGCCTACGCGATATCCATCCTGCTTCTGGTCCTCGTTCTGTTGGTGGGCAAAGTCACTTCGGGTTCCCAACGCTGGATCGCCCTCGGGCCAATCACGTTCCAACCCTCGGAATTTGCGAAGTTCGCGCTCGTCCTGGTTCTGGCCAAATTCATTGGTGATCGGGGAATGCAGAGAAGCTACCATTTGAGAGATCTCTGGCAGCCCCTCCTCCTGATCGCCCTGCCTGCAGCCCTGATTCTCAAGGAGCCCGATCTCGGAACGGCACTCCTCCTGGTTGCAGTGGGCGGATCCATGATCCTGGTAGTCGGTATTCATTGGAAATCCTTACTGATTATTCTCTGCTCCACCATGGCCGCAGCCCCACTGATCTGGATGAAGCTGAAGCCCTACCAGCAAACCCGAATACTGACCTTCCTCAACCCGGACCTGGACCCGCTGGGATCGAGTTACCACATCAATCAATCCAAGATTGCGATCGGGTCCGGGCTTTTCTGGGGCAAGGGTTTCCTTCACGGCACCCAGACGCGGCTCCACTTTCTGCCGGAACAGCACACAGACTTCGCCTTTTCGGTGCTGGCCGAGGAATGGGGCCTTCTCGGAGCTGGTTTTCTGCTGATGTTCTACCTCGGCATCATCATCTGGGGTCTGATGATCGCCGCCAATTCACGGGACCGGTTCGGTTCCGTGCTGGCCATCGGGATCGTGGCCATCGTCTTCTGGCAGGTCCTGATCAATGTCGGCATGGTGACGGGGATCCTGCCCGTCGTGGGCATTCCCCTGGTCCTCTTCAGCTACGGGGGCTCATCCCTCGTCACCACCATGATCCTGCTCGGGCTGCTGATGAACATCAGCATGCGCCGGTTCATGTTTCAATAGAATGAGAACCTTTCATCCCCGAACGGACATCTTCAACCTTGCAAGGCAGGCGCGCCGCGGTTTTCCGCACAATCCAACGCGTTTTTCCGGCCGGATCCGGAGCTGACGATGCCGCCCTCTTCCCGCAAGAAACAGTCCCCTTTCAGAGCTGCAGGGGCAAATGATCCCCGCCCGGAGGTCCGGCGGATGTTCAGTGAAATTTCGGCCCGCTACGACCTGATGAACCGGCTGATGACCTTTGACCGCGATCGGGGTTGGAAGCGCGAGGTCATCCGGCGCGCGCGCCTGCAATCGGGGCACCGCCTGCTGGATGTCGGAACAGGAACGGGAGGCATCGCCTTCGAGGCCCAGAAAAGCTGCCGGGAGGTCACTATCACGGCCGTGGATTTTACCCGGCCCATGCTCGAGATAGGCCGTGCACGCGATCGGAAATACACGATATCCTGGTGTCAGGCCGACGCATTGCACCTTCCCTTCGGGGATGCGGCCTTCGATGCCGTCACCTCGGGCTACCTCGTTCGAAACGTCCCCGACCCCTTGCGGGCTTTCGAAGAGCAGATCCGCGTCCTCAAGCCGGGGGGGCGTGTGGTATGCCTCGATACATCCCCGCCGCCGCCAGGGCCGCTTGCGCCTTTCATCCGCTTCTATCTGCGGCGCGTCATCCCGTTCCTCGGAGAGGTCATTGCGGGCAACCGTTCGGCTTACACCTATCTCCCCGAAACGACCCAAGCCTTCTTCGAACCCGCACGCCTCGCCGCCCTCATGCGCGAAGCCGGCTTCGAGCGCATCTCATACCGGCAATTCATGTTCCGCACGATTACGGTTCATACCGGCGAACGCCCTCTCGCACGTCGAGCCTCAGGACCTTATCGCGGGAAAAACCGCCTATGAAGGAAGGATGCCTTCGATCAGCCTCAGCAGGTGATCGCGGCGCCGCATGCCTGTTATCCAGGCCTCCGGCACCCCTTGCATCCCGTTATGCGCCCCAAGCACCAAACCCACCAGCATGCCGCGGCCGGCGCTGTCGCCTCCGCCCATGACGCCCTGAACCAGGGCCTCCTTCAGGTTGTCCGGATATTTCTCGATCAAGTGGATCACACCCGGAAACGCCTCCGGGGCGTGGCAGCTCTGACCGAAAGCGAGGATCGCCTTGACGCTCTCTTTTCCGACCGATCCACGGCCTTGCTGAACCCACTTCTCGATCGCGGACCCGGTGTAATGTTCTTTCACCACATCGGAGATCGCATCTCCTGGGGTCTGTCCATGAAGAATCGCGTGCACCACGCGGGCGAAAAACTCGGCGCCCTCGACGGTCCAGTGATCGGCATGGGTCATGCGGGTCTGCTCCCTGGCGGATGCCACGAGGGCGTCGAGATCATCCGCATACAGGCAGACAAGCGGGGCGAAGCGTGCTGCCCCGGCCAGGTCGTTTGAAGGGGAGCCGGGGTCGCGCCAGGTCTTTCCCTCCGCATAGCGTGAAAGGGTCATCCGGGTGGCCTGATCCACATATCCTTCATAGCCGTTGAACAAGGCACGCCAGCGCTCGGAGAAATCCCGCAGGTCAAACCGATTGAGGTCCGCCAGTGATTCGAGCAGCACCAGCATCTGGTCCCCGTAGTGCGTAAAATCCCCTTTCGTCTTTGTCGGATGGAAGGAATCGGGCGACGGCCCGAGCAAATTCTCGATCCGCCCGAAGCGCTTCAGGATCTGATCCGTGTCGTAGATCCAATGTGCACCGAGCGCCAGTGCATCCCCCGCAAAAGACGCCAAAACAGCCGCCTTGGATCGCTCCATCATATGAATTTCCCCCTTTGCCGGATGGGTGCCAATCATTCCATCCCAAACGTCGATTCACCTGCAACGCTATGGATACGTCCTTGCCGTCGGGTATTCCTCATGGTATCGAGAAGCATCCGGCACCCGCTGCTGAGCGCCCGCGCCCGCTCGGGGCGAACTCATTCCGGCCGGTTGCGGTACGCCCGATACGGGCCTCGACCCGTGCCCATCCGGAAATGACTTCCCGATACCACCCCGCTTCCAGGCCAGAAACAGGGTCAGATCCCTCTGACCCTGTCCGAACATCTGCCTGCGGACCAGACATTCACCCCCTGGCTAGTTTCCATCCGGAAATGGTCTTTTTGGCTAATCTCGGCGTCAATCTGCACGTTTGCTTGTGCGGCGACCTGCAGG
>ENA-OSEO01000235-OSEO01000235.1-sediment-metagenome-genome-assembly--contig:-NODE-235-length-155404-cov-7.448963_pt1 | contig 155404 bp, 136 predicted proteins | sample MGYA00237883_ERZ534232 | MGnify/ENA metagenome assembly ERZ534232
GACTTTTGAACAAAGATACTATGCGGAACTGGTAGCGGCATGAAAGGTTTGGTGTCCACTATTGCCATCCGACCTCAGTTCAACAAAAAGGAACAATATCCTAAAGCAGCGCTGGATAATAATAAGTAACTCAAACCAAGCATCTTTTGAATTTTCGGCTGGTTCGAGTCCAAAATGGTGGGCCTTGGTTGACAGATTCCGAACTTTTATTCGAAAGAAAAAGCATTATCCCAGAGCTACAATGCCTTCTGTCTAATAGCCGCAGATAGGCATGAGAGGCCATGAGGTTCATATCCAAAGCCGTGGGCCACTTTGTATGAAAGGCAGAACCTTTACATTGGTTTTTAATTTGCCCTAACTATCGGTTCAAAGCCTGTATTGCGGGAGGCGCTGTACAGTAGACATAGAACGTTTGAATTAACTTCCATGATATCATAAAAGCCGGTTAGATTCAGAATGGTTGGAACTGGGGTATCAACAGGTATCTTCTAGCTTTGAACTGACCTTCAGTCTGAGCGTTTTATTTTTTCTGTTTTTACTTTAAGATGTTTTGTAATGCTTCATGAACCTTAAAAGGATTAGGCTAAGTTCTAGTGATCCATTGAAAAAACCCAGCTTAACTGTCAATATTATCTTCCATGAAATATACCTCGCTGTTTTTATTAAGTGTCACAATTATGGAATTTGGTTCCTCAATAGAGTCCGTATAAACACCTGTACACAAGATGCGAATTCGCTTCCTTTGTTTGGCCAATTTTGTCAAGTAATGGTTTGCTGGAATACGTAACAAAGCACTGGAACCAGGACTAAGATAAGGACTTGCTTCTATAGTGACATTCCAACTCAAAAGCCCATGCTGTTCTTCGAGAGTGACCTCAACGTCAGTGAAGTCACTGCTTAGTTTTTCGGAGGTTGCAACATAGCGGTTATTAATATCCCAATATATTTCACAAAGATGTCGAGTATCACAATATGAACATACACCAATGTTTGGTCTCGGTCTCGGTGGAATAATAGACAGGCTGCTAGTGCACTCTTTCGTACGGTCTTTCACTTCGCGCTCGAACGCTTCTAATGAATTACCTGTGGGGATGGATACATCTATGTCTTCATGCAAATATGATAGAGTAAGTTTATCTATGGGTCTTGTGGTTGGATTAAGCACTGAATCTCTGTTCCAAAGTAGAGCATACAAGCGCATTTGGAACTCGTGCCACTTGTTATATTCGCCGGTTTTAAAGTCAACTAATTCACAAAGAGACTCCGTAAATATTATCAAATCGGCCCTGCCTCTCCAATGTAGGTCAGGAGCATATATTTCGACTTCCGGATGTACTCCATAAGATAGAGGGCGGCGTTCTTTACTTGAAGGAACAACTGGATGTTTGGGCATAGGCAACTTCATTCCATAAAGAGTCATTCGCCCAAGTAACAATTGGACTTTACTTCTAATATCAGAAATAGACGTCAGAAGTGATGAACGAATTTGGTCAAGATTTACTTCAATTCTTGGATTAAACTTGTACGATTCGAGTTCCTGCTCGATGTAAGATTGAATAACAGCTGTGTAACCTCCTAAGGACCGCATTACGGTAACTGCATGCATATCATTCATCGAAACACAACCGGCTTTTACGAGTTCACCCACTATCCTTTCAACAGATAAGTGTATTATCGTGCCTATTACGCCCGCCACATGAATCCTGTTTGGGTAGCCACGCCCTGCCCAAACAGCGGGATAATCCGCGCGTTGTAGTGCCCATTTGTATGGACACTCTTCAATTTCGTGTAATAGGCTAACCGACATCTCCTTCGGAGGAGCAGGCCATTTCGCTGGCCTTACAACACACCACTTATTCGGGTATTTTGGCATATTTTATTCCTAAGTTATTTTACGGATAAGGTCACTTGTCACTGAAGGCAAATTTTTCCTCACCACCAATTCATCTATTGGTAAAACCGGAACGCTCGTATTGAATTCGCACAAATCTCGCAGTTCTTCCGTAGGAGCGTATCCAGGCGTAAGTGGATTATGAAGGAATATTACAAAATCCAAATTATCCCTTTTCCTCATTATTGATATTGGTGCTACAACATTGCCAACTCCGGGCACCACGATGGATTTGTTTCTCTCTATAGTAAGATCATCTAGTCCTTGCCGCTGAAGGTCTTCAAAAAACATGTCAGTTGATTGATCCAATCTGTCCTGGCTTATACCATGAATCGACCCGGAGATTATGAATTTGAGGAGGCTCGTGGCAAGATGCCGATCCAATAAATTATGTTCCAGCTTATTCTTAAAACTCCTAAGGCATCTGTAACATGAGAAATCGCATTTTCCCGGACAGCCTTCCAAAATAGACAAGGCTTTATTGAAAATATCCATCCCCAATTCGCCTGCCCTTCTAGAAAAACCTGCGCCTCCTGGAAGAGTATCGTAAAGATAGATTTCTACTTCAGCACCGTCTCTTCCTTTAGGGGTGAGTGCGGGGCGATATTCAGCCTGAATTTCACCAGCTTCAAGTTCCAGAACGGCACATGCTGCTGCGGATAGTGCTTCGCTCAACGTCCTTAATGCCGTGTTAGTTGCTAACAATCCGGGTTTCAAGACTAAAGGAAAATCTACAGTCATAGAGATGAGCAGGATATCAGTTATAAAATCAGTTCCTAATACTAAGCCTGTAACACTGTTGCTGCCACCACAATTCGGATTAGAGTCGCCCGGATAGGGTTTCCTATGGGCTGTTGTGACTGTTCCTTTAGGAAGGGCTGACGGTTCAATACGCCCGCATTTTCTGCAATATGTATAGCCTTCAGATCGAGGCCCACGATTTGTAACCAGCAATTGTTCCCGCATATGAAAAACACGTAATCTAGAATTCAGAATAGTCCATTTATCACTTACCTGGGGTGTAGGAGCAAGCAACTTTGCATGAGTCGCATAACTTTTCACTGGTTGATCATCAGGAGATGTACCCTCATCCTTATCGATAGGATGAGCAAACCCAGGCGGTCTGAACCAATATGTTCCTGGTCCAAAGGAATGGGCACTGCCACATGCTTCGCAGTCTTTCCTTTCACCGATTGTCCCCTGACCAATTGAGTAAGTACGTGCGTATCCACAAACAGAACACTCATAATAGACTCTCCTTCTTTCCCAAGCCTCATCCAAATCGGTTCTCATCGGAGAGTATATCGCCCCTGATGTCCAAAGCTTGCCATCTACCCACACCTCTTTGCCAGGAGCATATTGTGTAAGTGCAACCGATAGACTTTGGGATGGTGTATAACGGAATACTGGCCGATAAAAAGTTGACTTATCCTCATCGAAAATATGGAATGTTGCCACATCTGTTGGGAAAGCATAACGGGGTAGAACCCCTTTGTACAATAAGCGGTCTAATAAGTATTCCTTCGTCATGTCTAATGGCGGATGCTCAATTCCGTCCTCATCTTGAATTTCTATATCGATTGATTGTGTAGTGGTATCATCGACACCTGAATTTTGTTTTAATGGTTTATCAGGCATAAATGATTCTTGTTCATTCGTACTGCTGAAATTGATAGCATCATCTATTAACCGAATTGTTTCAGGTACTAAATTATCAATTAGAATTTTCGACTCAACTTTGGAAAGCTCAGCCGGTAACCAAGACAAGACTTCTGTTGCAAGCACTTCTCTGTTTATCTGTAGCCACTTAGCCAAATCATGTCTGTTAAGAATCTTCCCGAGTATACAGAAATCTGCAACTTTGCCAAGGACAGCAAATAGTTGAGGTTGATCCTCAGGTCTTATGTCTGGCATTCTTTCTTGGTGGTATCGTTGGAGTAAATACGCCGTAACGTGGCGACGCGCAATTTCAGCATTATCGAGGATAAGCTTAGGATCAGTTACAATACCACGTATCATCTGGTCAGGCTCAGAAAAATAATGTTCGTCATGACTATCCGCACTACCATAGGCTGTTACGCTCGCAATGGTGTTGCCTCGACGTCCTGCCCTACCTGCCCTCTGTTGATAGTTTGCTCTCGATGGGGGCATGTTACGCAAAGATATCCCGGATAGGTTTCCTATATCAATACCAACTTCCATCGTAGTTGTACAAGATAGAACGTCTATCGCCATTCGCTGCTGACCAGTTGGGTCTGGCCCCAAATCCACATCTTGGAAAAGCAGTTCGTATTCTTCTGCTTTTGAAAAGATGTCATCAGGTTGTGCTGTGTTGAGTTGAGCTGTATGTTCTGCAGCGCGAAGCGACATTGGTACAATTGGATCGGGTTTAAGTACGTCAACAGTACTCGCACGATAATAACCTTTTCTCGCGACAAATACAGGATCTGTATTTGGATCTAACGGAAGTACGTTTACACCACCACAGTTAATACAGAAATTACGCGCAGGAAAGATACGTTGCGTTGTTCGGCATGATCGACAATACCCCCATTCCCCTTCGACTAACAATGACAACTCACTACCTTTAAGTCTGTACTTGCCCCCCGAAATAGGTTCCGTGAACATGCTTAAAAGGTTTGGTAACCAATCCTTACTAAATGTATTTCGCGCTCCCTTATCTCCTAAAAATCGCTGAATCATTGAAAAATTACCGGTATGATCCTGGACTTCCGTCTTCCACCAGTGTAATGGCATCCGACTAACCCAAAAGCCAGCATTATTCCAGCATCTAAGCCACAAGCGCGCAAGTGCAATTTTTTCATCATCAGTTTCAGCTATCCCTTCGATAGGTGATAAAGACTTTAATGGTGTAGTATGTTCACCTCGCTCAGTAATCGAAGCTAAAGCAAGTGACTCAAGCCCATAATACCTATGGCCAATGCAGGATATCATTCCTCTAAGTAATGACTCAGGCGTATTCTCTGAACGTAATCTCAACATGAGACCAAGAAAATCGTTCTCAGAGTTTAGGCAGCCTCTGGTATATGCTTCAGATACAATAGTTTGAGCATGGAAATTTTCTCCCTGCTTCAGTTCAGGTCTAATGCGTACTTTAAGGATCTCTGATGCTATAAGCACTGCTAAATATAAATCTTCAAGAGAAAGATAAGTCTTGATAAGATTTAGCCCACAAAGCTGTGAATATCCCAAAATGATTAACGGACGGAGCGTATCTTGCTGAGAGTAAGTTTGAAGATTAGGAGCCAAGCGGGCTGCCGTTTGTCGAGAATCTGAGAATATAAGGACTTTTCGTCCTCTAAGAGGAGCAAAACGAGTCGATTGAACATTCGAAGGCGGCTGAACTTGGATTTGCTTTGTTATTAAAGCTTGAAATGGTTGATCGCCTTTTGTTTGATGATCTTGCACTGATGTTCTTCCGAAAGCCGCAGTTGATCCGCATACACCACAGGGCTTAAACTCTCCTGAATGAAATTGCTCATTAGCACTAACATGACCGTCAGTACCGAATCTATTTTTTGTGATATATACCTGCCTATTTCGGGTTCCTAATGTTGGAGGATTCAGACGCCCTGTCAGGAGGTCGTATTCCGCAGGTTCAACGTCATTTGTGATAGGATCTTCTAGTAAAAGGTCAATCGCCTCAATTTCATCGTACAATCCAGAGGCTGCATTGAATGCACCTCCTGCCTCAGACCATAAAAAATCTGGAGTTTCAACATTATCGGTATACCCTCTAGCATAGGCGGCGCCGCAGTTACGACAAGTATATAACTCTAGTACGCGTGCCCCACATTCACAAGTCTGCTGCGGCTGGTTGTAAATTTTCCCTCCTGGCCCTCCTCGTTTATCTGGAGGTAACGCACTACAATTTGGATCCATGCATATCCATAGTCCAGGTAATCCTCTAAAAAAAGCATGGACTCTGCATGGTAAGAGACTCGGTTCGGAAGGATTTGATTTTGCTAGACTTCCTAATGCCATTAAAGTAGTAACGGCTTGTGCTGCATTTTCTTTGTTGACTTCACCGAATATCGTTGTCCCTAAAGCGTCGGCTGGATATGCTGAACTCATGGTTAGATTTACGAGTTGAGACATTGGAGGGTAATCTTTAAGACTTTCGAAAAGAGAGCGATGCAAATTCCAAGGTTTTTTAACGTCTCGATAAGCAAGAAAACTGCTCACTTGATCGAGTTGCTCTTCTTCATTTGAAGCCGCATATAAATCATCTAGATTGATCGAACATAATTCCTTGATATCTGATTCAGTTCCATTAGCCGCATTCGGTCTAAGATATAGTTCACCGGTAATAGTGAAGAATTCTGTTGGGTTTTTACCTGTTAATTGAGCAGCAAATTTTGACGCATAAGTATCATCATGGAAACTAGCGCTTGTACATATTACTTGGAGTCTATCAGGTGGAATCTCTAAACGCTTTCGTAGCCGCCTAATCAAATATGCCACCTCTGTTCCTGCTGCTCCCCTGTATAGATGCGCTTCATCAATGACCAATAACAGCCGTTCATCACTAGATTGAAGCCACTGTTTTGTTTGATCAAAGATGGGGCGCTCAATAGGCCTCATTAACATATATTCCAACATAGAGTAATTTGTGACCAAGATATCAGGAGGCGATTCTTGGACTTCATGTCTTGTAATGAGTTCGGAATCATTAGGCAGAGTGATGCAACGTTTATATTCACCATGTTTATCTTGCCAGCGAGTACCCTTTTTGCCATACCATGAAATAATATCTGGTTTTGCTGGCCACTTACCCCTGTCCTGCAATTCAGCTATTAATCTCTTGGCAGCCAGTTGTTCGGGTGAGGTTGGACCATTTGCCAATTCAAGGTTCTGCACATAATAATCCCCAATGGAAGAAAGCCTAGATTCATCTTTCTTAGAATTACGAACACCTGGGTAAGGAGTCCTACTCGTATAGCGGGCGAACCGAGGTGGGCGTCCAGCCCATTTATTAAACCTTTCAACGACGCGTGGATCACCGAAGAGTTTCCGGAGTCGCCCCAATTGGTCGTTCACGAGGGCGTTCATGGGATATAGAACGATAGCTCTCACGGCTTGATTTGAATTAAAACTTGTTCCATTTGATGACGCTTCCTCTGTGAGTTTACCTAATATAGGCAGAAGGAAACATTCAGTCTTACCTGATCCCGTACCTGTCATGACGACAAGGCTTTTCCCATCAACTAGTGATTTTTTTACAGATTCCGCTTGATGTTGGTACGGAGGATCGTGTATTACAGATCCAAGATCACCAACTTTGTTGGAAAGAGTTGTAAACATTTCGAGAACCGATGACTTGAGGCCAAGTTTGCTATACTGATTGCCGGCTTGATATCTTGGCGTACTCTCGATATAAGGACGTTGATATATGACGCCAGGCTCCCCTAATAAATCGTGACGTGTTTCAATTAACCTTGGATTGCTTATGTGATATGTTGCTTCGATATAGTCACGAAGCACCCCTTGGAGTTGTTTAACGGTATCTTCAATCGTTAACGTCATTTTATCCTCCTGGATTACTGGCTATAATTATCTAACCATAACTTACGTCGAGCGAATTCTACTTCGCGTTCTATATCTGACTTTGCGAATTCGAAAGACATTAGACACCCATCACTTTTTATCCGATTTCCTATCCAATTCCAACGACGCGCCATCCAATTTGGAATCGGTGAAAAAATATCCATCATGAAGTTCGATGTTGTAGTCTTACGTAACCTATATAGTTGAGGCTTCCCTAACTGCGCGTCCAGCGCTGATTGTAGGCGCCATGCTTCGTCACAGCCACGTAACGTAGTGGAGGAAGGTAGTGGAAGATCCAACAATTTTTCAGGTTTGCCTTTCTTAAGTGTAATATAGCACCAAATATCATTGCCATAAGCCTGTGGGCGCCGCCCTAAAAAATTGCCAGAAAGCGATTTTGGTTTAGACCATCGCCCTGGATAATATCGCACATCCTTTTCCGGATCAAGAATTGTCAAACCAGGAATATCTCCGCACTGATCAGCATTTATTAAAGCGCGATTGAAATGACTTACATATTGCTCAGATGTCTCATCCGGAGGAAATTTTAACCAGTTATCTTCAGGATATTTCGTCAGGCCGAATAGACAGAGAACCTTTAGAAGTCCATCATCCTCTTCGTGATCTTGCTGATTAGCTACGTTAACAATTCTTAGCATACGCACTTCTGACGGAGTAGCTACCTCGACATTATCCCCCACAGTCTTGTCTAATAGTGCTTTGCCAACCGGTGAATCAACGGAAATTTTATTTGAGGAGGGATCGGTATTTTGTTGCGTTGTGATAACATAATCTTCTTTATTCCCTTTAACATCACAGACCGATACTCTTGAGCCTATACAGACGCTTAGAGGTTCTTTTCTTAAAAAACGAAGGCATCCTTTGCTTACTAACATTTGTTCAACATTCTCGGGTAAAAAAGAAACATTGTCTGGTGTGATGCCCAATATGATAACCATATCATTGGAAAGACAAACATAACTTGGTGGTGCGAGATAAAGAAGCGCCGAACTATTTAAAGCTACGTTTTTGAATTCCTGGAGGTCGCCGATTGCTATTAGTTCTTCAACAACATCTCTTACAGTTATATCTAGATCATTACTTGATTGCACAATATATCGTAGAGATTGCGTAACAGCATCGATAAGTGATTTTGATGGACAAGGACATAGAAAGCCGGCAGCCCTTCTTACCATGGCCGCTAAGATTTCTCGCGAATCAAACGAGAGTAAGTCTGTTCCTAATCCTAGTACAGATATCATCTCTTCTTGAAGCTCATCTTTTGAAATAATTCTCAATCTATGTCCCAATCCCAACCAGAGATAATGTGTTCAATATCTCTTGTTGCTTGTTCATTAATCATTATGACCATTGACCTTGCAGCTCTTATTAATATAGGCTGTTGAAGTAATTGATCTAAACCCCAACGCCAATTTTTCCCCGCCCAAGTTAAAGCTCTCTCAGGCTGACTAGCTAAGCGCAACGCTAGTTCAGACAACCAATCTATGTTTGCAATGGACATTCCCCCCACGGATTGTCCTTGAATAATCCTAACGAAAGGCTTTACTATCCTAGACAGTGTACTGATTCTGTCTGAAGTAGACATACGACCTAAACCGGTACGTAAAGCTACTAGTTGCTTTAAAATGGAATCGTTACCCGACTTTGAGTATATTCCAAGAGCAAGCTTCTCTAAACTCAGTTGTTCCGTCGAAGTCAGTATTTCGTTCTCAATGGCGGCCCATTTTTTGCCTCCCATAAGAGAGAAAAGATACAGGGTTAATGCATCTGTTATTTGTTGCTGTCTTATCGCACAAAGAATATCACCAGTTAAGCGTGCATTCGACCACATCGCAATAGTTTTAATGATTTCTCCTACACCATCGGGGGATCTAACATGTGAAAGGAACTGTGCTTTCAAATTAAGGTTAATAGCCAAGCTAAAAGACTTATTTTCAGGTGGTATGATAATAGCACATGTATTTTCTCCTGACGTGGCAAAATATAAACCGTTTGATGCGTATGAAAATTCATTTTGAAAGGCTTTGTCCCCTTGAGGAATCGCAGCGTCTGGCTTGTTGAACTCGAACCTAGACACAGTTGGCATAGAAGAAGTACCGGTATCATCAAGTAACTTGAGTTTGTATCCACTATTATCTTTATTGAGAATCCATCGGAGTGCACGAAACTCTCGTTCACATTGTAGAGTGAATGAACCAAGCTCAGTCGCATTAATGATCAATTTACACGAATGAGCTTTATCATATATGTCAGCGATGTCACTCGCCCTTCTTACCTCTCGATCGAAATAAGAGTGCCACGTAGAAACACCTATCGGAAGCTCCAACGGAGTTAGTAGTTTTGAGATAATAGGCTGGCTACTGCCCGATTCAAACAGTTCAAAGCTACATTCGACCTTATGCGCTAGAGGGCCGATAATCTGTAAGTCAAAGTGGTTCTCCCATAGTTGTTCGATAGTTGGATTTCTCGGCTCAATTATTACAGTCAAAGCACACCTGGTCCCCATTCCAGGTCGCCATACCTGTGGATCACGAATTCCTATTTTTAAAGTTCCGCTTTCGCTATTATTTTTTTGGTTTGGATATTGAGCGAAGACTGTAAACTCGTGAGTCCCGATACACAGATGGGGCAAACTGATAAAGAAAGGCTCTCCCAGGTTTTGTGGAACGATATTGAGTTCCTGAGACTGATTATCATCAAGTACGAGACGTAAGTTATCAACTTCGTGGTCTGCCTTAATACCAATACACGGTCGTTCATTTGATAACCATTCTGCATAACCTTCGCCGTCCCATTTTGCGGCGGTCAAACCCGCTGGCCAGACTTCGACCGTTTTAGCGACATGAAGATTAAGGCTGTGAGTAAACTGCTCCAAATCTGGAGTCGTCGAATCAGGCATTTGAAAGAAAACTGCATTAGAGTTCTCGCATTCTATAATTGCTGGGGATACCCACTTATTTTCCGTAAAAGGTTCTGATGTATTAACGAGAATATACTTTTGTCCGGGTCTTAATGCTAAACTCCGAATTTGGTAGGCACGTCCATCTAGGGCGACTTTAAATAGGAATTGTTGACCAGGTGTTAGAAAGCAATCGGTACGAAGTAAGAAATCAAGTTGAGAAGAAGACCTTTCAAATTTTAAAAGCACTTCATCTGATTTGGGCCATTTTTCAAGAGCTATACATTGAGTACCATGCATTGTCCATCCACGCGCTTGCCAGCGACCAGATGTTCCTGCAACTCTACATCGGGATTCATTGAGAACCCCTTGAATTTGTGGAAAACGGGTTGCCAGTAGAGATAAATCTGGAATCTCGAGAAAGACTCTCCAAGTACCTGTATTTGTCGGTTGAAGAATCAAACGCGGTTCGATTGCTAGGTCATCAAGTTGTTGGCGAGCATGTGTTATTGTTGTAGCAGGCGTTTGAGGAAACCCTTTGTAACCTCTGGATAACCCTTCAAGATGGACACGTTGTGCGTATCGGCTTGCTTTATATAGCAACTCTCCAGCGCTACGTATGTCATCCAAGTCTCCTCTAATTCTATTAAGAGTCGAAGATAAAATCAGTGTCTCGAATCCTTCTTGTCCTTGGAATAAAAGAGCGGTTGCGATCTGCCCGACAAGGGATGAGTTCTGTGCTAGCTCTTGAAACCGTGAGTTTGCTCTCCATGATTGCGCCTCTATCATTTTCCCTAATAATTGGGGGTCATCAAACATTTCTCTAGAGAACTCAGGCATGATGTCATGAAGAATTCTAGCCAGACTCAATTGAAGGTCTTTCGGAAGTATAGCATGGGTAATAGGCCATGAGATTATTGAGAAATGATTAGCCCATTTACCGCTTGGCCTTGCCCCACCATATTTGTTATGAAAACGCTGAAAACAGTCTTGTATCCAATAACGATTACCATAATATATCCATCCATCAGTTTGTTCTTCGAATGTCTGCCAATACTCATAACCTTCGTATCTATAACCGATTTCTGTCGCATATACAATCCAGGGTAACATATGCTGAGGTGATGGGCTGCGTTTCGAGATAGATTCGCGAATATCTGCTTGAAGTAAGTTGATTTCTTCGGAAGAGAGACCATGCTCTAATGCAAAAATGGGCCACTTTTTCTTAGAGAGGATTCTTTGTTGGTTAAGTTCCTCAAAATGCTTCATCAAACGTATATTCCAAGTTTCAACACTCACGGACGTGCCCCATTCCCGTATAATAGGAATATTGATTTCGGTTTTTAGTCCTTCTGTGAAAAGCTAATTGCACACAGATTTTGTTAATCTGTATCATCTGCCTCGCTGTCCTGGTTAGTCACACCGCTATTGTATTTAATAAGGGCTTGCCACGTATCTGTACGTTTCCAATCAACCCAATCTAAACATCTTTCAGCCCGCGGAATAACCCAACGTTTCACCGCAGCGACTCCAATATCAAAGCAAGTATTGTTGGTGCCTTCAGGTTCATTATCAAATCCCAAAAGCATTTGCTTCCAGTTTGTAGCTAGTGGCACCGCATAGGCCTCGCGTTTTATACCATGACGTAATAAATTAGAATCCATATTAAGGATTGTACACGCTTTCCTTAAGGCTCTCAGTCGCCAACTCGGACCCTGCCCATATTTGTAATTATTGTAGTAGGGATCATCATGCGCTTTGAGTATTAAACGTACTTGCTTAAATATTTCATCAGTAACTAAGAAATGCCCCCATCCTTCTGTGGTTCCAACTCTAATGAATTCGACCAAACTTGGAAGACGGAGTCGATTGTAAACTGAGGACCGCCCAAGCGCTGAGGTAGTGGTTACCAATACTAAATGAGCATCTTTTTTAACCTTGGATATAAGGCCAGTTTGGTCTGCGTACTTCTTTCTAAAATCATCCCTAATTTCTGATGAGGCTATCAATGCTCCGATAACTTTAGATCCTAATAAAGAAGAATATGGCGGAACTGCTCCGAGTACATAAGCGTCCATCACAAATGAGAGTCGTTCCTTCCTTTGAGTAACATTCCATCCTATCCATTGGTCTCTACTGCGTAAATTGAAAACCGGATCACCCAATGCCAAAATCCCTATAAGCTTATTATTATGTCCATCCATGATAAGATAACGCATCCGGCGGCCATAACCTTTGGATACTGGTACGGACCAAAGTAGTGTAGCAATACGAAATAGATAGCCCTCCAAACTATCTGCCTTCTTCACCATAACTAACTTCGGAGCGACTTTTTTTGGTTCGATCTCTCGACCTTCGGCGAAGAAATCAAGAAGCTTATAACCATGTGCTGCAAGCAAAGCTGACTCAGCCCGAGAACGCTCCCTACGTTGAGGAACATGCAATTGTCTGATATTTTCTTTCGTCCTTTCTTTCCCATTGGAACCATTGAGCATGTCAAAAAGTTGTGCGCGGAGCTTTGCTATTTCCTCTGGCTCACTACTTGTATCGCTGGTTTCAATTTGAGATCGAATACTCCGCACTTCTTGTTCTAGGTTCATATTTGGTAATCGTTCCTGTCATTAATAGTTGATTTTTAGGCTGCTACCTAATTCAGCGTGCTCATGGATTTTAAACACATATTCTTACGCTTGTGATTATCCCTAGTATATGAGCAAAAATTTAATACGTCAATCATTTTCACTTGATTTTAGGCACGAAATAACTATTATTTCTACATAATAGTAACAAATATGTTTTCCAGTTTAATAAAAGTTTGACACAGGTGTACGTCACAGCTTGTCAATAATATTTCAATGCTGCATGAAATTGTAAGAGATTCCTTTTCTAAACATGAGGCAAACTTCACAAAACCCACCCTTAAATCACACTACTAAAAACTCTGCAAATAAACCCCTTCACAAAAGAACTCATTTGTAAACATATTTCCGTCTAATCAAGTTTGCTTGAAAATATAACCAAACAAACAACCGCCCCGTCGCACCCCTGTGTTAAAATACCCCCGGGCATAAAAACCACGGCGGAGCATGAGTGGCAACTGCAAATCTGTTTCTGGAGTTCTATGGTAGCCGGGCGGAAACCTGCCTGGCAGAGCTTGTTTGCCGGGCGAAGGCGGCTGACCGGCTCAGCCCGGTTACGGTTATCGTGCCTTCGATGTATGCCGGGGTTACTCTGAGGCGTGCCATCGGTAGGGCAAACGGCCTTATCAACGTGCGTTTTATGGTCATCCCCCGGCTGGCTGAATACCTGGGGAGTTCTGCGATGGCCGAGCGGGGCAAATCCGCCCTTACACCCACTATCAAACTTGCTGCCATCCGCCACAATGCCCTAACAATTGTGGGTAGAAAACAGCTGGGCGCTATCGCCGGCCACCCTCCCCTGCATGAGTACCTGGTTCACACCTTCGAAGAGCTTGATTTGCTCTCTTCCACACAGTTGGAGTGGCTGGCAGGCAAAAGCGAACTCACCGGCCAGGTGGTTGAATGGTACCACGCGTTTAAAAAGCTCACTCAAAATTACTACGATAGAGAAGAACTGGCCCTGGGGGCTGCCGGGGCGGTTGATGCCGGCTCTGCCATGGGTGCCCTAAAGGACCTGGGGCAGATCATCTTCTACCTGCCTACCGGGCTTACCCCGGGTGAAACCGTGATGGTGAAGGCTCTTGGCAAGCAGGGTTTATGTAAAGTTATCCTGGGCATCACCGGTGAAAAGGAAGCTGACAGCGAAGCCTTAAGCCTTGCCTTACGGCTGGAAACGGTGCTGGGTAAAGCCGCTGCCGGTGGAGCCGGGCCTGTGCCTGCCTGCCACATCCTGGTTGCCCCGGATCCATATGAAGAAGTGCGCCAGGTGGTGCGTAATTGTGTTTACCAGGCGGAAAAAGGCACACCTTTCCACCAGATGGCTGTTTTATACCGCAGCAGCGAGCTCTACGGCGAACTGGTGAAAAACCAGTTCGAGCTGGCCGGCATACCGGCTGCCGGGCCGGACCCCCTGCCGCTTAAAGACAGCGCCGCCGGCAGGGCTCTGTTAAACCTTTTGAACGTTTTTAAAACGGATCTTTCCCGGGAAGCCCTGATCCGCTGGGTGGCTGAATCCCCGGTTAAAACCGGCCAGGCTAATGAAAGCGCCTGTCAGACCGCCGCCCTGTGGGAAGAGGTATCCGGCAAGGCCGGCATCGTCGGCGTTGCCAGGCAGTGGCAGGAAAGGCTGGAACGCTACCGGGCAGAAAACAGCCGCCAATACCGGCAAAAGGTTCTCTGCCAGGAGGAAGCCGGTACCGGTGCCCTGGAAAGGGATAAAGCCCGGCTGGAAGCCTCGGCGATGTTGAAAGATTTCACTGCCGGGTTGTGGGCAAACCAGCCGCCGGAAAACGGCGCCGGCTGGGCCGAACTGGCCGGCTGGGCAACGGAAATGATGAAAAAATACACTGCGCCAGAGCACTGGAGTGAGGGTGAGCAGGCAAAATATGAAAAGGTTATATCCATAGTAGAAGAACTGGGCAGGCTGGGTGTAATCGAACCCGGCCCCGTCACCCTTGCCGGGTTTACCCAGAGTTTGAAAGACAGCCTCGGCTCGAGTTCAGGCCGGCTGGGGGCCACCGGCACCGGGGTATTTACCGGCCAGCTTTCCAGCGCCCGGGGCATGAATTTCAGGGTTATCCACATCCTCGGCATGGCGGAAGGTGCCTTCCCGCCCCACGCCTGGGATGATGCCGTAATTCCGGACCGGCTGCGCCTGGAACTGGGGGAGGACGGCCCGTTGAGGTTAAGAAAGCGCCGCCGCGCCGAAGAACGCCTTCTTTACCTGGCGGCAAAAGCTGGTGCCGGGGGGTGTTTTCTTTCCTTTGCCCGTTCAGGCGGCAGCGGAGGGCGCCGGAGCTATCCGGCCGCCTGGCTGATAGAGGAAGCCAACACCCTGCACCGGGCGGGTTGCGATGCCGGTGAGCGCAGGGCGGAGCCTGTTAAGCCGGTCAATTGCACCAACCTGGAACAATTTGCCGGGCAAAGCTGGCTCACAGTAATAAAATCCCACTACGACTCTCTGGCAGGGCTGGGCGGGCTGGTGCCGGCTGAGGCGCATGATTACGACATGCATTCCCTGGCCGGCTGGCACAAGCTGGGAAGGAAGCTGGAAGCCCATTACCTGGCAAGAACCGAAGCGGGCTGGCGCCGGGCGATAGAGGCCGAAAAAGCCAGGCGAAGTGCGGGTTTTACCGCCTGGGACGGAAGCCTTGTTGCCCTGGCCGGTTTGAGCCCCAGGCTCGGCATACCCGGTGAAACGCCGCGTTCACCCACCCAGTTGGAACGCTGGGCAACCTGCCCGTTCAAATACTTTTTAACGCATATCCTAAAAATTGAAGTTACCGAAAACCCGGAGGAGGTAACCACCATTTCCGCGCTTGACCGCGGCTCTCTGGTACACCGCATCCTGGAGCGCTTTGTCACCGCGGTGATCGATGATGGCCAGCTGCCGGAACGCGGCCAGCCCTGGAACGAGGGCCACCGGGAACTGCTGATGGGCATTGCCGGTGAAGAACTCGAAGCGGCTGAAGCCAGCGGCATTACCGGCCGCAGACTGCTCTGGAACGTTGCCAGGGATGAAATACCGGATGACCTTGAGGTGTTTTTGAAAAAAGACTTCCAGATGCGTGCCAAACTGGGTACCCGGCCGGTGGCAGTGGAATGGAAGTTCGGCTTCGGGCAGGATACTCCGGATGCCGCTCTTGAGCTGCCGGGCGGAAGGAAAATAAGTTTCAGGGGCGTTATCGACCGCATCGATGCCGGCGAGGGCACCGCCCTGGTCATAGATTACAAAACCGGCGGTGACTACGGGTATAGCAATATGGAAAAGGACCCTCTGAAAAACGGCACCCGCCTCCAGCTGCCGGTTTATGCCCTGGCGGCTAAAAAACTGGTGGGGGAAGACTGTGATATCAAGGCCGCTTACTGGCTGGTTTCTGCCAAAGGACGCTTCAGTCTCAAGGAAATGGAACTGAAAACCGAGCTTGAGCAGCAATTTAAAGGGCAGGTGGCTGCGATTGTGACGGGCATAGAAAACGGGCTGTTCCCGGCCAACCCCGGCGGGGAAGAAAGGCCCAACTGCCAGTACTGCGATTATGCAAGCCTCTGCCCGGCCGATGTTTACCTGGCCTGGGAAAGAAAGTCTGTCAACCCGGAGCTTGCGCCTTATTTGAACCTGGCCGGCGGCGCCGCCGCTGATGGAGAGGAAGAATGATGGCGGATATACAACCGGTTGACCACGCCCAGAGGGAGCGCATCCAGGATGAGTTGGGAAGCACCTTTTTCGTGGAGGCGGGTGCGGGTACCGGCAAAACCACCGTGATGGTGGAGCGCATCTGCAACCTGGTTGCCAAAGGTTTGGCCGAAATCGGGCGCATCGGCGCCATCACCTTCACCGAGGCCGCCGCGGCTGAACTCAAGGACCGGGTCAGAACCAGGCTGGAAGAACGCCTGGGGGACTCGCGTGTTGAACCCGGGGCAAGGCAGCTCTGCCGGGCAGCCCTGGAAAACTTCGACGAGGCCTGCATTTCCACCCTGCACAGCTTTGCCGGTTCCCTGCTGAGGGAGAAGCCCTTCGAAGCCGGTTTGCCGCCCAACTTCGATGTTTCGGCTGAAATGGAAGCCGGCATCCGCTTCGAAGAAAAGTGGCAGGAGTGGCTGGACGGGGTGATGGAAGATGAGCAGATGGCGCCGGTACTGCTTAAAGCCATGCAGATGGGCCTGAAGACGGATGCCCTGAAAAAAGCCGCCGCGATACTGCACGCCAATTACGACCGCCTGCCGGAGGGCTTTGGCCCAAAGACAGGCCCTTCAGCAAGCCTGATAGAAGAACTGGCTGAAGCCGCTGAAGAAATCAGAAAGCTGGCGGCACTGGTTAAACCCGGCCATGAGGACGAACTCTTCAACCATGCCGGCAAGGTTGTTGAATTGATCGAGGCCATTGCCGGCAAAAAGTTGGATGCCGGCGGAGCCTTGCTTGAAATTGGCAAGTTCGGCAAGCTGAGCTGCGGTGCCGGAAGGCAGGGGGACTGGCAAACCGACCCGGCGGCCGGCTGCTCGGCCTGCAAGTCTTTGAAGGAATGCCTTAAAGAACTCAACCTGAAAATCAGCGCTGAGATCGAAGCCTTGCGCCGGGCCGTACTCGCTCCCCTGCTGGAGAACCTGGCAGGCGCCATCCGGCAGTGGGCGGTAGAGCGGCTGGCCCGCGGCACCCTTGAATTCCACGACCTTTTAGTGCTGGCGCGGGATCTGCTCCGGGATAACCCGGAGGTGCGCCGGCACTTCCAGCACAAGTTCAGCCATATACTGATAGACGAATTCCAGGATACCGACCCCATCCAGGCCGAGATCGCCTTTTTCCTGGCGGCGGACTTCGGGTCGATGGGGGAGAAAGCCCTTACCGAAACCGACTGGTGCCAACTGGGCATCGCGCCCGGCAAGCTGTTTGTAGTCGGCGACCCCAAGCAGTCCATCTACCGCTTCCGCCGGGCTGATATTGCCGCGGTTCAAAAGGTAAGCGGCATGCTCGGCGGTGAACCGGCGCGGCTGGAGCAGAACTTCCGCTCCCAGGAACCGGTAATAGCCTGGGTCAACAAACTCTTCAGCCAGTGGATGGGTGAAGGCAATCCGGGCATTCAGGCATGTTATGTAAATCTGTCGTCCAAATGGGATGATTCGGCTGACGAACCCGCCGTGGGCGTTTACCGTTTCGGCAGCCAGATGGAGGGCAGGGCTTACCGGGTCAAGCTGGCCGAAGCCTCTTCGGTTGCCGGGATTATCGGCAGTATCAGGCGCCTGGGCTGGCAGGTAAGGGAAAAGGAAATTGGCGGCCTGCGCCCGGCCAAATACAGCGACATCTGCATTCTCCTGTCGACCCGCACCAACCTGCCCTACATAGAAAGAGCGCTGGACGGGGCTGAAATCCCCTACCGGGTGGAGAGCGAATCATTCGTGCTGGGCTCCCAGGACGTGCGCGAGCTGTTGAACTGCCTGAAGGCTGTAGACTCCCCGGTGGACCGGGTGGCGCTGGCGGCGGCTCTGCGTTCCAGCGCTTTCGGAATCAGCGACGTGGAACTGGTGGAGTTTGTGGATGCGGGCGGCAACCTGGATTACACCAGCCCCGGCTGCGGCGGCGGCCGGGTGGCGGAAGCGCTCGAAGTGCTGGCTGAATACAACCGGCGGCGCGTCTTCGAACCGGTGGACCGGCTGATCGAATGTTTTATCCGGGAGCGGCGTATGGCCGAACTTGCCTTCGGCAGAACCCGTCCCCGGGAACGGCTGAGGCGGCTGGAGCTGGTAGCCGAGCAGGCCAGGGCTTTTTCTTCCATCGGCGAGCGCTCCCTGAGGGTGTTTATCGACTGGATGAACCGGCAGATGGAAGAGCAGGCGCGCATGGTGGAAATCCCCGTGCCGGAAACGGATGAGGATGCGGTCAGGATTATGACCATACATGCCGCCAAGGGGCTGGAGTTTCCGGTGGTCATTCTGGCCGGGCTGGGCAGTGGCCATAATCCCGGCTACCCGGTTGTTTTCGGAGATGATGGCAGGGTGCAGGTCAAGCTGGGCTCCGGGGAAAAGGCATTCTGTACCGCCGGCTACGAACCCGCCCAGGCGCGCGAAAAGGAAGCCGAACAAGCCGAGAAGATCCGGCTGATGTATGTGGCTGCCACCCGCGCCCGGGACTACCTGCTGGTGAGCCTCTACCGCAGCAGTAAGGGCAGTAACGCCATAAATGAAACTATCGAAGAAATTGCCGAACAGACCGGCTGCGGCTGGCGGACCCTGGATGCTGCCTGCCTTGAGGCGGCTCCGCCTCAAAACGCACCGTGCGAACCGGCAGACTTTGCCGACAGCCCGGAGCAAAGGCTGGCCTGGATCGAGCGCAACCGGCAGGTAATCCAGGCGGCCTCGGCAGCGCCGGCGTTTGCCGTAACGTCTATTGCCGGCCAGCCGGAAGAAGAAGCGGAGGCGAGCGAGGTTTATTACCGCAAGGGCCGCGGCGGCACCAGCCTGGGCCGGGCGGTGCACAGCGTTTTGCAGACCATAGACCTGGCAACGGGAGAAGATATCGAACAACTCAGCCGCTCCCAGGCGAACGTGGAGGGCATCCCGGAGCGGGAAGCCGAAGTTGTGCGCCTGGTGAAAAAAGCCCTGGATATGCCGGTGGTAAAACGCGCCGTGGCATCCGGCAGGTACTGGCGCGAGCTTTTCATCAGCCTGCCGTACCGGGGCCGTCAGATCGAAGGGTTTATAGATCTTCTCTTCGAAGAGGGTGGTAAACTGGTGATTGCCGATTACAAGACCGATGTTGTTATAGATTTTACCGACTCCAACAAGCTGGAACGCTACCGCCTGCAGGCCGGTTTGTATGCCCTGGCGGCTGGAGAACTAACCGGCAAACCGGTCAAGGAAGTGGCACTATTGTTCCTGAGCGCCGGCAGGGAAGAAATAATGCGGGATATCGATGAGTTGAAGGAACTGGCTGGACGGCAACTGGAAACAGTAATCAGCAGTGTTTAGGGTTGAGCGTGGGGGACGAGTTTCTTCCTGGGGCAGAGCCCCAGGTGCATTACTACTGTCGCCAACACCCAGCCGATGGTCAGCATGTGTGTGGGTGAAAGCAGGGTAGTAGCTCCGTACAGGTAAGCGGCATGGTAGCGGCCTTCGAGGAAGCCGTTGGCAAATTCCACCGCAGCCAATGCGATGGTGGCCAGCCCGAGAGCCCAGGTTAACCGCGAGGGCGTGATGCTGTATTTCCTTACCCAATAGAGGAAATATACCAGCAAAAGCAGGGCGCCGGTGGTAAGGCCGCCGGCATAGAAGATTGGAGTTTTAACGCTTTCCTCCAGCCCGGACGGCAGGGTTACCGAAGGGTTTATTCCCCAGAAGCCGATTTTCAGTTCAGCAAACGGCACTCCCTGGACCAGCGCCATAGCAATGTGGGCGGCCTCATGGATAAATATGACACCTATCACCAGGCCCAACACGTAAACCACCAGGCAGGCGTACTGGCGGCGGTCCAGGCGGGGTCGGCAATCTGTTATTTCTTCTGACGACAACTCTTTTTCCATAACCATTCGCAATATTACCAGCACGACAAGTCATACTGTGTCATAATGGCTTTCGATATTCTTAGAATTTACAGTCACTGGCATCATAACTGCATAACAGTTATAATTTGATAGACGAAGGAAGAAAACGGGGTGTGCAGATGAAATACAAGGTCAATATACACCAGACTGACGAAGGATATTCCGTTTGGGTACCTGGATTACCGGGTTGCTGGTCACAGGGCAGAACCGAAGAAGAAGCCCTGACAAACATCAGAGACGCCATTCAAGCCTATCTGGAAACAGTAGACGATTTAAGTAAGAACAACCAATCCCGATACGTAGAAATCGGATAGTTCTATGCCAGGTTTGCCAGGCATTAACCATCAACGAGCTGTAAAAGTTTTCGAAAAAACCGGCTTCTGGATAGCAAGACAAAGCAAGCACATCACGATGACCAATGGCAGCAGGATCATTACTATCCCCAGAGCCAATCCAATTAACCCTTATACCATGGCCGGAATTATATCCGATGCCGGTTTGAGCATTGAGGAATTCAAAGAGCTCTTATAAAAATAACCCGCAAAGTATTACCATACATCGCTAAATTCATTTCCTGTATTTGTCAAAATACGTCACACCCGCTTGCTATAATGCAGTTGCAGGGAAGAACTGAAAACTTCCTATGGCATGGTATAATGCCTCGTGGCAACGAAATATCCCCCTTTTGCAGATATAAAACACCGGCTGGCGATAACATTACAGTAACTCAATACTAACCCTGCTCTTCATACTCATCCCTTAATAGCCTGTTATTAAACAACGCCTTCAGCAATAGAGGCCTTAATGGCGCCCACCGACAATAAACAAAAGGAAAATAAACTTGAGGAGGCATGCAATTGGGTAAAGAAAAAAGCGCGGAAAACAATAAATCCGCAGGGCAGAAAAGGCGTACCTGGGACTGGTTCGATGTATGCGTTAATGCGGCAGGCCGTTTTATGAAAAACGAAATGTGGGAAGATGCCATCGAAGCGTTCAGCGCTATCGAAAAATTAGCGCCCGGCAGCGCTTTCCTTCATAACCGGCGCGGTTATGCTTACCTGAAGGCCGGTATGCCGGAGGAAGCCATAGCCGACCTTACCGCTTCCATCGAAATCGACGACCGGTACGGCGGCACATTCGATAAAAGAGGCACCTGTTATTGTATGCTCGGCAGGCATAACGAGGCTCTGCTTGACTACACGCGTGCAATCGAGCGTTACCCTGACTGCGGCGAATTCCATGCCAACCGGGGCATCTGCTACATGGATATGGGAGATTATGCCTCGGCTGTTGCCGATCTGGATAAAGCCATTGACCTGGATAATGAACTCAAGGGCATCTATTATTACCGCGGTGAAGCCCACCGGGCACTGGGAAATTACAAACAGGCACTTGCCGATTATGACCGCACGCTGGAACTCGACCCAATGGACATGAACGCCTACGCCAGCCGGATGTTGGTGTTGGAAATGACAAGCAATCAAACCGGGTATAGCGGTTAACCGCTATACCCGGTACTTGTTGGATGCGCCGCTTGAAGAAGTTATCAATTAAGCGGCCTTGCTATCTAAAAGTATTTTACCCTCGCCATGCCTCTAGCCTTGCACTCATTGAGATGACGGTCTGTACAATTAAATTTGCAGGTTCTGCGAATCCCGATATCATCACATAATTTTTCCAGCGAAACACAAATACTGGCCAGCCCTAACACAACAGCAGCTTCGATCGCCGCTCCGTCTCCAGTACAAAAATACATGTCCCGATTCTGTCTTGCAGACAACACCGCTAAAGCTGAAGACTCTCCGGGATCAATCCGACCCAATATTTGAGAACCATAAATATGACGTTCTTCCAGTCGTTTAATCAGATGTAATGAGTCTTCAGCCGAAGCCGATAAAGTATCGATCTTGCCGGGTTGAACGTAATCCCTTTTCAGGTCAATCAACATCGTGCCGGTCTTTTTCTTCTTGAAATATATAGTTTCATGCTGGCAGATATATTGAGTGGTAGTTATCCGATAACCGGAAACAAGAGCATCCCAGACATTCATCTCATGAGCTTTAATTATCATGTCAGCATCAAAGAGTACACACTGCTTTTGAATAATCAGCCTCCTCGTTGATGCCGTATTCCATAAGTTCTTCGGTAATATCAGCCATGCTTACATCCAGCAGTTCTGCGAGTTTACCCCGTGATATTTGAGACGCCCTGTATGCCTCAAAAGCCAGCCTTACAAAGCGCTCCGGCAGCTTGAGCCCATGGCAATACTCCGACTGGTAGTGATTATTTTTTATTTGAGTAAATTCAGGGGATTCAATTATATTTTTAGCATTGTTTATCAAGTTCAGGTTCTGCATTCGCCAAAGCACAGTTTCCGGAATAACTCTGTTTTTCCGGGCGATGTTTACCAGGTCCAAATAACTTATTTTTCCGCCTGAAGATGCCCTGGCAAGCTCGCTCTTGAAATAATTTTTTGGCAGCAGTAACGATGCAGCAAAACTATTGGCGAGTTTTTCAATGCTTTCCCCGTATACACCTTCCGCGGCAGAACAGACAGTTTTATATGTATTCCAGGTTACCAGATGGAATAGCTCATGAGCACAGCTAAATATCTGGCGTTCTAAAGGTTCCTTATTATTAAGAAATATCGCGTTACCAAAATCATCTTTGACAGAAGCAGCAGAACCATACCCAAGTTCTTCTTCTGGCAAACGCCACACCTGAACATCGAACCGCTCTTCAAGAAGTTCTATCAACCCGGACGCAGGCGCGTCACCCAAACCCAGCCTGGCATGAACCTCTTCTCCCAGCGTACCGGCCTCTTCCAGGCTGATACCAGGTTCAATATCCACCTGGTACAGATCTTTGTCTGCTGCCATCCCGGTAAGATTTCTAAGCATCGCATATTGACCTGCTTTCCTTAACAGCCTGGCCTCTACCTGTGCTCTTTCTTTTACGGGAGCCACTCTCCAGCAGACAACAGCTTCTTTCTTGATATTTTGACCGCCTAGCAGCAGGTCTTTCATACTGATACACAATATGTCGGCCAGTACAGCCAGTTCATGAGCTTTTACTTCCCGATTCCCTCTTTCGATATCAGAAATGGTTTGCCTGGATGCGAAACCTGCCATCGCGGCAAGTTGTTCCTGTTTGAGATTGAGTTTTTCTCTCGCGGCTTTTATGTTACTGCCGATTTTTACTGATAACGTTTCCATATCATACCTGCTATTAATGTTATTCTTGCTTATTTACCGCGATTATACCAGTTAACCAAAGTAATATGCAAGATTTTCTTGCATCAGTCAATATACCCTTTTCACGGCAGCCGTTAATTCTTGTTACATGATGCAACAATATCGGAAGTAAAACGGTTCAGCATAAAAGAACACCTGTTGACTTCAATTACAACCGGTGCCATAATTCTTCACCAGATGAAAACCCTTACCGGCGATGCAGCCCCCGCAGCCGGTGCTGCGATTGCAATACGCGACCTGAGCTTCAACTACGGCCGGCTGAAGGTTATTGACGGGCTTTCCCTGGAAGTTCCGCCGGGCACCAGCTTCGGGCTGCTCGGCCCCAACGGCTCCGGCAAGACGACTCTGATACGGCTGATGGTGGGGCTGCTCAAACCGGCCGGCGGCAGTGTTCACTGCCTGGGCCGGGCTCCATCCCCCGCCCACGCCCGCAGCATGGGCTATATGCCCCAGCTGCCGGCCCTATACCAGGAACTGAGCGTACAGCAGAATATCGAGTTCTTCGCCCGCATCTACGGCATGAAGGATAAAATGCAAAGGTCGCAACGGGTGGAAGAGGTCATCCGGCTGATCGACCTTTGGAGCCGGCGCAGGACCTCGATACTCAAGCTGAGCGGCGGCATGAAACAGCGGGTAAGCCTAGGGTGTGCCATCGTCCACCGGCCGCCCCTGCTGTTTTTGGACGAACCGACCGTCGGGCTCGACCCGGAACTCAGAGCCCACTTCTGGCGGCATTTCGAAGAGCTGACCAGCAGCGGCACCACCCTTATCATATCCAGCCACACCATGGACGATGCCGCCCACTGCAACCGGCTGGCTTTCCTGCGGCAGGGCAAAGTGATCGCGCAGGGCTCTCCCGCCGAACTGCTGGCAGCTGCCGGCAGCAGCTGCGCCAGCCTGGAAGAGGCGTTCCTGTATTTTATCCGCAAGGGGGAGGCACTCGAAAGTGACCGCTAGCACCTTCACCATCGCCGGCAGGATAATCCGCCAGCTGGTGCGCGACCGGCGTACCCTGGCACTGCTGGTGCTGGTACCGCTGGTTATCGCCAGCCTGGTAGGCGTAAGCATCCCGGAAAAAGCAATGCTGGATTACATCTTCCCGGCGATACTGGCGGTGCTGATTCTGTTTTTCGGCTTTCTGCTTACAGGAATCAGTTTCCTGAGAGAGCGCTCCCAGGGGACGCTGGAGCGGCTGCTGGCCTCGCCCGTTTCCAGGCTGGATATAGTCGGCGGCTACCTGCTGGGTTTTCTGCTGTTTGCCCTGCTCCAGACCCTTATCATCTTCTTTTACATGATCTACGTGCTGGATATAAGCTACCGCGGCCAGCTGTGGCAGATCCTGGTTTTCCAGGTGCTTATCGGCGCCGGGGCGGTGTGCCTGGGCACCTTCTTTTCCGTATTCGCCCGAAACGAGTTCCAGATGATGCAGTTTATTCCGCTGGTGATAGTGCCCCAGATATTCCTGTGCGGTTTGCTGTGGCCGGTAAGCCAGATGCCGGATTATCTGCAGTGGGCGGCAAAGTTCCTGCCGCTGACCTACGGTGTGGACGGCATCCGCGCACTGATGCTGGAAGGGCAGAACCTGGCAGACATCGGCCTGGAGGTCGGTGTGCTGGGGGCTTTCGCAGTGGTGCTGCTGGTGCTGGCCTCCCTGACCCTGAGGCGCAACAGCCCGGGTTAACCCGGAGCTATCTCCATCAATATCGGAGTATGGCTGCGGCCGGCTGTTCGCCAGGCATTTCTTCGGGTTTCAAGGCATAAACAACCCCTCCCCTGGCCAGCGTTTCAACCGTTGCCACATCCAACAAATCCTCTGCACCCGGGTCCGTTTTTTCGTAAAGGGAAATGGTGCGTTTTGGCTCATCGAAGCGGCCCCATACCTGTTTGCCGACAGTTACGAAAAGTGTTGCCACCCTCCCGTCGGCTGCGCCCAGAACAATATCTTCCAGCCAGTCGGTTGCCAGTCCCTTTGCGCGCGCCTCATGGTACCGGGCAAGCGCTTCTGTTTTTCTGCGTTCCAGGTAAGGCTGAACAAAAAGCCACGCTTTTTGCTGCAGTTCTTCGTCCTTTAATTCATCCGGGTTGCCTTCGATGCCCTCCTCCATAAGATACCGGTAGGTATTGGCTTTTCGATAAATCGGGTGAAGATAATCCACCCCGGCCAGCACAAGCGGCGCCCTGTCATCCTTGAAAACCTGCTGGAGGCCCTTGTTCACCTTCTGGAAATAGCGCAGGTATTTGTCTTTTTCATAATCTTTGCTGATGCCGTGTCCGTGGAAGATAGCGGCACCTCCTCCCTGCTCACTGCTGTGAAACTGCAGCTGTTTTTCCGGCTGGTCGTACTGCAGGGCTTCAGCCAGGCTGGAGGGAACGTCATCCGGAGTTATCCGGCGGACCGAATACCGGCTGCACTGAAGCAGCCTGAGATGGTTTTCGCTTACAGCCAGGACGTAAAAGGCTTCGTCTTCAGTAAAGAGCGGCAGCAGGGGTTTTATGTGAAATCCATCCGCAACAACCACCATTTCATCGAACTTGAGCGGGACAGTGTAGTATTCGAACACCTGTGAAGCTGAAAAAACGGCCAGCCCGTCTGCCTGGTGCTGCCAGAAATAGGCATCGTCGAGCAACTGCCGGGCAGGTTCGAGCAGTTTATCTGAATCCGGCGTGCGCAGGCCGTATTCTGTCAGGCGTGTTTCCGCTTCCCGGAGCAGGTTGCCCAACCTGATCGGGTCCTGCTCATAGTTCCCCTTTCGGCTGGTTGGCATGTAAATGGAAACTGCCGGGTCTGGGCTGGTGTGTGCCAGCACTTCCAGGTCTTTCCAGGATAAAACCTTCATTTATTTGCCTCCTCTGAACAAGGGCAAATATCTGCAGCATTTCAAGGTTCTGTTTACCGGTTAAAATATTTGCCCGTCACTCCAGCACTGATTCTAACATAACAAAGGGGGCGGTGTAAGCGTGTTTTATTAAGATTGCCTGCGGGAATAAACCCAACGGGGCATTATTACAAAACAGCCCTGTCCTCCAGGGTCACCCAGTGGTTGTACATGGCCACGGCAACAGCGTGCGCCCGGTCATTGGCGTTGAGTTTCCTCAAGATAGCGCTGACGTGATTTTTTATGGTCTGGTCGCTTATGTTGAGCCGGTGAGCTGCTTCCTTGTTTGTACAGCCATTGGCGATATAGCGCAGTATCTGGATTTCCCGGGATGTCAGGGGAGTAGCAATTTTCTGGGATCCCTCCTCCAATGATGCCATTTCCTGGAACTGCCTGATAACCCTCTCGGCGACGCCGGGTTTAGTCAGCAAGCTGGAATTTATCACGTATTCCCCCTGGTGAACCCGCCGGATTACCGAGAGCAGTTCAACCGCCCCGATGCGCTTGTCTACGTAAGCGCTGGCGCCCACTTTTATGGTTTCGAAAAGTTCGTCGTCGTTAAAACACGGGCTCATGACAATGACCCGGGTGCCTGGATAGTAGCGTATTATTTCCCTGGCAGTTTTCAAACCCCTGGCACCCGGGTGGTCGATATCCAGCAGCGCCACGTTGACGTAGTGCGAATCTACTATTGTTACCGGTTCGTGTTCGGGGGTGCATTCAAGCAGCTTGATGCCGGGCTGGCAGGCCAGTTTCTGAACTATCCCTGCCCTGAATATTTCCGAGCGGTCAACGACCACTACCGTAACATCGTTCATCATCCACCCGCATACACCAAACACTCCCTTATACCGCCATTGTAAGCCGGCCCTGCCTGCCGGGCAATCACCCAAATGGGCTAGCCGGCAGCCTTGAAAAATAGGATTTTAGGTCACTTTCCAGCATTCGAAAGGCTGCAAACCCCGGCTGCCAATAGTACTTCTACCCGTTTGGGCGGGTACCAATATCTGTTCCAAATTGAGGTATTTGGGTAATTACTCCGGGCGGTATAACACCTGATAATTAATAGCCTGAAAACGATAACCACCAGGACAATGGAGGTTGAAGATGGGTAACAATAAAAACGGTCTTAAGAAACCCGGCATCGGCCCCCCGTATATCAGCACCGAGGAAGTGGAAAGGGCTCTACACTTTCTAAACACCGCCGGCAGCCCGGAGGTAATTTCGGAAGCCATCGTCTTTCCCGGAAGGCGGGATATCGGCCAGATAATAGCCAAAAACATCCTTGATACCAGGAAGGAACTGGGGGAGTTCAAAAACGCGGAACAACTGCTCGGCATTCCCCACATAGGCCCGCAAAGGCTTGCCGAAATCATAAAGGCATTCGGCAGGGTAGAGCCAGTCGGCGAATACGGCTCAGAAGCTGACCGGGCTAATTTCCGGCGACTTATCCTGCAAAATCCCAATTATTTCGGCAACCTGACACCCAGCCCGTTCAAGCCGGTTAAACCCATGGCCAACAACACCACATACGAGCAGTTGCAGTGTATAGGCTTCAACCCCCAGTTCGAGCGGCTCGAAGCGGTGGTGGATATCAAGCAAGAAACCGGCTACGGCGGCGGCATCTGTTCCAGCGGTTCCAGAGAATACATACGCTTTTATCTTGACCTGAACAATGACGGCACGTGGTCCGATGCCGGGCTTGTTTCCTTTACCGCCTACAATATCCCGGGCGACAAACCTGTTCAGTACGGCGCAGTTCTGGATATCGATATCCCCGGGAAATGGTGCGGCGTTGAAAACCTGCCCGGGGTAAGGGGTATACTTTCCTGGAACTACCCGCCGCCGGCAAACACCCCCGGTTTCATACCGGTCTGGGGCAACGTACTGGAAGCCCGAATCCAGGCCGAACCGCTGAAATTCATCCCGATCGGGGAAATAATCAGCCAGGCCAAGATCCCCCAGGCAATGAAAAAAGCCATCGACTTCAACCAGGAAATCGCCCTGGTTGAACCGCAGGCACTCGGGGCGGCCGAACTGGCCGGCCTTTACAAAAACACCGCCGTCCCGGCCCACCGCTTCGGCTTTACCGCGGTGAAAAAAATACTGGCACGGCCGGATGCAACCCCGGAATCAATGCCGGCCGAATTTGCCAGCCTGAAAGCCGCCTTGCCGGATGTAAAAATCGAAGCCCTATGGAAGGCGTTGCTCAATACCGATGGCAACACTTCCTATGAAGAACTCAACTGCGTGGGCTTCGACAACCGTTCCAGCGTTCTGGCCGCGACACTGACCATAAAATTATCCGGGGGTTATTCCGGCAGCCTGTGCCAGAAAGGCAGCTATGAACACGTGGCTTTCTGGGAATGGGACCAGATTGAACAGACATGGCTCTACCTGGGCAATGCCGCCGTAAATGTTCACGATATAAAAAGCATTCCCAGGGAAGGTTTGAAATACGCCGTATTCCTGCCGGTCGATTTCAGCCAGCATGTCAAGCCCTGCCTGCAGGGAGCCAGCCTGGTAAAGATCAGGGCTATTCTTTCCTGGGAAACAGCTCCTCCGGATAACAATCCCAACTGGGTGCCCGCCTGGGGCAACCGCGAAGAGGCGCTTATTCATGTAAAGCCGGGGCCGGCGGCAGCCGAAACAATTCATACCCCTTATATTGAAACGGTAGCCAGCATGGGAGTGGATGATATCGCCCTTGCCACCGGACTGGCTGATGGAGTCTCAGCCGGCACCGCTTCTTTCGTGGCCGAGGACAGCCCCTTCGGCGGTGAAATCCGCATAACCGGGCGCATTCTGCATCCGCCGGATTCATTTACAGGTGGCGCCCATGAAATCCTTTACAAGGTGTCGGTACGCCGCGCCGGAGTTGGAGAAACCTGGCAGCCCTTGAGCAACAGCTTCAATCTGAAGCTGGCCACCCTGACCGGCGGCATGTATACCGGACCGTTCAACCACCTGCAGCAGGTGACGGACGGCATGTGGTACCCATACCTGGAGGATTACTCGGGGCCGGACAAGCGCTTCCTGCCCATTCCCCTGCTGGCAGTCTGGCAGACCGGCGGAGAAATGAAAGGCCTGTGGGAGATACGCATCGATGCCCACGACCCCAATACCGGCACAGACTGGCCCGGCAGCCAGGTGATACGGGTCTGTCTCGATCAGAAAGCCCCCAAAACTGCAATAACCATCACCGGCTTTGTGCGCCCCGGCAACCCGGTCCAGCCGGCCCAACCCTGCGGCAAGTTCCGGGTGGGCGATGTGATCCACGGTGAATACAGCGTCAGCGACGAGGACAGCCACTTCGGTTTACTGACACTGGGCGTACTGCCCGGTGGTTCCGGCTGGCCTTCACACGGCGCCACCCCCGATCCCGCCTCCAGGTCATACCCGGTGGTTGCGGGAGCAGGCGAAACCGCCAGCTGGACTCTGGATACTGCCGGCATGGCCCCCTGCGGTTACGTTATCCACCTGTGGGCCGAAGACCGAACCATAGTCAACGGTGGAACCATCGGCTGGGAAAGCGGCGGCAACGCAGGCTTTTGCCTCGAACTGCCACCGGTTTAGATAATTGCTCTGGCGGCGAGGCGGCGCCGCCGGGATGATTTCAATATACATAGGAGGGTTAGAGAATGGACGAACTGAGAAAAAAATACGAGGAAATGCTCCAGGCTGAGGCTCGAGCAGCCAAGGAGGACACCCTGAAAGAACTCTCGAGTTACCAGAAAGAACAGGGGAGGCGCGTTTCGGGAGCTGCCGAGGAGCCGCGTGCCATGGCCGGCCCCTACTCCTTCACGGCGGCAGAGCTTATCAACCAGGTCGAACAGGAAACTGTAATCGGCCGCAGTGTGATCAGCGCCATGGTGAATCTGAAGGCCAACCTGGCCGGCGGAGGTGAATGATGGCCGCCAATATGCCAGCCGTCAAGGACCTTGCCAAGGGTTATGTAAAACGTATGGAGAGATCGGTAATCGAACTGCGCAAACCGGTGATGGTAAACTGGAAAGATATATTTTACCGGCTACCCCGGTATTGCCACGTGCTTCTGATTGCTCCCCATCATGCGTCACCGGATTATACCGATTACTCCATCCAGGGCGCCGATGATTTCTTCGCCTTTGCCAACTCGATAGCTACCGTCAAGTATTTGAGGGATACCCAGGCGACCCGTGCCAATGTCGAAAAGGAACTCAAGGAATTCAACCCCAGGCTGGTAGTCCACTACGATCACGGCGGCACCAATGCAATTTACGGCGAGAGCGCTGCCAATACGCCCCAGGCGGTAATAGATACGGTCAATTCAGACAAGCTGAGTTTGAGAGTAGCCAGTACCGTATCCTGCCTTTCCGCTTCCGGCCTCGGCCCCAACGCAGTCGGCAAAGGCTGTACTAGTTATGCAGGCTACAATGACCTGCACTGGATAGTAACCACCACCCATATGGCCTTCTGGAACTGTGCCGACAAGGTGCACAAGAAACTGGTACTGGGTTACACTACCAAGAACGGTTTCGATTCGGCAATCGTAACCTACAACGCCAATATCGCCTACTACGCTTCCATAGGGGATACCTTCACCGCGGTTCACCTGCAGATGGACCGGGACCGCCTGACCCTGGTCGGCAGTCATACCGCGACAACCTGCCCCAAGAGGTTCGAGATAATATGGCCCCTGTACGAGCTGGTCCGGATGAAGAAGATACCGGACCTGGTATGGCCGCCAAAGCTTCTCGAACTCGACTGGGAATACGTTTAATAAGCGGCGAAACGGACCGGGGGCTCGTTACTCGAACAGTAACAGGCCCCCGGTTTTATTGGTGTATAATTAGTCGTTATGGACAGCGAACGCGAACTTGCCATTCAGGAGCTCAAGCGCATCATTGCAATGTATGCCGGTTTACCGGAACCTCCCCGGGCAATGGGCGGGCCATTCAACCTTACCCCGGAGGAGATGCTCCGGGAGGTCGAAAACGATACCGAAACCGGCCGTAAAATAGCACAGAGCTTTGCCGGGTTGAAAAAACAGTTCCCTCCGGGGGAGTAGCCGGCTGGACCCGGGCTGCCACCACCAAAAACTACCCGATTTAATAGGTGGAAAGCTACCCCAATGCATGTTGCCAGATGCGTTGTCTGCCCTGATAATAAGGGCATTCCGCAATACAAATTCAAACCATCCTCTACAGGCAACCGTATAAACCACTGAAGGAGGCTAGAGAACATGGCGAAATGCATATTATGCGGCATGGTATACCCGGATAAAACCGGCCACGACTACAATCAGTGCCTCGAAAGGTGCCACAAGAGATACGTAGAAACGCATTTGCGGGCAGTGGAGGCCAGCCGCGCCCTGGACCAGGCGACCGAACTGTTCCGCCAGCAAAGCCGCGCCCTGGTTTGAACGCGACCCGAGATGATTTCAGCTTATGCCTGAAAACCTATTGACAAGCATCACGGCCGGGAATATATTTGAACACGGAGAATAAACTCGGCAAATCGAATCGATATGCATCTGCGGGTTTTCGGTCGAAGCCCCGGTTACCCGGGCAGGCACCGGCTGCCTTACCCGGCTGCAATTTCTATAGCACTTTCCCTTCTGGTAATATTAACTTCTCTGAATCCTGGTACGATTCCAGTCCGCGCCTCAAGCGAGGTTTTTCTGGATTTTGTTGCCAGCGCCCAGGCGGCTGCATGGGCCAGCGGCGCCGGCGGCCTGCCGTTCCCCGGCAGTGACAGCGACTCCCGTGGCTTTGCCTGCTACAAAATCAATCCGGTCATGGAGGACGGCAGCAATCCATCCAGGGTACTCGAAACCCACCCGGAGTGGAACGCCGGCGGCTGGATAAGCGGCACTTACCCTTCAGCGACCGTTCCCGCCTACGCCGAACTGGATATCAGCTTCGGTTTCATCCAGGGGGCTGCCGGCAGTGACGGGGCCATCTTCGAAGTATTGTTCCAGGAAGGCCAGACCCGGCACACCGTATTGAGCCACACCGCAGCCTACGACAGTAAGCTGGATTCGTTTAATCTCAGCCTGGAGCAGTTTGCCGGAAAAACCGGCCGGTTTATTCTTTATGTCAACGCCGGCAAATCGAGCGGGCAGGACTGGGCGTGCTGGGTTGAAGCCAGGATAACCGTAACGCCGCCACCGCCACCGACAACCACACAGGCACCGCCGACCACTACTCAAATTCCCCCGACAACCACCGCTGCGCCGCCAGTCACTACGACAACCACTGTTCCGCCGACAACCCAGCCGCCGCAGACAACAACTGCCCTGCCGCCGACCACTACCAAACCCCAGCCGACCACAACCCAGGTGCCGCCCACCACCACACCTGTTGCAACCGGGCCGCTCCGGATAACCTCCGGGCCGCAGGCAAATGAAATAAAGCCGGATTCAGCCTTAATAACCTGGCAGACCAGCCACGCGGCAAGCAGTACGGTGAACTGGGGAACACTGTCCGGCAAACTCGAACATGAAACACAAGGGGGCGAATCCGTTGTCTCCCACAACATAAAACTGGAAAACTTGAGCCCGGCCACCAGCTATGCCTTCCAGGTGCAATCCACCGATAGTGATGGCAACAGCGTGAGCAGCAAGGTGTTCCGTTTTACCACTCCCAGCATCTCGGATAACGAAAAGCCCGATATGTCCCTGCAGCTGCCGGATTTGCTGGCGGGGCAGCCGCTGATCCGGGTGGAAGCCGGTGACAACCACCGGGTCGACCGGGTGGTATTCTACCTTGACGGAATCCCGGCCTTTACCGATTATTCATCCCCCTTTGAATGGCCCTGTGACACCTCGGAGATGGACGAGGGAAACCATTCTTTCGGCGCCAGGGCCTATGACTCCAGCGGCAACTACGCCGAAGAGGTGCAGAACGGCGACCTCCAGCACCGCTTCGAACAGCAGTTTTCGCCTATGAAAGTGAAGATACTCTCCCCCATGGAAGGTGACGGGCTCTGCCTGATCCTGCCGATGCACTATGAAATCACAAATGAATGCGGCTTCAAATGGAAATCGATGCGTACCCGCATCGACGGCGAAATTATCGGCGAATACACCTACACCAACCCGGTAAGCCTGCCGAAATCGAGCCGCATTTTTTATGATGAGCTCGAACTGGCATTCGGCGAACACGTGCTGGAATTCAGCGCCGAAGATGAATACGGCAACTGGGGTACAGACACCGTACGGTTCAACTGGCTGGAGCCGCCTTCACTTACAGCTGTACGTGAAGTTACTCGAATAGATAACTATTTCCAGATAACGCTCAGCATTGAAAACAGCGGCGAAGCCGAAGCCCGGCACGTTGCGATTGCCGATACTTCCGTGGGCTACCAGTATGCCGAAGGGGTGTATTCCACGGTTATGAACCCTGCCTATACGGGCCTGTTGACGGCCGGTACCGTGTCCAGCGACCCGGTCAACTGCTGGCAGAGCACCCTCGAATTCGACCTCGGTAATATCGCCCCGGGAGAGACGGTAAGCGTGCGCTACTACGTGATACCTGTAATGGTAGATCCGCCGGGCCTGCTGCTGTTCCCCTGCATCGGTTCCGAGCTTGTAGTCGACTACCAGTATTCGGCAGGCTTTTCCACGACAACCTACAGCGAGCGCCACCTTAACGGCTGGAGCGATTCCGACGAGCGAAGCGCCGCCCTGGAGGCTGCCGATTACCTGATGCTGAGCTGCCCTGCCAACCTGTTTTCCAGTTTTATTTTTTACCATGACGATGTAAACCATCTCCTGGCAACCGCAGCCCGGCTGGCCAAATACCGGGGGGCTGTTTTCGGTTATACCACGCCTGCCCGCGCCGCTACCGGCGGGTGGGGTATTAAGTCACTGATACGAAGCGGCAGTACCTGGGCACGCAGCCTGTGCCCGGGATGGGCGGAAGGTAACGGTTATTTGCTGATAATCGGCGAAATGTGGGTTATCCCGGCATTCGACATTCCCGATCTGCATCAGGTAGACAGGGCTGCGGTGGTGCACGATACGGACTACCCGTACGCGGATACATGGGGAGGGGATAATATACCCGAACTCAGAGTGGGCCGGATTATCGGGAGCAATCCGGCGGAAATGACCATCCCCCTGGAATCCAGCCTGGGAATTATTAATCATGATTATGAATTCGAACGTTACGGCGGCCAGGCGCTGCTGGTAAGCGGGCCCGAACTTGGCGAAGGTTTTGCCGGCATAGTCGGCAGCGCAGGCAACGTACTTGAGAGGCAGGGTATCGACACCGAATTCGTTCTGGGTGAGTATTTTTCGGAAGAAATCGAGCTTCTCCGGGAAGCCCTGGTGCTTCGCGGTGATTACACCTGTATCGAGCAATCCGGCCACCGCACCTGGGAAGGAGTGTTGTGTACCCGAACTCATCCACCCATGGAACTGGCGCAGCTGAGGGAATTGATAAGCATCGAGGAAGCTATAGATGTCCACCACGCCCATGGCTACCCGTTGGATTATACGATTTACGACACCTTGTGCCTGGCGGGTGATGCCCGCGGCAATCAGGTCAAGGCAGGCGCCCTGGATAAGGACATTATCATCTGGGTTGGCCACGGGGGGCCGGATGTCTGGGGCTGGGTAATCGAAGACAAGCTGGGCGGCTGCGGCAGTACAGATCTGTATATCGGGGGTGATGCCGACCCTTCCGTTGCCCCCATCGATTTCGGCAGCAGGCGCCCGGTTGTGCTGGCTGCCTCATGCCTGACCGGCGCCTACGCCAGGCTGCCGGGCAGAAGCATCGCCAGGGCTTTCCTGCGCCTGGGAGCCGGCGTATATATCGGCAATGTAGAAGTTCAGGGGCTGGGGGCCGTGGAAGAAGTTGCCGTAAAATTCTACCGGGATTACTGGATTGGAGACACCCTGTCTGCCGGTGATGCGCTCAAGAACTTGAAGGATGACCTGGCCAGGTACCGGTATGCTACCCGCAGCTGGGATATATATGAAATGAACCTTTACGGCGATCCCAAGTTCGGAGGCAGTTAGCAGTGCGTAGAGTTCTTGCGGTAGTCGCCGCCGTGGGATTGCTTGAATTGATATCTTTGATCCCCGCTTCAGCGGTTTCCGGGCTGGATGTCAGGTTTCAGGTGCCTGATTATACCGTCACCCGAACCGGCAGCTACGACTACGTCGAAATACCCGGCGGCGGCATCCTGCTGGAAGAGGAAGGCCGCCCCAGGGTGCCTTTCTACACTTACAGCCTGGACCTGGAACAGGGCTGGCGCGCCCAGGAAGTGACCCTGGTGGAAAAATCACAACCGGTAATCCGGCAGGGCCTCGTGCTGCCGCCGGTTGTGCTGCAGTGGACGCTTGCAGCACCGGTTGCTGCAATACCCGGCTTTTATCCCGATATCGAGTTCGAATGGAACTTGCTCAACCGGCCTGACGGCAGCCAGTCTGTCGATATCGTGGTTTACCCGGTAAGATACAACCCGGAGACCGCCGAACTGCAGTTCTGCGGTGAATATGCATTCCGGGTAGATTACGTAACAACGGCGGCGGAACTGTCCGGTTTGATCCTCGACAAACCGGTTTACGCGCCCGGCGAGATGGTAAACCTGCAGGTTGACCTCACCAGCAGCGGCACCGGGCAGGACCTGTACCTGGACGTATTTATCCGGCAATATGGCTCGGACCGGTTGATCGACAGCCTGCCGGTCAGGCTGCTTAAGGATGCAACGGGCCCAGCCAGTGCCAGCGCGGCATGGGAGAGTGCCGGCACTACCGAAGGCAGCTACTACGCCGAAGCAGTATTGAGCGATACTTCCGGCAATATTCTGGATACCGCCCGCGCCGGTTTCGCCCTGGACAGCAGCGGAGACCTGCTGCCAACCACCCAGCCGGCACCGACCACGCCGGCTGCCACCACAACTCCGGCGCCAGGCCCGCTGCCCACACCCCAGCCCAGCGGATTCCTTGACTGGGTCAAAAACAACCTGGCCTGGGTCGGCATTGGTGCCGGGGTGCTCCTGCTGCTTGTCGTTATCATGTCTGCCATAAAACGCCGTTCCGGCAAATAGCCCGGGGCATATCCGGGGTTTATATCTTAATCAAACTCCTCCAGCAGCTTGCCGAAATCGATGCCGGCAACCGTCCTGCCGGTATAGGAGCGCCGGATGGAGGCAACCGCCTGGCTTAGCTCGGGGGCGGAAATGCCGTTGGCAGTGGAGGACCAGGCTTCCACAAAGGCGCAGAGTTCATCGACTGCCTTGACCAGGCTGCCGTCCCGGGGGCGGTACTCATCGCTGTTGTAGGCGGCTTCGATTTCCTCGAACGTCTTCTTAACCGGTTTTCCTTCCAGGTGGACCACGTCGCTGAACTCGTCCTCGGCAAACAGCCGCATATCCGGGCGCCAGCCTTCATCAAGCAGGCGGTAAACTTTGGCCATCTCCTGTTTTTCATACTGCTTGATAAGTTCGGCCAGCGCCGGGCTGGATTTTTTCACCGGGGAAATGATATCGCGGGTGAGGACCTCAGGCAGGTCATGAAAAAGGCCGGTGTAGAAGTTGTTTATGCAGCGCGAGCGGCAGGCGCCTGCCTGCAGGGAAAACAGATAGGCAAGCACGGCCACCATCGCCATGTGCCCCAGCACCGAGGTCCTGGGGACCCGCGGAAGAGTGCTCCAGCGCAGTTGGAAGCGCAGTTCGCCGCACAGGTCCAGGAAATCGCTGTACCTTGGGTAGAGAATGATTTCCTTCATGCTTTCCAGGTCGTAGTATTTTTCGATGCCGGCCTGGATTTCACCGCGGATACTGGCTATCTCGTACCCTCCGGGGTTGGCGTTTTCGATAAATTTGAACTCCCACCGGGTGGCAGTGAAATGGGCGGCGCTCAGCAAACGCTTGCTCATGCAGTCATCGCTGGTATTGAAGTAGCTGCGAAATCTCTTGCAGAAACCGGCACCCAGGGGTTCGATGGCAGGCTCGAGTTCGTTGTAGGCCCAGTCGTTGAGAGCCTGGTATTTGCGGTTGTCCGCCTTTATACGGTGGAAGATCTGGGGCCTCAAATCGGTAAGCACCGTACGCTGGAGCAGTTCGAAAATGCCGCCTTCGATAATCTCTATCCAGTCAACGGAGGAACTTTTCTCCTCCAGCCGGGCTAGCAGGTAAGCGATTATCATTTTGTGTGCCTGCTTGTCCAGCTCGGTAAACTCGATGGGGCGCATCTTGTCGTTCCAACGCTGCATGCTGGCAGCCCGGAACAACTGGCTGACAAATTCTTTGCCGACTCTCATGCTCTGCCTCTATCTCCAATACTCTGCTGGTGACATTTTAGCACTTCCAGGGTAGCCCTGGTCAGGCTGCCGGCATTATTACGTCAGGAATAGCCGCCAAATTCCATCTGGGCTACACGTTTGCTTTCAGTCTGGTGTTGTTTCCGGCTGGGTTACGGCTGGACACTGAAGGGCAGGCTAACAGCTTCTTCGCCATCAATGTATAAGACCAGCTTGTAATCCCCTTCCGGCCAGCCGCTTGTGGGCCGGTTCATAGAGAACTGCAGGTAACGGTTCCCATCGGTGGTAATAGCGAAACTGTCTATTTCATAGTTATCGGCAGTAACGTAAATCCAAACAGAGTTGATTTCCGTATCACTGGGGGCGTTAGACAGTCTGGCAGAACAAAAAATCTCCTCCGTACCGGGTTTAAAAACGTTGGTGGGATCTACCGGTTTGTTCTGATTATCGACGCCCAGCGCCATAGTAGCCTCGCTCAGCTCAGCTGTAGTAAAGGAAACTTCCCCTTCGCACCCTGTGGAAAAGATCAGAGTTGCCGGCAACAAAACCATCGCCAGGATAAAGGAAAGACAGCGCATTCAAAAACTCCTTATGCTCAAATAATCCTGATATAATCTCCTATTGTATGCCTGAATGTCAACAAAATGAGTTTATTACGGTCGGTACCGGTATTCACTTAATACCCTGACCGGCGTACAATAGATCGAGGTAAAAAGCCGTTGAAACCCAACAAACTCCTGGTGGTGGTGCCCCATTCCGGAATCATGATTCCGGCCGAGATTCCGGTCAGTTCGCTTTCGGATGAATTCCCGCTGCTGATGAAAAACGTGGACTGGTATACCCACTGGCTGTATGATTTTGAGGATATACTGGACAGTGGGCCTGTCACCTTTCCCTATTCCAGCCTGGTGCTGGAAGCCAACCGCAACCCGGCTGAAATTGACAGCGCCGTTCCCCTGCTGGACACTACGGGCCGGCAAGTTTACAGAGCCGGGCACGAACCCGATGAAAAATTACGCCGCAGACTGGCGCATAAATACCTGGACGTATTCCACCGCGCCATCAGCCGGGTTATCCGCCGGGGCAGTGCGTTCATGCTGGACGGCCACTCGACGTTGACTGCCCGGGGAGTAGGCGCCAACCAGATAGAACTCATGAACTACCAGGTATTGCAGCCGGATGGAGCGGTGCAGCGCTTCTGTCCCGACAGCTTTATCCAAGCCTATGCCGAAGAGCTTGCCATCCGGCTGGAGGGCATCAGGATTACTGTAAACGAATCCGGCTACCACCACGTTTACGGGCATATATGCGGCCGGCATTCGGTAGATGCACCCCGCCGGGTCGGAGACAGGGTGCCGGCCATACTGCAGGAAACCAACCAGGCTCTTTACATGCGAAGCGATGGAACTCCGGACCTGGCGGCGCTGGAGGTGCTGCGGCGAGCCTTCGCCGGAGCGCTCTCTGCCATGCTGGACAGGATGAGGCCGGATTTGAGGAGATAACAATGATAAACCTTAGAAGCGGCCGGCAGAGCTATGACTTTGACTGCGGCGCCACCGCCCTGCAGGTTGTCATGGAATATTTCGGCGTGGAGGTCAGGGGCGACCGGCTGCGCCGGGCGCTCAAGACCGATCAGAACGGCACCCACTTCGACAACATGATTGCCTATGCCCGCAAAAAAGGCTTCGAGGTCTTTGCGGCTGAAGGTACCAGCCTTGAGCAGGTGAAGCAGTTTATCGATGCCGGCTACCCGGTAATTGTGCTTGTCCAGGCATGGGCGGAAAGATATATGACCCTGCTGGAATGGAAAGAGGATCTCGAAGACGGCCATTATGTTGTAATAATCGGCTACCAGGGAGACATCATAATCTTCGAAGACCCGGCGTCCCCGCGCCACACCTGGCTGACAACCGAGGAATTCCTGGCCCGGTGGCATGACGCGGACCCCAAAACCGGCCGGAGAATCCAGAATTTCGCCATGGTCCTTCTGGGCAAGCCACCGGTAGCCAGAGCGCCGCATCACATGGATTAGGGTTAACCTTGGCTGGCGTGAAACTGGGTCTGGTAGAGCCCGGCATACAGCCCGCCTGAGCCAAGGAGGCTGGCATGCGTGCCGCGTTCCACAATCCGGCCGCGGTCCATGACCAGTATAAGATCCGCTGAAAGTACCGTACTCAGACGGTGAGCGATAACAATGCTGGTCCGGTCCCTCATTACGCGGCCGAGTGCTTCCTGTACAAGCGCTTCCGACTGGCTGTCCAGGGAACTGGTGGCTTCATCCAGCACCAGGATGCGGGGGTCTTTTAAGATGACCCGGGCCAGGGCTATCCGCTGTTTCTCGCCGCCGCTTAACCGGTAACCCCTTTCACCCACAACCGTTTCATAACCATCCGGCATTTCCATTATAAAGTCGTGTATGTTGGCAGCGCGTGCGGCGGCTTCGACTTCCTTGCGGCCGGCATCCGGTTTGGCATACAGCAGGTTTACACCGACGGTGTCGTGAAACAGAAACGTCTCCTGGGTGACCATGCCGATCTGCCGGGCCAGGCAGTCGAGCTTGATGTCTCTCAGGTCAATACCGTCCAGCAGTATGCGCCCTCCGGTGGGGTCGTAAAGGCGGGGTATCAGATAGGTGAGAGTAGTTTTTCCGGCGCCGCTGGGCCCTACCAAAGCCACCAGGCTGCCGGGTTCCGCCCGGAAAGATACGTGTTCCAGCGCCTGTTCCCTTGCCTGCGTAAGTGGTTCGGCCCTGTCATGCTCGCTGCCCGGTTCGTAGACGGGAGGTTTAAGAGACGGCTCCCCTGAAAGCACCGTATTTACATCCTGCATCTGGCCGAAGCGGTGCACATCCTTGAGCAGGCCGCTGTCGTCCCTTGTATAAGCAAAACTGACATCCTGAAACTCGAGAACCCCTTCTGAGCGGATCAGTGCGATAGCCCCCGGAGCCTCATCTATGCCCGGCGGCAGATCGAGCACCTCGAAAACGCGTTCGAAACTGACCATGGAGGTAGCGAAATGCACCGGAGCATTGGTGAGGGTCTGCAGGGAACCATACAGCTTACCAAGGTAAGCGCCCAGCGCTACGATGGTACCGATGGTCAGTGCCTGCTGGATTACGAGATAACCTCCGAAGCCGTATACAAGAGCAACGCCCACTGCACTCAGTAAACCGATGCTGGCAAAAAACAATGAACCCGTAACAGAGCGGCGGATTCCGGCTTCGCTCACCAGCCGGGCACGCTGCTGAAAACGGCGGTCTTCTTCATCGGCGCGGCCGAACAGTTTAACCAGAAGGGCGCCGCTGATGTTGAGCAGCTCGCTGATCATGGCATTCATTTTGGCAGTCAGGTCAAGCTGCAGCCGGGTTATGTCCCGAAGCCGGTTGCCCAGGTTGCGGGCAACTGCCAAAAACAGCGGAAAAACCAGGATGCTTATCAGGGTCAACCGCCATTCCAGGGCAAGCATCACACTCAGCAGGATAACTGCCTGGATAAAATTGGTGAATATCTCGATAAAGGTATTGGAAATGGCATTCTGAGCGCCGGTTACATCGTTGTTGAGCCGGCTCATCAACTCACCGGTCCTGGTGCGGGTAAAAAAACTGAGCGGCATGCGCTGCAGGTGGGCAAACAAAGCCGAACGCAGGTCATAAACGACCCCTTCACCTACCCGGGCGCTGGCCCGCTTGTGCAGGACGCTGAGCCCGCTGGAAAGCAGGGGCACCGCTACCAGGGCTGCCGCCAGCCAGACCAGCCGGGTTAAATCCCCGGAGGGAATGGTACGGTCGATAAGATCTCTAAGGATCAAGGGTGTCAGTAATGCCAGTCCCGAAGAAGCCAGGGTGATAACCAGCATAGCCAGAAGCCATCCCTTGTAGGGCCTGGCATAACCAAAAACGCGTTTTACGAGTTCAAGGCTGACCGGCGGGCCTTTTTCTACGGCGTGGGGAGAGTAGGCGCTTTTACCTTGCCTCATCGCAATCTATGGGCGCTCCTTCGACAGCAGTAACAACATTATACTACCGTTTGGCCAGGCAGGTTGCGAGCACGCGCGGTCAAGCATAAAACCAACTCAGGCAGAGTTGAATCTAGCGGGAACGCAGGGAACCTCTTCCAAACCGGTTGCCGGACCGGTTATTCGATGGAGCGGGCCTGTGTGAAAGCGGCATGGCTTCCACAAGATTAATAGTCCGGTTTCTTATTTTCTTGCCGTCCAATCCGGCAATAGCGCTTATGCCTTCGTCCTTGGAAGCCATTTCGACAAAACCGTAGGCCCGGTTTTGCCCGCTGCCGATATCCTTATCGTTCAAGACTCTCGCTGTTACCACTTCCCCGTAGGGGCTGAATTCTTCTATCAGATCCTCCCGGGTGATTTCCAGCGAAAGATTGCCCACGTAGATGTTCATACTGTCCCGTTACATTGCTGATGTTCCGCCAGTATTCGAGACGAGAGCCTATCGAGCAGCTTTCCCGGGTGCCTGATAAACCAGGCAGGCACTTAATACCTTCTGGGTTTGCCGCCGCCAGGACGGCCGCCGCTGCTGCTGCCGTAACCGCGATTGCCATAAGCCCCACCCCTGCGGTTGCCGGCGGAACCGCCACTGCGGCTCTCGGATGACGGCCTGGACTCGTTGACAATGATCACACGATCTTTGAGTGATTTACCGTTGAGAGCTGCAATAGCAGCTTCAGCTTCGGTCCTGGCAGGCATTTCTACAAAGGCAAAACCTCTGGGCCTGCCGGTGGCTCTATCGGTGACGATAGAAGCGGTTTCCACTTTTCCAAAAGCACCGAATTCCCCCGCGAGTTCTTCTTCGGTGATGTCAAATGACAGGTTGCCAACATAGATTTTCATAATGGCTGCTCCTTTTATCCCGGATGTGTCGATACCGGTTGCTGGAAAACGTAAGGGGTAAAGATGAGGCGTATACAGGCCGGATCAGTCCGGCCTGTATACGCTTAAAATCACGCCAGTTTATCTGGACTGGGTTTTGCGAAAGCAATCGCTGCAGTAAACGGGCTTGTCGCCACGGGGCTGGAACGGTACTTCGGTAGATTTACCGCAGGCACCGCAAGTCGCCGGGAACATCTGGCGCCTGGCACCGAAGGAACCGGAGCCGGAACGTTCCGACTTTCTGGCCGAACGGCAGGGCATGCAGCGTTTGGGTTCGTTGGTGTAACCCTTGGACTGAAAGAACTCCTGGTCCTCAGCACTGAAAGTGAAAGTTGCGCCACAATCGGCACACTGGATGGACTTATCCTGAAAACTCATTGGATGACCTCCTCTCTTATTATTTAGTTAGAGTTTTTGGTCATCCAATACTTGAGAAAACACTGTTTATGCAGCTTCCGGGAAGCTTGTTATAACCTAAACTTGAACTTGATTCAATATAGCACAACGCCGGCAATATTTCAAAGTATATCCGGAACATCAGGCCGGCCTGGCTACACCCGGCCGGGTACGGGTAAAGTGGGTAAAACCTACCAGGCAGGGCAGCAGGATGGAATAGGCCAAAAGCAGCGGCGGTACTCCGGACCACCAGCACAGCAGGGGAACTGAAATAAACAGTACGGCGCTGGTTTTGATAACGCTTCTGGTTTTTAACAGGACGGCGACAGCTATTACGCCGGCTATGAAAAAAGGCAGGGTTATCAATACGCTGAAAGTCCCCATGGTTACACTCATCCCCCTTCCACCCTTGAAATGCAGGAAAACCGGCCAGTTGTGCCCGGCTACGGCAGCCACACCCGCCAGGAGTATTACTACCTGGCTGGCCCCGGCAGCCATGGCACCCAGTATTACCAGGGCGCCTTTCAGGGCATCCAGTAAACCTACCGCCAGACCGGTGGCCGGGCCCAGCTGCCGGAAGGCATTCTGCGCGCCTACATTGCCGTCGCCGGCATGGCGAATATCCTTGACACCCTGGATCCGTCCGGCGATATAAGCGGTCGGTACCGCTCCCAGCAGGTAGCCAGCCAGTATGATCAGCCCTGACATTCCAACCTCCCGGCTGCTTCCACTTTAACATTCTCCGGCGCGCATCTCGACCGACCGGGCAGGCTGTTCAAGCAGCAGGCCGGCCGGCAGCACCTCGGGAATGATAGCCTTGAGGGCAGAGGGCAGGGTCCTGACCGAAACCGGGGTCCGGGTGTAAAGATCGCCGTCGAGGTGAACCGGCATAGGCCATATCGATTCGATCGATATTTGCGAACACTGGTAGTATTCGACCTTGGCATCCTGAAGGTGCCGGTGCGACAGCACTTCCAGCGCCTGGCTTACAAAGGTAAAGAAGCCCTGGCCTTTGAAAACACACAGGTCCAGTTTACCGTCGTTGACATAGGCCCTGGCGCCTATAGCCATAAAACCACCGTAGAGCTGGATATTGCTGATCACGATAAGAGGGGAATTCAGCGTCACAACATCGCCATCCAGGCTTAGCGTCACGCCGGTGTCGGTATAACGCATACCCGAGCCGATGGCCTTGAATACGAACGCCCATGAACCCAGGGCTTTCTTTTCCCGGAGAGTTACGCTTTCGATAACCGCGGCATCGATGCCGATCCCGGCCCACATCAGGAAATACCTGCCGGCAACTTCACCCACGTCTACGGCAACAACACGCCCTTCCACCAGCACCCTGGCGGCGCTGAGTAAAATGTTTCGGTAATAGTTGCCCGGCAGCGGATGGTCCAGCCTGTCCTGAAGGCCGGCAATCAACTTGGCTACCGGAGTACCCGGATGCATGGGCTTCAACGCGGGAATTCCCATCTGGAGAGCCCAGGAGTTGGAAGTGCCCACCGGCAGCACCCCCAGAGCCGCGCCGGTATTTACCAGGCCATTGGCTACTTCGTTCACGGTGCCGTCGCCGCCGGCGGCAATGACCACGGCGGCTCCCCTTTCGACAGCCTGACGGGCCAGCTGCGTGGCTTCGCCTTTACCCGAAGTTTCCCTCAGAACCACCTGCCATCCCCGGTGGTTCAATAAAGCCGCCACTTCTCTGAGCTCGTGCCTGACCACAACCTGGCCGCTGGCCGGGTTGTATATTATTTCGGCCTGAACGGGTACTTTGACGCTGCTCAGAGGGCCTTCCTTTCCCCGCATGCATTGCTTCTGATCGAGAGCTTTGCCGGGCAATCAGGGTTGATGGTCATTATAACTTCACATGCTGCCCGGTACAATTACAAATCTATTACAAATAACGGTTATGCCTGAAAAACGGTTGACAAGGGATATTTTTGCATATATTATCAAGCATCGTATACGAGGCTGAACAAAAAAAGTATACCGGCAGGTGGATAACCGTTCCATGATATACCGAATGCTTACAGGCCTTTTCCTGGTGCTGCTTCTGGTTGTTTTACCGGTGGCTGCCGCCTGTTCAGGATCCAAGCCGACCACCACCACGCAGGCGACTACCACCCAGCCACCGCTCACTACTACATCGCCAACTACAACTGCCACAACCACGCCTCCGGCAACCACAACCACGACACCCCCGGTAACTACGACCCCTACCACCACGCCACCGACTACCACCCAGCCGCCGCTTACCAGCACCCCTCCACTGACGACGACTACTGCCCCACCGGTGACTACGACACAGCCGCCGACTACTCCACCGGTTACCACCCCTCAGCCTACATTCACCCTCATACCTCACGAGCCGGGAGAGCCGCCCCTGATACCCCACCCGGCGGAAGGCTATCTGGATTGTTCTTCATGCCATCTCGACTCTCGAAACCCGGGCAGCAGCATAAAAATTGCCTCCGACCACCAGTGTGAGGATTGCCATGCGATCGGCTACAGTTTCGACCATGCCATGCCCATGAACGATGCCTGTACCTCCACTTTCTGCCATGAGTATCCTTAACGGGTGAATGATATGAAAACACGCATGTCCGTTGCCATTTTAATCTTATTGCTGCTGGTGCTCCAGGGCTGTTCCTCTGCTGCTGAAGATGGTTTGCCCCTGGACTGGCTGAACCAGGATTCCGTATCGGCCGGCAGCCAGGCGGTCGCCAATGCAGTTGCGGCCGATGAATACGTTTACGTAACCGGATACGTCTCGGAACCGCAGCAGGACCCGGAAACTGCCGGGGCTAAAAATATTTTCCTGCAAAAATACGACCCGGCGGGAAACCGGATCTGGCTGCAGGAAACCGGCACGCCCGGTGACGATTATGCCAAGGGGATTTCCCTTTATGCGGGCGGCGTATTCGTTGCCGGTTACACTACCGGCGCCCTGCCCGGCCAGGCCAGCCTCGGTGGAACCGATGCGAACCTGATAAAATTCGACAGCCAGGGCAACGTAACCTGGGCAAGACAGTACGGCAGCGGGGAAAATGACTATGTGTATTCGGTGGCAGCCGGCTCCAGCGGCGTATATTCCGGCGGCTTTACCTATGGTTCTCTCCCCGGTCACACCAGCCGCGGTGGGCCGGATGCGTTCATCGCCAGGCATGACCCGGCAGGCAACCTGTTATGGACCCGGCAGTTCGGCACCTCTGCCAGCGACTACGTTTACAGCGTGTCCGCCGGCCCGGCCGGGATATACGCTGCCGGTACCTCGTACGGTGTTCTGCCCGGCCAGGCTGGCAGCGGCAATGCGGACGGATTCATCATCAGGTACGACAGCGAAGGCAACCAGGTGTGGACCCGGCAGTTCGGCACGGCTGCTGATGATTATGTCAACTCGATAACGGTCGCCGGTGACGGCATATACGCTGCCGGCATTACTTTCGGCAGCCTCGAAGGTTATTCGAACCAGGGCCGGGCGGATGCTTTCCTGGTCAAATTCGATACCACCGGCAACCGGTTGTGGGAACACCAGTTCGGCACTGCCGGCAGTGAGTTTGCCTGGTCGGTTGCCTGCTGGGAAGAAGATATTTTCGTTACCGGCTATACCGCCGGTGAGTTTGCCGGAACCTCCAGCGCCAATGGCTACGATGTCTACGTCGCCGGTTTCGACGCCGGCGGCAATTACATGGGAACCCGCCAGGCAGGCTCCGCTTCGGACGACTACGCCAAGGGGATAACAGCCGGACCATCCGGTGTTTTCATCGCCGGAAGCACCCTGGGGGTTTTCCCCGGACAGGATGGTTCACCAGGATACAATGCCTTTACCGGCAAGCTGACGCCGTAATACCGTAAAACGTCGGCAGGCTAATTGTTCAGCGCTCCCTGCGAGATCCAGTCCCGCACCAGTTTTATCTGGGGCTCGGACAAGACGGATGAACCGAACGGCATCCGGGCACCACTGCCGTTGACCTGGAGCTGGGTGCCATTCAGCTTGTGCAGCAGATAGCTCTGTTCCGGGTTTCCCGGTGCAACCCGCACCAGCGGGCTCTGGGTGCTGGCAATATTAACCAGATTCGCATATGCCTCGCCCGGTTCCAGGCTCAGGCCCGCATCACCGACACCTTGATGGCAGGCAACGCACCGGCTGTTGAAAAGAGGCTGGATATCGGCACTGAAGCTTACCTGCGAACCCGTGGTCGTGGCCGGAGTTGTCGTTGTCTGGCCCGGCGAACCGCAGGCTGCCGGTGCAGTTACTGCCGCCATAATCAGCCCGAGTACAACTGTATACCTGAACAGGTTGCATTTAATCATTTATCCCCCCTGGTAATAATCCGGACGGCATTGTTTATCTTGCCGGTTCCTTGACGGCGTTCATCCCGGCGATGTATCCCCAGGTTATAGCCGGGCCCAGTGTGGCGCCGCCGCCGAAATAGTAACGGGTCGGCGAAGCTATACAGTTGCCCGCACCGTATAAACCTGGAATAGGCCTGTCCCGGGTATCCAGAACCTGCGCCAGGCTGTTGGTTGCCGGGCCGCCGCAGGTATCCAGTGTCCCGGCTGCAATCAGAATGCAGTAGTACGGGCCCTGCGAATCGAAGGGGTACATGGTAATATTCGGTTTGTCGTTGAGCGGCCACCCGGCATCCTGGGACGGTACCGAAAAAACATACTGGTGCCATTCCACATCGTAGGGAAATTCTCCCCGCCGGAAATCGAGATCCGTACCGTTTTCGGCAAAACCATTGAACCTGGCGACCGAAGCCTTCAGCCCGGCTTCGAAGTCCTCCCCCAGCCGCCAGTTGCCGAGCCTGCCGCCGAGCTGGTCCACCCGCTGGCGGACGGCGGAACCCAGTTCATCCAGGGTCTGACCGGAAAGCATATAGTCCGCGGCTGAACCGGGGGCAGGCATAGGGTATCCTCCCGGGGCTCCGGCATAAAGGTCAAGGCTGCGCTGGTCGAAAACCATCATGAGTATCTGGTTGGTAAATTCCTGCTCGACCGGGTCCCAGTAGAAATGCACCTTGGTGCGGTCGTTGTAGGAGCGTTTTTCGTTGACGATCCTGACCCCGTGTTTGTTTACCAGGATCATGCTGTCCCCGGCGGGCTGCCAGATATCGTTGGGTGTCGAAGGCGAATCCAGCGCGGGTTCCAAAGGTATCTCGGCATGCCAGGCGGTATTCATGTTTGCCAGGCGGGCGCCGATTGCCTGTGCCAGGTAAACAAAATCGCCTTCATTGGTGATTACGGCACAGCCACCGTATAGCGGCCCCGGCTGAAAATGCAGCACCAGGCTGGGGTCGTGTGTAAAACCGCCGCTGCCGAATATCACCGCTTTTCTTGCCCGAACGGCGGTGGTGCCTGCTCCCGTATCCGCCAGCACGCCGGTGACTTCCCTGTCCGAGTTCAATACAAGTTCCACTACCCTGTGCCCGGTCAGGATTTCGACACCGTGAGAATCCAGCCACGCCCGGGTTTGTGCAATCAGGTTGAAGCCGAAACCTGTCCCGCCGCTGTCGTTGGTAGGTGCCAGTCCACGGCCCCGGAGCACTTTGTTTTCTTCGGCGTGGTCGACGTAATCCGGCAGCAGCCCGGCCTGGACAAACTGGCAGGCGCCGATATCCATCAGGTAATCGAAGGCCCGGGAAGCATTGTCCCAGTATGCCGCCAGCAGGCTGTATTCATACTCGGGTAAACCGAACCTGGAATTGTCGATGTAGTCATATAACTGCGGATAAGCGCTGCGGGCCATCAACCGCAGGCAGTCCTGCCGGTAATCGGTGATTCCCTGGCCGCTCAGTGCAAAATTGTTGGGCACCCAGGAAACACCGCCCGATTTAATGGTGGTGCCGCCGGTCACCGGGGCTTTTTCCAGCATTATTACCGAAGCCCCTTGGTCCCAGGCGGTAATCGCGGCCGCAGAAGCCGCCGCACCGCTGCCTACCACTACAACATCGGCTGTCATTTGCCATTCGGGTTCCTGGCCGGACCGGCCGCAACTGCCCAGAAGACCGGCAAGAGAGCCGGCGGCCGCCATCGCCATAGAGCCCGCGGCGGCGGTTTTAAGAAACTTGCGCCTGGTGAAAATAACAGGGATTTCTCGATTGTCCATCGTCATCTCCTTTCTGCCTTCGGATGATTTGCGAGGGTTGGTGTTGGGATTAAACTCGAGGGCACCATTAAACCTTAGTCCAGCCGGGCAGTCAATAGGTTTGCGGTAAAAATATATTAAATCCTTATAACACTTGTTCTCGCCCGCCCTGATAACCTTTCAGGTTATTTAGCGTTATACTTAATATACGACTCCGATTGTGAGAGCCGTCGGGAGGTGTTACCTGTGAAAACTAAATGGATTAAAATATTTTCCCTTTCTCTGGCGGTAATCATCGTGGCGGCACTGGCGCCCGCCTGCCAGCGTGAAACCGTAGAAGCCGCCGACAATTATCTGGCCATCGTGCCTGAAGTGCTACAGGCAGGCCGTACCGAAGCGCTTTCCATCTCCCTTCTAAAAGGAGACCAGCCGGTTAAAGATGATGTAGAGGTAAGCCTGTTCAAGGACGGCAAGCAGGTTACCAGCACCACCCAGACGGTTAACGGTACCGGCAACGTCATTTTCGATGTCCCGGCAACCATAGAGGAAGGCGATTACGAAATCCGCATAAAAGGCAGCGGTTTTTCGGATAAAACCCCGGTCAGCCTGGTGCAGAGCTATATGGTACTTGTCGAAACCGATAAACCCATCTACAAACCGGGCCAGACCATCCTCATGCGGGTACTAACCCTTGATGGAGACCTGAAACCCGTCAGCGAAGAAGTAACCGTAGAAGTTCTCGATGCCAAGGGTATCAAGGTATTCAGGGAAAATGTAACTACCGATGAGTACGGCATGGCGGAAGTCCGGCTGCCCCTTTCCACCGAGCCCAACCTGGGTACCTGGAAAATAAACGCCGTCTCCCGGAAAGCCCGCAGCCAGCTCGATGTCAAGGTGGAAGAGTATGTCCTCCCCAAGTACGAGGTATCGGTCGAACTGCCGAAGGAATGGTTCCTGGCCAGCGAACCGGTTGCCGGCACTGTCGGAGCCGAATACAGCTTCGGGAAACCGGTCAGCGGCGAGCTTCATATCGAAGCCATGAGATATGTCGGCGAGTGGGAAACATACGCAACCATTACCAGAACAATCGAAGGCGAGGTTCAGTTCGAGATTCCTGCGGCAGGCTATGTGGCCGGCACGCCGGCTTCCGGCGGCCAGGGCAACATCCAGCTCAATATAACCGTTGAAGAAAAGTCCACCGGCTACGTGGAAAAGACTTCCCGGCTGCTTACCGTGGCCCAGACCCCGGTGAATCTGCAGTTAATCCCGGAAAGCCAGGTATTCAAACCCGGCCTGCCCTTCGAAATCCTTATTGTCAGCCAGACCCCGGACAACAAGCCGGCAGACACCGAGGTAGATATAACCCTGAACTACTCCAACTCCAAATTCGAATCCTTCCAGACCGTTAAAGAAACCCTTGAAACAAGCAACGGCATGGCCATACTTACCGTTACTCCGCCCGAGGATGCCATCGCCCTTTCCATCGAAGCGTTCGAGTTGACCCCTTCATCGATCACTGCGCCGGCAACGGCATCCAGGATACTGCAGGCGTCTTACTCCCCTTCCGGCAGCTTCATACACCTGGCCCAGGCCAGCGATGGCACGCCTGAAGTGGGTCAGAAAATAAACTTCGACATCTACGCCACATCCGAAGCCACGACTTTTTACTACGAAGTCATCGCCCGCGGCAAGGTTCTGTTTTCGGATTTTACCCGCGATGACCGCATTACTTTTACCGCCACTCCTTTGATGGCACCTTCTGCCAAACTGCTGGTCTACCAGATCCTGCCCAACAGCGAAGTCGCCGCCGATTACCTGCCCTTCAACGTGGAAGCAGCTTACGCTCAAACGGTTGAGGTGGAATTCGATACCGACCAGGCCGGTCCGGGGGATGAGGTAGAACTGAGCATCGATACCGGCAGCCAGGCCAGGGTCGGCGTGGTGGCAGTCGATAAATCGGTTTTCATACTGGCTGAAAACCGCATGAACCTGGAGCAGGTCTTTGCCGAACTCGAAAAACTGTACATGGACCCCCAGGCTGAAATACATGAGGTTTCTTTCTACCCGACCGCGACTGCCGTGGGAACCGCCGATGTGTTCAAAAACGCGGGAGTTGCGGTGATGACCAACAACAAGGTGCCTGACAGTCAACAGTATGAATCCCAGGGTTCAGGTTCTTTCCTGGATAAGATTTTCCAGTTCTTCTGGGGCAGAGACAACTTTGCCGAGATGGACGGTGGCGTCATGCCGCCGGCTGCCCAGCCCGCGGCGACCAAGACCGGCGCTGACCTTGCCAAGGTCGAAAGGGTGCGGCAGTTCTTCCCCGAAACCTGGCTGTGGTTCGATACGGTGACGGACGGGAACGGTGCAGCCAGCCAGACGCTAACGGTTCCCGATTCCATCACGACCTGGATGCTGAGAGCGGTAGCGGTTTCCAAAGAAAACGGCCTGGGCGTCGGCGAAACCAGCCTGGTAGCCTTTCAACCGTTTTTCCTGACTGCCGACCTGCCGTATTCAGCCATACGCGGCGAGGAATTTCCGGTACGCATAGCCGTTTACAATTACCTGGATACCCCCCAGGAAGTGGTGTTAACGCTGGAGGAAGCCGGCTGGTTCGACCTGCTGGATGAATCCACCAAAACCATCAGTATCGATGCCAACGATATCGGTTCCGCCTCCTTCCTGATCAGACCCGGCGACATCGGCACCCGCAAGATAGAGGTGTCGGCCCGCTCGACCCAGGCGGCCGATGCTCTCATCAAGACGATTATTATCGAACCCGAAGGAGTCGGCCGCGAACTGGTCGACAACCTGTCGCTGTCGGCCGGCTTGAGCCGTATTATCGACACTTCCATTCCGGAACTGGTGGTTGACGGTTCCGGCCGGGCCTACATAGCCCTTACCTCAAGTTTTCTAACCCAGACCATCGACGGCCTGGAAGGGCTTCTGCAGATGCCGTTCGGCTGCGGCGAACAGAACATGATAGCTTTCGCTCCTGACGTATATATCACCCAGTACCTGCTCGATACCGGCCAGATCAAGCCGGAAATAATGGCCAAAGCCGAGAAAATGATGATTACCGGCTATCAGCGCCAGTTAACCTACCGGCGCACTGACGGCTCTTTCTCGGCATTCGGCATGCAGGACGAGGAAGGCAGCCTCTGGCTGACCGCTTTCGTGCTTAAAAGCTTCTCCCAGGCAAAGGAGCTTATGTACATAGATGAAGGTGTTCTAAACGAGGCAACCGCCTGGATAACCGCCCATCAGAACAATGACGGCTCGTTCGACCAGGTAGGATTTGTCCATCACCAGGAAATGCTGGGCGGCCTGAGCGGGCGGGATGCCCTGACCGCTTTCATCGCCATAGCCCTGCTCGAAGCCGGCGAAAGCTCAAGCAGTACCGGGGCTGTTGGCTACCTGGAGAGCCGGCTGGATGAGATCGAGGATGCCTATACGCTGGCCATCACGGCTTATGCGCTGGAACTGGCCGGTTCCGGCAAAGCCGGCCAGGCTTACGATAAATTGATGAGCATGGCCAAAGAGGACGAAAACGGCCTTTACTGGGGAGATGAAATACTGGAACCCGAACCGGTAACCGGCGAAAACCGGATGATGCCCATGTTCCGGCCGGACATCAACCGCAGTGCCGGCATCGAAACCACCGCCTATGCCACCCTGGCGCTGACCCGCCACGGGGATGAATTCAATGCTTCCCGGGCAGCCAGGTGGCTGGTTTCCAAGCGCAACGCCTATGGTGGGTACGGCTCTACCCAGGACACGGTAATAACCCTGCAGGCGCTTACCGAATATGCCGTCAACGCCCGCTCCAGCGCCGATCTTACGGTTACTCTTACAGGTGAAGGAATCGACCGGGTAATCCAAATCGACCAGTCCAACTTTGACGTGCTTCAAATGGTTGAGGTGCCGGTCAATGCGTTGATTGAAATGACGGTGGAGGGTACCGGGGATGCCATCGGCCAGGTGGTCCGGCGCTTCAACGAGCACGAAGCCGACACCGAGCCGGCAGCCCGCATGCTTGAAATCGACGTGGACTACGATGCCACCGAGATCGCGGTAAACGATTTGCTGACAATATCGGTCAGCCTGAAGTTCAACCCCCTGCCGGAACTTGAAATTGCCGAAGCCGGCATGACTGTGCTGGATATCTCGATACCCACCGGTTTCGAGCCGGTGACAGATACTATTGCCGCCATCGCACGAGATATGAAGAACATCAAACGCTACGAAATCGCCGGGCGCAAGGTTATTTTCTACGTGGAAAACCTGCTGCCGGGTGACAGTATCACCTTCGATTTCCAGGCAAGGGCTCTCTATCCGGTAAAAGCCATGGGAGTGACCTCTACCGCATTCGTCTACTACAAGCCGGATATCCGGGGAGAGGATTTAAGCCAGGCAGTGACCGTCAGCTGAAGGCCGGTACGCTTTTTGAAACAGAACCCCCCGGCGGGACAGGTAAATCCCGCCGGGGGGTTTTTATTAATATTCAAAACTAAAGTTTTACTGCCTGAAACTATTGACTTTGCCTGCTGACGGGGAGTAAAGTTGATTAAAAACCAGGAAAGGAGATCGCAATGGCAAGTATCGCTGATATCGAAGGCATCGGGCCTGCTTATGCAGAGAAACTCAAGGCTGCCGGGGTCAAAACTGTCGAAGGATTGCTGGAAAAAGGCGCTTCCCGCAAGGGCCGGAAAGACATGGCTGAAAAAACCGGGATAAGCGAAAAGCTCATCCTGGAATGGGTAAACCTGGCTGATCTTTTCCGCATCAAGGGCATCGGAGAGGAATACTCAGACCTGCTTGAGGAGGCCGGAGTGGATACCGTGGCCGAACTGGCCCAGCGAAAAGCCGACAACCTGCATGCCAAGCTGGAAGAGGTAAACAGCGCCAAAAAGCTGGTAAGGCGCACACCGACTCTGGATGCTGTCAAAGACTGGGTGGAACAGGCCAAGAAACTGCCCCGCATGGTTGAATACTAAACAGGTGCAGGCAATCTAGAACGCCCAAAGGGAAGTGTGTCAGCACACTTCCCTTTTTCTTTTTAAACCTGAACCGGTCGAATATTGCCGCCGATCCGGCAGCAATACCAATTATTGATATCTATCTACGGAGACATACATGCAGGACTATGAAAAGCTCGGCGTTTTTTACCTGGGGAAAACATACAACCTGGCGGAAAAGAAACTCGAGCCCAACCCGGTACTTTACGATTCCAAGGACCTGGTCACCCACGCGGTTTGCGTGGGGATGACCGGCAGCGGCAAAACGGGTTTATGCATATCATTGATAGAAGAAGCCGCACTGGACGGCATCCCGGCGATTGCCATCGACCCCAAGGGAGACCTCACCAACCTGCTGCTGACTTTCCCGGAGCTTGAGGCCGGTGATTTTCTGCCATGGATAAATGCCGGCGACGCCCGCAAGAAGGGGCTGACCAGCCAGGAATACGCCGCCAAACAGGCCGAGTTGTGGAAAAACGGGCTGGCTTCCTGGGAACAGGACGGGGAACGCATCCGAAAACTGCGTGATTCAGCTGAATTCGTCATTTATACTCCCGGATCAACCGCCGGCATTCCAGTTTCGATTTTGAAATCTTTTGCCCCGCCGCCGCCCGAAATCCTGGAGGACGCAGAACTCCTGCAAGAACGCATCAACACCACGGCTACCAGCCTGCTGGGTATAATCGGTATTGCCGCCGACCCCATAAGGAGCCGGGAGCACATTCTGATTTCAACCCTGCTCAACCTTGCCTGGCAGCACAACCAGGACCTGGGAATTGCCGGGCTTATCAGCCAGATACAGACACCTCCGGTGGATAAAATAGGTGTTATCGACATGGAATCCTTCTACCCGGCCCGGGAAAGGTTCGAACTGGCGCTGGCTCTGAACAACCTGCTGGCCGCTCCCGGTTTTTCCAGCTGGCTGGAAGGTGAAGCACTGGATATCAATTCAATTCTCTACACACCCGAGGGCAAACCGCGCATCGCCGTTTTTTCGATTGCCCACTTGAACGATGCCGAACGGATGTTCTTCGTTTCGCTCCTTTTGAACCAGGTCCTGGGATGGATGCGCACTCTTTCCGGTACCACCAGCCTGAGAGCAATAGTATATATGGACGAAATCTTCGGTTTCTTCCCGCCGGTGGCCAACCCGCCTTCGAAAACTCCACTGCTTACCCTGCTGAAGCAGGCCAGGGCTTTTGGAGTCGGCATGGTGCTGGCTACGCAAAATCCGGTTGACCTGGATTACAAAGGCCTGGCCAATACCGGAACCTGGTTCATCGGCAGGCTGCAAACCGAAAGGGACAAGGCCCGCATGCTGGACGGCCTGGAAGGCATAGCGGCGACAGCCGGCATGAAGTGGAACCGGCAAAGCATGGAGCAAACCCTGGCAGGGCTATCCAGCCGGGTATTCCTGCTAAACAACGTTCATGACGACGGACCGGTAATTTTCAACACGCGGTGGGCAATGTCCTACCTGCGCGGGCCGCTCACCCGAACCCAGATAAAACTGCTTATGTCTCCGGTTAAAAAGGAGCACGGTTTTGCCGGGGCTGCCGTTTCCGGCAGACAACCCGCCGTCTATGCGGCGCCAACCCCGGTCAGCACCGGCCCTGCCGGGAGCGGGGCTGCCGGAATCCGGCCGGTCCTGCCTCCGGGGGTCACTCAATACTTTGCCCCGGTTCGGGGAGTCCAGCCAGCCGGCGCCTCACTTGTTTACCGGCCCGAGTTGATCGGCGCGGCAACAATTCATTTCAGCAAAGCGAACCTGGGGGTCAACCTGGTTCAGGAAGCCGTTTACCGCACAATGATAACCAGTGCTCCCTCGGCAATCAATTGGGATGAAGCCCGGGAAACGGACATCGTTTTAAACGATCTGGAAAACGCTCCGGCCGGACCCGCCAGGTACACCGACCTTCCAGCAATAGCCATGAAAGATAACAGCTACAAAACGTGGGGTTCGGAATTTGCAGTATGGCTGTACCGCAATCAACAACTGGAACTGTGGAAAAGCCCGGAGCTCAAGGAGTACTCGCAACCCGGCGAAACTGAACGCGATTTCAGAATAAGACTGCAGCAGAAGTCCCGGGAACAGCGGGATGATGCCGCCGATAAACTCAGAAAAAAATACTCTGCCAAAATTGCCACCCTCGAAGAACGGCTGCGCCGCGCCCAGGCGACTGTGGAAAAAGAGAAGGAACAGGCCAAGCAGCAAAAAATCCAGACCGCTCTTTCCTTCGGTTCCACCATACTGGGGGGCTTCCTGGGCAACAAAATCCTCAGTTCAGGCTCGATAAGCCGGGCCAGGACTACCATGAGCGGTATGAGCCGGGCCATGAAAGAAGCCAAGGACATCGAACTGGCTAAAGAAACCGTCAAGGCCACCCGGGAAAGGCTTGATCAGCTCGAATCCGAGTTCAAGGCAGATATGGACGCATTGCATACCAGGATGGACCCTCTGACCGAAACCCTGGAACAGGTGCCGGTGCGCCCGGCCAAGAAAGACATTTCCCTAAATCTTGTAGCCCTGGGATGGTTCCCCTATTGGCAGGACACCGGGGGTATGTTGACTCCGGCCTGGTAGGCAGGTATTCCGGAAAAGGGGGGCATATCGGAAATGGTGTTGTTTTAAGTCCCGGTAAAACACTGGTATAATCTCTTGCTAATGCGCGTTTTAGTCACCGGAGCCAGCGGCCACCTGGGAGCCAATCTGATTCGTTATCTCATCGAACAGGGCGCCGAAGTACGTGCACTGCACCACCATTCCAACCAGGCGTTGCAAGGCCTGGATATTGAGATATACCAGGGCGACGTAACCGACAGCACTTCGATTAAACCGGCTTTCAAAAACATCGATACGGTGTTTCATCTGGCGGCCAGTATTTCGATTCACTCCAACAGCTACCGCGAACTTGAACGCATCAATGTTGCCGGTACCCGCAACGTCGTAAACCACTGCCTGGATGCCGGCGTCAGCCGGATGGTTCATTTCAGCTCCATTCATGCAACCGGTCAGGGAATCCCGGACGAACAATTGAACCCGGGTATCATCGAGACGGTAATTGCAGGCTATCCCGCCTACGACCGGTCCAAGGCAATGAGCGAGTTCGAGGTATATTCAGGGCTTGAAAAGGGCCTTGATGCGATAATCATCCGTCCTACAGCAGTGCTGGGGCCATACGATTTCCAGCCTTCGTACCTGGGCCGGGCAATCCTTAAACTGGTAGGGCGTAAACTGCCGGCGCTGGTTTCCGGAGGTTACGACTGGGTCGACGCCCGTGATGTCGCCAGAGGCGCCGTAGCCGCCCAGCAGCAGTCCAAACCGGGTTCATGTTATTTACTTTCCGGCCACCGGGCTACCTTTTGCGAACTGGCCGGCCTGATCGAAGACATTACCGGAATAGCCAAACCGCGCATAACCTGCCCCCGCTGGCTGGCCTACTGCACTGCACCACTGCTCAACGCCGGGGACCGTTTAAGAGGCTGCGAGCCCCTTTTTACTTCGGTTTCCATCAAGGCCATGGGCGAAAAAAGGCATATCCACTGCCAGAAAGCTTCGAAGGAACTTGGATACGAACCCCGGCCGCTTAAAACCACCCTGGCAGATACCCTCGAGTGGTTCCAGCAGCACGGAATGATAGATGCTGCACTAAGAATAAACCGGGAGTAGCCCATTGACGGAAGAACTGATTTACAGATACCTCCTGTTCGCCTGGCTGGCTATGGCAGGCGGAGTGTTTGTTTTGCTGCTTTTCGTGAACGCCCCTTACGGGCGCCATTTTTCCGCCCGGTGGGGACCGTCCATCCCCAACCGGCTGGGCTGGCTGCTGATGGAAGCCGTGTCGGTGCTGGTGTTTGCCGCCTGTTTTGTTACCGCCACCAATTCGGGCATCACCCTCAGCATTTTCTTTTTAATGTGGCAGGCGCATTATATCCACCGCGCGTTTATTTACCCCTTTACCCTGAAAAACAACGGTCTGCGCATGCCGCTGGCGGTAACGGGCATGGGTATTGTTTTCAACACCATCAACAGCTATCTGAACGGCCGGCATCTTTTTACATTTTCCGCCGGCTATGATATTGACTGGTTAAGCGATCCACGGTTCGTTATCGGCCTGAGCCTGTTCGGTGCGGGTTTTGCCATCAACCGGCTGGCCGACGGCGCCTTGGTGAAGCTGCGTAACGGCGACCGCAGCGGGTATTACATTCCAAAGGGGGGATTATTCTCGCTGGTGTCCTGCCCCAACTACCTGGGGGAAATCATGATCTGGACAGGATGGGCAGTGGCTACGTGGTCCCTGCCCGGACTTGCCTTTGCCGTATGGACCGTTGCCAATCTGGCTCCCCGTGCGGTGGCCCACCACCGGTGGTACCGGACCACTTTTCCCGATTACCCGCCGCAGCGCAGAGCCCTGATACCCTATATCTGGTAGCCGTCAGCTCCTCCAGGTGTCACACCGAAGGTGTATACTAAGTGAAGAACACGCCAGCCCGTTAGCCGGTCAGTCCAGCGGGCAACCATGATCCGGGCATATTCAATTACACAGGAGGGTGCCTTGGCCTCAAAATTGCTGTCCAAATCCAAATATTTAAACGGGTTGCAGTGCGTAAAACTGTTATGGATGTACTGCAACCGGCCGGGCGTGTTTCCTCCGGTGGACACGGCCACCCAGCACGTATTCGACCAGGGCCACCTGGTAGGCGAACTGGCAAAAAGTCTTTTCCCGGAGGGAATCGACATACCGGCAGAGAATTTTATCGGCAACATCAACCTGACCAGAAAACTCCTTGGAGAGCGAAAAATCCTTTTTGAGGCCGGGTTGATGGCGGGCAGGCTTTACAGCCGGATAGATATACTGAAACCAGCCGGGCAGGATCAATGGGATATTATCGAGGTAAAAAGTTCGGCATCGATAAAGGAAATCAACATTCATGATGTAGCTTTTCAAAGGAAGGTATGTGAAACTTCAGGGCTCAAGATCGACCGCTGCCTGCTGGCCTATATTAATACGGATTATGTAAAACACGGCGAAATAGATCCCGGCCAACTGCTGGTAATCGAAGATATCACCGGAGCCGTTCAGGACGCCAGCGAGGGTATCGACGCACGTATTGCCAAAATGCTTGAAATAATGGACGGAGCCGAAGCGCCGGAACAGCCCATCGGCAAGCATTGCCTTGCTCCCTACGAATGCGCCCTCCGGCAGGCGTGCTGGGAATTCCTGCCGGAAGACAGCATATTCGATTTACGGGGCGGCAAGACCACACAGTTCTCCCTATACGAAAGGGGTATACTGGCCATCGAAGATATTCCCGAAGACGTCATTCTCAACCGCCAGCAGCAGATCCAGAAAAGATGCCTGGAAAACGGCAGCGTTCATATGCAGCATGAAGAAATCCGGCAATTCCTGCAAAAACTCGAGTATCCGCATTATTATCTTGATTTCGAGACTATAAACCCGGCGGTGCCCCTATATGACGGTACCCGCCCGTACCAGCATATTCCTTTCCAGTTTTCCCTCCATGTACTTGAAAGCGAAAGCGGTGCTCTTTTACATTATTCATACTTGGCAGAAGGTACATCCGACCCCCGCCCGGAACTGCTCCGGCGCCTGCAGGAACTTTTAGGCACACACGGCAGTATCATTGCCTATAATGCCGGTTTCGAAACCGGCATTTTAACAGAACTGGGCAGCATGGCGCCTGAGTATGAGCCCTGGCTGACCGGTATTCTGGAAAGGATTGTTGATCTGTTAACACCGTTCAGCCATTTTTACTACTACAACTCCGCCCAGAAGGATTCGGCTTCGCTAAAAAAAGTACTGCCGGCGGTCACCGGAATCGACTATTCCGGTATGACGGTAAGCAACGGCACCGATGCCAGCGTTCTTTTCTATAAAATAGCAACCGGAGAAGCTTCTGCCGAACAGGCCGCCGCCATAAAACGGGATTTGTGCGAGTATTGCGCCCTGGATACCGAAGGCATGGCAAAGATTGTGGTAAAACTGAAGGAAATCACATGTTATAATAGGTAACCAGGGAGGTGCGTCATGTGGAAAATGATACTGGGTATATTTTTAATCATTCACGGTCTTATCCACTGGATATACGTGGCCCCGGAACCCAACACGGCCGGCGCCAGGATGTGGAGCTTTCTGACCGGACGCTGGATCGTTACCCGGGGAGTACTGGAAGAACACACCGCCATGGCCCTCGGTATCGTTCTTATATCGGTTGTTACTCTCGGTTTTGCCGCCAGCGGCATCGGCCTTTTAACCTCGCAGGAATGGTGGCGGATAACAGCTATCGCTTCAGCAGTAGTCTCACTGGTTCTGGTTGGCCTTTTCTGGCACAACTGGATGATAGCCGGGCCGGTTCTAAATGCTGTCATTATATTCGTAGCCCTTTTCTGGGATAAATAACGCCACCGGTTCAATCAACAAAGAATCCGAAGGGAGTACTGAAATGATTGAAAACCTGCGCTTGAACAAATCTCTGTGGATACTTACAGCCCTTGCTGCAATGGCGGCTGCTTTTGCTGGGATAAAACACCCCGGCATATACGAAAAAGTCACTTCAAACGATATTATGCCCGGGGTGCTCGGCCAGGACGGTATGACTCTGGCTGCCGGCGCTGTTCTTCTGGTTCTTGCCATAATTGCAAAGGCCAACAGCGTGCGTATTCAGGTGATTGGCTTCGGTATAATGGGCTATTTCTTTTATGCCTTCGGTATTTACGTTATCGAACAGATATACAACGTAATGTATTATGTGTATATGGCAGTTTTTAGCCTGTCTTTCTGGGCTGTTGCCTATGGCCTCGCTAAAACTCGCCAGTCAAACCCTTCAAACATTGATCCTGGCCGCACAATACGCTGGCCGGCAGCCGCTTTCGCTTTCGTCGTTGGAGCCGTTTTTACCATCATGTGGTTTTTCGAATTGTGGCCGCTTATCCAGGCGGGTAACAAGATCGAGTTTTTATATTCGGTTTACATTCTGGATCTGTGCTTTATTATGCCGGCCTTTTTTATTACCGGGATTATGGCATTAAAAAAGATGGCGGCAGGTATATTGACACTGCCCGCGATGCTTGTGCTGGGATTTGCACTCATGCTTTCCCTGGCAATAGCCGAGATGGTTAAACCGGTTTATAACCTTCAAACGGATACAGGCGGGCTGGCTCTTTATTCGAGCCTGTCAGCGGTGTTTCTGGTGCTTGGGACGCTTTACATCAGTAAGATGAAGCCGAAAACTTCAAACAGCTGATACGATCCGGCCCTGACATTACTCAAGATTGCGCGATTGAAGGCACGGTAAGCCAGCGCTCCTTGACACTTTTTAAAAAATTTTGTATATCAAAATTAAGAAACTTATAAATGGAGGGCTTCGAATGGAGGCAAAAGTCAACCAGGTGTCGACCTTCAAAGGTCATGAAAAAGCCGTCCGGGGGGTGCGTCTTATACCCGGTGGCAAACAGCTCCTGAGCTGTTCGGCAGATAAAACGCTGAAATTGTGGAATATTGAAAATGGCGAGGCAGCGCGGACGTTCGAAGGGCACACCGATGCCGTTCATGCCGTAGCATTGACAACCGACGGTAAATTTGCCGTCAGCGGTTCCCGGGATAAGAACCTGATACTCTGGGACCTGCAAAAGAGCGAGCCGGTCAGGATTTTTCAGGGCCATTCCGACGCCATTCACAGTGTCGCCGTCAGCCGGGACGGGGCCAGGGTGGTAAGCGGCTCCGGTGACGGAAGCATCAAGCTGTGGGATATGGCAAGCGGCGGCCTGATACGGACCTTTGAATGCAACCTGGGCTGGGCCTGGGCGGTGGCGTTCAGCCCGGACGGCAGTCATGTTTTCAGCGGTTCATGGGGAAAGGCTGTCAATCTATGGGACGCGGAAACCGGCAATGCGGTTCGTTCATTCAGCGGCCACTCCAATGATGTGCATGCTGTCTGTTTCTCTTCCGATGGCAGGCAGGCAGTCAGCGCCGGAGACGATAAACAAGTCATCATCTGGGATATCGAAACCGCGGAAATAGTTTGCAAATACGAAGCACACGACAACAAAGTAAGAGCGCTCACGCTCAGCAGCGATGACAAGATAATCGCCACCGGTTCTGTAGACAAGCACCTGAAACTCTGGGAGGCTGGCACCGGAAACCGCCTGTTCAACTCCGAAGCTCTCGCCGCCGGTGTTCATTGCGTCGATTTGACGGCCGATAACATGATGGCAGCTGCCGGCCTGGATGACGGTTCAATCGTACTCTGGCAGGTTGAAATCATCTTGCCCGAACCTGAACCGGAAGAAACTGAAACCGGAGCCGGAACGGAACCTGCGGTGTAAACCGGGCACCGGCAGGGACTATTTGCCCCTGCCGGTGCTGTATTGCCGCCGGGCTGCTGACGCCCTGTAGCGATACTACCCCCAGTCGACAATGTTCAGGGTTAAACTTTGATGATCGATCAATACCCTGTCATATTCCGTACCGGGCAAACCGAAAAACTCGCCTACGGAAGTTGGAATCAGGGAATAATACAGGTCTGCCTCTATGCTAATACTGCCGTAGGAAAGGCCGTCAGGCACACGGTAGAAATACGTTTCGGTTACCGGCTCCGAGGGGGCCAGGCGGTAATCCACCACGTTATTTTCCGCCGTGTACCACTGGCAAACCGTCATCTCTCCGTCCGGATTGAAGAAAGGCCGGCGGAAGATACGGGCACCGTCCGGAATATCGCCATCGCGCGGCAGCCCTTCGAAGCCGTCAATTTCCATAATTTCACCCAGGTCGCCATAGGCAAGCGCCAGAGAATCGGCAATAGTATACTCCTCCCCCTCGAACCCTTTTGCCAGGCAGGGCAAATGGTGTTTCTGACCGGCGGCATCAGTCACCCACACTTCCAGCCAGAGCATTCGCTCCTCGGTAGAACCGGTAGGGAAATAGTGGCCGCACAGGTCGTTGGCCACCTCGGCATATATGGTTATGGTCCAGCCAGCCCGGGCTTCAGGCCGGTCCGTAGTCAGTTTAATGGAAGCCGCTTCTTGCAGCCAGCCTTCCGTATGAGGCCCGTAGAAAGTATGGGAGGCGATATCCTCGCGCTGTTTTCCGCCCGGGGCTGATGTGCCGGCGGAAGAATCCATGTGGCAATCCTGGCACAGGATGCCCGCACCGGCATACGGCCCATTACTCCATTCGCGATAGGTTTCCTTGACCCGGGTATCGTACGGATTCTGTTCGTCATGACAGGCGGCGCACACCCGGGCTGAAACGATAAACTCCGAATACCGGCTCTGATGAAAACCGCTCAGGGCATCATCCCGTGGCCCGAACTTGGTATCTCCCACGTCCATCGCAACGGAGAAGTTAAAAGGTTCCGGCTCGGTTGAACCGGTGATGGAATGGCATATTTCACAACTCACCCCTTCGTTCACACGGGTACCTGCCTGCGGCTGGGCGGGTGGAATATCACCCGAAAGATAGGCCAGCGGGCCATGACAGGCAATACAGCCGGATTCGACCTCGGAGACCTCATTTAACCGGCGGGCATGAGGCAAAGCCAACCGGAAATACTCCGCAGCATCCCATTCGTGCACGAAGGAAAGGGCCATCAGGCTTGCGCTCCAGTCATCATAAATAGAGTTATGGCAGCCGGCGCATACATCCGGCCGGGCGAAATCCTCGTAGGTATAGGCTCCCTCCAGGCCGGCAGGAACTGCGGTGTCGCTGCAGCCGGCTGGCACCGCAACCGCCCAGGTTAATACGACGACAGCCAGAAATATGATTGCTCTTTCCAGCCTGCGCAACATACCGCCGCCCTTCAATTTATTGACATAGAGTATCAGTAGCATTTTAGCACGGCTGTCAAGCAGCAGCTGCAAGCAGCCGGCTTATACGCTTTACTCACAAGGTATTTATCAAATATAATAGCCCCGAAGCTCGATTCACATTTTATTGTTCTTAGGAGAAGCATGAGTTCCAGACTTGAAAATATTACCGCCCAGAGACAGGAAAAAATCGAGCGTTTGCGCGCTAAGGGCATCAACCCGTATCCAGCCAGATTCAAGCGCAGCCACACAGCCGCCGAAGCGGTAAGCGCGTTAACAGCCCGGGAAGCTGATACGAGCCCAGCCTGCCCGGTCAGTGTAGCCGGGCGCATCACGGCCATCCGGCGGATGGGAAAAATTTCATTTGCCAACCTGCTGGACGGTTCCGGAAAAATTCAACTCTTTTTCAAACCGGATAACATCACCGAACCGGAGTCCGAACTGTTCAAAGACCTGGATATCGGCGATTTTGTGGGCGCTGAAGGAAAAATGTTTAGAACCAGGACAGGCGAACCCTCGCTTGAGGTTACCGGTATAACCCTGCTCAGCAAGTCGATGGAACCCCTGCCGGAAAAATGGCACGGCTTGACCGATATAGAGGTGCGTTACCGGCAGAGATACCTTGACCTTATCAGCAACCCGGGGGTAAAGGAAGTTTTTCTTACCCGTTCCAGGACCATCACCGCCATCAGGAAGTTCATGGACTCGCGCGGTTTTGTCGAGGTTGAAACACCGGTGCTTCACGGCTCAGCCGGCGGCGCCCTGGCCAAACCTTTCATGACGCACCACCACAGCCTGGACCGGGAACTTTATCTCAGAATTGCCCTGGAACTGCCGTTAAAGAGACTGATCGTTGGCGGTTTCGACAAGGTTTATGAACTCGGCAGAATTTTTCGCAACGAGGGTATTTCCACCCGGCATAATCCTGAATTTACCATGATGGAAAGCTATGAAGCATACGCTGACTACCGGGACGTGATGTGCATGGTTGAAGATCTTGTCTCCACCGTGGTCAAAGAAATCACCGGCGATTATAAGGTCCCATATGGTGACCGGTACATAGATTTCACCCCACCCTGGCGAAGGTGGGACCTCAGGCAAGCCCTGCAGGAAACCAGCGGCATCGATTTTACCCGGTATCGTGAGGCGCGGGAACTGAAAGACCACCTGAGCGAACGGAATATAGCGTTCGACCCGCAGTGCAACTGGGCCAAGCTTATCGACAACCTGCTGGGAATTTATGTCGAGCCCCACCTTACCCAGCCGACCTTTCTAACCGATTATCCGATTGAGATGTCGCCCCTGGCCAAGTCCAGAGAGGGAGACGAGAGTATAGTAGAACGCTTCGAAGCTTTTGCCGGAGAAATGGAAATTGCCAACGCGTTTTCCGAACTGAACGACCCGGTAGAACAGGAGAGGCGGTTCATCCGGCAGATGGAACAGCGGCATGGCGAAGATGAAGAATCCGCCGCCAGGATAGACTATGATTTCCTGAAGGCGCTTTCGTACGGAATGCCGCCCACCGGGGGGCTGGGCCTGGGTATCGACCGGCTGGTGATGCTGCTTACCAACCAGAGTTCTATCAGAGATGTTATACTGTTCCCACAGCTTAAAGAGAGAGGTTAACGAAGAATGAGTAGCATCGCTAGCGAAACTGAAAAAAAACTGGCTGTTGAAGATCTTGCCGCCACCATTTCCGCATGGTCGCTTTCTTCCACCCGAACCCTGATGGCGGAAATGTACGAAGTGCTGATCGAAAAAGGCATAACCCGGGAGCAGGATTACAAACTCCACCTGGAAATGCTGACTTTTTTTCTGCTCAGCTTTGAAAGATACGCCCTCGGAGCCGGCGGTGAAAATCTGCTGAACTTGCTGTTAAACGACACTGTCGACTGGTCTATACGGCTTTTACTGGCTGAAGTCGAACCCGGGTACGAGGATTCTGACGGAGCCGGAGTCAAGCGGGCGCTTGATTATTATAATGCAGCAGCCATGGATTACGACTGCTGCCAGGTTCTGGTAGAAAAAATCCCGGATTACGAAGGCAAAAGGACAGTGCTGGGAAGGCTCGGCTGCAGAGTTGCCGAGGTTCTTCAAACACCTAATATTGCCGAATTCGGAGATATGGTATCGGTCGTTGCCGCAGAAGCTTTGGCCGGATCCGAATTGAAAGCAAAAGTGTCAAAGGCAGCTGCCTTGCAGGATTAAACCTGAACATTCAGGAGACGGGATATGCTCGATTTGAAATTTATCCGTGAAAATACCGAACTGGTTCGCCGGGCGGTTGCAGCCCGCAACGATAATGCACCTATCGATGAGATTATTGAACTGGATGAAGCCAGGCGAAAAGACCTGGCCGAACTGGAAGAACTGCGCCGCGAACGAAAAGCCGTTTCCAAATCCCGGGATGTAACCGGGCATGAAAAAGGCCGGGAGCTGCGGGACCGGATCAAGCTTTTGGAAGAAAGCGTCCGCGACGTCGAAACCCGTCTAAACGACCGCCTGTTGCGGGTACCCAATATTCCCCAGGATTCAGTGCCCCCAGGCAAAAGTGAAGATGACAACATCATAGTACGGACCTGCGGTGAAGCTGCGAGGCTCGATTTTACCCCCCTGCCGCACTGGGAACTGGGAGAGAAACTCGACATCATAGATTTCGAAGCCGGTACGAGAATTTCCGGTTCGCGTTTTTATGTACTCAAAGGTGCCGGGGCCACCCTGCAGCGTGCCCTGATAGATTTCATGCTGGATGTTCACATCCGGGAGCACGGCTACCGGGAAACCTATCTGCCCATCATGGTCAGGGCCGAAGCCCTGGTAGGTTCATCCAATTTGCCCAAGTTTGCCGACAACCTATATCGGGATGCCGAAGAGGATTTCTGGTTTATCCCAACTGCCGAAGTCGCCCTTACCAACCTGCATCGAGATGCAATTCTGCCCCCCGGCACGTTGCCGCTTTATTATGTAGCTCACACACCCTGCTTCCGGCGGGAAAAAATGAGCGCCGGCAAAGATGTGCGGGGTATCAAGCGGGGCCACCAGTTTGAAAAGGTGGAGATGTACAAATTCACCAAACCTCAGGCATCCAACGAAGAACTGGACAGGATGGTGGATAATGCCGAAGAGATTTGCCGGCGCCTGGCGATACCTTACCGGGTTAAAGCTCTGTGCACCGCCGATATAAGTTTTGCTTCCAGCAGAACTTACGATATAGAAATGTGGGCTCCCGGATGCAATGAATGGCTGGAGGTCAGTTCGTGTTCCAACTGCACCGATTTTCAGGCTCGCCGGGCCAATATCCGCTTCCGGCCCGAACCTGATGCCAAAGCCGAATTCGTCCATACCCTTAACGGTTCCGGCCTGGCTTTGCCCCGAGTGCTGATCAGCGTGCTGGAAAACTACCAGCGGAGCGATGGCTCCATCGGCGTTCCCGAGGTTTTAAAACCATATACCGGTTTCGATAAAATCCTGCCGGCTTGTGGAGGTTGATATGGATGTTAAAAAAGTTGCTACCATAGCTATAGGTGTTGTTGCCATAACGGCGGTCATTCTGGGCAGCGTGCATATCTATTCTACGGCAGTTGCCAGGAAAATCCTCGAGCAAACATTGAACGGTATCACCATCGTGGGAATGGCCCCCCTGCAGCGGCTGGAAAACCCGGCCCGCTTCACCTACCAGCTGGATATAAAGATTGCCAATGCCTCACGCCTCACCGCCGACGTTGAAATACTGGAATGGGAGGTCCGGATCGATGATACCTCCTTTACCGCCATTCCGATAAACGCCTGGGCAGCTACCATTCATCCCAAAGAAGCCCGCGACCTGCCTTTCGCACCCAGAGGGCAGATTACCATACCCGAAGCCGACATTATCGAACTCAAGGAAAAGGATATCGTGCCGCTGGTGATTACCGGCAGCATCAAGGTTACTGCCGGGCAGGCGTGGGTAACCGAAACGATTACCCACGAGTTCGAATTGAGTTCCAGCGTAATGTTCGACTAACGAGAATGACGCTTGATGCCGGCATTCAGGCGATTTTACGTGAACCGTTTCACGAAAATAGCGGACTGACATGAACAAAATCAGGTGGCAGAGATACCCGGCCGGCATCGGACTCGTAATCCTGGCAACGCTTCTTGGGCATCTGGTTCATACCTTTTTTGCTCCGGCAAACATTATCATGATCTACCTGCTGAGTGTTACGGTTTCAGCCGTGACAGGCGGGCTTGGCCCCTCTATCCTGGTATCCATTTTGGGAGTCCTGGCTTTTGATTTCTTCTTCGTAAGCCCTTTTTATACTTTCGCCGTAGATGACACGCAATACATTTTTACTTTTTCCGTTTTGCTCCTGGTGGGTATCACCATCAGCTATTTAACTTCCAGAATACGCAGGCAAACCGAAATTGCCCGGCTCAGAGAAAAACAAACGGCAGCTCTTTATGCTCTTGGACGAGACCTGGTAGCTTCCAATAATCTGGCAGCCTATATAAAGGCGATAGCAAAAAGGATTGAGGAGTCTACCGGTTTTAACGTCATGATTTTACTGCCGGAGTACGAACGCGCGGCATCTCTTAAGGTGTATTCAGCCGACAACCGTGATATAAGCCGGGAAGAAATGGCTGTGGCGACACGCAGCCTTCAAGAAAAGTGTAAAATACGAATAAACCATAACCTCCCGGTTGTCGGTGCAAGGTTATATTTACCTCTGATGACAGCGAGGGGCGGAGTCGGGGTAATGGTGCTTTGTTCAAACACCAGGACGCCGGAGCCGAATCCCATGCTGGACCATCTTATCGGTGCTTATACCGACCTGGTTGCGGTAGCTATAGAAGGAATTCAAATGGCAGAGGAAATACGTGACGCCCAGCTGGTTAAAGCAACCGAAAAATTGCAGAACGCCCTGTTGAATGCAATTTCTCACGATCTTCGAACTCCCCTGGTATCTATCATCGGCACATTGAGCAGCCTGCAGGAGGAAAGCATGCAGCTGGACCCGGACACTAAACATAACCTTGTACAGGTTGCCCGGGAAGAAGCGGACAGGTTGAACCATTTAATCAGTAATTTGCTCGACGAATCCAGGTTGAAAGCCGGGGTGCTTTGCCTGAACCGTCAGCCGTCGGAAATCCAGGATCTGGTCGGTGCTGCCCTCGAACAACTGAAACCGGCCATACTGCAGCGCACCGTTCTGATTGACATTCCGGATAGTACCCCATTTATACGTATCGATTTCGGCCTGATCGTGCAGGTGCTGGTTAATATAGTCGAAAATGCAGTTAAATACTCGCCGCCGAATTCTCCCGTTGAAATCCAGGCTTATAATGCCGATAATGGAGTGAAGATTGAAATCACCGACCGCGGCATCGGGGTTCCCGAACAAGACCTGGAACATATATTCGACAGGTTCTACCGCATCAAACACCCGGAGAATGTAGCCGGCACCGGCCTGGGATTATCGATCAGCCGTGATATTATAGAGTTGCACGGCGGGCATATAAAAGCCGTCCGCAGCCCTGCCGGAGGAACACAAATAATAATAGAACTGCCGGTAGACGGCCTTAACGGCAGCGCAGGAAAACACGAGTTTGAAAAACAATAATATACTCGTAGTCGATGACGAGTCTTCCATTCGCAAATTCCTGCGAATGACGCTGTCCTCGCAGGGATACGCTGTGATCGAATGCTGTTGCGGCAGGGATGCCATTTCAAAAACGATTGAAGATAAACCCGAACTTATCATCCTTGACCTGGGGCTGCCCGATATCGACGGCATAGAAGTAACACGCCTCATCCGGGAATGGAGCAGGGTTCCCATCATCATACTGTCGGTCCGCGGCGCCGAAAGTTCGAAAATACAGGCGCTCGATGCCGGAGCTGACGACTACCTGACCAAACCCTTTAATGTGGGGGAATTGCTGGCGCGGCTGCGCGCGGCTCTCCGGCGTGTCGAGAGGACTGCCGATGACCCCATTTTCATATCCGGGCACCTGAAGGTAGACCTGACGAAGAGACTGGTGACGGTTAATGGCACTGAAACCGGGTTGACTCCCAATGAATACGAACTGCTCAGGATTCTTATAAAAAACGGCGGCAAAGTGCTCACCCGCCGGTATTTGCTACGGGAAGTCTGGGGGCCTGAGTATGGTGACGAGTTTCATATGCTGCATGTAAATATTTCCAACCTCAGGCGAAAAATCGAATCCGATCCGGCAAGGCCTCAACTCATCATCACCGAACCGGGTGTTGGCTACCGCTTGAGAACCGGTGAATGAAACCGGTTCTCAAGCTTAAAACCTTTTCCAGAATGACGGCATGAATAATACCAGCAGGGTATAAATTTCGACACGCCCGGCCAGCATTAAAAAGGATAATATGCTTTTCCCGGCTGCAGGGATGTCAGCGTAATTCCCGTACGGGCCAACCTGGCCGAATCCAGGGCCTACACTGGCCATGCATGACGCTACAGAAGATATGGCGGCTTTTATCTCTACACCCAGTATGCTCATAGCCAGAATTCCGGCTACCAGCGTCACCATATAAAGCAATATGAGTTCCAGAGCCCTCCTTTCGGTTTTATCGGAAAGCACTTCTCCGTTCAACTTGATCTTCAATACCCTGGCGGGATTAAAAAATTTCAATAGATCTTTATGAGCATGCTTGACAAGTATCAGAAGGCGGATTACCTTCATTCCTCCAGCGGTAGACCCGGCCGAGCCGCCAACAACCATCAGCATGAGCAAAACGGCTTTTGACAAACTGGGCCAGGCATTAAAATCGACGGTGGAGTACCCTGTTGTGGTGGAAATAGACAGTGTGTTGAAAATGCCTGCCCGGGCTGCTTCAGCGAAGCTCATTCCCGCATTGGCCATCAGGTCATAATTTACAACCACAACGGCTGCAAGAGCGATAAGAGCATACAACCTGAATTCGGCATTGCTGAAAACCTTCTTTATTTGCCCGTAAAATACCAGCCAGTAATACAGGCTGAAATTGATTCCTCCGAGGAACATGAAAACCATTATCACTACTTCCGCGCCGCCGTTGTGGTAATCCTCAATACTCAAATCAGTCGGCGCGAAACCCCCGGTTGCTATCGAAGTAAAGGATATATTTATACTGTCGAACACGGGTAAGCCTGAAACCAGTAAAAAAACAACCTGGACAAGAGTCAGCACGACATATATTGTCAGCAGCCGCCTGGTCGCGCTTTTCATAACGGAGTGCAATTTTTCGCCTTCCTGTCCTGCCGGCGCCTCAGCTTCCATCATTCTGGCAGAACCCATTCCGAAAACGGGAAACAACGAAACGAAAAGAGTAATCAGGCCCATGCCTCCCAACCATTGAGTAAGAGAACGCCAGAACAAAATTCCTCTTGACTGGTCGGCAATGTGGGTCATCACGCTTGAACCGGTAGTAGTAAAACCTGAAACCGATTCAAACAGCGCATCAATGAAACTGGTAAACGTGGAAGAAAGGTAGTATGGCAGAGCCCCAAGGACGCTGGCAAACAACCAGCTGCCGGCCACTACCAGAACGGCATCCCTATGGCTGATGAAATCCGGTTTACGCCGGGTGCCGGCCCACAGCAATGCTGAAAAACCCAGGCTCACCCCAACGCCGGCAAGGAAGACGAAGGCGATAGAGTATTCGGCGTAAAAAACGCTTGCAGCAGCCGGCAACAGCATAGCAGAACCCACTATGCCAATTACCACGGAGATATAACGCCTGACCAGACCGAAATTCATGCCGGTTTATTGCATCGGAGTATTCTTTATCCGTAATTGAACTTACCAAAAAACAGGTAAAGAATGTGTCAAGAAACCAGCATTATCAATCAAGATAATATCAAGAACCGGCTTGCTGCTGTTATACCCTCCGGTTGAATGTTCCTATTCCAGTTGAGACGTGCAGTTCGGACAGCGTTTTGCCTGGATCGGGATCACGCTGCAGCAGAACGGGCATTCCCTGGTGGTCGGTGCCGGTGGCGGTGCGGCAGCTTTTTCCCTGGCTGAAAGCCTGGTAATAGGACGTACGATAAAAAAGAAAACGACAAAGGCTATAATTAAAAAGATAATAAGCGTATTTATGAATGCCCCGTAATTCAAGGTAACGGCTCCGGCTTCCTTCGCAGCCGCCAGGGAATCATACGGCCCGGGTACGGCACCCTGTTTCAATACGATCATAAGGTCGGAAAAGTCAATATTGCCCAGAACCATGCCGATCGGGGGCATTATAACGTCGTTAACCAGCGACGTTACGATGGCACCAAATGCGGCGCCGATAATAATGCCCACCGCCATATCCACCACGTTGCCCCTCATGATAAATGCCTTGAATTCCTTGATCATATCGCTCCTCCTTGCATGCCCGTGCCTTGATTATATTCCCGGCTGGCCTGCAAAACAATACTAAATAATTGTAAACAGCGCAGCAGCAGTGCAAAACCAGCCTTTTATGAGTTAAACTATACTGATCCAGTGCCAAAAACCGGTGATTGGAGGACAGGAAGGCAATGCCTGCTATTGAAGAAAAAATTATGCACAAGGCCCGCGAAATATTCGACGTAGCCGGGGCTGCTTCACAATCCGACGGTTCTTGCCTGCTGATTCTGGGGCTTGAATCGACCCCGGAAAGAAACCTGGACGAATTCGGCCATAAAGCCGGCGCTTTCCTGATGTACGGGTTTAGAATACATGCCGCGCCCAGGCTGGAGTCCATTGTCAATTACATTCACAAGAAAGGTTATTCGGCCGAACTCATGGGGCGCTATGGGTATCCGCTCGAAGGTAGTATCAATTTAAAAACCGAAGCTGTGCGTGCCGGAATCGGCCTGAGAGGTAAAAATACGCTGGTGTTGCATCCTGCCTTCGGGCCCCGCCTCCGGTTTATGGCGATTAAGACTTCTGCCCCGCTGGCTGATAATGCCACACCGCCGGCCAGGGTTGAGCCCCGGAACCCAATGTGCAAAAACTGCACAGAATGCATCAAGGCCTGTCCGGTGCAGGTACTCGAACCTTACCGGCTGGCTGATCCGGTAAAGTGCCTGTCCAACATTTCACCGGTGGACGGGAACGGACACTCGATTCTGTGCGACAAATGCGTCGAGGTGTGTTATGCCGGAGGAAAAAGGAAAAAGCAGTCCACGGGCAGGAAAGACAAAACTGCCGGATCTCAAGGCTAAATGTAAAGGCATGCCCGATTCCGAAGGCAAACCGTTGCAACTGGATTTCAACCCGCAATTTCAATATGCCCTGGAAGTGATGGAAAATACCAGCCGGAATATATTCATCACCGGCCGGGCAGGTACCGGCAAATCGACCCTTCTGGACTATTTTCGCCGTACTACCACTAAAAAGGTAGCCGTCCTGGCTCCTACCGGTGTTTCTGCCCTGAACGTCAAGGGGCAGACCATCCATTCGTTTTTCGGGTTCAAACCTAACGTTACCCCGGGCAGGATTAGACAGGTTCGGCCCAAGAATAAAAGGCCGAGCGTATATGACAAACTGGATGCGATAATAATCGATGAAATTTCGATGGTCAGAGCCGACCTGCTTGATTGCATAGACCGCTTTCTACGAATTAACGGGCCTTCTCCCTTACGGCCTTTCGGCGGAGTTCAGATGATTTTTGTCGGTGATCTGTATCAGTTGCCGCCGGTGGTTACCCGCGCCGACAAAACGGCACTGGCTTTGCTCTACAATACACCCTACTTTTACAGCGCCGGAGCTTTCGACCAACTCGACATGGAACTGGTTGAACTGGAAAAAATATACCGTCAGCACGATGACGGATTCATTGCCTTGTTAAATGCCATCCGCAATAAATCCGTCACACCTGACGACCTTGAGATGTTGAACCGGCGGGTATTGCCGGATTTCCAGCCCGATGCGGAAGATTTTTATATTTTTCTGACCACCACCAATGCGCTGGCCCGCCAGATAAACAACAGCCAGCTGGAAAAACTCAGGGCCCGGTTGTTCACCTTCACTGCCGATATAGATGGCAATTTTACCCCGGAATATTACCCTACCGCTGTTGAACTGGATATTAAACGCGGCTCCCAGATAATGATGCTCAATAACGATTCCGCTGCGCGCTGGGTAAATGGCAGCATAGGCAAGGTAGCGGATATTGTACCGGTCGGCAACGGGGACTATATCATCGTTGCCGAAATGGACAACGGTAAAACCGTAGAAATCGAGAGATATACGTGGGAAATCTATCAATTCGAACTAGAGGGCGAAGAACTCAACTCCCGCTCCGTCGGCCAGTTCACCCAGTACCCCCTGATGCTTGCCTGGGCAGTAACCATCCATAAAAGCCAGGGTAAAACCTTTAAAGGCTTGATACTCGATATCGGGCACGGCACTTTTACCCCGGGCCAGATATACGTAGCCTTGAGCCGGTGCCGGACCTATGAAGGCATCGTCCTCAAGCAGCCAATTTTGGGCAAGCACATCTGGACAGATTTCAAGGTAGTCGATTTCCTGACAAAATATCAGTACCGCAAGGCACAGGAGCTGTGCCCGGTTGAAAAAAAGATTGAAATGATATCCGGCGCCATCGAAAACAGGTCGGTTCTGAAAATTACATATTTAAAGCCCGGCGATGAAAAATCCAGGCGGGATATCATTCCCACCGAGGTAGGCGAAATGGAATACCGGGGGAAGAAATATCTGGGAGTCAGGGCGTTTTGTCTAAAACGGAACCAGGAGAGGGTGTTTAGAATCGACCGGATTCTCGAAATGCAAGTTCTGCATGATTCTTCTTCTAAATCCTAGTCTGGATATCGCGGCACAGCATGGACTGCTCCGGGTATGCGGCGAGGCTTGTTTTGTTTGACGGTGCCGGCAGCTTGGGGCATAATTATACCGCTGGGAAGCACCTCAGTATTCAGCCGCTGAAATGGTAATTCCCGGGTACCGGGCCCGGAGGGATGTCCGAGCGGTCTATGGTGACGGTCTTGAAAACCGTTGTTCCCGCAAGGGAACCGTGGGTTCGAATCCCACTCCCTCCGCCACTAACCAGCATCGATCCAGACTTCGTTCAGCCTAACCACTCCCAGCGGACCAGGCTCATATCCCTTTACGTATGGTTTTACCAGAACCTGATCCACGCCGAAAACCAGTGGAATCAAGGCCGTGTCATCCAGCAGCACCTGTTCGGCCTGCCGGTAGAGTTCCAGAGCGGCTTCAAAGTCCGGTTCCCTCGCTGCCTGGCTGATCAGCGCCTCGAAATCGGCACTGTAATATTCGCCGGTATTATTAGGAGAGCCCTGGCCGAACAGCACTTCTAAAAAATTCTGCGGGTGGGGATAATCGGCGCTCCAGCCATAATAGAACAGGTGGTCTTTCTGCTCGGTAAGGCCGTAATAGAATTCGTTTACCTCCAGCTGGCGTACGGTGACTTCCACCCCCAGGTTTTGCTCCCACTGGTAAACTACAGCCTCCAGTTCACTGGGAATGATACCGCCATAACCGCCGGTAGTAAGTGTTATCGCAGGCAAAGCATCAACCGAGCCGTAACCTGACCTGGCAATCAGGTCAAGAGCCCCGGCTATATCGAATTCCTGCCCGTGCAAATCGTCATTGTAACCGGGCAAACCCGGCGGCAGCAACCCGGCCGCTTCAAGGTAGCTGCTTTTAAAAACCAGGTCTACAATTTTTTCCTTGTCTATCGCCATGGCGAAGGCCTGGCGGACCAGCGGGTCGTCGAACGGTTCGGCGGCAACGTTGAAGCCGATGTACATAACGCTCAGAGCGGGATTCTCGATAAGCTGGGTATAGAATATATTGCGTTCGTCCCTGGCTTTTTCGATATAGGACAAGCCGACCCCGGCGACATCGATCTCACCGGTCTCGTACAGGTCCATTACGACACCCGCCCACAAATGAAAAACAACCTTTTCCAGCCTGGCGGGCTGGCCGTAGTAGTCCTCGAATCGCTCCAGTTCAAGCCGGCTGCCAGGTTGCCATTCCTTCATTTTGAACGGCCCGGTAGCGTTGATACCGGAATGCCACCAGCCGGCCCCGGTGGTAGTATCCGTGTCAACCACGAATGCGGTGGGGTAAGCCAGCTTGTAGAGGAAATAGCTCTTGGGTTCATCCAGGGTAACCTCGAGAATGTAATCATCCAGCACTCTCAATCCGCTGATCTCAGCCACCTGCCCGCCTATCTTTTCGGCAGCTCCCTTTATGTCACCCAGGTAAACCGGAGCTGTCTGAGACCCGGTAGCCGGATCGCAAGCCCGCTCCCACGAAGCTTTGAAATCATGAGCGCTAAGATGCTTTCCATTATGAAACCAGACGTCTTCCCGGAGAAAAAAGGTGTATGTGATCCCGTCGGCAGACAGGTTCCATTCTCTGGCAATATCGCCGGTAACTTCCAGGTCTTCATCCAGCTTGACCAGCCCTGAAAATATCTGGGTTATGAATTCATGTGAAGTTGCATCCCCGCTTAAAGCCGGGTCCAGCGTGTGCGGGTCGATACCGTAAAGATTCAGGGTGCCGCCGCTGCCGGGAGTTTCGTCATCCGGATTACAGCCTGAGCATATTAATATTCCCGCCAGGCCTGCTACTGCAAGGCAGGCGAAAGCGAAACGGAGCGTTTTTTTCATCCGGACACCAGCCGTTTGCGGGCCAGCAGGATAAACGGCATGAGGCTTGAAACCGCCAGTACGGCAATCAGGAAGGGTAAACCCAGGTCCATTTGCCCGGCTCCGGCTGCTCCGTATAAATTGTTTACGTATGCCTGCCAGTCTTCATCCAGACCGTCCATATCGAAGCCGTATACCTGAAGAAAAGCCCCGTCATAATCCGATCCGCCTTGAAAAACCTCCAGGAGATCGGACAATTTATCCGAACCGTACTCCTGGATTAGAAAATCCACCAGGCTGTAGCTCTGGGCATAGGACAGATAAGTTTCATCGGCGTATGCCGAAAAAGGGCTGCACAGGCTTTGGACGGATATCAGGCTGTCATCTAACACAGCCTGGCGCAAATAGGATTCGCTGTAGCTTTCCGGTTCGCCCTCAGCATACATCGAGAGCCCTTCGTTCAGCCAGACAGGAATGGAGTTATACGGGTTGGAGGTCATCTGGTGTGTAACCAGGTGAGCCAGTTCATGCACCATCGCCCGCTTGCCCCATGCCATATCGGATGGCGCTATACCGATGGACACCACTCCGTAGCCGGTGAAGGCCAGGCCGCCGGCCCAGTCCTGAACGTAGACCATGGCGCGCTGTAAATCCGAGGAGCTGGCATAAATATAAATATCGACCGGGCGGGAAAGACGGGCGCCGGTATCATTTTCGAGCTGGGCCAGTGCCGACTGGGCGGTATCCATCAGCTCCGCGGCAAAATCCCCGGAGCCTTCGTACCAGTGCAAGGCTAGATTACCCTCTTCAATCACATGCCACTGGTGGGCCAGATCGTCAAATACTACCTGGCGTTCTTCGGTCAGATACTCTTGTCCGTTTTCACCGGTTATAGTCCACCAGTAATCGATAACGGTGCCCGGCGGAGGATTGCCGGTGGTATTCATGTCCCATATCCAGTTGGCCGTCACCGGTGTGCCGGCTATGTCAGGCTTCACGTCACAAACGATGTTAACGAAACTGTCCCGGTTGACCCTGTAGTTCAGGCGTATATTACTGATACCAAAGGTAGTGTCTATTTCAAGCCGGAAAATAATGTAACTCGGGTATTCCGGCACCGCCCGGTTATCCAGGACCTGTATGCCTGTTTGAGCATTTGCCGTAACCGCAGGAAAAGCCAATAACATGCACATCAACCCGATGCCTGCAGCTAAAACCTTTTTAATCATCTGTGGAATATCCTGAACGCAAGTATGCCGTAATAAGTTCATCCAGGTTGCCTTCGAGCACCGCTTCCGGGTCATTTACCTGGTAGTCTATGCGGTGGTCCTTGACCATTTTGTAAGGATGCAGTACATAGCTTCTTATCTGGTTGCCCCAACCCGCGGAAACCGTTTCCCCTTTGAGCTGGTCCCTTTCCTCCTGGCGCCGGGACAACTCAAGCTGCAGCAGGCGCGCCCTGAGAATTCTGAAAGCGATTTCCTTGTTCATATGCTGGGAACGCTCGCTCTGGCACGCCACCACGATACCCGTCGGCAGGTGGGTGACCCTGACGGCAGAGCTTACTTTTTGCATGTTCTGACCGCCGGGGCCCGAGGAGCGGAAAGTGTCTATTTTAAGGTCATCCGGGGAAAGCGAAATGTGTATATCGCCCTCATCGGCTTCAGGCATGACTTCCACCAGTGCAAAAGAGGTATGCCGGCCATGATTGAAATCGAAGGGCGACAGGCGAACCAGCCGGTGGACACCATGTTCGGACTTGAGGTAGCCATAGGCAAGGTTGCCTTCTATTTCTATGGTGGCGCTTTTAATGCCTGCTTCATCTCCCGGAGAAACATCAAGCACCTGCCCGCGGTAGCCGTGTTTTTCCGCCCATCTAAGATACATCCGCATCAGCATCTCGGCCCAGTCCTGCGATTCGGTACCGCCGGCGCCGGCATGCAGGTACAGCACGGCCGAGTGCCGGTCGTAGCGGCCGGAAAAGGAAAGCTCGAATTCCAGTTTTTCAACTGCACCTTCGAGCTTTTCCAGCTCGCCGGCAAGCTCTGTTTCCATGGAAGGATGGGAGTCCTGCTCAAGGTAAAGCAGCTCCTCGATATCAGCCAGTCGCATTTGCAGGCCGGCTATTCTGGACACATCGTCTTTCAGGGTAGCAAGTTCCTGCATGGCTTTTCTTGCCCGCTCTGAATTCTGCCAGAAATCGGCTTCCAGGGACATTTTCTCCAGGCGGGTTATTTCCTTCTTTTTGCTGTCCGAGTCAAAGCCGCACCCCTGCCCGGTCAATGCGGTGTTTCAGGTCTTCGATTTTATCTGTAAGGTCTGACACTATTGACAAATTCTCCTTGCGGTCTCAATACCGGTGCTGTGCCCGGTTCTATATTTACCGGCTGCCAAATGAGCCTGCCGTACCGGTTCAGGCAGGCGATAACCGCGACAGGTATCAAGCACCCATTTCGAAGCGCTGTCCATACCGATGAGATGGCCGGGCGACACAAAAACCGGACGTATGCCGTCCCTGGTCCTCAATACAGCACCTATGGTCTCTCCCCTGTGCATCAACGGCTCGGCATCTCCCTTTATTGTACCCGGTTCCCGGTACTCTCCGCAAAGGCGTGATTTGGCGCAGCCTATCACCGGGGTGTTTATAACAAGGCCCAGATGGGAGGCTATTCCCAACCGGCGGGGATGGGCTATGCCATGCCCGTCCATGATTACAAGGTCGGGCTTTACGCGGAGACGGCTGAAAGCCGATGCTATGAGAGGCAGTTCCCGGAATGACAACAATCCGGGTATGTAAGGAAAGGTTACCTCCCCTTCAACTACGGCTAAATCCACGATATCCAGGTTCGGGTAATTAAGGACGGCAACAGCCGCCCAGCCGGTACTGCCGGACCGGTGTGACGAAACATCCGCTCCGGCAATCAAGCCTGGACGGTTTACCTCCCCCGTCGGAACAACCTTGCCGGCCAGTTCGTACTGCAAGGCAATGGCACCGGAAGTGTTTTCAGTCATCGTTCACAACACTGTTACTGGTAATTTGAATTATACTCTTGCCTCCATCCCCGGGCAATAACAGCCGGTGCCCGGTCATGTCAAACTCTTAAGCCCGCAGCCGGGAAAAAGTACAGGTTCAATAGCGCGGTTTTATAGCTGTATTATGTTAAACAGTGTTGACAGTATGAGCGTAATGCGTCATAATTAGCAGCTAACAAGGAGGAAACGTGGTTAAAATCAGGTTAAGGCGTATAGGTGCTCCAAAAAAGCCGAACTACAGGCTTGTTGTGGCTGACAGCCAGTCGCCACGTAATGGTTCGTTTATTGAAATAATCGGATTCTATAATCCACTTACCCAACCGGAAACAATCAATATAGACGAAGGGGCAGCTCTCAAGTGGCTGAAGCAGGGCGCCCAACCAACTGTTACCGCCGCCAGGTTGCTGACCAGGGCCGGCATTATTGATAAGATAAAGTCAGCAAAGGAGTAACCATGAAGGAACTGGTTGAATTCATCGCAAAATCACTGGTAAACGCACCCGACGATGTGGTGGTTACTGAGGAAACAAGTGAGGAGAACGGCATCGTTCTGAAACTCCAGGTCGCCGATGAAGATAAAGGGCGCATCATTGGCAAGCAGGGGCGCATCGCTCAGGCAATGCGCACTCTCATAAGAGTCAAAGCTGCTAAAGCCGGAACCAAGGCTTCCCTGGAAATTCTCTAACCAAAACCCGAACATTTTTAAAATAAAAACCCCTTTCACAAAGCTCAATCACTGAGCTCTGGATAGGGGTTTTTATTTTGGCCTCGTGTCGATCAGCCGGCTGTAAATTTAAGCCCGGTGCTAACACCGGGCTTGGTTTGTTTACATTTCCTGCCTGCGATGCCGGCGGCGCGTAGCCACCTTTAAACGCACCAGGGACCGCTTAAGTGCCGCCTCTGCCTGGGCAGCGTCCATACCGGAGGGTTTTTCAAGCATGCTCCGCTGGGCTCTTTCCCTGGCCGCCTCTGCCCGGGCTAAATCGATATCCTCGGCCCTTTCAGCTACATCCGCCAGGACGATTACCCGGTCGGGTTGAACTTCAAGGTAGCCACCACCGATGGCCAGGTACTGTTCTTCACTGCCGTTGCGTATTACAAGTTCTCCGATACCCAGTATAGTCATCAACGGGGCATGATGCGGCAGGATGCCCAGCTGGCCTTCCATACCGGGAGCCACCAGCATATCGATTTCATCCGAAAATACGGATTCTTCGGGAGTAACTATATCGAGCCTGATTTTTGACATCGCTTAATGCCTTACTCGGCCAGCTTCCGGGCCGCTTCAACGGCTTCATCGATAGTGCCTACCATGTAAAACGCCTGTTCGGGCAAATCATCGTGCTTGCCTTCCAGTATTTCCTTGAAACCGCGTACGGTTTCGGTAATAGTGACATACTTGCCCGGCCGGCCGGTAAACACCTCGCCCACGAAAAACGGCTGGGTAAGAAAACGCTGAATTTTCCTCGCGCGGGCGACTGTCTGCTTGTCCTCTTCAGAAAGCTCTTCGATGCCCAAAATGGCGATAACGTCCTGAAGGTCCTTGTACCGCTGAAGTACTTTCTGTACGTCTCGAGCTACTGCATAGTGTTCTTCTCCGACATTCTCCGGTGCCAGAATGCGTGAAGTGGATGCCAGCGGATCCACGGCCGGGTAAAGTGCCTGTTCGGCCAGGGCGCGTTCCAGAGCGATAATGGAATCGAGGTGGCCGAAAGTAGCGACTACACCGGGGTCGGTATAGTCGTCCGCCGGCACATATATCGCCTGGAAAGAAGTAATGGAGCCCTGTTTGGTGGAAGTTATACGCTCCTGGAGCTGGCCCATTTCGGTAGCCAGAGTCGGTTGATAACCTACCGCCGAAGGCATGCGTCCCAGCAGTGCTGAAACTTCCATACCGGCAAGCGTGTAACGGTAAATATTATCGATAAATAATAGTACGTCCTGGCGGTCTACGTCACGGAAATACTCCGCCATCGTCAGGCCGGTGAGGGCAACCCGCAACCGCACTGCCGGTAGCTCGTTCATCTGTCCGAAAACCAGGCAGGTTTTGTCGATAACGCCGGAGTCCTGCATTTCATGCCACAGGTCGTTGCCTTCACGAGACCGTTCGCCAACACCGGCGAAAACAGAATAGCCGCCGTGTTCGGTTGCAATATTTCGGATGAGTTCCTGTATGATAACGGTTTTGCCTACACCGGCGCCTCCAAGCAAACCGGCCTTGCCGCCTTTGGCAAAGGGAGTGATCAGGTCGATCACCTTGATGCCGGTTTCGAACATCTGCACGGTGGACTGCTGTTCATCGAACGCCGGAGGGTCACGGTGGATCGGCCAGTATTCGCTGGCTTTGACCTCGCCCTTGTCATCCAGCGGAACACCCGTAACATTGAATATCCGGCCCAGGGCGGCTTTACCAACCGGCACCCTGATGGAAGAACCGGTATCGATCGCCTCGACGCCTCTTGCCAGGCCATCTGTCGGGTCAAGAGAAAGGCATCTTACCCAGCCATTGCCGATATGCCCCTGTACCTCGAGAGTGAGTTTGACATCACCGGAATCTATGGTGATAGCGTTAAAAAGAGCCGGCATATGACCCGACGAAAACTCAACATCCACCACCGAGCCAATTACCTGGGCCACCTTGCCTTTTAAGGTCTCAGCTGTTTCTTTTGCCATAAATTATTTCTCCTGTTCCAAAGCCATTTTACCGGCGGTAATATCCAACAGTTCCCGGGTGATAACATCCTGACGGGCCTTGTTAAACTGCAGGGTGAGGTCTTCTACAAGGTCCCTGGCATTGCTGGTCGCATTGCGCATCGCCACCATGCGTGCCGATTGCTCGCTGGCGATTGATTCCAGTATTACCTGGTAAACTCGCATCTCGACAAACCGGGGCAGGAGTTCGTTCAGAACACTGGCGACATCGGGTTCATATATATGCTCCACGGCTCCGGCACCGGCATCCTTTTCTTGGGTGCTCTGAAACTGTGCCGTATCCACTGGCAACAGTTTTTCTATTACCGGCTGCTGCACGACAGTGGATACGAACCGGTTGTAAGCTATATATACTTCGTCTACCGCCCCACCGGTGTACTCATCCAGAACTACGCGCGAAATCGGCAGAGTCTCCAGGAAAGAAGGCCGGTCTCCAATATTGGTAAATTCAGCCAGCATATGCCGCCCGGTCCGCCTCAGGAAATCTACGCTTTTTCTGCCGACCGCCACCGAAACAACCGGTTTTTTGCTGCTTATGAAAAATTGGCCGATTTTACGGCTCAGATTGCTGACCAAACCGCCGCACATGCCTCTATCGGGCGAAACGAATACCACGGCTATCTTCTTTACTTCCGGACGGACCTCCAGCAGCGGATGAGGCGCACTGGAACCGGTTGCCATCGTCGCCCTGGTCAGGTCGGCGACTACTTCCACCATTTTGTCGGAATAAGGCCTGCCAGCCAGGCCGCGCTCCTGGGCTTTGCGCATCTTGGAAGCGGCCACCATCTCCATCGCCCGGGTGATCTTGGCCGTGTTCTGAATGCTGCGGATTCGCCGTTTTATTAAACGGATATTAGCCAAAAGTGCTCCTTTTTATCCCTTCTTCTTGCCTGCCATAAAGGTAGACTTGAATGATTCTATGGCTTCCTTGAGCTCTCCTTCGATTTCAGGGGTAATTTTCTTTTCCTTAATAATGTTTTCGCCCAGCTTGCAGTGTTCGCGCTCGATATAGGCGTAGAAAGAGGATTCGAACTGCTTGACATCTTCAACAGCTACATCATCCAGATAATTGTTGGTAATTACGTAAAACATCATCACCTGTTTTTCTACGGTCAGCGGCGAAAACTGCTGCTGTTTCAATATCTCGGTAATGCGTTTGCCGCGTTCCAGCTGGTTGCGCGTAGCCTTATCCAGGTCCGCTGCCCCGAACTGGGCAAAAGCGGCCAGTTCCCGGTACTGGGCCATTTCCAGCTTCAGCTTGCCGGCTACCTGTTTCATGGCTTTTATCTGGGCAGCCGAGCCCACGCGGGAAACCGAAAGGCCCACGTTGATTGCCGGCCTTATACCGGCATTGAAAAGATCCGGCTCCATGTAAATCTGGCCGTCGGTAATGGAGATTACATTGGTAGGAACATAAGCCGATACATCCCCGGCCTGGGTTTCGATAATAGGCAAAGCGGTAAGAGAGCCGCCGCCGTTTTCTTTATTAAGTTTAGCCGCACGTTCCAGAAGGCGGCTGTGCAGATAAAACAGGTCTCCCGGATAGGCTTCCCGTCCCGGCGGCCGCCGGAGCAGAAGGGACATCTGCCGGTAAGCCCACGCATGCTTGGAAAGGTCGTCATATACAATCAAGGCTTCTTTACCCTGCTCCATGAACTCTTCCCCGATGGCGCATCCGGCGTACGGTGCCAGGTATTGCATGGCGGCGGAATCAGCCGCATTGGCGGCTACCACGATGGTGTGCTTCAAAGCGCCGTTAGCTTCCAACTGGGCGACAACCTGGGCTACCTTGGAAGCTTTTTGTCCGATGGCCACGTATATACAGGTAAGATCGCCGCCTTTCTGATTAATAATGGCATCGAGGGCAACAGCGGTTTTACCGGTGGACCGGTCGCCGATGATTAGCTCCCGCTGGCCTCGGCCGATGGGGAACATACTGTCAATGGCCTTGATGCCAGTTTGAACCGGAGTATCGACCGACTGGCGCGCAACAACATTGGGAGCAATTCGTTCCAGCGGCCGTGTGGACCTGGTCTTGATATCCCCCTTGCCATCCAGTGGGCGGCCGAGCGGGTCTACGACCCTGCCGATCAACTCGTCGCCTACTGGCACTTCGCCGACATGCCCGGTGGCCTTTACCTCATCCCCTTCCTTAATCCCTGAGTCGTCACCCAGGATAATCGCCGAAACCTCATTCTCCTCGAGGTTCATGGCAATACCCATGACATCGCCAGGAAAGCGGAGCAGTTCATTATAACTGGCCGAGCTTAGCCCTTGAATACGGGCAATGCCGTCGCCGACCTCGGTAACTGTACCGACGTCAACAACACTGACCTTGGCTTCATATTTTTCGATACGCTGCTTGAGAGCAGCGACTATGTCATTTCCGGCTGAGTTTGCCATTAAACCAGCTCCTTGCTAATAGTTTGGAGTTTGGTGCGAATACTGCCGTCGATGAGCTTGTCACCGATGCGTATTATCACCCCGCCCAGTATTTCCGGATCGACCCTGGAATCGATAACAACCGGCTTGCCTGCCATTTTGGAAAGGCGTTTGCCCAGGTCAAGCCTGGTGGCGTCATCCAGCGGCTTGACCGTGATGACGCTGGCTACTTGCGAACCCTCGATGCCGTGATACTCATCCATCAGCCGCTGATACTCAATGGCCACGGATTCAATCACGTCCAGCTTGTTTTTTTCGACCAGCACTGACAGTAAATTTCCCGTTTCAGGACTCAATTCGACTCCTCTGTCTGTGAAGGCTTTCTGTTTCGCCTCGAAGGGCACATCCGTTTTGCCAACCATGTCCGCCAGAGCCGGGTCTTTCAAAAGGTCGGCAAGCAGCCTCAATTCGCTCAGCCATTTAACGAGCTTGCCGCTCTTTTCAGCTGCATCGAATAAACCTTTGGCCATATCTTTAGCGTAAATATTACTTGCCATAAATTTTCCTCTCCACAGGAAGCCGGTTGATCTTAATCCTTAATAGCGGCTGCTTCCTTAAGAACCGAATCAATCAACTCCTGGTGGGTTTTTTCATCCAGGGAGTGGCTGATTGCTTTGCTGGCAACTGCCACCGCCAGATCGGCTACTTCTTTGCGCAATTCATTAAAGGCGGCAGCTTTTTCACGTTCTATTTCCACCTGAGCTTTCTGGATAATCTCTTCGGCCTGTTTCTTGGCATCCTGCTCAATCTTTTTCTTTACCGCCTCGGCTGATTTGGAAGCCTGGTCAACTATTTGCTGGCCTTTGAGGTTGGCTTCGTCAATGCGCTTGGCAACTTCCTGCTCCGCCTGTACGGCTTCCTGTTTGGCTTTTTCACCGGCTTCCAGGCTTTCCTTGATGCGCCGGGAACGCTCGTCTACGGTTTTCAAAAAGCGCTGATAGCCGACCTTGTACAGAACGAACAGCAAAATGCCGAAGCTGACAGCTTGAGCTATAAGCGAAGGTATGTTAATACCTAACTTGTCCAGTATTTCCATTCTTCATCCTCCCTGGGATTAAAGTAAATCAATCCAACGCTAACAATGTTTTTAGGCAACAAAAATCAGCAGAATGGCGATAATAAGCGCATAGATAGCCGCAGCCTCGGTCAAGCCGGCCATGAGAATCATATTGGTAAACATCGGCCCCCTGGCATCGGGATTGCGGGATATACCCTGTAACATATAAGCACCAATCAGACCCAGGCCTATGCCAGGCCCTATCATGCCCAGACCAGCTGCCAGACCAGCGCCCAGTAATTTGGCGGCTTCCAGTTCCATTTTCTTAAACTCCCCCTTAATTTTATATTTACAATATTATCATGCGTATTGGTTTAATGCTCTTCATGCGGTTTTACAGCCAGGGAGATGTATACGATTGCCAGGCTGCCGAATACCAGGGCTTGAATAAAGCCTACCAGCAGCTCGAGGCCGTAAAACGGCAAGGGTATCAGGTATGGCACCAGGAATGCCATCATCATCAGCAGGATTTCACCCGCCAGCATATTGCCGAACAACCGGAAACTCAGGCTCAATATCCTGACCAGCTCACTGATTAATTCGAGAAAACCTGCAAAAGCGGTCATCAGCCCGGACACCAGTTCCAGGGGCGCTTTACCCTGCTGGCCTTTGGTAAACAGCATCTTCACACCGCTGACCACACCGCTGAACACGAAAAACTTCTTGAGGTAGCCCAGGCCCAGCCTTTTAAAACCTATAAATTCAACAGTAAAAAAGGTAATCAGGGAAAGTGCCAGGGTAGTGCTCAGATCTGTATTGGCGCTTCGAATCAACTCGGCTTCGCCATCCGCCCCGTGGACCAGTATCGTCTGAAATCCCGGCAACAGGGCCAGCCAGGCGGAGACAATGATGAAAAGGAATATGGTGGTAATGAACGGAAAAAAGCGCCGCCCGTCTTTCTCGCCTGCCGTGGATGTGCATAATTCGTAAATCCAGCTTAAGATGGCTTCCAGGCCTGCCTGCAATCTACCGGGGACCATGCCGGGTTTTCTGAATGCGGCCCAGAACAGACCGACCAGCACCACTATGGTCAACCAGGTTGCGATCAGGGTATTGGTAACCGGGAAACCGAAAATGTGGAATATTGTGTCTGCCGGCAGTTTGGGATGCGGCGTATGCAGCGACATCCATGAAGGCAACCCTTCGATACCGAATGCTCTGCCTAACGGACCTGCCATAGCACCCAGGACAATTACGGCAAGAACAACTACTACGAGTATAATGGCTACCGGTAATGAACAGCCGAGGCAGCCCTTCTTCTTAGCCACTAGCCATCCCCCTTACCTTATTATTTTTTTTCAAGATAACCAGGCATAACGATGCAGGATAACCTTAAAAAATGTGACGAACATAAAAAAAGCCCGGGGCTATTGATACGGTTAGAGGTAAACCACCAAGCTTATTTTGTACAAAATAAATAACCAACTTATGCTGCCGGGCTGGACTCGCGGGCCGGGAATATCTGCGTTTTTATACGTCAAGTGCCCGGATTTTCATTTCCAAGAGGATAGCATAACAAAACACTTCAAAGCAAGTCAATCCAACCCGGAAAAAAAAGAAAAACCCCCGGTTATTTCAACCGGAGGTTTTTTACACTGAAACACAACCCGGAACTAGGACTTATTCTTGTCGAAATCGTCCAGGTCCAGGGTATCGATGAAATCGCGAAACGCCCCCAGGCGTTTCATTTCCTCGTCGCTGACTTTACCGCCTTTGCCCTCCGCTTCGAGGCCGTCGGCACTGTCCAGGATAAAATCATCGGTGTCCTTGTCCCTGTCAAGGGAAATGCCGGCTTTATCCAGCACGGCTTCATCCACAAAAATAGGCGCATCGGCCCGGATCGCCAGGGCCAGAGCATCGCTCGGCCTCGAATCGATTTCCTGCTGGCGGCCGTTGATGTTGACGATTATCTTGGCAAAAAAGATATCGTTCTCCAGGGAATTTACAATTACGGAATCCACCGAAGCCCCGAGCACATCCATGATGGTGTGCAGCAGGTCATGCGTCATGGGCCGCGGTACGGTCTCGTTTTTTAACTTGATGAGTATGGCACGGGCTTCAGCCTGGCCGATGAATATAGGCAGATATCGCTTTGTCATGCGTTCTCTCAATAAAACGACGTACTGGTATTCGGGCTTGCGGTTCATGAGCCCGATGCGTACGCTATCAATTGTAACTTCAACCATTATGAATGCCTCCTCGCTATCTTGGCCACAGCTTTACATCGCATGGAAATTCTACTCTGGCATAAAAGTACTGTCAAATTGAATACCAGCGCCAAACCCGGTCTTGGACGGCCGGTTTTCAGTTTGCAGTCACTTACTTTATTCAACAGCTTACTATTGTTATAATGTTAAGACTTATCATCATATGTAAGGAGAGTTATCGCATGGAAAAGGCCATTGTGTGGTTCAAGGAAGTCGGCAAGGGTGATATCGCCCTGGTAGGTGGCAAGGGCGCCAACCTGGGAGAGATGACCCAGGCGGGTATTCCGGTCCCACCGGGTTTCATCATAACCTCACAGGCCTATTACATGTTCCTTGAAGAATCGAAACTGGCTGCCAAAATCCAGAGCCTTCTCAACCCGCTGGATGCCAACAATTCCAAACAGCTCCAGGACATCAGCCGGAAAATCAAACAACTGGTCGCATCCGCCCAGATGCCGGTTGAAATCAAAAACGAAATCAGGAAAGCATACGGTGAACTGGGCCACGGCCTGGTTGCCGTAAGGTCGTCAGCTACAGCCGAAGACCTGCCCGAGGCGTCTTTCGCCGGCCAGCAAAGCACGTTTTTGAATATTGAAGGTGAGGACAATGTAATACAGGCGGTGCAAAACTGCTGGGCTTCGCTCTTTGAGTCCCGGGCTATCTACTATCGCCAGCAGCAGGGTTACGAACATCTCAAAGTGGGCATCGCTGTTCCGGTGCAAAGAATGGTAAATTCCCAGACCTCGGGCGTGATGTTCACCGTAGAACCGGTCACATCGGATACCCGCAAGATGGTAATCGAAGCGATTTACGGACTCGGTGAAGGCCTGGTATCCGGAGAGGTCAGCCCGGATTTGTATATTATCGATAAAGAAAAAATGAAAATATCCACCAAGAAAATCAGCCGGCAGGAACAACAGCTTACCCGTAACCCGGCGCCGGGTGAAAAGGAACCCAATATATGGCTGCAGCTGCCAGTGAGGATACAAAATGTTCAAAAGCTGACCGACCATGAAATCGAGCAACTGGCCGGGATGGGCAAGAAAATCGAAGAGCACTACCGGCAGCCCCAGGATATCGAATGGGCCAGGGAAAACCATACGTTTTATATCGTGCAATCGCGGCCGGTGACGGCACTGAAAGAGAGCATGGAGGAGGAGGCCGAAATCGATGCCCCGATTCTGCTCACCGGAGATGCCGCTTCTCCGGGTCTGGCTTCCGGTCCGGTAAAGATAATTCTCGATCCGACCCAGATCGATCAGGTCGCTGAAGGAGATGTGCTGGTAGCCGAGATGACTACCCCCGATTTCGTACCCGCCATGAAAAGGGCTGCAGCCATCGTAACCGACCGCGGCGGCCGCACTGCCCATGCTGCCATCGTCAGCCGGGAGCTGGGTATCCCCTGCGTGGTGGGCGCCAGCCAGGCTACCGCCAAACTGGCCAACGACCAGATTATCAGCGTAGACGGCAGCCATGGCAAGGTCTACGAGGGCAAGGTGGGCAGGAGCACCGCTTCTACCTTTGCAGCCAATATATTGAAGGAGTCCATCGAAACCAAAACCAGAGTTTATGTCAACCTGGCTCAGCCCGAACTGGCCGAAATGGTCTCGGCCCGAAATGTAGACGGCGTCGGGCTGCTCCGGGCGGAATTCATGATTGCCCAGATCGGCGAACACCCCAAGTACATGCTCAAACACAAGCGAGGGCATGAATTCGTACAAAAACTCTACGATAACATCCTTTCCTTTGCAAAAGCTTTTCATCCCAGGCCTGTCGTCTACCGCACCACCGATTTCAAAACCAACGAATACCGCGACCTGATCGGCGGACGTGAATTCGAGGAAGTCGAAGAAAACCCGATGCTGGGCTACCGCGGCGCTTCCCGTTATATAACCGATATCGATTCCTTCAAACTTGAAATCGAAGCCATCCGGAGAGTCCGCAAAGACTATCCCAACCTCTGGGTGATGATTCCTTTCGTGAGAACCGTGGGCGAACTCCAGGCTACCAAGGACCTGCTGGAATCGGAGGGCCTGAAACGTTCCAGGGAGTTCCGGCTCTGGATGATGGTGGAAGTTCCCTCGAACATTTTCCTTATAGACAAGTTCCTGAACGTGGGTATCGACGGCATATCCATCGGCTCCAATGACCTCACCCAGTTGATCCTGGGCATCGACCGGGATTCCAACCGGCTGGCAAAAACCTTCGACGAACGCAATGAAGCCGTTTTGATGGCGCTGGAAAGGGCCATAACCATATCCAGGCAAATGGGAGTAACCTCTTCCATTTGCGGACAGGCTCCGTCCGTTTACCCGGAATTGACTGAAAAACTGGTGGGGTGGGGAATAACTTCTGTTTCCGTGAGCCCGGATATGATCGGCACCACCAGGGAGATTATCGCCAGGGCCGAAGCCAAGCTCAACAAATAATGGGTGATATCCCGGAAATCCGTGTTCGAACCGAGCAGCGGGAAATCGAAACGCTATCTCCGTTTGCTGTTAAAAGCCGGTTTACCCGGGGCAGGATGCAGCCGGAAGAATCCTGCCGCATCCGTACGGAGTTCCAGCGAGACCGGGACAGGATTATTCACTGCAAGTCATTCAGGCGCCTGAAACATAAAACGCAGGTCTTTATCGCACCCGCCGGTGACCATTTTGTCACCAGGCTTACCCATACCCTTGAAGTAATGCAGGTAGCCCGGACAATAGCCCGCGCCCTGAACTTGAACGAAGACCTTGCCGAAGCGGTCGCCCTGGGCCACGATCTGGGTCATACTCCCTTCGGGCATACCGGTGAAGAAACGCTGAACCAGTTGTATCCGGGGGGTTTCAAGCACAACTTCCACAGCCTGCGTGTGGTAGACAGGCTCGAGGAAGAAGGCAGGGGCCTGAACCTAACCCGGGAAGTGCGGGACGGTATTTTGAATCATTCCAAATCCATGGAAGAAATACCGGGTGAAGGGTGGGGAGGCACCGGCAGCCTGGAAGGGGACGTAGTCAAGCTGTCTGATCTGGTTGCCTATATTAATCATGATGTCGAAGATGCCATACGGGCCGGGATGATAAGCGCCGGCGACATCCCCGTGTCCTCCAGGCAAGTGCTGGGCAGCAGCCACCGTGAGCGCGTCAATACCATGGTCGGTGATGTTATCCGCGCTTCCTGGCCGGTTGATATTCAGCCGGATGGTTCGAACCCCCGGATCTCCATGAGCCGCGAAGTGAGAGATGCCGCCAGCGACTTGAAAGATTTTCTATTCGAATATGTTTATACTATCCAGTCGATGCTTGAAGAAGCCGAGAATGCCAGGCGCGTCGTAAGACAACTATATGATCATCTGAGCCGCCACCCGGATAAGCTGCCGCGGGAATACCTGGATGTATCCTGCGGTGACAGCCTGAGGGCAACGGTGGATTACATTGCCGGTATGACCGACCAGTACGCCATCAGCCTCGCCCGGCAGTGCTGCCAATAACCCTCCGGGCTATGTTTATGTAAAGTAGATGATACTGTATAATAGGTTGGTACCATGAGTGCTATTGAAGAAATCAAACAAAAACTGGATATAGTCGAGGTTGCCAGCCGGTATACTCTTTTAACCAAGGCAGGCAAGAATTTCAAAGGCGTCTGTCCGTTCCACCAGGAAAAACACGGGTCTTTTTTCGTGTTTCCGGACCGCCAGAGCTGGCATTGCTTCGGCGCTTGTTCTACCGGCGGCGATATCTTTTCCCTGGTAATGAAAAAGGAGGGCATTGAGTTCGCTGAAGCTCTCAAGGTGCTGGCTGAACGTGCCGGAGTCACTTTGCCTGCCCGCGGCCGTGAAACTCAGCAAAAGCAGCACCACAACAGGCTGTATGAAGCCAACGAAGCTGCACGGGATTATTACCACGAATTGTTCAATACCTCCAGGGAAGCTGAAAAGGCACGCCGGTACGCGGTCAACCGCGGGCTTAACGCCCAGTCAATAATGGATTTTAAACTGGGTTTCAGCCCCTGCGGACGTGAAAACCTTAAGGCCTATCTCCTGGAGAAAGGATTTACAGAAACGGAACTGCTGGATGCCGGCCTGGTTATCAAAACCGAAACCGGACTGATGGACCGTTTTCATAATCGCCTGATGTTCCCGATTAACAATGCAGGCGGCAGAACCGCCGGTTTCGGCGGGCGTGAAATGGACGGCTCTCAACCGAAATATTTGAATTCACCGGAAAGCCCGGTATTCGATAAGAGCGGCATCCTTTACGGGTTGGACCTGGCGCGTGAAGCCATACGGAAACAAGACCAGGTTGTACTGGTTGAAGGTTATATGGATGTCATCATAGCCCGGCAGTACGGTTTTGCCAATACCACTGGTGCCATGGGAACCGCCATCTCTGAAAAACAGATCGACGCTATAAAAAAGCTCACCCGGAACCTGGTACTGGCAATGGATGCCGACGAAGCCGGTGAAAAAGCCATGCTCAGGGTCATTGAGCACGAAAACACACTGGGCAGTGAAATAAAAGTAGCTTTGATGCAACCGGGGCTTGACCCCGATGCAGCGATCCGGCAATCGGCTGAGGACTGGTCGAAGACCGTAGCCGGGGCTGAACCGCTGATGGATTTTGCTGTCTCCAGGGCAGCCGCCGGCTGTGACCTTTCAACAGCTGCCGGCAAGTCCCGACTGGTAGACACAATTCTGCCTGTAATTGCCCGGATGCACAACCTCGTGCGACAGGCCCATTACCTTCAGAGTTTATCTGTGATGGTAAATGTCCATGAGTCCAGGCTGGAAGCATCCCTGAAAGAGGTGAAAACCCGCCACCAGGCCGGATTTCAACATATCGGCACGGCACCGCCGGCAGCCAGGCGCGCTTTGTTTTCAAATCAACGCGAAGAGTATTGCCTGGCTCTGCTGATACAGCACCCGCAATTGAAAAAAAATACCGGCGAATTAAGAACCGAGTACTTCTCCGGCACTGAAAATGCCCTTATTTTTTCGCTTCTGTCTACCGGAAAGGATATTCAGGCGGTGAAGTCCGAACTGGATGCGGCAACCCTGGAGCACATGGAACGCCTCGCCAGCCGGCCGATAATACCCGGAGATCTTGAACGCAAACTGGAAGAATGCGTCCTTCTTATGAAGGAAAACTACCTGAGGACTCTTATGCAGAACCAGGAAGCCATTCTCAGCTCGGGTGAGCTTTCAGCGGCGGAAAAGGGGACCCTGCTCGAGGAGAGCATGAAGATAGGGGAACAGTTAAAAAGCGTGTTCTGGCAGAAATCAAAAAATACGGAACGCATTAAAAAGGAGAACAGCGCCAGTGAGAACGGATAAAAAGAAAAGCAAAGCCAAAATCGAAGTCACGGAAGAAATCAAGGAAACCGAGGCAGAGCTTGAAGACAGCCTCGACGAAGAGCCGTCTGACGAAGACCTGCCGACTGATGACAGCCTGGCAGAAGATGAACTCAATTCCGATGTAGAAATAGAAGAAGACCTGGAAACAGCCGAAGCCGACCTTATCCTCCCTCTGGACCAGATTGAAGAGCATGGCGTTGTTGACGACCCGGTCCGAATGTACCTGCATGAAATAGGCAGGGTTACACTGCTGAGTGCCGACGATGAAAAGGTCCTGGCAAAAAAAATGGAAGCCGGCAAACGCATTCGCGAGATAAAGGAAAGGTATATCGACGAATACGGCACACCCCCCACACCCATACAGCTGGTCCTCAACATGCTGCTTGACCTGATCAGAGCCCGGGAAACCCTGTGTCTGTTCCAGGAAGAACTGGGGCTGGAGAAATGCAAGTATTTCAAACAGGCCGTCACCAATCCCGATATACAGCACAACCTGATAGATGAAATCGACCAGAAATTTACCCAGTCGATCGCCGCCAAAACCGGAAAAAGCCCGGCCGAAGTCGAGGCAGAGCTTATCAATATCTCTCTGAACATAAGGCTGCTTCCCCCTGAAGTGCTGGCGGCAATACCGGACGAAACCACCCTGGACGAAATCGATCAGCTCGCCCGCCGGCAGTCATTCATCGATTCAGTCGAAGTCAACGAACAGCAATTGAAGCAGTATTTGAAAAACATCAAAATGGAAGCGGACAAAGCGGAAAAGCACCTGACGGAAGCCAATCTCAGGCTGGTTGTCAGCGTGGCCAAAAAACACATCGGCCGGGGCATGCCCCTGCTGGACCTGCTGCAGGAGGGCAATATCGGCTTGATCCGGGCGGTTGAAAAATTTGACTACCACCGGGGTTTCAAGTTCTCAACTTATGCGACCTGGTGGATACGCCAGGCTATAACCCGGGCTATTGCCGACCAGGCGCGAACCATCCGCATACCGGTCCACATGGTGGAAACCATACATAAACTGCTCTCGGTAAGCCGCCAGCTTTCCCAGGAATACGGCCGTGAACCGACTCCCAAGGAAATCGGTGCCGAAATGGACCTGCCCCCGGACAAGGTCAGGGAAATCATAAAGGTATCCCAGTTGCCGGTTTCCCTGGAAGCCCCCATCGGCGAAGAAGAGGACAGCCACCTGGGAGATTTCATCGAGGACCAGAACATCGTCCCGCCTCCGGATGCGGCTTCCCGCCAGCTGCTCAAGGAGCAGATAGGAGAGGTGCTCTCCAGTCTTACCCACCGTGAAAGAAGGGTGTTGCAGCTGCGGTTCGGTCTGGAAGACGGCCGCGCCCGGACCCTGGAGGAAGTCGGCAAGGAATTCAACGTCACCCGTGAGCGCATACGGCAAATCGAAGCCAAGGCCCTGCGTAAATTGCGCCATCCCTCCCGCAGCCGTAAATTGAAGGATTACCTTGAATAGACAGCCATGATTCCCTCGAGGCTCAAAATACGTAATTTCATGCCTTACCGGGGCGACCTGCCGGCTTTTTCCTTCAACGGCATTCATACTGCCTGCATCTCGGGTGACAATGGAGCCGGCAAATCATCGATCATCGATGCCATTACCTGGGCTCTGTGGGGCAAAGCCCGGGCCGGCAGCGATGACGAATTGATATCTATCGGAACAGAAGAAACCGCCGTGGAATTCGATTTTCTGGCCTCCGGCAGTAACTACCGGGTAATACGCAAGCGGACCAGGGCAAAAAAGGCGACTTCCAGCGGTCAATCCAGCCTCGATTTTTTACTGGATACCGGACAGGGTTTCAAGTCATTGACCGGTGACACCATCTCCAGAACCCAGGCGGAAATAAACCGCCTGCTGCATATGGATTATGATACCTTCATCAACAGCGCCTATTTGCGCCAGGGCCATGCTGACGAATTCAGCCGCCAGACCCCCTCCAAACGCAAGGACGTTCTCGCCAGCATCCTGAAACTGGACATTTACGATTCGCTGGCGGAAACCGCCAGGCAAAAAACCAGGGACAAACAGGCCGAAAGCCAGGCTCTCGAGCGCGCCATTAACGAAATCAGGGTTGAACTGGAAAACAAGGGATTGCTGACCCGGGAATCCGAAAAGGCCGGTGGTGAACTGGAGGCCGCTGAAAAAGAGTTCGCTCAGGCTCAATCGCAGTATGAGCGCTTAAGCCTGCTGGTGCAAACCCTGGAAAACCGGCAGGATCAGCTCAAACGGGCACAATCGGCCATTCAGCAGTTCCAGGTTCAGATATCGAGCTGGCAGAAACAGGCCGAACAGAGCCGGGCTAAGATTGCCGGATATGAAGCAACCCTGGCTGACGGCCAGTCAATAGAAGACGGATTTTCGGATTATCTGAAGGCAAAAGATACTCTTGATGAGATGAGCCGGCGCCTCAGGCTGCTCAATCAGATCAACGATCAAAAAAACAGGCTGGAAAGAATCGTAGACATGGAACGCAACAAGCTGCTGAACCAGCAGGCAGTTGCTTCCAGAAACCTCAGCGAACTCGAAAACAAAGCAAGCCTGGGAGATAAGCTGAAAAACAATATTGCCAACCAGCAGGCTGCCGGCCGGAAACTGGCGGACCGGGAAAAGGCCCTGCAGCAGGCCGAGGATAACAACAGATGCATCGAGGAACAGATTCAAACCCAAAAATCCCGGGATTCTCAAACCGGGCTCCGCATCCGGGAAATCGACAGCCGGCTGGAGTTGATTTCCCGGGAAACCGATGCGCATTGCCCGCTGTGTGAAAAACCCCTGGAAGAAACCGAGCGCCAGCTCATTCTGAGCAAGTACGGTCAGGAGAGAGCCGCTCTGACCCGGTCGCTACAGGCCGGAGAAGCTGAAATTGCCGAACTCTACAAAAAAATGGAGGAGGGACGGCAAAACCTGCTGGCCGCCAGAAAGGCTCTACGGCTCGACCAGGAAAAACATAACGCTGATACAGCAATCCTGAACCACCGGATTGATGAATGCGAGCAGGCCGGCAAACAGCTCGAAGCGCAAAGAACTGCGTTGAAAAAAATAGAAAGACAACTGGAAGACAAGGTTTACGCTCAAAAAGAACAGGCTGAACTGGGCAGCATCTATCAACAACTTGAAAGCCTTGATTACAATGAGCAGGTTTACGCCAGGGCAAAAGACGATGTAGACCGTCTCGAACGCTTCAGGGACAAGAAATCGAAGCTTGCAGAGGCTTTAACCCAGATCCAGCCGGAAAGGGAAGCCGCACAGGCAGCCGGCGAAGCAATCAAAAATCTCGAATTGCGCCTCCTGGAAGAAGAAGCGCTTGCAGCAAAACTCGCCGGTGAAATTGCGGGCCTGCCTGCTGTGCACCAGGAACTGGCACAGGCCGGCACCAGCCAAAAGGCGGCTGAAAGCCGGCTGAAAGCCGCCAGGGAAGAGGTGTACCGGTTAAGGGCCAGGCTGGACAGCCTCGAAGAACAGGAGGGCAGGCTGGAAAAGAAAGAGGCCAGCCTGAAACAAACTGCATTGGAAGAAACAACCTACAAAACCCTGGCACAGGCCTTTGGCAAAAAAGGTATTCAGGGAATGCTTATCGAGATGGCTATTCCTGAAATAGAAAACGAAGCCAATCGCGTACTGGCAAAGATGACCGACAACCGCATGGCCTTGAAAATAGAATCCCAGAAGCTGAAGAAAACCGGTGAAAAGGCCGAAACCCTGGAAATCAACATCTCGGATGAAGTCGGCACGCGAAATTACGAAATGTACTCCGGCGGAGAAGCCTTCCGCATCGATTTTGCCCTAAGAATCGCACTTGCCAAACTGCTCGCCAACCGCAGCGGGGCTCCCCTGCCTACCCTGATCATCGATGAAGGTTTCGGTACCCAGGACGACATCGGATTGGAAAAGGTAAAGGAAGCCATCAACTCGATTCAGGACGACTTTGAAATTATCCTGGTTATCACCCACATAGACGAACTCAAGAACGCTTTCAACACCCGTATCGAAGTAACCAAGACTCCGGAAGGTTCGGTAATCGATATAATTTAAAGCTCCAGGTCGGCTGCGATTTCTTTCATGGCATCCAGCCCGAGTTCGATAAACCGGTCCAGGTCAAGGCCGAGGCTGGCACACGTTTCTATCTGTTCCCGGTTGACACCGGCTGCAAAACCTTTCTCCCTGTACTTTTTCCTGATTGATTTGAGTTCTACGCTGGCCAGTTTCTTGTCGGGCCGCACCAGTGCCGTGGTAGTAATCAGCCCTGTCAGGGCATCGGCGCAATACAGTGCCCTGTCGAGATCCGACTCGGCAGGCAAACCATGAGCTTCATTATGGCGCAATATGGCGCTGGCAACTGCCTCACCAGCTCCCATATCCCGTACCATGTCGGCGCCCATCCGGGAATGGATGTGCATATCGCCGTTGCAGTCTTCCATGTCGATATCGTGCAATAGTCCGGTCAAACCCCACAATTCCACGTCCTGGCCCAGGTTACGGGCCAGCGAGCGCATTATGGCCTCGGTTGCCAGCATATGTTTTATCAGGTTCCGGTTCTTGATTTTTGCCTCCACCGCTGCCAGGGCTTCATGCCTTTTCACCATAAGACCTCCAAAATTGGCTATGAATTGACGGAAGCCGGCACTGCCCGGCCTCCCAAGGCGCCTTTCAGGTAACTGCCGGTTATCGATGACGGATGCCGGGCGATGTCTTCCGGAGTGCCGCAGGCGACGATCTCTCCGCCGCGGTCGCCGGCTCCCGGTCCAAGATCGATAATCCAGTCGGCGTTTTTTATGACATCGAGATGGTGTTCTATTATCAAAACGGTGTTGCCGGTACCGGCTAACCTCTGTAAAACCTTCAGCAAAGCCGCGATGTCTTCAAAGGCCAGGCCGGTCGTCGGCTCGTCCAGTATATAGAGCGTACGACCGGTAGCCCGCCGTGACAATTCGGTGGCCAGTTTTACTCTTTGTGCCTCTCCGCCCGATAGTGTTGGGGCGGGCTGGCCCAGGTGTATGTAGCCCAGACCCACGTCGTTGAGAGTCGAAAGTTTGTTCTTTATCCGGGGAAAATTTTCAAAAAAATCCAGCGCTTCGGCAACGGTCATATCCAGTACTTCGGCAATATTCTTACCCTTGAACCTGACCCCCAGCACTTCCCGCGTATAACGTTTGCCGCGGCAAACTTCGCAAGGAACGGTAACATCGGGCAGAAACTGCATTTCGATGCGGGTATATCCGTCGCCGCTGCAGGCTTCACAACGCCCGCCCTTGACATTGAAGGAAAACCTGCCCGGTCCGTAGCCGCGGACTTTTGCCTCGGGTGAAGTCGAAAACAACTCTCGTATATAGGTAAAAGTCCCGGTGTAGGTTGCCGGGTTGGACCGCGGTGTCCGGCCTATGGGGGACTGGTCGATGTCGATGATTTTATCAATGAACGCGGCACCTTCGATTCCATCGCAGCGGCCTGGTTTTTCCCTTGAGCGGTTGAGTATCTGGGCCAGTTTTTTGTAAAGCACTTCGTTTATCAACGTGCTTTTCCCCGAACCGGAAACGCCGGTGACACACACCAGGCAGCCCAGGGGGATGTCGACGTCGACATTCTTAAGGTTGTTTTCCCTGGCCCCCCTTATGACCAGCTTTTCACCACTGCCCGGCCTCCGGTGCTCCGGCAGGGGTATAACCCGCCGCCCGCTCAGGTATTTGCCGGTAAGCGAATCCGGGCTGTCCAGTATCTGTTCCAGGGTGCCGCAGGCCACCATCCGGCCGCCATGCTCTCCGGCTCCCGGGCCCATATCGATAATATAGTCGGCTGAACGCATCATGGCTTCATCGTGTTCCACCACCAGTACCGTGTTTCCCAGTTCACGCAACCGCTCGAGCGTCCTGATCAAGCGTGAATCATCAGCCGGGTGCAGGCCCACGGTAGGCTCATCACATACATACAAGACGCCCATCAGCCCGCTGCCTATCTGGGTCGCCAGGCGTATACGTTGAGCCTCGCCGCCCGAAAGAGTCGAGGAAACCCGGTCAAGGCTCAGATAATCCAGCCCGACATTTACCAGGAAAGAGAGGCGTGCTTCTATTTCCTTGAATATTTCGGCCGCAATGGTTTGTTCCCTGGGCGACAGGGGTGTACCTGCCGACTTGAGCATAAGTATCCAGTCGAGGGCCGTACTGACCGACAGGGCCGCAACTTCGGTAATATTCCTGCCCTGGATCTTTACAGCCAGGGCTTCAGGTTTCAGGCGTTTGCCGCCGCAATCAGGGCATGGCAAGCTCACCATATAACGTTCGACATACTGACGTGACTGTTCGGATTCGGTATCGCGATACAGGCGCATCATGCGGGGTATAACCCCTTCGAAACCGTTGTAGTACTCCCTGACTCTACCGAACTGATTGCGGTAGCGCTGGGGTTCACCGCCCTCTCCATACAAAATAAGGTCAAGCTGCTGTTGATTGAATGTCTTGAGCGGTTCATGGGTTGAAAAACCATAACGCCTCGCCATATCCGATATCTGAGAAAAGTACCATGTCTGAAACTGGTAGGGCTGTATGGCTCCTTCCGCCAGGGAAAGATTTCTATCCGGAATTACCATCTCCGGGTCTATTTCCTGGCGAACTCCCAGCCCGGTGCAGGCGGCACAGGCGCCGTGCGGGCTGTTGAAACTGAAGGTCCGGGGCTCGATTTCTCCCAGGTTGGTGCCACACTGGGCACAACTGTAATGCTCGGAAAAAAGCAGTTCCTCTCCATCTATTATGGATACCAGCACCACACCTCCACCCAGTTTTAAGGCTGTCTCAACCGAGCCGGCCACGCGGCTGAAGCTGTACTCCCGGCCGGTTATCAGGCGGTCGATAATCACTTCTATATTGTGCTTTTTGTTCTTGTCCGGTTTTATTTCTCCCGAAAGATCGGTTACCACTCCGTCTACTCTAACCCTGGCGTAACCCGAGCGGCGCAAATCTTCGAAAAGCTGCAGGTATTCGCCTTTTCGTCCCTTTACCAGAGGTGCCATGATCTGGATGCGGCTTCCCTCGGGCAGAGAGTTTATGGAATCCGCTATCTGTTCGACGGTCTGGGCGGCGATTTCCCGGCCGCACCGGGGGCAATAAGGCCGGCCGGCCCGGGCAAAAAGAAGGCGCAGATAGTCGTAAATCTCGGTTACAGTGCCTACTGTTGAGCGGGGGTTATGGCTGACGCCCTTCTGGTCTATGGATATCGCCGGGCTAAGCCCCTCGATATAATCCACGTCCGGTTTCTCCATGCGCCCCAGAAACTGCCGCGCGTAGGAAGACAACGATTCCATATAACGGCGTTGTCCTTCGGCGTAGATGGTATCGAAGGCCAGCGAGCTTTTACCCGAACCGGAAACCCCGGTTATTACCACCAGTTTATCCCTGGGTATGGTTATATCGATGTTTTTTAAATTATGTTCACGGGCACCTTTAACTACTATATACTGCTGGGTCAATTGTCAACTCCTTGCACCGTTTTATTTTACCCCAGCACCGGAGTATGCACAAACAACCGCCCTGTTTTAACCTGCGGAGACGAGTTGCGGAGTGTAGCTATAAACCGGTTGTTGGGTTATAATGGCACCACAGACAATGAACGAAATCGATAACCTGAAAAACCGGGTTGCAGCTACATTGAAGCAGCACGGCACGCACCTTAACCGCCTTTGCCTGAAGATTCATGCCAACCCCGAAACAGGGCTTGAGGAATTCCAGGCATCCGGGTGGCTGCGGGAGTACCTGCAAGACAACGGCTTTGCCATAACTCCGGGAGCCGGCGGTTTGCCTACCGCGTTTACAGCCTGCTACGGAAAGGGCAAGCCCCGCATAGGCCTGCTGGCTGAATACGATGCCCTGCCGCAGTTGGGTCATGCCTGCGGCCACAATATTATCGCTGCCGCTTCAGCCGGCGCCGCCATAGCTGCCAAACCGGCAGTAGACGCCCTCGGCGGTACAGTTATAGTCATCGGTTCCCCTTCGGAAGAAATGCACAGCGGCAAAGAGCTCCTTATCCGCCGCGGAGTTGTCGAAGGGCTGGATGCGGCTATGATGGTCCATCCCGGCGATGAAAACATCAGCATTATACAGACTCTGGCCTGTATTACCCTTGAAGTCGAATTCAAAGGCCGTCAGGCTCACGCTTCTGCCAACCCTGAGGAAGGGGTCAATGCCCTGGAAGCCATGCTCATCAGTTTTAACGCCGTAAACTCCCTGAGGCAGCATATACCTGATTCGGCCCGGGTGCACGGTATTATCACCGACGGCGGACAGGCGGCCAATATTGTGCCGGCCCGCTCGGCAGCCCTGTTCATGGTGAGAGCCAAAAACACCGGCTCCCTGGGGGAGCTGAAAAGCAAGGTTATCAACTGTTTCAAGGGAGCTGCTACCGCAACCGGAGCCAGGTTGAAATACCGCTGGGCGGATGTGTTTTGCCAGCCTATGAAATCCAATACCGGCCTGGCGGCAGCCTTCGACCGCAACATGGCTGTAACAGGACGAAAGATGCAAGCGGGGAGCCGGGATTTTGCCTCAACCGACATGGGCAATATCAGCCAGGTTGTTCCATCGATTCATCCCATAATCGCCATTGCCCCGAAAGGAACTCCCCTTCACTCCACGGCTTTTCTCAAGGCAGCCGCTTCCGGGGAAGCTGTCAGGGCTGTAGAAGACGCCGCTCTGGCCATGGCGCTCACAATTACCGACATCCTGGCCGATGCCGAAATGCTTAAAAACATCCAGAGCGAGTTTAACGGTTCGAGGTAATCCTCCTTGGCAAGATATCTGGGAATAGATGCGGGCTCCATAAGCACCAAAATGGTAATTACCGGCCCTTACAGCGTAATAACTGCAAGCTGTTACCTGCCCACGGCGGGAAATCTACCGGAGGCACTTCACCGGGGGCTGGAACAGCTTGAAAGCCAGCTGGGGGAAGACAGCCTGATCGACGGGATTTCAGTTACGGGTTCCGGGCGCAGGCTGGCGGGAGAAATGCTGGATGCGCCGATTATCAAAAACGAAATCACATGCCAGATGATAAGCGCACTGAACTTCGAGCCCTGCGTTCAGACAGTCGTTGAAATCGGCGGGCAGGATTCAAAACTGATCGTAGTGCGGCGGGGGCTGGTAGCCGATTTCAGCATGAATTCGGTTTGTGCCGCCGGTACTGGTTCTTTCCTGGACCACCAGGCGTCACGGCTGAATATTACCCTGGATGAAATGAGCCGCCTGGCCGAAGCCAGCCGCAGCCCGGCAGCCATCAACGCCACCTGCACGGTATTTGCTGAGTCCGATATGATTACCCGGCAGCAGTCAGGATGCCGCAAGGAAGATATTGTATACGGGTTATGTAAAGCACTGGTAGCCAACTTCAGGCGAAGCGTAATCCAGTCCAAGCCTGTACTTGCACCGGTGGTGTTCCAGGGCGGCGTAGCCCATAACAGGGGTATCATAAGGGCTTTCCGGGAGGAAATGGGCATGGATGTAATTGTACCGGCTTTTCCCGAACTTACCGGTGCTCACGGAGCGGCGCTGTTGTGCGAAACCGAACGGGCGGGCTGCACAACCACTCTTGCAAAACTGAAGTGCCGGGTAAATTAATATTTCCAGCAAGGAGAAGAGGAAATGGTAAAAAAATATGATGTTGTAATTGTGGGCGGCGGGCCCGCCGGACTTACAGCCGGCCTGTATGCTGCCAGGGACCGCTTCCAGACGCTGATTCTGGAACGGGCTGTTATCGGCGGCAATATCACCAACGCCGAGGAGGTGGACAACTACCCCGGCTACCCGGAAGGCATAAGCGGTTTTGACCTTACGGCCAGAATGCACGAGCAGGCCACCAAGCACGGGGCGGAAACAATCAACGCCGACGTAACCGCCGTTGAAGTGGATGACGGCTTCAAATATATTCGCACCAGCGAGGGTGATTTCCAGGCCGGAGCGGTTATTATTGCCAGCGGTACCGAAAGAGTTAAACTGGGCGTAGACGGCGAGAAGGAATTCACCGGACGCGGGGTTTCCTACTGCGCTACCTGTGACGGGCCGTTTTTCAAAGGTAAGACAGTAGCGGTGGTCGGTGGCGGCAATGCTGCCCTTTACGAAGCGTTGCACCTGTCCAAATTCGCCGCCAGGGTTTACCTGATACACCGCCGAAATGCATACAGGGCTACCATGGCAGTACAGGAAAAAATCCATCAAAAACCGGTAATCGAGCCCGTTCTGAGTGCGGTTGTATCCAGAATCAAAGGCGGCTCCAAAGTCAGTACGCTCGAAATCACCAGCAAGGTCGACGGTAAGGTTACCGAACTGGAAGTTGACGGTGTTTTTGTATCGGTCGGCCTTTCTCCCAACACGTCATTCCTGAAATCTATTCTCGAACTTGACGGCCATGGCTCGATCAAGGTGGATGAAAAACTGCAAACCAGTGTCAGCGGCTTTTTTGCCGCCGGCGACGTTCGCGCTCATTCCATACGCCAGGTAGTGACTGCCGCCGGCGACGGGGCGCATGCCGCATTTCATGTCAGGGAATACCTGGGAACCTAGGTTTTCAGGCCTTCGGCTGTTAAGGTATAATATCTGCCGGAGATGAAATTATGAAAGTTGTTTTCTTGAAGGACGTACCCGGTTCCGGCACCAAGGGAGAAATAAAAGAAGTTGCTGACGGCTATGCCATAAACTACCTGGTACGCCGGCAGTTCGCCCTGCCGGCTACCGAACAGACCATAAGCCAGTTGAAAGCCCGCAAAAAAGCCGAAGAAAAAAAGAAAGCCCGGATAGAAGCCGGCCTTGCCAGCCAGGCAAACGAACTAAACGGTAAGGTAGTAACACTGGCGGCCAAGGTCGGCAGCCGGGGCAAACTGTATGGTTCCATAACCAGCGCCGATATCGCCGCCGAACTCAACAAGGCGCACGGCATCGAACTGGATAAGCGTAAAATCGAACTGTCGGAACCTCTTCACGAAGTGGGAACCTTCGAAGTGATCGTAAAGCTTGCCCGGAGCCATATGCCGAAAATCGTTGTAAAAGTCGTCCCGCAAGAGGAGGAATAGCACCGTGGCTGAAACCCGGCTGCCGCCGCACGATCTCGATGCCGAAGAAGCCGTCAACGGGTCCCTGCTGCTGGATGGCAAAGCTATTTACGAGATAGCCACGTTTTTACAACCGGATGATTTTTACAGTCCGGCAAACCGGGCGATTTACCAGAGCTGCCTCAATTTATACCAGCGTGATGAGGCTATCAATAAGGTTACTGTTTCCCAGGAACTCAGCCGCCTGGGGAACCTGGAAAAAAGCGGCGATGTGGCCTATCTCAGCCACCTGGCCTCAGGCGTGCCAACTTCACTGGAAATAAGCCAGTTCGCCAGAATCGTTCAGCGGCTTTCGGTCATGCGCCAGCTCATTCAGGCTTCGGATAAGATCGCCGAAATAGGTTACAGTTCCGAACCCGATTCGGCCGTTGCGCTGAACAAAGCCGAAGATATCCTGTTCCGTCTGCGTTATAACCGCAGTGCCGTAGATTTTGTTCATATCCGGGAACTGCTGGACAGGTATTTCGAAGCTCCGCCTGAATATGAACCGGGGGCACTGCAGCCCAGGGCAAGTATTCATTCCGGTTTTACCGGCCTGGACGATCTTCTGGGCGGATTCCAGCGTTCCGACCTGGTAATCATTGCCGGCCGGCCGAGCATGGGCAAGACCAGTTTTGCTTTGAACATTGCCCGCAACGCCGCTGTCCTGGAAAGAGCCTGCATCGCCATATTCAGCCTTGAAATGAGCCAGGAATCCCTGGTAAGCCGCCTGCTTTCGGCGGAAAGCGGGGTAAGTGCCAAACGCATCCGCCTGGGCCTGTACCAGGATATTCATGATGAGTATGAAGGCCGAATCATGGATGCCATCGGCACCCTGAGCGAAGCGCCTATCTACCTTGATGATTCGCCACAATTGCGGATGCTGGAAATGAGAAGCAAGGCCCGGCGGCTGCATCATGAACACGGGCTGGATCTGATAATCGTCGACTATCTCCAGTTGCTGCAGGGAGATACCCGCACCGACAACCGCGTACAGGAAATCAGCTACATATCCAGGGCCCTCAAAGGCCTTGCCAGGGAATTGAACGTACCAGTGCTGGCGGTTTCCCAGTTGAGCCGGGCGGTCGAATGGCGCCAGTCGCACGTGCCCCAGCTCTCCGACCTCAGGGAAAGCGGCAGCATCGAACAAGACGCCGATGTGGTCGTCTTCGTCTACCGCGATGAGGTCTATTTTACTGAAGAAGAATGGTATCGCACCCATGAAAACCAGCAGTACCCCAGCGAACTGGCCGATCTAATTGTGGCCAAACACCGCAACGGGCCCATCGGGCAGGTAAAACTGCGTTTCCGAAAAAAGCTTACCAATTTTGAAAATTTGCCTCCTGAAATGGTCGAGGCCAGAGAAACAGAAGCCCTGCTATGATGCACAAACCCGGCCTTCCGGCAAGAATGGATTTCAGCGCCATTCCCAGCTATTACCTTAATATAATAATGCCGGAAGTGCAGGACATCCTGGAATTGAAACTCAGCCTGCACCTGTTTAAAATTCTTACTCGAAAAAAAGGCAAGGTCCCCTGTACCAGTTTCAATGAGCTGGCATCCGACCCGGTAATCGTTGAAAGCATCCGGCAAAACGGCCGGCCGGTGGAAGAAACGCTCAGGGAAACCCTTGCCAGAATTATTACGAGGGGCTTGGTAACAGCGGTTGAGGCAGGTCAGCCCGGTTATCCCGATACAGCTTATCTGCTGAGTACGCCGGCCAATATCGAACTGATAGAGAGGATCAGCCGGGGGGAGGTAACAATCACCGGCGCGAAGGCGGCTGTCTCAACCATACCCGCATTCGAACCTCAACCGGATATATTCGGTTGCTACGAACAAAACATAGGTATGCTGACTCCCCTGATCGCCGACGAATTGAAAGAGGCTGAAAAAAACTACCCGGCGCACTGGATCGTCGAAGCCATCAGGGAGGCCGCGCTGAATAACAAGCGAAACTGGCGATACATTTCACGCATCCTGGAACGGTGGCTATCCGAAGGGAAGAACGATGGAACACATAAGCAGAATTATTCACCGGACGACCCCGCTAAGTACACAACCGGCAAATACCAGCAGTTTGTCCAGCACTGATCCGGCTGAAAGCTCCGCAAAGGTATGTTCACAGTGCCGCGGCGCAGGTTTCTTTCATCCTCACCTTGCCGACGGCCGGGTGGACTATTCCCGGGTGGTTGCCTGCCGGTGCCGTTCGGAACTGAGTGCTGAACAGAAAAGAAAACTGCTGATCGATAAATCGAACCTGAACTCGCTGGAAAGGTTCACCTTCGACAACCTGAACCCCGAAGGCCGCAGCGGCTACCAGGTAAACCGGAAAATGTTCAAAGCCGCCTGTGATGCAGCTTTGGAATTTGCCGGGTCCCCCACAGGCTGGATGGTAGTCGTCGGGCCGAGCGGGTCGGGTAAAACCCACCTGGTTACAGCAGTTGCCGTTGAGCAGCTGCGCCGTGAAAGGACGGTATTTTATATAACCGTACCGGACCTTCTGGAGCAGCTGCGCTCCAGCTACAGCGCTTCGAGCGATACTGACCACGACACGCTTTTCGAAGAAGTCCGCAACGCTCCCCTACTTATTCTGGATGACATGGGAGTTCATGCAACCAGCCCCTGGGCCCGGGAAAAACTGGACCAGTTGCTCAGCTACCGTTTCAACCGCGAACTGCCGACACTGATTACCATGCTCGATACCGAAGGCCTCGAGGAGCGCCTGCGCACCCGGCTGAATGATCCGGCGGTTTGCCACATCTACCGGCTGGAAATGGACCGGGGAGAAGTGTCCGGATATGAATGGGGGCCCGGCCTGGAACTGCAAAAACAGATGACATTCGAGAATTTCGACTGGAAGAGAGCCAACCTCCCGGCTGCCCAGCGGGAAAACCTTGAAAAAGCCTACCGCACCGCCATGGATTATGCCCGGGCGCCGGACGGCTGGCTGGTATGGCAGGGAGTAACCGGAAGCGGCAAGACGCACCTGGCTTCGGCGATTGTGAACTATCTGCACCAGGCAGGCAAACAGGCGGTTTTCATCGTCGTCCCGGAATTCATAGACCACCTGCGATCGGCTTTCAGCCCAGAAAGCCGCATTTCCTATGACCAGCTTTTTGAAAAGGTAAAAACAGCCTCTTTCCTGGTCCTGGATGATTTCGGAGAACAAACCACCACACCCTGGGCACAGGAAAAACTCTACCAGGTGATAAACTACCGTTACAACGCCAGGCTGGCTACCGTTATTACGACGACCAGGCTGCTGGATGAAATGGACAGCCGCATACGCTCCAGATTGCTGGATCCCAAAATCAGTATGACGTTTTCACTCCAGGTCCCTGACTACCGTTCCGACCCGGCATGCCGCCCGGCCAGAAAACCCGCCTACCGTCCATCCGGCCGGCGCTGACGCCATATTTGAAATTCGAACTCGATGGGTCTAATATTTAAGGCAAATGAACGCTTCGAGCGCCAAGGAAAGGCTGCCGGTGCTGGTCCTCAACAGTTCCTTTCAACCGTTGAGTGTCTGCCAGGTAAAACGGGCTGTGATTCTGATACTTGAAGGCAAAGCCGAAATGGTCGAAAACGGGATGGGATATATCCACACGATCAGGAGTGATTTTCCTCTGCCCACGGTGATCCGGCTGGATTATATGGTCAAAAAACCCAGCCACCGCAACAAGCTCACACGCATGGGAGTATTCCGCCGTGATAATTACACCTGCCAGTACTGCGGCAAGGAAAGCATGCTGCTCACCATCGACCATGTAAGCCCCCGGCATCGAGGCGGGCAGCACCTGTGGGAAAACGTCACCAGCGCCTGCCCCAAATGCAATCATCGCAAGGCCGGCCGCACCCCCGAAGAAGCCGGCATGAAGCTGATCCGTCAGCCTTTCGAACCTAAAAATTACGGGGGATTCTATCTACCTCACCGTTACACCCGCGGATTGCCGGCATGGCAGAAATACCTGGGCAAGGCCGGGTAATCCCGTTTCGAGGTTTGAATTACCGCCGGTTTGACCGGTTGCTCTTGGGATGCTCAGCAGGTTCCACCGCGCCGTTTCGTACGTTGATGTCTGCCAGTCTGGCTTCTACGCGCGAGCCGGTCTCGAGTTCTATGATTACGATATCTTCCAGCGGACGGCTGCCGACTACAACACCCTGACCCTCGGCTATGGAAACCTTCTGGCCTTCCGCAGGAAATTTCTGTTTCATTTCGCGGTACTGTTCGAATTCATATCCCAGGCAGCACAACAACCGGCCGCATAAGCCGGATATCTTCATGGGGTTGAGGGGCAGATCCTGTTCTTTCGCCATCTTGATAGATACCGGCGAAAACTCGGATAAGAAAGTAGCGCAGCAGAGAGAGCGGCCGCACCTGCCGAAGCCGCCGATCAAACGAGTTTCATCCCTCGGTCCGACCTGCCTGAGTTCGACACGGCTTTTTATTTTGCGGCTGAGCTCTCTGACCAGTTCCCGGAAATCCACCCTGCCTTCAGCTCCGAAAAAAATGGTCACAATAGACCCGTCCAGGCTGTATTCAGCCTTTAACAGCTTCATCGGTAAATTCAACTGCCTGACCAGTTGATCGCACTCTGCAAGGGCTTCGGATTCTCTGGCATCCATAAGCCTGGACTGTTCCAGGTCATCCGGGCCGGCCAGGCGTATCACCGGTTTCAACACATCCGGTACTTCTTCGTCTCCCATCTCAAACACTTCGCCCACCACTTTGCCCAGCTCCTGCCCGCGGGCTGTCTCCACTACCACCATATCCCCGTCTTTCAGTTCAATCCCGGCCGGATCGAAATGATATATCTTGCCCACGGGGCGAAAACGCACTCCTGCTACTAACGGCATAGTTACCCTCCGGCTATTATTTTACCATTATTGCCCCGGCAGATGCCTTTAACGAAAAAACGGCATTCTCCAGGACCAGGCGGGCATTCACGTTGGAACTCAACTGTTCGACGGCAGCCTGAATTACTTTGATAAAATCAACCATTTCACCCGGGGCATATATCCCGGAAATCCGCCTGAGCTGCTCAAGCCTGTCGATATTAATTATGTAATCTTCCTGTCCAAAACTCACCAGGAGGGCGTCCCGCGCAATTACCACCAGTTCCATGAGTTCGTCGCGCACACCGAACCTGTCCCTGACAAAACGCGCCGCCACCGATTCAGCCCAGGAAAAACGCTCCCGGTAACCCGCTTCAAACAGCGCCAGAAGACGGTCCCGGCACTCGAAGTAGTCCTCCCGGAACCGTTCGTCTCTGGCGGCCTGGATTGCCCAGCCCGTGCGGCCCCGGCTCAATCCGGCCAGCAGTTTGGCTGTTTCGACGTCTGCGCCGACAGGCTGTACCAGGTAATCTGCCAGGCTGGAACGCGGGCACAGCTTGAACTCAAAATGCCGGCAGCGCGAGGCTATTGTCGGCAGTACTTTTTCAATTGACTCGGCCAGCAACACAAACACCACTCGCGGAGGGGGTTCTTCCAGGATTTTTAACAACCGGTTGGCAGCGCCTGCTGTAAGAAATTCCGCTCCATCGATGATAAAAACCCTGGACCTGCCTTCGAAAGGAGGCAGAACAGCCGCACGTTGAATAGTGTCGATTTCTTCTACTACTATCGCCGTGCGCGCTCCGGGTTCATCCTGGCGGCCTGCCAGGTCGACAAGGAGAACATCGGCGTGTTTACCGCCGGCAATTCGCTCGCAGGGAACGCATTTTCCGCATGGACCCCGGCCCGATTCACAGTTAAGTGCCCGCGCCAGATCGAAAGCTGCCAGTTTTTTTCCGGTTCTCGAAGGTCCGAAAAACAGACAGGCGTGATGCGATAAACCCTTATCTAAACCGGCAGCCAGCTGCCTGACAACTTCTTCCTGCCCGTAAACGGTCCACAAGAGGTTACTGTCCACCTTCGACGTCCAGATACATCAGGTCCCGGTATTCTTCGCGACGGCGTATTAACCGGTGGCTGCCGTTATTGACCAGAACAACAGCCGGTTTCAAAGCTCCGTTATAATTGGAAGACATCGGCAGACAATAAGCGCCGGTTACGGGTATTGCCAGTATATCACCAGCCTCTAACTCCGGCAGACTTGCTTTTTTAATTAGTATATCTCCGGATTCACAATATTTACCAGCGATAATAACTTCGTTTTCAATCCCATGGTTAACCTTATTTGCCGCTACGGCAGTATATACAGCATCATAGAGAGCCGGCCGGATGTTGTCCGCCATACCACCGTCTACTGCCACATAGTGCCCGAACCCTTCGATCTTCTTTTGCATACCTACGGTGTAAAGTGTAACCCCGGCACCGGCAACAATAGCCCTGCCAGGTTCGATTATCAGGCGGGGCAGGGTCATTTCAAGCCTGTCGCAGCCGGCAACCAGCGCTGCCGCAATCGCCCGGGCATAAATCCCGGCCGGCAGGGCTTTGTCTTCGGGCGTGTAGTTAACACCGAAGCCGCCACCCAGGCTTAATACTTGAAGATCGAAGCCCGTTTCGGTGTTCATCCTGTGGCTGAACTCAAGCAGGATTCCCAGGGCTTGCAGGTACGGTTCGACTTCATGGATCTGAGAGCCGAGATGGCAGTGCAGGCCGGCGATTTCAAAGTTAGCCAATCCGGCAGCCTGCTTGATCGCCCTGGCGGCATCTTCCAGCGGCAAGCCGAACTTGCTGCCGGAAACCCCGGTGGTGATATGGTGATGCGTATGTGCGTCTACCCCGGGGGTAACTCTGAGCAATATCTCGGGCAAGCAGCCGGTCCTGGCTGCGAGCCGGTTAATTATCTCCAGTTCCGCCAGGTTGTCAGCTACGATGTGGCCTACCCGGGCCTGAAAGGCCTGTTCCAGTTCGGATTGAGATTTATTGTTACCGTGAAAGTATATCTTTTCAGCTGGAAAGCCGGCCGAAAGGGCGATTGCCAGTTCGCCTCCCGAAACAACATCCAGTTCCATGTCTTCCTGGTCAATTATTCTGGCAAGCGCTTTATTTAAACACGCCTTGGAGGCATAAGCCACCCGGGTATTTTGATATGCCTGGCTGAATTCACGGCAAAAATGACGGCATTGCCGGCGTATATGATTTTCATCAAGGATGTACAACGGGGTGCCGTAACAGCCGGCTAGAAAAACAGCATCGCACCCGCCGACTATCAGGGTTCCGGCTGAACTGACGCTGGTGCCCTCGGGAAATAATTCCAATTCGGCTTTCTTCATAGCCATAAGATAATAATGCAGCCGGCTTTTCCAGTCAATTCGATAACCGGCGCAGGCAGGCAGCCGAGCTGTTTAGCACTTTGTTACCGGCTTTACACAAGAGCCGGTAAAGGTTAAAATCAGGTTTTAAGAAAGGAGCCAGTTTTGATAAAAGCAGTATTGTTCGATCTTTTCAATACCCTGATCACGTACCAGCCGCCGCGGGAAGACATTCATCTGGGAATCCTGGCAAAAAACCGGATCATTATCGACAGGAAAATTATGGCCAATGCAATAAAATCGGGGGATGAGTTTTTCTACCGGGAAAATTCCGTTTCGCTGGTCAAGAACCGCCCCGCCGAGGAGCAGAAAGCGGTATGGTACGGTTATGAGACTACTGTATTGAAGGAAGCCGGAATTGACCCGGAACCGTTGCTGATAAAGGATATCTTAAATGCCTTGAAAGGCATCCATTATGACATGGTTCTCTTCGACGACGTTTTACCGGCGCTTAAGGAACTCAAAAATATGGGATTGAAACTGGGCATTGTCTCCAATATAGACCGCGACATCCGCCCCATGTGCCGTGAAATGGGTATAATGAACATTCTGGATATTATCCTGACGTCGCTTGAAACCGGTTTGTTCAAACCATCACCGGAAATCTTTCTACGCGCAGCCGAAGAACTGACCGTTGCCGCCGGAGAATCGTTATATGCCGGAGACCAGTATCAGATCGATGTGATCGGTGCCAACCGGGCAGGCCTGGTGGGAGTCCTGGTAGACAGGGACGGCCTGCAGGACGGCTTACCTTGTGATGATTACCGGATCGTTTCTCTGAATGAAATCCCCGGGCTGATAACCAGAATCAATTCCAGCCATACAGGCTGAAGCCCTGATTCTAATCCGCGCTCTTTTTTCTTGTTTTCCGCACTGGTTTGACTTTTTTCTCTGTGGCAGCTTCTGTGCCGGTTTTTTCCTGAGAACCGGATTGTTTCTGGTGTTTTTCTCCGTCTGCCCCAGGCTTTTGCTCCGGCTGCATTCCCGGCTGCCCCGATTCCTGGCGGCGCAGCCAGCGCTTGAACTCATCCAGGGCAGGAGGAGACACAAAAAATACTTCGACGTCGGCTGGAAACTGCATGTGGTGGTTTTCGCTTATTATCAGCAAGCCGATTTCGTCACTGGCAAGGCTTTCGTCCAGCCGGGCTGCCATCGCCCGGTTGCGCCTGGTTTGGGTTTCCTGGTAGGAATTTAAAACCGACGTCAGTACTTTGTGGCTGAATAAGCCTACCGACAGGCACCGGCCCCAATCCATATATTCCGATAAAAGGTCACCGTCTTCGATGGCTGAAAACCTGGCACCTTTTTCGACCATGGAGCGGGCCAGGTGGTAACTGCTCGAATTAAGCGGCTGGAGGTTTTTCAGCCCGCTTTCCCCGGCTGAAGCTATCATCTCGTGATAGACACAATTTACACCGCCGATGCGGGCTTCCAGTCCGCTGATCTGGCGCCGGGCTTCTTCCCAATAGCGCTGGATAATGCCCTTGAGTTCTTCCGGCGGTGAAGGCGGCTCAAAAAGCAGGGGGACCAGGAAGAGCCGCCTGCCCTTCTTGAACTGCTCCGCCTCAGGTTTGGTAATCCGGCCGAGTTCTTCTGCCATAATCCCTTAACCTCCTCTAAGCACCTGGTTATATTTTAAGAAACGCCAACGCTTTTTACAACCCGTCCGCAGCACGCATTTGTGCCGGTAAGCTGCAAGGTAATATAATTTATTTTTACATGGTTTTATCCGTCTTAAGATTAGAAAGGAAGTTTTTATCCTATGGTTGTTACCGTCATGATTGAAATTCCAAAAGGGAGCCGCAACAAGTACGAGTGGGACCCGGAAACCGGGGCCATCAAACTCAACCGGATGCTTTTTTCAGCAGTACATTACCCCAGTGACTATGGATTCATCCTCAATACCCTGGCCGGTGACGGCGATGCCCTGGACGCCCTGGTAATGGTATGGGAGCCGACCTTCCCCGGATGTATCATCGATGCCCGTCCGGTCGGAGTTTTCAAAATGCGCGACGAAAAAGGCCCTGACGAAAAGATATTATGCGTACCCATTAATGATCCGATGTGGAACTATATCGACTGCCTTGATGACGTGCCGCCCCATATGTTGAAGGAAATCGAACATTTCTTTACCGTATATAAGGAACTTGAAGCCAAAAAGACCGGCATTTACGGCTGGGACAACAGAGACTCCGCTGTCAGGGTAATTGAAGAATCCCTGGCCAGGTTCAAGGCTGCCGGTCCCCAGCCTGCCTGAGCCGGACAACCGGGCCGAGCGGTTTGATCCCAACATTTTCTACAGGCTTCTTTTTCATTTTGGCCAAAGCATCCGGTCTGTGTTACAATTGGGCAACCGGTGCAAGATAATTTAGAGTTTTTGACTAAGCCCGGTCATATGCCCCCAAGAAAGCAGTGACGATTTTCCATATGAAACGCTACTACAAATACATGGCATTGCTGGCCACCATTCTGGTGGGCTTTACCATAATCACAGCTTGCAAAGGAGAGGAAGCGCAAATGGCACAAAACGGAGACACGGTCAAGGTACACTATACGGGAACCCTGGATGACGGCAGTGTTTTCGATTCGTCCTTAGGCCGTGAACCGCTCGAGTTTACCCTGGGTGAAGGCTCGGTAATTCCAGGCTTCGAATCAGCCGTTGACGGTATGCAGATCGGTGAAAGCAAAACGGTTACCATCCCTTGCAACCAGGCATACGGCCAGCGTGATGACAGCCAGATAATTCAGGTCCCCAAAAGCCAGTTGCCTGAAAATTTGAAACCGGCTGTAGGTCAGCAGTTGCAGATGCAGACCATGGAAGGACAGGTACTGGTGGTTACTGTTATCCGGATAGACGCTGACAGCATTACCGTGGATGCCAATCACCCCCTGGCCGGCCAGGACCTCACTTTTAAAATTGAGCTTGTGGAAATAAGCTAGCGGGTTATCCCAGCTTCATTATCTCCAGAAATGCTTCCTTGGGCACTTCCACCCGGCCTATCATTTTCATCTTCTTCTTGCCCTCTTTCTGCTTTTCAAGAAGTTTACGCTTGCGGGTAATGTCACCGCCGTAGCACTTGGCCAGCACGTCCTTGCGCCGGGCAGCTATATCCTCCCGGGCAACGATGCGGCTGCCTACCGCCGCCTGGATCGGCACTTTGAACAACTGGCGCGGAATTACTTCCTTCAACTTCGCAACAACGGATTTGCCGGTATCATGGGCTTTTTCTGGAGGTATAATCCGGCTGAATGCATCCACTTTCAGTTCGTTAACCAGAACGTCCAGCTTCACCAACCTGGCTTCACGGTATCCCAGGAATTCATGGTCCAGGGAAGCATATCCCCGGCTGCGGCTTTTCAAGCTGTCGTAAAAGGTGGTCAACATGGACCGCAGCGGCATTTCGTATTCCAGCCTTACCCGCTGGCTTTCTTCCCCCATTACAGTGATCTGCCCCAGGTATTCGGTGTGCTTGTAAAGTCCTTCGTATTCCTGCATAACATCCATCAGGGCACCGATGAATCCGGAAGGTGTGATAATGGAAATACCGACCCAGGGTTCCTCGGTTTTCTGGATTTCATTTGGTTCCGGGAAATCGATCGGGCTGGTTACGGCCAGTTTTTCTCCATCGGTTTTGGTGACCATGAACTTGACACCGGGAACCGTTACCACCAGGGAAAGACCGAATTCTCTTTCCAGACGTTCGATTACAATATCGAGATGGAGCAACCCCAGAAAACCGCACCGGAAACCCTGACCCAGTATAGGGCTTGATTCAGGCTCGAAGGTTAGCGAAGCATCGTTCAGGTTGAGCTTTTCGATAGCTTCTCTAAGATCGGCATATTCATCAGCCTGAGTGGGGTAGATTCCGGCAAACACCATGGGTTTGGGCAGTTCATAACCTATCAGAGGCTGCCTGGCACCGCTGCTGGCCAGCGTTATGGTATCACCCACCCGGCATTCCTTGACACTTTTAAGCCCGGTCGCGATATACCCCACTTCTCCGGCTTCCAAACGGTCTTCAGGTGTCGGCCCCGGGGCAAAATAACCGAGTTCCAGCACTTCCAGGTGGGTTCCCTGGCCCATCAGGCGCAGTTTCGCGCCTGTTTCCATCACACCGTCTACTACTCTTATGTATGCAACCACACCTTTGTAGTCGTCATAGTGGGAATCGAATATTAAAGCCCTTAGTGGTAAATCACTTCTGCCTGCGGGGGGAGGAACCCGGTGGACGATGGCTTCGATCAATTCAGGTACACCCTGGCCCGTTTTGGCGCTTATTAGCAGTACTTCGTTGGATTTGAAGCCCAAAACGGTTTCTATTTCTTTCATCACATGGTCCGGTTCGCTGCCGGGCAGGTCTATCTTGTTGATTACCGGAATTACTTCCAGGTTGTGTTCCATGGCTATGTAGATATTGGCCAGGGTCTGAGCCTGGATGCCCTGAGTGGCATCGATGACCAGCACGGCGCCTTCGCAGGCAACCAGCGTCCTGGATACTTCGTAGGAAAAATCAACGTGCCCGGGGGTATCTATCAGGTTCAGCCTGAAGAGTTTTCCGGCCCGGCTGTGGTAACTCAGGCGGACAGCTTTCGCCTTGATGGTAATACCCCGTTCCCTTTCAAGGTCCATGCTGTCCATAACCTGCTGGATTATCTTGTCTTTCCTGAGAGCCCCGGTAAGTTCGATCAAGCGGTCGGCAAGGGTCGATTTGCCGTGGTCGATGTGGGCTATAATACAAAAATTTCTAATCGATTTCTGATCCATGCATACTCCGTATTCAGTTATCCTTTATTATACAGCTTAAACTGGCTGCTCCGGCAAAAAACGCCAGAATACTTCATTGCCCAGCAGCCTGCCCGCCGGAGTCAGTAACAGGCTGTTTTCGTTATGCCGGATCAATCCCAGTTCTTCGAGTTCGGTTATCCGCTGGTGGTAGCAGTCCAACAGGTCAATTCCGTACTCATGGTTGAAACCGGCGATATCGACCCCTTTTTCCAGCCGCAGGGAGAGAATTATTGCTTCGGCCTGTTTTAAATCACCCTTGATTTCTTCATCGGCTTCAGCCGGTACACTCGCTCCGCTGCTAACCAGGGAGATATACTGGTCCAGGCAAGCGATGTTGGTTCGGCGGCGGTTATTAAGATATGAACTTGCCGACGCGCCCAATCCCAGATAAGGCTCCATCAACCAGCAGGACAGGTTGTGCCGGCATTCGTACCCCGGTTTAGCCCAGTTGGAAATTTCGTAGTGGCAGTAGCCACGCTTTTCCAGTATTCCCTCAGCCAGCTCGTATTGACCGGCAGCCGCATCCGGGTCAAGCGGCGGCTGTAAACCGGCCTCGATTTCTTCTGCCAGCCTTGCTTTCGTTTCCAGGCTCAAACAGTACAGTGATAAATGCCGGGGATCCAGGCTGGCTGCCAGGTTCAGCGTCTGTTGCCAGGACTCAATGCTCTGCCCGGGTAAACCATAGATCAGGTCTAAATTGATATTCTCGTAACCGGCGTCGCAGGCTGACCGGTATGCTCTTAAAGCCTCGTCAGCGTCATGCAGTCTTCCCAGCAGGCGCAGTTCATCGTCGTTCAAGCTCTGCATGCCGATGCTCAAACGGTTGACACCACAACTTCTCAGGTCATTTAAATAACCGGGAACAAGCGTACCCGGATTGATCTCGACCGTGATTTCGGTATGTTGTTCCATGACGAAAGCCTGCCTGATACAATGCAACAGTTCTGAAAACTGTCCAGCTGTAATCAAACTCGGCGTGCCGCCGCCAAAATAGATACTTTTCAAACCGGTCCGGCCGGCATGAAGGCTGATTTCACGCTTAAGGCATTCGAGATACACGGGGATATCCGGCTCCCGGTTTTCATATGATACAAATGAACAGTAATTACACCGGCGCCGGCAGAACGGAAAATGAATATAAAGACCGATGGGCTCGCGCATTACCGACTGATTATAACAGATTGCCGCGTCCCGGCTGTAAAATCTGTGCAACCTGCCGGTTTGCATAAAAACGCCGGGCGTCTATTCATAGACGGTATTTATATTGACACAGCCAATTTGGTGCGCTTATAATACTATAAGCGCAAATGCGCATATAGGGAAGTAATCTTCCCGGTAAGAAAGGAAAGGCGGATGCAGCTGTTTGTCGACCTGCTTGAAGGGGGCTGGAATGCATTGCTGGACTATCTCTCGGCCCATGTAATAACCTGCCTGGTCCCGGCCTTTTTCATCGCCGGGGCAATTGCCGTTTTCATTTCCCAGGCAGCGGTGCTCAAGTATTTCGGGCCCAAAGCCAACCGGTTTCTTTCCTACGGTGTTGCTTCCGTCTCGGGGACCATCCTGGCTGTCTGATCATGCACCGTGCTGCCCTTGTTCGGCGGCATCTACAAACGGGGCGCAGGGCTCGGTCCGGCTATTGCCTTTCTTTATTCCGGACCGGCTATTAACGTACTGGCTATCACCTATTCGGCAAGGCTGCTCGGTTTCGAACTGGGTGCTGCTAGAGCCATCGGCGCTATCGCTTTTTCAATATTAATAGGCATGATCATGGCCTTTATCTACCGCAACGAGAAGAAGGCCGGGGATGAAAAAACTTTCGCCGCGTTATGCGATGACCCGGATGCCAAAAAGTGGTGGCAGCAGATAATCCTGTTTGTCGTACTGGTCGGAATCCTGCTGTTTGCCGCTTCAGCCAACTGGATATGGCTGGGCATCTCCCTGGCAGTTCTCGGGTTGATAGTCTGGCGCTGGTTCACCCGGGACGAGTTTATTATATGGATGAAGGAAACCTGGCGCTTTGTCCGGCTGATAATCCCCTGGCTGCTTCTGGGGGTTTTCATTGCCGGCATCATTACGGTGCTGCTGCCCGAGTCGGTGGTCAGCCGCTTTGTGGGCGGCAACAGCATCCTGGCAAACTTCTCGGCATCGGTGGTGGGTTCGCTGATGTACTTTGCCACCCTTACCGAAGTGCCTATAATCAAAGCCCTGATGGACCTCGGCATGGGCAAGGGGCCTGCCCTGGCGCTGCTGCTGGCCGGCCCGGCGCTCTCACTGCCCAACATGCTGGTGCTTCGCTCCATAATGGGAACGAAAAAGACATTGACCTATGTCGGACTAGTGGTATTTTTCGCCACCGCGTCAGGACTGGTTTTCGGGTCGATAACATAGTAAAGTAGATTACAAAAAAGAGGTGAAAACAATGAATATAAAAGTGCTCGGCCCCGGCTGTGCCAAGTGCCACAAGCTGGACCAGCTTGTCCGGGAGGTAGTAAGCGAACTAAACATCGACGCCAGCGTGGAATATATCAAGGACATGGGAAAAATCATGGAATACCCGATACTAACCACCCCCGGACTGGTTATCGATGAAAAGGTGGTTTGTGCCGGCAGGGTGCCATCCAGGCAGGAAACCATTGAAATGATACAAAAAGCTAGGCAGGCTTAAACCGGCAAAGGAATATATATCATCCAGCTAGAGAGGGTTGAAATGAAAGTAATAAAACTGGTTTCCACAGTAGCACTCATGGTAGTTCTTGCCGTTGCAAGCCTGACAGCATGTAACGGCTCGAACGGAAGTACGACTACACCGGGAACGACGACCGGCCCTGCCGACCTGGTGGAAGTTACCTTTTTCTTCGAATCGGATAACTGTTTCTGCCTCAACCTGGCGGTGGAATGGGTTGATGCGGTGATGACGGAGGATTATGCCAGCGAGGTTGCCAGCGGTAAACTGGTTTACAACCGGCATGACACCCGAAACCCGGAAACCCAGGCCCTGATGGATCAGTTCAATGCTACCAAGTTCGCCTTTTTCATCACTACCTATCACGGTGATACTACCAACACCTGGCAGGTCAGCCGCATCTGGATGTATACCGATACCAGCGGTACCAACGCCCAGTTGAAAGAAAAATTCTTTGGTGAACTGCACCGCAACCTGGATAAAGCTCTCTACGGGGAATCTTAATGGCGTGGCTCTCGGACTTTTTACACAGTATATTCGTTGATACCAACGTGACCGTGTTCGCCGCCCTGCTGCTGGGCCTGATGGCGGCCGTCGGCCCCTGCACCATGGCAACCAACGTCGCCTCCATAGCCTATATCAGCCGTCGTATTACAGACCGCCGCTACGCCGTGCTGGCCAGCCTCCTCTATTCCCTTGGCAGGATGATAACCTATACCCTGCTGGGCATTCTAATTATAGCTATAGGCCTGGAAATTCCGGCTATCCGTAATTTCTTAGAGAACGTAGGCACCTATGTACTGGGCCCGCTCCTGATTATTGCCGGCATACTGATGCTGCTTATTGACCGTTTTTCTTTCGGTGGTGGCGGCAAACTGGCGGCGCTGGGCAACAAAGTATCCGACTGGGGGCTTCTTGGAGCGCTGCTGATGGGTATTATTTTCGCTCTGGCTTTCTGCCCGTACAGCGCCGTGCTGTTTTTTGCAGTACTCATACCCATGGCTTTAACCAGCACCGGGGGCGTATTCCTACCACCGTTGTTCGCCGTCGGTACCGGCTTGCCGGTAATCCTGTTCGGCGTGCTGATTGCTGTCGGCGTTACCGCCGTGTCAAGGTGGGTCAACAACCTGGGAAAAGCAGAAAAGGTTATGCGGATCATTATGGCGGTGATTTTCATCGCTGTCGGCATATATTACCTGACGCAGATATAATTCCCAAAACCCGGTCATAGACACCGGGTTTTGATGGCCTCGCGGCTTATAAATAGTTATGCTTATTTAAAATTTGACGGAAACCACACACCTTAAACTCAGGGAGGCATACAATGAAACAATCGAAGGATAGTAACAAGAACCCCGCATGCCAGGGCGAAAAGTTGTCCCGGCGTGATTTTTTAAGACATGCCGGACTGGTAACCGGAGGCATAGCCGTCACTTCCATGGCAGTAGCTGCCGGCTGTACCGATGGCGATAACACCACCACGCCAGCAACTACCCCGCCAACTACCACAAAGCCCACAACAACACCCACGTCTACCGTTAATCCGACAACCACCCCGACAACGATACTACCGACTACCACCGGCAACGGGGATTTTATTTACGTCCCGCCGACATCCAACCCTGAACTGGTGGACGTGGTTGGATGCACCAGCAAAGTAGCCGCCGACCGGTTGTATTCCGAGGAGCATGTATGGGTCAAACCCCTGGAAAACAACCTGGCCGTTATCGGAATGACGGATAAGATGCAGTTGCTCCTGGGCCTGGTGGAAAGGGGAGAACTGGTGCTGAACCTGGTCGGTACCGAACTCGAATACGATGGCTGGCTGGGCAATTTCGAGGGCCAGAAAATGAATGTCGACATGTACTCCCCGGTAACCGGCATCATTATCCAGGTAAATGACGATCTGTATATCAACTCCAGGGTGCTCGAATCGGAACCTTATTTAAGGGGCTGGCTTTATGTTGTCGAACTGAGCAAACCCGAAGAACTCGATAATCTCCTGGACCCGATAGAATACGCTACCGCTCAGGCCAACCCTAACGCCTGACGGATTTTTACCTTGGAGGCATTTACGTATTCGGGGCGGTGTGTTAGGATGACCGGATAATGAAACCCTGCTGGATATGCAACCTGGGACTCATGCCTTACGAACAAGCTCTTGAGCTGCAGACCAGGCTGGCGTTCTTGAGGTATAAAAAGGCCATCGACGATATCCTGCTGTTGCTTGAACATCCGCCCGTGGTAACTCTGGGCAAATTCGGCAAAATTGAAAACGTACTGGTTGCCGAAGATGAACTAAACAAAAGGGGCATCAGCCTGTGCAGATCCAATCGGGGGGGCGACGCCACCTTTCACTGCCCGGGCCAGCTGGTGATATACCCCATAATGGATATGCGTTCCAGGGAAGGCAACCTGAGGCGCTTCCTTTCGGACCTCGAAGAAGTGGTCATTGAAGCAATTGCTGCCTTCGGCGTTCAGGGAGAAAGGTGGTCAGAACACCCCGGCATCTGGGTTGAAGGCCGGCAGATTGCCGCTATCGGGCTTCATTTTGTCAGAGGAGTCAGCATGCACGGCATTTCTCTGAATGTCAATCCTGAACTCGAAGATTTCCGGGTAATAAACCTGTGCGGCATGGCCGGCAAGGAAGCAACCTCTCTAACCAGAATAACAAAAAGAGGTGTGACTGTCGAACAGGCTGCAGAATATGTGCGGGGTGCATTTTCGGCCGTTTTGGATGTCCGGCTGGAAGACATTTCCCGCTCTCAGGTGATGGGAGAGGTACTTGGGTAAACGACTGCCGGACTGGTTCAGGCAAAGGCCACCGAAAGTAGGCGAACTGACAGCGGTATCAACACTGCTGGCCGAATTGAACCTCAATACCGTGTGTGAAAGCGCGCTTTGTCCCAATCTATGCCGTTGTTTTGCCCAAAAAACCGCCACTTTCATGATTATGGGCGACATATGCACCCGTAACTGCACCTTCTGCGCCATAGCCAAAGGCCAACCGGCATCCCTGCAGGCAGATGAGCCGGAACGAATCGCCGAAGCCGTGAGAAAACTGGGCCTCGAATACGTGGTGATAACATCGGTGACCCGGGACGACCTGGAAGACGGCGGGGCGGCTCATTTTGCCAAAACCGTCGAAGCAGTGCGCTGCGTCTCACCCGATACGCTGGTCGAAGTGCTGATACCCGATTTTCAAGGCAGCCTGCAGGCTCTCGAAACCGTCGTCAATGCAGCCCCGGCAGTTATCAATCATAATATCGAAACCGTACCGGTACTTTATCCTGAAGTACGGCCCATGGCGGGTTATAAACGCTCCCTGGAACTGCTGGCCAGGATCAAAAACATCCAGCCGGGAACCGTAACCAAATCCGGGCTGATGCTCGGCATCGGAGAAAACCGGGAGGAAGTGCTTCAGGTAATGGAGGATTTGAGACAGGCCGGGTGCGACCTTCTTACCCTGGGGCAGTACCTGGCACCGACAGCCAGCCACCACCCGGTGGTAAGCTATGTTACACCCCTGGAATTCACCAGCTACGTTCAACCCGGGCTGGAAATGGGTTTTTCCGGTATTGCCTCCGCCCCCCTGGTAAGGAGTTCCTACCGGGCAGCCGAACTATACCAGCAGGTAATCAGACATGGAAGCAACAGTTAAAACGTTGTTGCCGTCAGCCGGCTGTTAAAACCGGATGCTGCCATCCGGCTGGCGCTTGAGGCCCTGCATTTGCTCCAGGTACAGCTGCAGCGCTATACCGCCCTTGCTGCCGGCTTTGCCGGCAAGGTCCAGCAAAGCTTCCCATTCGGCAGCCGGCCTCTCCCCGGAAGGCACGCGGCTCTCAAACTCCCTGACATAGTCGCTGGCATCCAGCAGCCATACCGGTTTTCTTTTTTTCAGCTTTACCTGCACCAGGCGGCTGCCTTCCTTCCGGGAAAGCACCGGTGGGGACTGTACCAGCATTTCGTCTTTTTTTACGCCAAATGCCGGCGCCAGTGACGGGCAGGAAGGCAGAGCCAGTTTTCCGATCGGGAAATATTCCGGACTGGGATGAAAAGAAATCGTATACGGATGAACCCGGCAGGCCCAGGCCCGCGCGGGATGAACACTGCATCTGTTGCCGAACAGAAATATACAATCCGGCCTTTTGGAAAGGATGTTTCTGACCAGTTGTTTTTTCTGTTCCTCGGAAAAACTGTCTCTTACGTATTCCAGCATGAGCCACCACTCTTCCAGCCGGAAAGGATTCAGGCGGCTCATGGTTACCGGGTAGATATCATGCCCGCAGCAGTGGCCGTCAGGACAAACGCGGCATTTTTCCCACAGCGGCTCATTGTTCAAAAGTACTCCAACGTCTTTGTCGAACCGCTCTTTGAAATCTTTGAGCCATGCCAGATTATCCATCAGTTCCATGTATTTATATTAACCCACCTTTTCGCCTTTTGACCAGTTTTACGATTGACACTGTTATATATACATATTATAATTTAAACGTAATAAGCTTATTCAGACTGTATTAGTCTTGATTGATAATCGCAATTCCCCCACCTGAATGAGCCGGCAGGCTCGAATACTTGTCTCCGTAAGCGCATAAACAGGAGATAGTAAAAAATGAAGATCTTGAAAACCTTTACCGGAGCTTTTGCCCCGGCACTGCAATCTAAATTTATGCATATTTCAGTATTGCTGGGACTGAGTGTCCTGTGCATTTTGCTGCCAGGCTGCCAGCAAAATACGCTTACCCCGCCCCCGGCCGAAACTATCACCGACCCGCCCATTGAACTGGATCCACTGGAACTGTTCGAGGAATACGAAGCCGACCCGGAAGGTACCCTGGCCAAGTATGAAGGCAAAAGGCTGCACTTCCCTTATGTAAAGGTCGAAGCCATGAGTTTTTTAGGCGAACCCCCTGACGAAGACCTGTACGTTCAAATGGGCAAAGTTAAATTTCGCGTTGAATACCCATCCCAGCTTTCCTATATCAGGGAAGGCTACGTAGTCGAAGCAACCGGAGACCTTTGGGGCAAACAGCTGGCTTATTTGATTATCAAGAATTGCTGGCTGAAAGTCATCGACCCTCCGGGCGGGACCGATGAGATGCCGCCCGAGTATTAAGGTTGCAAATATACACATAAATGGTATATAGTTTATACAAGATTGCATTAAATACAAACCCTCACGGGTATTAATTTTATGCCGGGTAAAGATATAAAATCTTCACAGGCCAGGGCAACGTTAGGGATAAAACTCAGCACCAAGAGCAAGCTGGATAGATACCGCGCACCCGGTCAATGTTACGATGGTTTCATCTGCCAGATGCTGGAACTCTGGGAGGAAGTAAATGCCGACCATGCTGTTAGATCTCCCCTGCCTTCAAACGAAGGTAACATATGATACTTCGGAATTTCCATCATTCTTGTAAAATAACCCCTTGGAGTGTTTACCAGGCAGACTAAATAAGGAGGTGAATGCCGCAAAAAACTGTAAATCAGATCCCTGCAAAATCATCCAACCCCCGCCCCAAGGCTAAAATATTAGGAGGTCGATTAAGACAGATATGTCCGAAATAGAGGAGACCAAACAAATCTCCAGAAGGCAGTTCCTCAGGAATGCCGGTATTGTAGTCGGCGGCACCGCCATCGGCTCGTCCGTCCTGCTGGCTGCCTGTGGCGGAGAAGAAGCAACCAAGACGGTAACCAAGACGGTTAACGTAACCACGGCAACTCCCAAGTTCGTATGCCCCTATGACAGTCAGGAATTCGATACCTTTGCCGCTCTCCAGGCCCACGTTCAGGCAGAGCACGGACCTGACGACCCTGTTACCATAAACAAATTCGTCAGCCCCTACGATGGCAAGGAATTTGACACCCTGGAGGAACTCAAAGCCCACCTTGATGCCAACTTCATGTCCCAGGGTGAACCCGGCGTCGTATCTTTCCTGGTAAACGGCAAACCGGTAACTGTAAAAGTTGAAGATTACTGGACCCTGGATTTTGTCCTGCGCGACAGGCTGGCCCTTTACGGCACCAAGAACGGTTGCGGTGTCGGCCAGTGCGGCGCCTGCACCGTCCTGGTGGACGGCGTACCCACCTTTGCCTGCCTGACCCTGGGTATTGAAATGGCCGGAAAGAGCATCGAAACCATCGAAGGCCTTTCCGACGGCACCAACCTCAGCCCTCTGCAGCAGAAATTCTACGATAATGAAGCTTTCCAGTGCGGTTTCTGTACTTCCGGCTTTATGATGGCTGCCAAGGCGCTGCTGGCAGAAAATCCCAATCCTACTGTTGACGAAGTGCGCGAAGCTGTTGCCGGCCACATCTGCACCTGCGGCAACCTCAAGAACACTGTCGCAACCATAGCAGGAGGAGTATAATATGGCACTTCCAGAATTGAAAGTAATGGGCAACCTGGCCAATCATGACAAAACGGCCTACACTATCGTCACCGGCAATGCCGACTTCGCTTCGGACCGCCTGGCCGGCCGCAAACTCTACGGCGCTGTAAAAACCTCCACCATCATGCGCGGCGTCATAACCAACATCGATGCTTCCAAAGCCCTTGAAGAACCCGGTGTAAGGGCTGTTGTAACCTATGAAGATGTTCCCACCTGGAGTGAGGCTATCTTTGCGTGGGGCCAGGAAGTCGCCGGCGTTGTCGCCGACGACCCCTTCATCGCCGAACGCGCTCTGGACCTGATCGAGGTTGAATACGAAGAGCGGCCCGGCGTGTTCGATCCGGACGAAGCCATGGCTTCCGGCGCACCGCTTACCGGTATCCGCCCGGATTCCAACATCCGCCTGGCTACCGACCTGACCCGCGGCGACCCCGATGGAGCCCTTGCCGCAGCTCCGGTTCAGCTTGAAACCACTTTCGACTATTCAACGACCTACCAGCATGCCACTCTCGAACCCCACCAGTCCGTTGCGTGGTGGGTTGGCGACCAGGTATACATCTGGGCCCCCAGCCAGCACGTTTTCGGTATGAAAAACGGTATCGTCAATGCCCTGGGCATGCCGGCCAACAAGGTTCACGTCTATACCCATTTCACCGGCTGTGGCCATGGAGACAAAACCGGCACCAACACCGGTGAAGTTTCTGCCATCATGTCCAAAAAGGTAAACGGCGCACCTGTTAACCTGGTCAAAACCCGCAAGTCCAACATATTGACCCACTCGCGGCAGTTTTCCATCAAGTCCCAGATCAAGTGGGGCGCAACCCAGGACGGCAAGATTCTGGCTGTCGATGCCAAATTCTTCGGAAACGGCGGCCGCAACGCCAACGCTCCCATCGGCAACTGCCACTTCGGCCTGAGGACCACCTACACTATCCCGGATGCCCGTTTCCAGGTAACCATTATTTCCACCAACAGCCCGCTGACCGGTTACTGGCGCTGCGTTAACGACCCGCCCGGAGCGGTCAACTACGACTCCGCCCTTTACAAACTGGCAGCCCACCTGGACATGGATCCGTATGAGCTCATCATGACCAACCTGCGGCCCAACGACGCTCCCGATCTTGACCCGCCGAACCGCGTCTGGGGCGGCATCGCCGTCAAGGAAATGTTTGAGTGGCTTCACCAGGAAACCGGCTATGCTAGCAAATGGCACAAACCGGGGACCAAAACCCTGCCCGACGGCCGCCTGCACGGTATCGCCATCACCGGCCATCGCGACTCGCATGGTTCTGTAAACGGCGCTTCCCGCGGCATGATGGTTACCATGACTCCCGACGGTACCTGCTTTGTAAACGTAGGCGGCGCCCGCGGCTGCGAAGGCGGCCCCACCGTCTGCTGCCATATCGTTGCTGAAACCCTCGGCATGAAATACGAAGACGTCAACCTGGGCGAATGGGGCGATACCGATACCAGTATCGACTCCGGCATCCAGGCTGGCTCCGGCTTTACCGGCGGCGCCGGCTCCGCTTCCGTGGGAGCGGCTACCGAAATGCGCGAAAAGCTGTTTGCCCGGGCTATAACCAAGGCTGGCTTCCGCGAAATCGAAGGCATCAAGGTCGAAGACCTGTATGCCGAAAACAGCGAGGTTATCTACCGGCCGGATCCAACCAAGAAACTGACCTACCGGCAGGTTATGGCCGGCACTCCGCCCACCGCTGCCAGCGGCAACGGCTGGTCTTCTTCCTTGAGATCCAAATCTGTTGGCGGCGTGCCCCAGGGCGAAGTCTGCAACTCCAACGGCAACGCCTGCACAGCCGCCGAGGTAGCCGTCGACCCCGATACCGGCGCTGTTGAAGTCCTCGGACTCTGGAACGCCGTCGATACCGGCCGCACCGTTTTCAAGCGGGGCACCATCAAGGAAATGAGCACCGGCTGTGAACTCCAGATTTGGCAGGCACTGTTCGCCGGCGATGTATACGATAAAACTTCCGGCGCTTTGATAGGCAGCCAGTATACCGATTCCATGTACTTCACTCCCAAAGACATCATCGGTGAAAACCTGCACGTGCAGGATTTCGAATCCGACGATGCCGCCGGACCTTTCGGCGCCCATGGTATCGGCGAACCCTGCGTCACCAACTACTCCGCCATCATCTGTGCCATCTTCAACGCCACCGGCCAGTGGGTTAACCTCAACAAAGGCCCCTGCACACCCGACAAAATTCTCAAGAGCCTGGGCAAGGCTTAGGAGGAGCGATAATGAATAAATTTACACACGTGGACGCAACATCAGTTGACGATGCAGTGGCTACCCTGGCCCAGGGCAAAGCAGCCGCTATTGCCGGCGGTACCGATCTGATCACCGTACTCAAAGGAATGGTATCACCGAATGCACCTGAGAAACTGGTCAACTTGAAAACCATCTCAGGGTTCGATTACATCAAGGAAGAGGGCGGTATGCTCAAAATCGGCGCCCTTACCACCCTGACCGCCATTGCCAAATCGAGCGTGGTCAACAGTAAATACACCGTTCTGGCCCAGGCAGCCAAAGCTGTCGGCGGCCCCGAACTGCGCAACACCGGCACCCTCGGCGGCAATATCTGCCAGAAGTCACGCTGCATTTATTTCCGCAATGAGCACAATGCCTTCAACTGCCTGCGCAAGAATACCCAGGGAATGTGCTACGCTATCGCCGGCACCAACACCAAGCACTCCATTTTCGGTGCCGCCGGCGGATGCGTCGATGTCTGCCCGTCAGACACTGCACCAGCTCTGGTTGCTCTCGATGCCAGCATAGTCACCAGTAAAAGAACTATAGCTGCCGCTGACTTCTTCGAGGTCAAGGCAGCCGATGAAGGTATCAACGTACTGGATGCCGATGAAATCGTCACCGAAATCCAGGTTCCCGAACCGGCTTCCGGCACCAAGAGCGCTTATGTCAAATTTGCTTTCCGCAAATCTATTGACTTCCCGCTGGTCAGCTGTGCTGCCGTCATCTCCAGCAGCGATGCTTCCATAGTTCTGGGCGGCGTCTACAACACCCCACGCCGGGCTACTGCCGCTGAAGATTCCATCAAGGGTAAAACCATCGATGATGCTTCGGCTACCGCAGCCGGTGATGCTGCCGCCAACGGTTCCGCCGCTCTCGGCATGAACAAATACAAGATCCAAATCGCCAAAACCATGACCAAGCGCGCCATACTTGCCTGCAAGTAACAGGAACCTTTCCAGTAAAAAAACCAGGCCGGGATATCCCGGCCTGGTTTTTTGCTATCTTTCGTGCCCTTTTAACGTTATATAATAATAGATAACTTGTTATCAAATTTAAGTAAGACAACCAAATCGAATTAGTGTATAATTGAATTAAGGGAGGATTGGTGAGATGAAAATTACAGGTAAGTTCAAATTACAGAAAAGATACCTCGCCTTCTTTACCCTGGTGCCTCTGCTGGCCGCTACCGCACTTATAAAAGCTCCGTGCCCGGTGTGCGAGGGAACCGGTGTCGTTTCCAGTACCGGCATGGAACAGGTAGAAATAACCGAAATGCAGTACCGTGAAATGACGGTGTTTCTGGCGGGATGCGACGCTTACCGTGTCTACCAGTATGAAATAGACCTGGTTTTTGAAAACCACGGCCACGATGACGCCGCTGGTTATGTAAACATGTTCCTTATAGACCACACTACCGGCAAATTGCTCGACAGCCAGTTCACCATCGCCGAGGTACCTGCTCAGGCTTCCATTGAAAACACCTTCACGGTATATTTCACCATGAGCGCCATGATAGATAAACCTGAGATTACTGAAGTACAGGCTAAAATCCTGCTGGGTAATGTAGAGTGTCAGGCATGCAGCGGATCCGGTGGGGTTGCCTTAAACTCCTGGCCGCTTTATAACGAATTGAAAGATACTTTCCTTGAAACCCACCGGGTCGAGCGGCCTTACATGCCACCGTTATGGGTAGAAACCGAAGGCCACGCCGGTGTCGATTACTAGGCCTGCACAAAAGCGTTCAGGCGGGGTTTGAGTAATTACGGAGACGCCAATGGCGAGGCGCATAGAATTTCATGCTGCCGGTTTGATTGTTTCGATCCTGTTTTTGACAGTTGCATCCTGTACCCCCGAGCTTGAAAACAGCCTGCCGCCCGTGGCTGGCAGCAGCCCATCGACAACCGCAACAACCATTCCGCTTTCAGGTTCGACATTTACCGGCCAGGGCGAACCTGAAGACGCTTTACCGGATTGGCACCTGAATGAATGGATTATTCACAGCATCGAAACTGTTCCGGAAAACGCGGTTGCCGGCGAGACTGTCGGGGTATGGACAAATATCTACAGTGCCAACAACGATTACAGCTTTGCCAGCGCCTTTTTGATAGTAAACGGGGAAGTTCTTGACAGCCGCAAACTCATTATTCCCCCGGACGAGGACTTCCCCTTCCTTTTCGAATTCATTCCGAGCCTCCCGGGAGACTATGACGTTTGCGTGAGGATTATTTGTGAAACGAAAACCGCATGCATCGACCCTTTCGACACTGAAGCTTACCTGGTAGATGCCTTTATCCCTATACCGGTCAGCAGTTAAAACAGGCTTAAGAAATCCAGAGAGGTCGGCAGCCACAATCCATAGGCTATCAACCCTATGGTCACCAGGGACGCGAGGCTAAAAGTGAGCACCGCTTTCCAGTTAGATCTTTTCATATCCAAACTCCGTACGGAATATTCATTAACCAGCCGCCTGTGTAAATTCTGTTTGAAATTCCAATCTGGTTCCGCTTCAACATAAATGAGCTTCATGGTCTCTTCGATAAGATTGTTGTCCGGATTATCAGATATCAAGGTTTTACTCCTAAAATTAAATCATGCGGGTTTTCTTGCGTCTTCCATTTCAGATAATTGCGCCTTGAGTTCTTCTCTGGCCCGGGCAAGTATCCCCTCAATGGATTTAACACTCTTGCCCATAATCACCGCGATTTCCACTACCGGCGTTTTATCAATATATTTCAATAGCAGCACCTGTCGATAATGAAGCGGCATCCGCTGCAGCATCTCCTGCAGATGGGTCTTTGCCAGGCTGTTCGATTCCAGGTCTACCGGGTCTATTATTTTTTCAAGTATGTGACCCGGATCGCGCTGATAGTCGCCGAAATACTTAGTATCCAGTTTCTTTTTCCGGTAGTAATCGGCGACTTTTTTATGGGCAATGCTGTACAACCACGTATAAATAGTGCTCCTGCCCTGGTATGACCTGGCCGATTCTATGGCGTTGATGAATATATCCTGGACGATATCCTGGGTGGCTTGCTGGTCCCGGTCGACCTGGTTATAAACAGACCGGTAAATAGAGTCGACATACCTCGAATACAACTCAGCTATTGCTTCGCTGTCTCTTTTAGCAACCCTGTCTATCAGGCCAAGGTCTCCATCTTTCGAACCCATTTTTTGCCGCCTAACTGAAAACAAGAAACTGTATTTTCAAATGATACCATGGCTGGCGGCGCCTTACAATGACCTCCTTTACAATATTTTTTAACGATTTGATTTCTTGCGTACTGTGTAAGCCCCAATTGCTATAAGTAGAACCAGGGCACAAGCCAGGCCGATTATCAGCCACCAGTTCACCCATACATTGCTGCTGTAGCTTAACGTCAATCCGTTTACTTCGACCGTGTACTCGCCCTGTTTGCTGCCTTCTATTTCGAACCTTACTGTTTTACCCGAACCTGGTTCCAGTGACACCTGCCTGGTGTCGATAGTCTGTCCGTTCAATTTCAGATATACGTCGATCGTGCCTGCCTGCCCGCCTTTGTTGGTCACATAAGCTTCGAGTACACTGTTTTCGCCTACCTTGACCACGAAAACAAACGGTTCCCAGAGCCTGGCAACCTGGCGCTGAATACCAATAAAATTGATGCTCAGGTCGGCCTGTTCAGGAGGCGTTACCTGCCGGATAACGGCCAGCAGTGCGTATATGCCCGGCTTCTCAACTTCACCGGTGAAGTCCCCGATCCCAGCCACCACATTCGGCTCTTCCTGCATTACCACCCAGCCGACTTCAATGTTGTAAAAGTCCATAGTAAGGCTTTCGGTATCCGGAGGAAGCTCGTCGATTGTATACCCGATTGTCAGTTCCACCTGTTTGGAGAAAGTTACATCCGCCGGTTCGAGCTCATAGGCAACTATTGCCTGCGTGCCGTCTGCCAGGTCCAGGCTGCCCGCATCGCTGAGCACCAGAAGCGAAACGATATCACCCTGCGAATCGGTACACACGGTGCCGGCACTCATGCTCAAAACGCTGCGCCCGTCTCCACTGGGAGCCTGCATGGGTTCGAGCAGGCTGCCGTCCGGCCCCATCGGAACCCGCGTAATGATTCCCAGGAAATCGACAGTGAAGAAAAGCTGTTCGGGGATGACGGGAGCTTCCCATGTCTTGGAAGCTGTATCAGTCACCTGGGCTGTAGCACTTGCCCTGACAACCGTTACTCCGCCTTCGGATGAAGTAATCGTTGCCTGCGCTTTACCGTCCCTGCCGGTTTGCGCCTGGGATTCGGTAAAGCTTCCGGGACCGCTTTCAATAATCCAGTTGATGGTAACCCCTTCCAGCGGGTTGCCGTAACCGTCGGTAACTGACGCGGTCAGGATATGATTGGTTTCGACGGGGTTGACAGCCGTCTCCGGGGTAAGGTCAAGGTTTGCCGGCGGGCCGGCTATCCAGGTTTTTTCGGCATCCTGGTACAATTCTCCGCGTAAGATGCTGGCTCTTACAATGGACGTACCGGGTGAAGTAGAAATAATGGTGGCTGTCGCCTGACCGTTTTCGTCAGTGAAAGTAATCCTGTCGGTCATAAAAGATGAAGGGCCGTCCAGGATACTCCAGAATACCCTTTCGCCGGGTACGGGATTCCCGGACTCGTCGTAAACTGTTGCCGTAAACAGGTGTTCATCCCCTACTACATTGGTCGCCTGCATGGGCTCCAGCACCAGGGTATAGTTGTATATGATTACCCACTGCTTGCTGGCAGTATCGGTAAGCGCACCTGTAGTGGCACGTATGATGGTGGTACCGGTTATATTCGATGTGATAACCACGTCTGCCTGGCCTGAGCTGTCGGTCGCATTCGCTGTGCTTACGAAACTACCCGGCCCGCTTTCTATGCTCCAATCCAGGTCAGCGCCGGCTACCGGATTTCCGTACTGGTCGGTTACAGTAGCTGTTATCTGATGAGTGGTACCCACCGGGTTGATTGCGGTTACCGGTGCCAGTTCAAGGTTTGCTGCTGCGCCTGCAACCCATAATTTGGTAACGTCGTCAAAAGTCGCGGCGTCTAGAGCCGCCCTTACAACCGTAGTGCCCGGTGTTGTAGAAGTTATAACGCCTTCAGCGCGGCCGCTGGCGTCGGTGATAGTTTCGAAAGTAATGAAATCTCCCGGCCCGCTTCTGATTGTCCAGGTAACGGTTTCCCCTTGTATAAGGGTTCCAAGGTTATTTCTTACAGTAGCGATCATTGCATGATTGGTACCAACCGGATTTATGTCAAACTCGGGTTCGAGATCGATTATCAGGAAGGTTTCGGTGCCGACTACATTAAGGATTGCGGTATCTTCAAGTCCTGCGTAATTACCGGTAACCGTATATGTTCCTGTGTTAACCGGAGTGATAGAAGAACCTGTAAATGCAGCCCCGGGTGTTCCGGAGATGCTAAAAATAGTAGATGCAGTTACGTCACCTAGTGAATTATCGTATTGATCGAATGCTTCAGCGGTATACGCCTGTGTTGCGCCCGCATTAATAGTAGCTGACGGCGGACTAACAATAATATAACTTTGTACAACTGCCGTCCAGGTCTTGGTGGCGGTGTCGGATACCTCGGGGCTCGAGCCGGTGACCATCGCCTTGACGGTGGTGGTGCCGACTGCGGTCGAGCTGAGTACCGCGGTGGCCTGGCCGCTGGAGTCGGTGGTGGCGGTTGGAGTGCCGACCCAGGCGCCGGGGCCAGATTCTATCGACCAGGTGATGGGAGCGCCGGGTACCGGGTTGCCGTACTGATCTTCGACGGTGGCAGTGAAGGTATGGTTGGTGCCTACCGGGTTGGAGTCGGTGGCCGGGGTAAGGTCGAGGCTGGCGGCGGTGCCGGCCGTCCAGGTCTTGGTGGCGGTGTCGGATACCTCGGGGCTCGAGCCGGTGACCATCGCCTTGACGGTGGTGGTGCCGACTGCGGTCGAGCTGAGTACCGCGGTGGCCTGGCCGCTGGAGTCGGTGGTGGCGGTTGGAGTGCCGACCCAGGCGCCGGGGCCAGATTCTATCGACCAGGTGATGGGAGCGCCGGGTACCGGGTTGCCGTACTGATCTTCGACGGTGGCAGTGAAGGTATGGTTGGTGCCTACCGGGTTGGAGTCGGTGGCCGGGGTAAGGTCGAGGCTGGCGGGAGGCCCAACTGTTACCAGGGTTGTAGCAGTATCCGAATTGTTATTCGGATCATGTTCGCTCGAAGTAGTTGTTATGGAAACGGCGTTTATTACGGATACTCCCGGAGCAGTTGAGGAGTTGATATCGGCCTGAAAACTGAAGGATCCGGATGCGCTGGTACCCACGGTACCCAGGCTCCAGGTTATAGTATTGCCGGATAATGTACCCCCACCTGTTATGTTTGTAATATTAACGAGGTAACTTGGTACATCATCGATAATCTGCACATTGTCGGCAGTTTTTTTATTGCTGATATTTTGATAATTGATAGTATAGGTGAGTGTTTCACCGGGAGCAGCAGATGCCTTGTCGACCGTTTTGGAAATGCTCAAATCAGCACTGTCTACATTTTGGACAATGAGTGTTTTTACCATGGCATCCCAGCTGAAACCCGGGCAATTGGTTGAGGTAGCTGTAATCAGGGTTGCATGAAGCGTCCCGGGATTGCTGCCCGGGGCAAGCTGGAAATTAACGTAGAAACCAAAGGATTGACCGGGGGATAAGGCTCCTGTACTGGTTATGACAGCATTACTTAAATTATAAAAGGTAATAGAGCTCCATAACGGAGTCGAACCGGTCGTCGATGATTCTATGCTGTCGGAGCCAGACAGATTGAACGTATCGGTTGTGCCGCCGGTATTGGTCAACCGCATATAGTAGGTTATACCGGAAGGTGTTGAGGATTTTACTTCTCCGTAAAGAAACGGGGAACCCGGACCGGTCCATTCCTGGGGTATGTTCCAGGTTGCTTCGCAGGTAATGGCGCCTACCGGCACCGCACCCAGGGGTAAAAAGGTCTGGGCGATAAACATCAGCAGCAGGGTCAGCCTGAAAACCAGGCTGCTTCCTTTTAACATGGTACTTATACTCTCCATAGTACTACTCCTTTTGCCAAAATCCGATGGGTATATTACTTTAGTTTACTTGCCTTCTATATATTAGTCGTATGAGACCCTCAAAATCCCTCAAAAGTACTATTACTTTTTGCTAATTTTCTCATTACAAATTTACCCCCGCAAAACAGGACTATTACGCTATTCAAACCAGGCTGGATCAATGGTCAAATTAATGTATGAAAAAATACTTTGTGGTAGCTTTTGTGGCAGTAATTGCCATATGCATTACTGCTTTTTCTTTATTTAATCCAGCCGCTACAGAAGCCCGGAAAACTTTGCCGGGGCTGAACGAAACGTCCGTCGCCGCCGATGATTCAATATCTCCACTCGCCGGCATTCTCGACAGTGAACCGGTATCACCGGCAACCGTTATTAACAGCGGAGAGCTCAGCCGGCAATGGGGTTTGGGCTATCTGTCCGTAGAAACTATGTGGACGCTTACTCTTGGCAGTCCGGAGGTTGTTGTTGCCGTACTCGACACCGGTATGGATCCCAGCCATCCCGAGTTTGCCGGACGTATAAAGGGAACTGCAAATTTTTCAGGTTCTGAAACAAGCGGAGATTTATACGGCCATGGCACCCATATAGCCGGTATAATCGGAGCCGCACTGAATGACAGCGGCATGGCCGGGGTTGCCCCGGGTGTCAGCTTCCTAAATGTCAAAGTAGCTGAAGACAACGGCACATGCAGTGTCGACAGTGTCGCCCGCGGTATAAAATGGGCTGTGGATAACGGCGCCAGCGTTATCAACATTTCCATTCAACTGGCTGAAACGTCTCAAGCACTCCAGGAAGCGGTTGAATACGCACAAAACAAAGGTGTGGTTATTGTAGCCGCGGCCGGCAATAACAGCCCAGGAAAGACGATCTATCCAGCCAGTTATTCTTCAACCGTCACGGTCACCGCACTGACCCCGGAGGGGAACCTTGCGCCTCTGGCAAACGCTGGCGAATGGGTAGATTTTGCTTTACCGGGTTATAAAATATACTCTACGCTACCGGGCGGTAATTACGGTTACGAGACCGGTACTTCGTTCGCTACAGCTCACATGAGCGGATTCATAGCCTTGCTCTACAGCCTGGTCCAGGACGAAGACGGTTCCGGAAACATCTATGAAGAAGTACTGGCCCTGCTGGATGATTTTTCTCTGACCAGCGAAATCTCCGGTTATCAGTTGAAAACCCTGGATCCGGGCATTATTGCCAGATAGCCAGCAGACATTTCCCCGGAGTTTTAGCGGGATACATGTTTTCTCCCCGTCAATGAAGCGGTCCTGCATTTCCTACACCAAGTATGCCTGTTATAATACAACCTGCACTAATGCCCACCGGGATTGCCAGCGGCATTATTCAGAAAGCCAGATATCATGCGAGGAAAAGGAGGAAAAACCATGGAAGCCGGGTTTTATTGCTGGGCAAAGTGAAACACGTGCCGTCAGGCAAAAGAGTTTCTTTTGCAGAAGGGATTTGCGCTCAAGGAGAGGGATTTTTTTAAAGAGCCTTTCAACCGCGGGGAAATTGAAGCTTTGCTCCAGGGGAAACCAGCCTCGGCAATGTTCAACTTCAAAAGCCCCAATTTTAAAAAACTCGGCCTTGAGGCGGATAATCTGGGTCATGACAAGCTCATTGAACTTATGCTGGGAGAACCTCGTTTGGTTAAAAGACCGGTAGTGGTTATAAACGGTTTAACCTATTTTGGAGCCAGCAAAAAAGTACTAGAACAGGTACCCGGACTGGCGTAGAGATCCACGGGAAAGAGGCTTGGTTAACCCTCTTTCCCCTTCTCGGAAACCATCGTCATATTATTCGGCGAACACCCTGACTTTGCCGTCCTTGCCGTCTACATCGACTTCAAGTTCCCTGAGCGCTTCGATTATTTCTTCAACATCTGCGTCTTTGATGTTTTTGAAGTTGATGTTCACCCCTTTTTCCTTCAGCGCGTCTTCTACCTGGCCGGCTGCGCTTTCGGGCATCAAGGAGGTGAGTTTCATACCGGCTTTTATCAGGGATACCGGTACCCGTATGTTGACTTTTCCAGCCCCTTCTACAGCGGAACCCTGTGACGGGTCCACCAGAACACGCAAATAGCGTATTTTACGGCTGGTTTCAGCTGGCTTTTCTTTCTCTCCTTCCTTATCTATCGCCGAAAGAAGCTCCAGAGCTTCGGCAGAGTTGATCTTGCCAGTTTCCAGCATTTCGAGTATTCTTTTTCTATTGTCCGACATTTTTATCACTCCTTTTTATTCAGGTTAGACTTAACAGTATTTTTCGGCGTTTGTCTTCAATTTCGACTTTCAAACCGCGCAGATTAGCCAGCAACTGCCAGAAATAGTAAAGGGCGGTAAAAGGCAAGCCAGCCTTGCCGGCGGGAATCAGAGCAAGAGTTCCCACCAGCAGAAACGGAAGCAGTAAAATCACTACCGGAACAAGCAACAGGTAAACCAGGAACCATGGCAGCCATAAGCCGATATATCTCCTGCCGGAGGGAATTCTCAGGTGTAAAATCATCGGAGGGCAGATCATCCCTTCAACCTCCGAATTGCTTCTGCCGCGGTTATTTCACCCCGCTCCAGCATGCCAACTACATCTTCCCGGCCTGCGTCTTTCACTTCCGGCATATTAACCGCTTCCACCATGGTAAGCTTCGAAGCCAGTTTATCCAGCCGGTTCTTAACAGTCGGATAACTTATCCCGAAAAGGCGTTCCATGTGTTTGATCGAACCATGTGCTCCGATAAATGCCATTACAAAAACCTGATCTTCCCAGGGTAGCTGTGCCAGGGGCGGCAGCAGGAACTCGCCCTCGATGGCAATTCCGCTCGAGGAAACCTTCACCCGTTCAACCGTAATTTCCGATCCCCCGGTTAATTTCGTCAGTTCCGTCCATTCCTTCACCATAAGCACCTCTTGATTCATTATTTAATTAATTATATCCATGGTTATTAATTTTGTCAAAAGTTAGTTTAATATTTTTAATTTTGTACCGTATATTAATTAAATTAACCTTTAAGGCCTCCGGGTAAGGGCATCCTTCGAAGCTAACTTAATCCAGCCTGAAACGTTAATACTGGATGAAGCAATAATTCAAGGGGGAAGAAAAATGAAAAAATCTTTCATCGCCACGGTAATTGCCCTGGTAATACTGCCTGTTCTGGCAACGGCCTGCACTACCCAGGTCAGCGGCGACCAGAACACGCTGACCGAAGCAGAAGCGCAGCAACAGGCTGAACGGTTCCTCAAGGACTCCCCTACCTTCGTTTTCGACGGGATCGAATCCAGCCTGAAACTTTCTGAAGTGCTCTACCCGGATATCGAAAATGCCTGGACTTTCGTTTTCGAATTCGAGTGCCGCCAGGCCGGCTACGGAGACAGGAGCGGGCAGGTGCTTCTCCAGGTAATTACCCCCCACGAAGCGATGATAACCATCGAACAGGGTGCTGTCAAAACTGCTTTGCTGGACAGCCGGTGGGATATGAAAACTCAGCAATTGATTGATTGAACGGCAAACCCGTTAAGCGAACAGGGCTGGAAATTTCCAGCCCTGTTTATTTTTTGGAAGGGTCAATAACCCGGGCTAAGGCTGGCAGGACTCTGCGTGCTTTTTGACCGCCGCCAGCCGTCTTTTCAAGCGGTGAAACCTTAAAAAACCGGCTATGATTGTTAAAGCTGCGACAGGTAACAGAATCCAGCCAAACGTCTGCACAAGTGTATCCTGGAAAAAATGAATTAAAGCCGCACCTGCACCGGCAAAAGCGATGGAGGTGCGCACGTAAGCCAGCAGGGTCCTTTCATTGGCGAGTACGGTACGGTCCAGCGCAAGGTGATCTCTCAGAATCATTCCCCCGCTCTCCAAACCTTTGTATAGTGCTTCATTCATTACAGTCCCCTTCATTATAACAATCTATTTATGCCGGATATTTTACACCAGCGTACGGCTTGAGCCAACTTATTAACGCTAATGTTTTTCAACCGCAGGCGAAGCGGCGGGTGTTGACTTGGCCCATGGGCAACAGCATAATGAAGCAGGAGGCAATGAACACGGGAAAGCATGATTGAACACAATGAACTTATAATCCTTCTGCTCGGGTTAGGGGTACTGGTGTTCATCCGGTTGAATATATCCCACCTGCGGCAGGTGACAGCCTTTAGAGTGCTGCTTGCCAGCTACGGAGTTGTAGTCGGCGGTTTTATCTTTACGGTCCTCGAGGGCATCGGCTGGGAAAAGCTGTTCAATATTCTTGAACACATAAGCTACATGGCAAGCATCCTGATGCTGCTGATATGGTGCTGGCTGGTATTTGTCCGTAAAGAGAAAAACCGGCAATGAATATAGCAGTTTTAGATGTTATTTCGACAATTGCCGGATTGTGCGCCCTGCTCCTGCTGATTTGCAGATGGAAAAAGGCTCTAACCAGGAACACCCGGTTAATTCTGGGCGGCCTTATGCTGGTTAATATTTGTTTTACCCTGTGCCTTTTCTTTAAATGGTCCGGCATCAACACCGGACTGGTGATTATCGAGGATTCCGTCGGTATGCTTTTACCTCTCTGGTGGGCTTTTGTGTTTTACGCGCTGATGGGAGAATCCATTTCGAAAGCCTCGGGTGAAAGGGAAGCGGCTCTTAAGAAAGAAATCACCGAACGGCAGGCGGCAGAAGAAAGGGTAAAACATTCCAACCTGGAACTGATGAGCATTACCGAAAACTTCAGCGGCGGACTGCTGATGGAAACCCCCCAAAGAACAATCGAGTTTGTCAATGCCGCCTTTTGCCGGATGTTTGCCATACCGTTTGCGCCCGAACAACTAATCGGCTGCAACTGCCGCGAGGCAGCCGAACAGTCCGGGCTCCTTTTTAAGAATCCTGCGGATTTCTCTGCCGGAATAGAGGCCATCATTAAAGCCGGAGAGAAAACACAGTTCGAGCTGCTCGAAATGAAGGACGGCAGATATGTGGAAAGGGACTATGTTCCGGTTCTGGACAAGGATAACCTGCTTTATCACTTGTGGATATACCGGGATGTTACCCGCCGGGTGAAGGCGGAAAAAGCGATAGAGCATGCCGCCAACGAATGGAGGGCCACTTTCGACTCCATCTCCGACATGATAGCCATAGTAGACAACGAATTCCGAGTGCTCAGGGTAAATAAAGCTTTCGCCGCGCGATTCGGCAAAGCTCCAAAGGAGTTAATCAACTCACTGTGTTATCGAATCGTGCATGGCTCCCTGGCTCCCAGGGAGGATTGCCCATACACCAAAGCCAGCCAGACCGGCAGGCCGGCTACAACCGAATTTTATGAACCGGCTATGGGAATTTCGATAGAAGCTACCGCTTCTCCTATATATATTGAAGACAACCGGCAAACGGGTGCGGTACTGGTAATACGCGATGTAACCGAGCGCAAAATGCTGCAGCAGCAGCTGGTATTACAGGACCGGCTGGCTTCGATAGGCGAACTGGTTTCCGGGATAGCCCATGAATTGAACAACCCTCTTACCAGCGTTATCGGTTTTTCGGACCTTTTACTGCAGCGGGATTTCCCGCCGGATGCAAAGGAAGAGCTGGATTATATTAATAAAGAAGCCCGGCGCAGCGCCGCCATAGTCAAAAACCTGCTCGCTTTTTCCAGACAGCATCCCCAGGAGAAGACCGCGGTCGACGTGAATCATATAATCAACCAGGTGCTCGAACTGCGGGCTTACGCCGCCAGGAACAAGAAGATCACCCTGGTATCTGATCTTACCCGGGAGCTGCCGCCGGTATTGGCCGACGCCGGCCAGCTTCAGCAGGTTTTTCTGAATATAGTTCTTAATGCCGAGCAATCCATAAGCGCGGCTCGCGGCGGAGGCACTTTAACCATTAAGACCGGCCGGAGAGATGGGCAGGTGGCAATAAGCATAAACGATGACGGCGAAGGTATCCCCGAAGAATTCATGGACCGCATCTTCAATCCGTTTTTTACCACGCGGGACACCGGCAAGGGCACCGGGCTGGGGCTTTCCATCTGCCATGGCATCATTACCCAGCACCAGGGCAGGATATCGGTTCAAAGCAAGCCGGGCAAAGGCACGACGGTTTTAATCGAACTGCCGTCTATTGAATGACGCAGCAGTCGACCAGGCTCATGGCTGTAAGAGAGCCCTTGAACCTGCCTCGTATGACTACCGGCTGGCCCCATTCAAGCGAACGCAGCTGAAAGGCATCTCCGGGGCTGAACATGCACTTGATGGACCGGAACAGGTTCTGGTCCTTGCCGGTCAGATTAATGTACTGAAAATCACGGTTTTCCCTGAAGCTTATCATGGCTACCATGCCGGACAGGGCCAGGACATGATTGTTGTATTTGGCATCGGCTGCCGAGTCGTTTAGTTGATAGGCTTCCAGCAGTTCTTCGACAGTTATGTCAATAGCAACAACCGGCTCCGGTTCGGTTTCCATAATTGGTGCCTCTTCAACCGTTTCCTGAACCTCACCTGGTTGCTGAGCCGGTGCCTGGAGGCCTGCCGCCGGTTCATCGACGGTAGTACAGGGCTCCGGAAGCGGAATTACCTGTTCCTGTTCACAACAGGTTTCCCCGGGATTTTCACCATCGCGGCCAATTGCTTGATTCAAGAACATTTCTTCGTCTTCGGTCATGAGGATTTCGCCCGCTTCCGAAGCTTCTGCCGGTGGAGCCTGGTTGTCAGGCAGGTCTATACCTGTGCCGGCAAAGATATAAGGTTCTCTTTCGGTGTTATCACGTTCAAGAGCTCTGATAGCCCGCCTTTCACCCAGTAACTCGGAATAGGTTTTTTCGAGCCTGTTGCCTGTCTTCAGGGGATACCCGCACCAGGGGCAGGCCCAGTCCAGGGTAGCCAGCGTTTTCCGGCCGCAATTCTTACACCGTTCCATATGCCGATCCTGTTATTAAAATTAATCAGGCTTAGTTTATAACATTAAAGCTGCGAATGCCAGCCCTGCAAGCTGACTTAATACCTGGTGGTGTTGATTTTACGTGCGGACTGTAAAAGGTTTATCATGTATTTCGATGTTGTTACTCGCCCATACCGGTATTACTGCCGGTTGTGTCTGGCTTACCGGCAAAGCTGCTCCTTTCCTGCGTTCAAAAAAGTCAGCCAGCGGAGCAGGCAAAATCACTAGCAGGCCCTTACCGGGCAATCCGGCAACGTCTATTGACTACCGCTTGCTTTTCCTGGGTTCGATGCTGCCGGATATCATAGACAAACCTCTTGGATTGTACTTTCTGGCTGACCAGTTGAGCAACGGCCGGATTTACGCCCACACCCTTTTGTTCGCCCTGTTACTGCTTTTGTCCGGGTTCGCTCTGTATCTGGCGGGCAGGAATACCGGGGGGCTGGTGCTGGCAGGTGGCGTTCTTGCCCACCTGGTGCTGGATGGAATGTGGGATACACCCCATACATTCCTGTGGCCGCTGTACGGCTTTACCTTCGATAAACATCCTGCCGGAGACTGGCTGCCCGGTATCTTCGAAGCATTGACAAGCGAACCTTCGGTGTATATTCCGGAGATAATTGGAGCATTGCTGCTTCTGGCTTTTTTCCGGCAGTTACTGCGCGACAGGCGAATGGGTGAATTTTTCAAAACCGGGCACCGGCGTTAATTTCCACCTCACGGTAATTTTTCAGACGGGCAAAGCTGATTCTGCTTGACAACAATACGGTAGCGGTGATAGCCTCAAGGTGCTGTTAAACAGGGACCGCTGAAACATGTTTTCCTGCCTGAAAATACACGCGTGACCCGCACCGGCAGGCAAGGGTTGATATGTTTATTCATAATAAATAAATTCAACAATGAGTACGCTGTCAGAAAGGCCTGTATTGAAGGGCAGGAAGTGGCTGTGGCTGATAACCAGCTTTTTTCTCTGCCTTTGTCTCACGTTTTCCGGTGTATTAAGCGCACTTGCCATCAGCCCGTTTATAAAAACCACGCAAAGTGTCGACCTCGAAAACTTGAGGGGCGTAACCGATTCCTGGGTAATCAAAGACGGGGTCACCTACAAGATGTGGTTTACCCATCCCAAGACCGACATCACGGAATCGCAGCTAGCGGGGCTCATCTCCGGGCTGGGCCTGGATGCCATACTGGATGCGCTGAACAACCAGGACCTGCCGGCGCTGCTGGACCACCTGTCCGGACTGGATGCGGCAACTGTATACAACCTTCTCAGGGATACCTCCACCGTAATAGGCTACGCAACCTCGCTGGACGGCATAAACTGGACGGTGCAAAATCCTGAAGTGCTTTCTGCTCCGGTTGAAAACGAACTGCAGAGCGTAGCCGCTCCGTGCGTTATTTTCAACGGCAGCGAGTACGAAATGTGGTACTCAAGGTCCACCACCGGGTTCTCCCAGGCTGAAATCGCCCAGATTCTAACCGACCTGGGAAGCATCGACGACCAGGATGTAGCAGACGCCATTGTAGATATCATAAACGGCAACCGTACCGTCGTCGACTACGCGACCTCGTCCGACGGCGTCAGCTGGACGGTAGAAGCAACGTCGGTTATGAGCAGCAACGGGCCTTACCTCGGCGATAATGTAGGCGCACCCTGCGTGCTGTTCGATGGCTCAGATTACCGGATGTGGTTTTCCAGCGTAAGCACCGGAATTACCCAGGCGACGATCGAAGACCTGGTGGCGGATTTGGAAAACGTTGCCCCTGAAGACCTCTGGGATCTCCAGGCCGGCTTGGTCGGCAGTATCGGGTATGCCGAATCGGCCGACGGCGCCAGCTGGAGCAGCGTTGATCATGATATCTTTTCCAAGGGTGCCGGTTTACTCAACGCCGTCACCACTCCGTGTGTCATTACGGATGGCGCCGATTACCAGATGTGGTACACATACGGGGTGACAGACTTTACCCGCAGTGATATCAGCCCGGTTCTAGCCGAACTGAGCGCTATCGATATCGGCTATCTCCTGGACCTGCTGGAGACCGAAGATTACGAAACTCTGATCGAGGAATTCACCGGGATTATAGACAATGACATTACCGAAACAAAAGCGCGCCTCGCCGGCACCACCACCAGGATCGGTTATGCATCTTCAGGCTCCGGCATCGACAGCTGGACCGAGGACGGCAACTACGGTTTGAACCCTGTTGCTGATACGCCCTGGTCGAGCATCGGCCGGCCGTGCGTTATCCGTAACGGCGAGTTTTACCAGATGTGGTTCACGCAGGGCATAAACGACCTGACGGCCCAGAACCTGGTGGATCTTTGGCAGGGCAATATTCCTACTGTGGGTTACGCTTCGAGCGCACCGTTCATAGCCGAAACGAGTTCGAATATTACGGTTGACGGTGACGGCGTGGTGGTAATAGAGGCCGTTATCAATAGAATTAAAGATGCAACCACCGGCGAGACAGCAACCGGTTATGGTGGAATCAGCGGTTACCATATCAGTATTGACGTTGAACCTGATGGAGGAGTGGAGCTGGTAAATGTAAGGGGAGTCACTCCCTTTGATTTGCCAAATCATAACGAGTTTGACGTGTGGTTCTACGATGCCACAACGCCTGTCCAGGTTAATAATACCGTAGTTGCCAAAATAGTGTTGAGACTAACCGGAAGTGCCATTACCCCTTACAATGTGAATATCAAATTCAATTCTATCATTGCCACGGAACCGGATGGGATGTTAATACCCGAAGAAAACAGTAATAGCCACACTTTTCTCAGAGGGGATGCAACAGGTGATGGTGAAGTTAATATTCTGGATGCGCTTATTATTGCTCAATACCGAGCAGAAATAGTACAGTTGGATGCTTTAAATGGAGTCAATGCTGCTTGTGTCGTGCATGATGGAGCAATTGAAACTATAGGTGACTCCATCAGCATACTCGATGCCCTGGCAATCGCCCAGTACCGGGCAGAAATTCTCGATGAATATTACATTGCATCTGCGCAATAAAGGCAGTAACAGAGGTTTTATAAGATGAATACAATTAAGAAAATAGTAGTCATATTAACGCTATCTGCAATTGCGCTTCTGACAGTACAGGTTCAAGTACTAGCTATAACAGGCACTGCCAGTGTGAACGCCCCATCCACAGCCGAGGAAGGTTCAACAGGTACTATTTCGGTAAGCGTTTCCTCTTCCAATATCGGAGCTTTTGAACTGGACGTGGAATGTTCTATCGGTTCTGTGATTAGCTTTGACAGCATTTCTACAAGTATGTCCGGGGTAACAGCAAATATTACATCTTCAACCTCAGCTAGGATAGTTGGGTTTTTTGCAGAAGGCACCACTGGTGGAACCGCTGCTACAATTTCGTTCACTGCCGTTGGTTCTGCCGGCAGTTCTACAGATATCGAAATCAGCGGAGAAATGAATGAACCAACGGCAGGTTTTCCTGTAATTGATACTACTTTCAACGGTGATTCTATCTCCATAATCGCGCCTCCCATTCAATATACCCTAACCATGGCGGTAGACGGCCAGGGGACCACCAGCCCTTCGGTGGGCAACCACACTTACAACGAAGGGCAGTCGGTCAGCATCAGGGCCAATCCGGCCAATGGCTGGCGCTTCGACCACTGGGAGGGTGATGTTAACAACCCGGCTTCGGCAAACACCTCCGTCACCATCGATGGCGACAAGACAGTGACAGCCGTGTTTGAAGAAATCCCAACGCACACTCTTACCATGGTAATCAACGGGGAAGGTTCGGTTTCCCCTTCTCCGGGCACTCATGAATATGAAGAAAACGAGACGGAAACTATATCGGCCACTCCCGCCGATGGCTGGCGTTTCGTAAACTGGTCCGGGGATGTAGCCGACCGGAATTCGGATTCTACCACGGTGGTTATGGATGATGATAAAACGGTGACCGCCAATTTCGCCCCCCGTGACTCATTCACCCTGACCATCGATATCGAAGGCAGCGGATCTACCAGCCCGGCGGCAGGCACCCACACCTATGCCCGGGACCAGGTGGTTGAAATTACTGCTGTTCCCGCCTCCGGCTTCAAATTCGACTCGTGGACAGGGGATGTTGCCGACCCGTTATCCCCAGCGACCACGGTAACCATCAACGCAGATAAAAGTATTGCCGCCCGTTTCGTGCCGCTCACCTACCATGAACTTACCATTGCAGTGAACGGCAGCGGCACCACCGAACCCGTACCAGGGGAACACAGTTTCACCGAAGGACGGGAGGTTTCCATAAGCGCCCTGCCTGCCGCAGGGCACCGTTTCACCGGGTGGACGGGCGACGTCACCGAACCCGGAGCAGCCACCACTACGGTCATAATGAACGGTAATAAAACAGTAGTTGCCAATTTCGAAGAAATACCGCCGGAACAGGTATTTATCAGCGTCGATGTAGCTCTGGTTACCCGAAGCGAAGCCCTGATAAGCTGGGAAATGAGCAAACCGGTTACCGGGACGGTTGAATACTGGACCGGAAGCGAAGCCAAAAAGACGGTCAGTGCCGGTGATGACTATAAAAGCATTCATCTAGCCCTGCTGGAAGGCCTGGAGCCGGGCAATACCTACAACTTCACCATAACCACGTGGGATGAAATCGGCAACGAAGTTGCTTCGCAGCAATACTCCTTTGCTACTGCCTACAAAGAGGCCCGGTTCTTCATAACCGGGTGGGATTCGAGCGTTGCCGTAAACGAGTCCGGCAGGCAGGTTTCGGTTGAAGTGACCGTAACCAATACCGGGGATGTGGCCGGCGGTTATGAAGTGGTACTGATTCTGGATGGCAGCGTCATCGATACCGGCAATATCACTATCGAACCCCAAACTGAAAAATCCGTCAGTTTTTCCACTTCGGTCGAAACAATCGGCTCTCATACCGTCGAGGTAAACGGTTTTGTGTTCAGCTTCGAAATCCCTGAAGAGCCGGTCCCGCCTGAACCCGAACCGGAGCCCGATGATTCCACTCCGTGGCTGGAAACAAACTGGCCATGGCTGCTCGGAATAGTGATGGGTATCGTTCTTGTCATGGTTATCGTTATAATAATACTGCGGCACTACTATTATATCGTAACATTCATCCGGCGGTAACTGTCACGCAATATGAAAATACCGGCAATACTGCTTCAGTTCCTGCGGTTCACCGGACCGGCTATAATCACGAGTTTACTGATAGCCGGTTTTACGCCTGCCTGCCCGTCACAAGCCGCTTCGCTAAACCCGGCGGATTACTTTGCTTACACCTACAGCATTTCGATGAGCAAATATTATGTGCAGCGTGGTGAGATTTTTTACGCTACCGTAACCGGAGAAGCCACCTGCATCAAAGATGCTCCGTTACACCCGACGGAAGCCTATATCAAGGGCCGGATTATAGCCCGGCACATTGAAACCCAGACACAGTACACACTCAATTCCAGCTATTCCCTGACCATTTCACCGGTGCCTTCCGTTGAAGGCGACAGCATTACCGCTTCGCAGGAATTGCCCCTGTATTTCCCCTGGGACAGCCTTGCAGGTGAATATGAAATCAGCGGAGAACTGATCGAAGCCAGGTTCAAAGCCGGAGGGCTCTGGTTCGACGCCACCGGCTACTTTCCCCAAACCCAGAGCATGGGCAATGCCTTTTACGCAATACCGGAACCGGTGCCCCCTTCACCCCAGCCGCCACCGGCTACCACTACTTCCGATGAAACACCGGTGCAACCACCGCCAGCACCCACCACTTCCCTTCCGGAACCGGAACCGGGACCGGAGCCCGAGCCTTCGCCGGAGCCCGAACCTGTGCCCGAGCCACCGCCTGAACCGGAGCCGGAGCCAGCAGACCCTTCAATTCCCGTTATTCCTCAAGGCTCTACCCGGATAACCGGATATTTAAACCAGGAAGGACAGCTTGGAACTGTTCTGGTTATGTCATCTCCGGATGAAATGGCAGCGCTGGAATTCGAACCGGGCTGCTCCATGGCGGGATCCGACGGTGACGCCCTGGTCTGGTTGATGCTTGCCAGCAAAACGGAGATTCCGGACCCCGCCGACCTAAACCGGCAGGCGGGGTCCGCTTATGAAATTCTTCCGGGATTCTCCCGGTTCAATCCTTTCGGAACCTTGAGCATCCGTTACCACGATTCCCAGGTGCCACCCGGAATGAATGAGGCCGAACTGATGATGGCCCGTTGGGACAATCCGGGGCAGGAATGGATAATAATCGACTCCTGCCTGGTCGATACTGACAGCAACACAGTCAGAACAACAATTTCAGAAGCGGGCATATATGCCATACTGGCTCCGGTTTCCCCTCCCGAATTTAGCGTTACCAACTTGAAGGTTTCTCCGGCGGAGGCTGCCCGTGGAGAGATGGTAACCATTCAGTGCACCGTTACCAATACCGGCAACATTGCCGGATATTACGAGCTGGTTCTGAAGTTGAACGGCCAGTTACAGCAGGTGAAACGCATTTCCCTTGGCGGCGGCGGCAGCCAGGTGGTAAACTTCGGCATTGTACGCTATTCTACCGGCATCATCGATGTGAATATCAACGGTGCCGTGGCAAGTTACAGGATTACCAGTGATGAATATTCATCAACCTACACTCCATCTACCAAACCGTCCTCAGGCCCGGACGAGCCGGTATTTTACTGGATATGGGTCGTGTACGTATTAAACGCAGTTTTAATGATCGTTATCATATTCCTTGGCCGGAAGTGGATAGGCAGGCAACTGCTCAGGCTTCGAACAAAGTTGTTAAACCGTGACCAACATTGAACCCGGCAATCCGGGCAAAGAAGGAAAAATGCCGCCAGAGACGGATATAACCTATTCGGTAAGGTGCGACGAACCCGACCGCTACCTGGTCGAAGATATGGTAGTTTCCGGAGCCCGTATTTCTAAAACGACCCTCTATCCGGGCAGGTCCACCCGTGGCCATTGCCACACTCATCCCGAACTGTATTATTTTCTCTCCGGGCAAGGCACCATAGTCATTGGTACGGACCGGTCTGCAGCCTCTCCCGGCGCAACAGCTTTCATTCCGGGAGACAGTTTCCACCAGGTTGTCAACGGCTCCGGCCGGAACCTGGTGTTTTTATGCATATGGTGACTTCTTTTGCCCGTGTCACGGGTATGGTTTATAATCTGTCTTGATGATAGACCTTGTTCTGATAGTCGTTCTTTCTGCCATACTGGTTCCACTGGTCGAGTTTACCTCCGGGGCCGGCAGGATCATACTGGGGCTTATTTTCATCCTGTTTTCCCCCGGTTACAGCCTTATTGCCGCCCTGTTTCCTTCTAAAGATTCTCTCGGTGCTGTAGAAAGGCTGGCACTGAGCATCGGCCTTTCCATAGCAACCGTGCCTCTAATCGGGCTGGCTTTGAACTACACGCCGCTGGGCATACGCTTATACCCGGTTCTCCTGTGCGTTCTGGCTTTCATTTTAATAATGGTTGTCATTGCCTGGTACCGGCGCAGCCGGCTGCTCCCGGAAGAGCGCTTCCAGTTGAACCTCAGGCAAAAAACGGAAACTCTCCGCCGTTCCTGGTCATCCCAGGGAAGGCTGGATAGAATTCTCAACATAGCGCTGGCGGTAGCCATCACGGGGACACTGGTAACCCTGGCCTACGTTGTAGCCAATCCCAAAGTCGGTGAAAAATTTACCGAGTTCTATATCCTGGGAGCCGAAGGCAAGGCTGACGACTATCCGCAAAACGTCATCCTGGGTGAGAGCGCCTGGGTCACGGTCGGCCTGATCAACCGGGAGCAGGAACCGTCTGTTTATAACGTTGAAATTAGCATCGATGGCCAGACCGCAGCAACGCTCGATCCGGTATCGCTCGAGCACGATGAAAAACACGAAACCAGGGCTGAATTTACGCCCTCCAAAACCGGTCAAAACCAGAAAGTGGAATTCAACCTGTACAAAAACGGCTCACCCGAAGTGTACCTGAGCCTGCATATCTGGATAGATGTCCTGAGCCCGGGTTAATACCTCCGGTATCGAAATAGTACTTTAGTTCATGTTATCAATATTTTTTCAATCAGCTTTGGAAATAGTTGACAGGGGTAAAAACCCGTGGTAATCTAAACCTTGAAACTGGTGAAGTTATGATAACAACCGTAACCGTCAGCACAATAACCGCCATCAGCAACATGAGCGCCCAGGGGTTGGCCGGGCTAATCGGGGGCGTTGCCGTAGTTATGCTTCTGGTGTTCCTGGTCGTGAAAGAACTGGCCGGTGCCGGCAATTCGGAAACATCCATGCGCATTTCCAGCCTGGCAAGCATACCGATTGTACCGCTGCTGGTGGTATTCGGCGTGATCGTCGCCGTCAAGATTATCGAAATTCTAAGCTAAAGGCTTTCGCCGAACACCTTGCCGTAGTCATGGCAGGCTTTCAACCCTTCCGCGGTTTCCAGTAAGTCTTCTTTCAAATTGAACGCACCCAGTTCAAAGGGTTCCATATCCATTTCGCCGGTCATGATATCCATCAGCAGAGAGGGAGCATTGCCATCGTGAGTGAATGAACCGAATGCGCCTCCCTTTTTACGAGCCAGATCAGCCAGCATGGCAATCCCCATAAATTTTTTCATGGATGCGGGGATATCCCGGTTGTAGGTAGGGCAACCGAATAACAAGCCGTCGAACTCTTCGATGGCACCGGGCTCTTTGGCTTCCGATGCCTTTTTCAATACCGCCCGGTGTCCGCTGATTCTGACACCTTCGGCAATATATTCCGCCATTTTTTCGGTATGGCCGTTTGCGCTGAAATACTCCACCAGTACTGATTTCATATAATGCCTCCGTAATTTGATGCCGCCTGCGGTACTTTAAGATACACCACCATCCGGCGAAATACAAGGCTGCAGTACCGGCAGATCCATAGGCGCCAGCATCCTGAAATACCGTTATTGATAACGGCTCAATATCAGCTATAGCTACAGGCTTTAATGCTGTTTGGAGTCCATTGGCGCTGTTGTCACACGCTTTTAGACAATGCTTTACTATTATGCTGTTATCAATGTGTTATAATACCAGCTAAAATACCAGGAAAGCCTGATAAGTATTATAAAGTATTGCCGGTGAGTAAGTGCATTATTCGAAGTTGACGGACCGAAACTGGGGCTTGATACCTGATAGAATTCAACAGCAGATACGCTCTACCCGAATCCTGGTGGCCGGGTGCGGGCTCGGCAGCAACGTAGCCGTTCTCGCTGCTCGTACCGGGTTTTCAAATTTCATGCTGGCAGACGGTGATACGGTGGAGTTGTCCAATCTCAACCGGCAGGCTTTCAGGCTAAATCATATAGGAATGAACAAAGCCCGCGTGACGGCGGAACTCATAAGTGAAATCAACTCGGAAGCGCTCGTCTCCGTTCGCCCGGAGTTTATTACCCGGGCGGACGTTAACAGCATCGTAAGCAGCGCGGATATTATCATCAACACCGTCGACCCGGGACCGGTTATGTATCAACTTAACGACACAGCGCGAGACCAGCAGAAGACAGTCTTTTTTCCGTTAAATACCGGGTTCGGTGGTTTTACCCTTGTTTTTACCCCCACTTCCTCAACTCTGGAGGAAATGATCGGCGGAAAATTCGAAGCCAATGATTTTTTTATGCGCCTGCTGCAATCCTTGTCACAGCACGCTCCCCATCTCGAGACGTACTTTAAGGAATATCCCGAAATAGTGCAAATGTTTGTATCCGGCGATAAACCCGGACCTCAACTTGGCATCGCTGCTAATATAAACGCAGCACTTATGGTCACCGCAATGATCCGCCTGCTCTCCGGTCTGCCTGTTAAACAGGCTCCAGAACCGCTGGCGCTGGATGCGTCCGTAATCAATTATTAAAAGGATGGTGCCGTGGAAAACATTGTCATTCAAAAAGATGAAGTGTTGAGGTCGGGAAACGAAGAAAAGATCTGGCAGAAATTTTGTGGCTTTCTTGATTTATCCGTAGATGAATTCATGCAAATCCAGAACGAACTGCTTAAAAAACAGATCGAGCACGTTGCCGGCAGCAGTTTGGGCAAACAAATAATGCAGGGCCGACAGCCAGCTGGAGTGGATGATTTCCGCTCCTCGGTGCCATTGACTACGTACAAAGACTATGCCGAGTCACTGAAGGACAAAAACGAAAGCGGCCTGGCTGAAAAACCCGCTCTGTGGGGCCACACATCCGGCAGAGGGGGATGTTTTAAATGGGCGCCTTTTATGCTTCGAACCCTGGAATTGCACACCGACATGTGTGTAGCCGGTTTGATCCTCGCCTGCACCGAACAGCATGGCGAGGTAAACCTGAATGGCGATGAAAGGGTTTTGTGCATTGTCGCTCCCCCGCCTTATCTTACAGGAATCACCAACACATTACTGGTCAAGAGGTTCAATTTTTCTCCGATGCCGCCACCACATATTGCGGATAACCTGGACTTTCACAAAAGAATTGCTACCGGCTTCAATCTCGCTTTACGCAACGGTACCGATATCATATGGGCGGTCGGTACAGTGCTGAATAAACTCGGTGAAAAGTTCACCGAAAGCTCAAGCGGTTTGAAGCTTGACCCCGGCATGCTTCACCCCGCTGTCTTTTTCAGGTTGTTGAAGGCACTTATAAGAAGTAAAATGGAGGGCCGGAAAATCCTTCCGTCCGACATCTGGAAATTGAAGGGGTTGACTTGCGGTGGCACTGATGCCAGCGTTTATGCCGAAAGGCTTGAATACTATTTCGGACGGCCGTTACACCAGGTTTACGGTTGCACCGAATCCGGCCTGGCGGCGTTGCAGTCGTGGAAGAAAAAGGGGCTGGTCTTTCACCCTTATTTGAATTTTCTTGAATTTATCCCGGAAAAAGAACTGTTAAAATGCAAGGATGATGCCGGATACCAGCCTAAAACTGTTCTTATAAATGAAGTGCAGGTTGGGGAGATTTACGAGCTTGTCATTACCAACTTCCACGGCATGCCTTTCATGAGGTACAGACCGGGAGACTTGTTCCGGGTGGTAGAAAGCGACGACGGAATTAAACTGCCGCAGTTCGATTTCCATGCCAGGGCTGACGGCCTGATCGACCTGTATAATATAATACGCCTTGACGAACGTACCGTCTGGGAAGCGATCAATGCCACCGGCATCAAATATGAAGACTGGACCGCCATGAAGGACTACGAGGACAGCTGGCCAATCCTCCAGATCTATATAGAGCCGCGCGGGGAAGTCAATACTGATACCCTGAATGAAGCGATCCACCGGCACCTGCTGGAAACGTGTCCGTTGTACGTAGAAGCTATTACCGAAAATGAAAAAAATCCGGTAAGGGTAACACTCTTGAAACCGGGGACTTTCGCCCGTTACATGCAGGAGCAGCAATCTAAAGGTGCGGACCTGGCTCATTTGAAACCGTTGCACATGAACGCTTCCCGGGATTCTGTTGAACATCTGCTGGAGTGCAGCCGGCAATTAGATTAAGAAGCGATGAACCTGCTGATAGCCATACCCCTGGTAGCCCTCGTTTTGACCTCACTGCTGGTTTTTCTGGTACTTCTGAGAAGCCAGCGTAAAAGGGGCCAGCCGGCTTTCCTCGTGTTTTTAACCAGTATGGCTGTATGGGCGGGCGCTATATACTTTTTCCGCTCCTCTGCAAACACTCAAGTTGCCATGTACTGGGAAATGGTGACCACCTTTGCCGTTTGCCTGATGGCTGCGTCTTTCTTTCATTTTTCTTACCTGAATACAAAACGCCACCCTCCTCTGGCAGTACCAGTTGCATATGCCGGGGTTGCAATTATCGGGCTTCTTTCTTTCACCAGTTTATTATATACGGGCGTAGATGTAGACAAATTCGGTTACTTCCCGGTTGCTGGTCCTTTATTCTTGCTGATACCTCTCCACAACTATCTGTTTGTCACCTGGGGAATGGTTAACTTCATCAATGGTTACCGAAAATCACAGGATTTGAATGAAAGAAATTCTTTCATGCTGATTATCCTGGGCGTGATTTGTTTCTGGGCTGGCGGTTTCAGCGACCTGGTCTCGACCCTCAATAATAGCCTGCCGCCCCTCGGGCTGCTCGGAAGTATACTCTTCAGCCTGCTGGCAACAGTTGCTGTAGTCAAATACAAGCTGCTCGATATTCGTTCAGCGGTACGCAAGAGCAGTGCCTATGCCCTGGTAAGCCTGCTGGTAGCCGTTCCCTATGCAGGTTTGGTGCTGCTCGCCTCATATTATTTAAGAGGCAGCAGGCTTGAAGCCCTGTGGTACGTAGTTTTATTCCTGGTATTGGCAATGATTCTCCAGCCGCTGTGGCGCTGGGCGCAGGGCCTGGTTGACCGCCTGTATTATTCGAAGCGATATGACTACCTGCAGTCGCTCAACGATTTTTCCAGGCAAATGCAGTTGCTGAGCGACCTCGATGAAACCAGCAGCCACCTGGTAAAACTGATTGCCAGTATCCTGAAGTCTGAAAGGGTAACACTGCTGTTCGAGTCACCGACACAAAAGAGGTTCTTGACTCTGGCTTCCTTCAATCGCAGTTCACCCGGTGAAGTTCTCGACATCTCCATATCCAGCGACAATCTGTTGACTGAATGGTTTATTCAACACCGGCGGTATGTCGAATTCGAAGAAATAGAAACGATCCCCTTGCTCAGAACCTTGCCGGCCTCAGACAGGCAAACTCTGGAAGCCATAGCCACAAAATACCTCGTCCCGCTGGTAAGTTCCACCGCAGAGTTGATTGGCATAATCGTTCTGGGTGACAAGCAGGGCAGTAAATTGTACACTCATGAAGACCTTCAGCTTGTCATTTCGATCCAGAACCAGCTGGCCATGTCGATGGAAAACGCCCGCCTGTACCGCGATCTGAAATATTCCGAAGAAGCTCTCAGAAGATCCGAAAACAAATTGCGTTTCATGTTTGAATCCATGGCGGAGGGCATCACGGTTATCGATCACGAGTATACTATCCTTGAAATAAATCAGGCTGCGGCAAGCATGTATGGTTTGAATAAAAACGACCTTGTCGGTAAGCATTTTTTCAGCCTGATTTCTGAAGATTGCCGCAGTAAACTGCTGCTGTACACTCAAGGCAGCCCGATCCTTGACAAGCCGATTATGTTCGAGTGCCAGTTGCTTACAAACCGGGGTGAACGTTTTCCGGCTTTATTAAGCATATCAATGCTGGATAATCAGATCGAGGGCTCCCGTAACTATGTTTGTGTTTCCCAGGATATATCGACTCTTAAGTCGCTGGAAGCCCAGCAGCAGGTACTTCGCGACAAAGCCGAGGTATCCTCCCGCCTGGCCTCGGTAGGCGAGATGGCCGCCGGCATCGCCCATGAAATCAACAA